>Ga0207646_10000371_pt1 | contig 59994 bp, 75 predicted proteins | sample KBSK5502metaG_FD_184343 | JGI IMG/M metagenome (GOLD analysis project Ga0207646, IMG submission 184343) | Corn, switchgrass and miscanthus rhizosphere microbial communities from Kellogg Biological Station, Michigan, USA - KBS K5-50-2 metaG... | ecosystem: Host-associated > Plants > Roots >... | reverse complement strand
GGAAGTCGTAGACGAGCAGCGCCGCGCGGACCAGCGCTGGGCGCGCGTGCAAGTCCCCTCCGCCTACGACGGCTGCACATTCGAGAACTTCGAGCCGGTGCCGGACACGCGCAACGCCCTGGCCGTCTGCCGGCAGTGGACGAAGGAGTTCAGGGCAGGCACCGACCTGCACCAGGGCCTCCTCCTCCGGGGCAATCCGGGCGGGGGAAAGACGCACCTCGCGGTCGCGATCCTGCGCGAGGTGATCTGGAGCGATCGCGATCCCAGGCCCACGGCGCTCTTCCTCAACGTCCCCGGTTGGCTGAACGCGCTCCGCGAGAGTTACGGCGACGGAGAGCCCCCGACGAACCCCAGCGGATACGAGCTCGTCGTGCTCGACGACCTCGGCGCCGAGGACTGGTCGAGTTGGGCCCGCGACCGCATCTACAACCTCGTCAACCAGCGCGAACAGCAGCGGCGGCTCGTGATCGTGACGACGAACCACGAGTGGCGGGAGCTGGCAAGCCGCGTCGGGGGTCCCACGGCGAGCCGACTGCGGCGCCTCGCGCGCGAGGTTCACGTCGACGCCCGCGACGACTACCGCGAGCGCGCGGCGGCCTAGGCCGACGGCATACTTCACCGACGTGCCCGCCACCGTCATCGTGGGCGCGCAGTGGGGCGACGAAGGGAAAGGCAAGATCGTCGACCTGCTCGCCCAGCACTCCGACGTCGTCTGCCGCTACCAGGGCGGCCCGAACGCCGGCCACACGATCGTCGTCGGCGACGAGACGTACAAGATCCGGGCGCTACCGAGCGGGATCGTCCGAGGCAAGCCGTGCGTCATCGGGAACGGCTGCGTCGTCGATCCGGAGGTGCTGATCGCGGAGCTCGACGAGTTCGAGAGGCGAGGCCATCCAACCGACGAGGTCTATCTCTCGGGCAACGCGCACCTGATCATGCCGTGGCACCTCGCCATCGACCAGGCGAGCGAGCGGCGACTCGGGAACCTCGCGATCGGCACCACCAGGCGCGGCATCGGCCCCTGCTACGCCGACAAGGCGATGCGGCTCGGGATCCGCGTCCAGGACATCCTCGACGCGAAGATCCTCCGCCAGAAGATCGAGGTCGCTCTCGCCGAGAAGAACCTCTGGCTCGAACGCGTCTACGAGACCGAGCCGTTCGACCTCGACACGGTCGCGGCGCAGTACGAGGGCTATGCGCAACGCCTGCGGCCGTATGTCGCCGATACGTCGCTCTTCGTCGACCAGGCCCTACGAGACGGCAAGCACGTGCTCCTGGAAGGCGCGCAGGCGACGCTGCTCGACCTCGACCACGGCACCTATCCCTTCGTGACCTCCTCGAACCCCGTCGCCGCGAGCGCAGCGACGGGAGTCGGCATCGGGCCGCAGCGAATCGAGCGGGTCGTCGGCGTCTCGAAGGCGTACGTGACCCGTGTGGGCGAAGGGCCGTTCCCATCCGAGATCGCCGGACCCGGGCAGACGCGGATGCGCGAGCTCGGCGGCGAGTACGGAACGGTCACCGGTCGCGAGCGCCGCTGCGGTTGGCTCGACCTCGTCGCTCTCCGCTACGCGGTACGCGTGAACGGGATCGCCCAGCTCGCGCTGACGAAGCTCGACGTTCTCTCCCACTTCTCCGAGCTTCCCGTCTGCGTGCGCTACCGGACACGCGACGGCTCCGAGACGCGGGACTTCCCGGCGCACCAGAGCGACTTTCACGCAGCAGAGCCGGTCTACGAGGTGCTCGAGGGATGGAACGAGCTGCTCGACAGCTGCTCGTCGGTCGCCGAGCTCCCCGACGCGGCGCGGGGTTACGTCGAGTTCGTCGAGCGTGAGCTGGAGGTCGAGGTGACGCTCGTCGGCACCGGAGCCGAGCGCTCCTCGGTGCTCACGCGGGCGTGACGGCGGCGGCGAACGCGCGCGCCTTCAGCTCGAACGGGCCCTGAGGGCTGCCGAACTCCCGGAACAGCTCGTCGTACGCGCGTTGCCGGCGGTCGCCGTCGAGCGAGGCGAGCCACTGGCCCGCAGGACCGACGCCGCGATCCATCGCCTGCCAGAACTCGTCGAAGTCCCCGTAGCCTGCGGTCACGTCCAGCTCGGCCGACTCGACCTCCCCGTGGGGGGCGAGCAGGTCGTTGATCTCCTGCGGCGTGCGGTAGCGGCGCGGCTCGGCCGCGCGCGACATGCCGATGGACTCCGCCGTCCGGTCGATCGCGCGGAACATGTCGACCTCGGCGACGCCCCACATGCAGACTGCGACGCGGCGAGCGACCCGTGCCAACTCGGTGATCGCGGCAGGGGCGTCGGTCATGAAGGCGACCACCAGCTGGGCGAGCGCCACGTCGAACACACCTGTTCCGAACGGAAGCGACTCTGCCGGAGCCTCCTCGACCTCGAGGTTCGGGAAACGCTCCCGCAACACGGTGACGAACTCGGGCGAAGGATCCGCCGCTGCAACGGAGACGCCCCGGGAGATGAGCTCGCTGGTGAGCGCGCCGGTGCCGGCGCCGACGTCGAGCACGCGCGCGCCCGAGTCGACACCCGCAAAGTCGGCGAACAGCTTCGCCAGCGAGACCGAGTAGCGGCCCATGAAGTCGTCATAGGCGTCGCCGTCGACACGGAAAGCCCCGCCGCTCATCGGGCGAGCGTATCGAGGTCGGCCGGAGTGTTCACGTTCAGCAGCAGCCGTTCCTCGAGCTCGATGTGGGCCGTGTCGAGACCGTCCAGGACCGAGCGGAGGCGGCGCTCTCCGGTCTCGAACGCCGGTTGCATGCGCCGGGCGACGGCGCACGGGAGAGGTCCCGCCTGCGCCACCGCGGCGTCGCGACAGGCCTGGGCCAGCAGCCGCAGCGCGCCGGAGGTCAGGAGCGGCATGTCGACCGGGATCACCACCGCGAGCTCGTGTGTCGCAGCGCGTAGGCCGGCGGCAATCGCGGCGACCGGACCGGTACCAGGATCGGCCAGGCCGCCTGGACCGACCGCAAGTCGCTCGTCGCACGTCTCCTCAAGTAGTCGCCACGCGCGGTCGGCGAGCGTCTCCCCCTCGTATTCGGCGAGCTCCTTCGGCGAGCCGAACCGGGCACTCGCTCCACCGACGAGCAAAATGCCCGTCAGCTGCTGATCCGCCACGGCTCCGTGTAGACGTTGACGGAGCCGCCGCGGACGAAGCCGCAGAGCGTGACGCCCCGGTCGGCCGCGAGGTCGACTGCGAGGCTCGACGGTGCGCCGACCGCGACAAGGACCGGGCAGCCGGCCACGGCGGCCTTCTGGACGAGCTCGAACGAGAGCCGACCGCTTACGCAGAGCACGTGCCCGGCGAGCGGTAGCAGCTCCTCGCGGAACGCCCAGCCCACCACCTTGTCCAGCGCGTTGTGCCGGCCGACGTCCTCCCGCACGCACAACGGCTCGCCGGCCGCGGAGAAGAGCCCTGTCGCGTGCAGGCCGCCGGTAACGGCAAAGGCCGCCTGCGCCTCACGCAGGCGGTCGGGTAGCGATGCGACGAGCGGAGGCGGCAGACGCAGCTCGGACTCGACACGAGGCGCCTCGACCGCGACCGCCTCGAGCGCTCCCTTGCCGCAGACCCCGCACGACGACGTGGTGTAGAAGCTGCGTTCGAGACGCCCCGGATCGAAGCCGGGCGCATCGACCTCGACCGCATTCGCCGCGAGATCGTCGGGCAGACGCGCTCCGCTCGGTCGCAGCCCTTCCGAGAGACAGAAGCCGAGCGCGAGCTCCTCGTCGTGTCCCGGCGTCCGCATCGTGACGGCAACGGGCCGACCGCCGATCCGAATCTCCAACGGCTCCTCGACGGCGACCCGGTCCGGCTCGGTCGTGCCCGCCGGAAGCCGGAGGACGTCGACCGCGACGGCCGAGTAAGGCGGCGCGTCCATCAGGTTGCAGCGTAACCCTGTGGCCCAGGCGTCTTCGGCGTCTGCCGCATCGAGCTCTCCGCCCGCGAGTCCTGCGCGGGCCGCGTCGAGGTCAAACGCGATCTCATACGATCGTCCGGTGAGGGCGCTGGTGATCGGGTCGGGAGGTCGCGAGCACGCGCTCGTCTGGTCCTTGTCCCGCGGCGGGGACGTGGACGAGCTGCACGCCGCTCCCGGCAACCCCGGAATCGCGGCGCTCGCCCACTGCCACCCCGTGCGCGCCGACGATCCCGCGGCGCTCGTGTCGCTCGCCCGCGAGCTCCGCATCGACCTGGTGATCGTCGGTCCAGAAGCGCCGCTCGTAGCGGGGCTCGCCGACGAGCTGCGCCATCGAGGTATTGCCGTCTTCGGACCGAGCGCTGCAGCGGCGCGTATCGAGGGTTCCAAGTCGTTCGCGAAGGAGGTGATGAACGCGGCCGGCGTGTCGAGCGCCCAGACGCTGCCGGTCGCGCAGCCGCCGTGCGTCCTCAAGCTCGACGGACTCGCCGCCGGCAAGGGAGTCTGGGTGTGCCAGACCCAGAGCGAACTCGACTCGGCACTCGCCGCCGCGCAGGCGTCCGACCAGCCGTTCCATGTCGAGGAGCTGCTGGAGGGGCCCGAGCTGTCGTTGTTCGCGCTCGCCGCGGGTGAGGCTGCGGTCGCCTTTCCGCCGGCCCGCGACTACAAGCGGATCGGCGACGGTGACGCCGGTCCGAACACCGGCGGCATGGGCTCCTTCTCACCGCTGCCCGACGTCGCCGACGACGCGGCGGAAGAGATCCTCGAGACCGTGCACCTGCCGGTGCTTCGTGAGCTCGTGCGTCGCGGCGCGCCGTTCCAGGGCCTTCTCTACGCAGGATTGATGCGCACCGGCGACAGCCTGCGGGTGATCGAGTTCAACTGCCGCTTCGGCGATCCCGAGACGCAGTCGCTCCTCCCCCGCCTCGACGGCAGCCTGCTGCCGCTGCTCGCCGGTGACCTGTCGGAGCACCCGCAGGTCGCGAATCGAGCCGCCGTGACGGTCGTGCTCTCCGGCGCGGGGTATCCCGAGCGCAGCGACCAGGGCACGCCGATCGAGGGGATCGAGTCGGCCGAGGCAACGGGAGCTCTCGTCTTCCACGCCGGGACGGCGCTGCACGACCGGCAGCTCGTCACGAACGGCGGCCGCATCCTGAACGTCGTCGGGGTGGGCGAAACGGTCGCCGACGCGCGAACCGCGGCCTACGAGGCGGCAGCGCACATAGATTTCGCCGGCATGCACTTCCGGACGGACATCGCGGCCATTGGCTGACGAGCCGCGCATCGGGATCCTCGTGGGCTCGGAGTCCGACCGCGAGCGGATGCAGGGCGCCACTACGCTTCTCGACGAAGCGGGCGTCAGCTACGAGTTCGAGGTGCGGTCGGCGCATCGGACACCGGACGCCGTCGCGGAGTACGCACGAAGCGCACGCGAGCGCGGACTGCGAGTGCTCATCTGCGGCGCCGGCCTCGCGGCTGCTCTACCGGGTGCCGTGGCCGCTCACACCGACCTGCCCGTCATCGGCGTACCGCTCCGCTCGAGTCTCAGCGTCCTCGACGGCCTCGACGCACTGCTCGCGATCGCGCAGATGCCGCCCGGCGTTCCGGTCGCGGCGGTCGGCGTGGACAACGCGCGCAACGCGGCCGCGCTCGCACTCCGGATCCTGAACGCCTAGCCCGTCCGGGGACCCCGCCAGCCGTCGGGCGAGAGGACGCTGGCCCAGCGCAGCGTCCTCCCGCCTGCTGCCATGCTCCGTTCTATGGCGATTGAGGTGCGCCTTGAGGACGAGCGCGGCAATGAGCAGGCCCACGCCCTCGACACGACGGATCTACTCGGGACTCTCGCTCGCCGAGACCCCGCCAGCCTGACGCGCTTCCGTCTCTTGCGATACATCGATCCTTACGGCGACACCGTCTTCAATGGTCTCCAAGCGCCGGACCTACTTCAAGACATCGCTGAGCTGAAGACGGCGATCTCCGACGAGGGCGCGCTCGCATTCCTCCGTGATCTGGAGACACTCGTAGCTCGCTGTCCAGAGGGATATCTACTGCGCTTCTACGGCGACTGACGCAAGCCACCATCGCGCGAAGGGCAGCCGGCCAGGGGTCATTCCGGAACACTGGCCCAGGCCACGGTCGCTCCGCCTGAGGGCTAGATTCGAAGGGTGAACTGGGACGGTTACGAGATTTACGACCCGGGCGTGCACGGTCCGTTGACGACGCTGCCTCGAGCTGAGGCGCGTCGGGCGTTCGACAGGCTGATGGAGGCGAAGCCGGCGCGGATCGAGATGCTGCGACAGCTGCTGAGGTCCAACGGAGTCGAGCTGTCGAGCACGGACGAGGGCGTTCAGGCTCTGAACGATTGGTTTCGAGTCAACGTGCAGCCGGATCCTCGGGCGCCGGGCCGTCTGCTGCCCGACTGGTACTCGGTCGTCAACGACGTCGCTCTATTCCTGGGCGACGTGATGATCGAGCGCTCCCCGGGTCTGCGATGGGAGTTCTTCACGTGGGGCAAGAAAAACGGTTCGTATCAACGGCACGTGATCATGGGCTTCTCCCGAGTGTTCCCGAAGTACGACATCGATGTTGACGCCTCCGTTGCCGTCTACGGCCATCGCATCATCGCTGCTCGGGGATCGGTTGAGACCTATGGAACGGTGGTCGTACGTGGTGTCGAGATCGATGTAGACGCGGCGGCTGCCCGCGGGCGAGAACGGCCGCTCGAGGAGGACGAGTTCCTTCGTTGGTTGAGGCTGGCCGAGTCGAACGCGTAGCTCGGCTCGGCCCGTCGCTCAGGGGTCATTCCGGAACACTGGCCCAGCCGAGTGAGCTATTCCCCGACCATCCGTCCGGCTTGCTCTAGCGCAGGGAACAGCGCGGGGCTAGCTTCCAGTTGTGCGGGTTGCCACGCTTTTCGCAATCGGAGTAGCGGCCCTGGCGCTTGCCACCGCGTGTGGCTCCTCCGGAGCTGGCTCGTCCGGGCAAACCAACTCGTCAGGAAACGGCCACTACGCAATCTCGCAGGTCAAGAACGCCTTCGCGGCGCAGGGGATCTCACTTCAGAAACAGGTCCCCCAGCCCCCGGCGCCGCCGGGTTCGGGTGCCGTATGGCTCACACCGACAGGGGCTGGCACCCCGCTTGTCGCCGTCTTCAAGTCCTCCCAAGACAGCGCGAAGGGACTCCTTCCCGGCCATGGACACGTCGTGCATAACGGGAACGTTGTCGTGATCTGTCACGGCCCGTGTCCGCATGATGTGACCCTTTCGCTTCAGCAGTTGCGATAGAACCGCCAACGGCGCCGTTTCGCCTCGTAGCGCTCAGGGGTCATTCCGGAACACTGGCCGAGGCGAGATAGCTCCTGCCCGAGCCGTGCACTACAACTCCGTTCCGAACGCCTCCCGCTCCCGCTGCTGCGGCGTTTCGGTCTTGACGGCCTCCTCAGCCGCCCGCTGAACCTTGGACGGTCCCACCGCCGCACCAGGCTGCTGGCCAGCCGGATTAAGTGTCGAGCGCGAATTCGCCTTCAGGTCGCGAAGTTGTTCCTTCACAACTCTCGCCTCTTCACGTGCGCGCAGCTGGTCGACAGTGAGCGGTTTCGGCCGGAAGAGACCGTGCAAATTTGTGCGTGCAGTCATGCCGAACACCATACCGCTCGGGGGTAATTCGAGAACACTGGCCCAGGCCAGGGTGTGTAGCGCATAGCCGCGAGTCGTCCCGTTCAGAGTCTCAGCGAGGCGTCCCGAGCGGCCCCCACCTCACTCTGAAGTGCGTCGGGGGACGCCTCGATAAGCCATGGGCGACGAAAGACGACACGGAGGGGAAACACGACTGGCCAGAGGAGGATGTGGATCGCGTCGATGAGCAGTCCGAACAGCTGGGTAGACCCCCACCGCCGACAAAGTCCGCATCTCCCGTTGCCTGAAATGCCCCCGGCCGTGCCACCGGACGAGCTGCACGACCCACTCGCGACCGTCCGGCGCTCTGACTCGTTGCTTCATCGGCCGGGGTAGCGACATCTTTCCAGGGCTCGCGGTTCCGCGTCAGAAGCAGACGGCTCCGGCAGGCAAGCGCTCTAGACTGGAGCACGTGATCGCCCGCTACTCCCGCCCGGCCATGGCCAGGATCTGGTCGGACGAGGGGAAGCTCGCAACCTGGCTGGAGGTCGAGCTCGCAGCCACGGCGGCCTGGGCAGAGCTCGGAGTCGTGCCCGAAGAGGCCGCAGCGCGCATCGCCGAAGCGACGCCGCCGAGTCCGGCACGGGTCGCAGAGCTCGAGGCGACCCTGCATCACGACACAGCCGCCTTCGTCGACGCCGTCGCCGAGCAGCTCGGGGAGGAAGGCCGCTGGTTCCACTACGGCCTCACCTCCTCCGACATCGTCGACACGGCACTCTCGGTGCAGTTGCGGGAGGCCGGCGTGCTGATCCTCGCGGGCCTCGACGCTGCGTTCGCCGCCGTCACCGCCCGCGCCGAGGAGCACCGGGAGACGCTGCAGATCGGCCGCACGCACGGCGTCCATGCCGAGCCGACCACGTTCGGGCTCAAGCTCGCCGGCTGGGCGTTCGAGCTGGCGCGCGGTCGCGAGCGGATCGCGCGAGCGCTCGAGGGGATGCGCGTCGGCAAGCTCTCGGGCGCCGTCGGCACCTACGCCGCGACCGATCCAGAGCTGGAGCGGCTCGCGTGCGAACGGCTCGGCCTGGAACCCGCGCCGACCTCGACCCAGATCCTCCAGCGCGATCGCCACGCCGAGCTCCTCAGCTCGCTCGCGGTCGTCGCGTCCTCTCTCGACGCCTGCGCCCTCGAGATCCGGCACCTCGCGCGCACCGAAGTCGGCGAGGTGCAGGAGCCGTTCGGCCGCGGCCAAAAGGGTTCGTCGTCGATGCCCCACAAGCGGAATCCCGTCGTCGCCGAGCGGATCTGCGGGCTCGCGCGCGTCGTCCGTGCGTGCTCGCTCGTCGGCCTCGAGAACGTCGCCCTCTGGCACGAGCGCGACATCTCGCATTCCTCGGCCGAGCGCGTCGCGATTCCCGATGCGTTCCTCGCGCTCGACTACATGCTCGACCGCTTCGTCTGGGTCGTCGAGGGTCTCGTCGTGCGCCCCGAGCGCATGCGCAGGAACCTCGAGGCAAGCCACTTCCTCTTCTTCAGCCAGCGCGTGCTCAATGCGCTCGTCGAGTCCGGCCTCGCGCGAGACGAGGCCTACCGGCTCGTTCAGCGCGCGGCGATGCGCGCCTGGGAGGAAGAGCTCGACTTCCGTGAGCTCTGCCGCGCCGACGATGAGATCGCCTCACGCGTCGACCTCGACGCGGTCTTCGACCTCGGCGCGTACACGCGCCACATCGACACCGTCTTCGCCCGTCTCGAAGCTCTCAAGGAGGAGCCCCTACATGCCTGAGACCCACATCGCGTCCGGCAAGGTCCGCGACATCTACGCGCTCGAGGACGACACGCTGCTGCTTGTCGCCTCCGACCGGATCTCGACCTTCGACGTCGTCCTACCCACCGAGATCCCGGACAAGGGCCGCGTCCTGACCGGCCTCTCCGGCTACTGGTTCACGCTCCTTCGCCCGATCGTGCCGAACCACATGCTCACCATCCGCGACGACGGGCGGTCGATGGAGTGCCGCCGGCTCGAGATGCTCCCGATCGAGTGCGTGGTGCGCGGCTACCTCGCCGGCTCCGGCTGGAAGGACTACCGCGCAAGCGGCGAAGTCTGCGGGCACCGACTGCCGGAGGGCCTGAGCGAGTCGGACAAGCTGCCCGAGCCGATCTTCACGCCGGCGACCAAGGCGGTCGAGGGACACGACGAGAACATCACGCGCGAGCAGGCGGCCGAACTGGTCGGCAAAGAACGGCTGCGCGAGGTCGAAGCGGTCTCGCTCCGCCTCTACAAAACGGCCGCCGACCATGCGCTCCGCGCCGGGATCATCATCGCCGACACGAAGTTCGAGCTGGGACTCGACGCCGACGGCAATCTCGTACTCGGCGACGAGGCGCTGACGCCGGATTCGTCACGCTTCTGGCCCGGAGACACGTACGAGCCCGGCCGGGCGCAGGACAGCTTCGACAAGCAGTACGTCCGCGACTACTGCGAGACGACCGGCTGGGACAAGACCGACCCCGGCCCCGAGCTGCCCGACGACGTCGTGCAAGTCACGCGCAAGAAGTACCACGAGGCGTTCGAGCGGCTGACCACGATCCCGTTCCCTGCCTACCTCGAAGCCCCGGGCGTGGTGATCGGATGAAAGCGACCGTCCTCGTCCGGCCGAAGCCGGGCATTCTCGACCCCCAGGGTGAGGCGGTCGGCTCGGCGCTCGGCCACCTCGGGTTCGAGGTGCACGATGCGCGGATCGGCAAGGTGATCGACCTCGAGCTCGAGGCAGCCGACGAGGCCACGGCGAAGGCCGAGGTGGAGCAGATGTGCGAGCGGCTGCTCGCGAATCCGTTGATCGAGTCGTACGAGGTGGAGATCGTTGGCTAGTCCCCAGCCGAGAATCGGGGTCGTCACGTATCCCGGCTCGCAGGACGATCGCGACGCGCTCTGGGCGCTTGCCGCGCTCGACGCGGAGGCCGTCGCGGTCTGGCACGAGGAGCGCGAACTCCCGGACCTCGACGCGATCGTGCTCCCCGGCGGCTTCTCGTACGGCGACTATCTGCGCTGCGGGGCGATCGCCGGCTTCTCGCCCGCGACGGAGGCGGTGCACGAGTTCGCCGAGGCCGGTGGGCTCGTGCTCGGGATCTGCAACGGCTTCCAGATCCTCTGCGAAACCGGACTGCTCCCCGGTGTGCTGCTGCGCAACGAATCGCTCCGCTTCGTCTGCCGCGACGTACCGCTGATCGTCGAGCGCGACGACCTCCCCTTGACCACGCGCTGCACGGCCGGTCGGCGTCTCGTGCTCCCCGTGAAGCACGGCGACGGCCGTTACCTGCCCCCACCGGATCTCGATCCGGCGCAAGTCGTGCTCCGCTACGTCGACAACCCCAACGGATCGGTCGGCGGCATCGCCGGAGTCTGCAACGCGGCGGGCAACGTCATGGGACTCATGCCGCACCCCGAGCACGCGGTCGATCCGCTGCTCGGCTCGGACGACGGCGCGCTGCTCCTCGCCTCGCTCGTCGACGCCGCCCGCGAACAGGTCCTCGCGGCGATCTAGAGCCCCAGAACCTCGGCCAGCGCGGGATGCTTGGCGAGGGCGGCTTTCAACCGTCCGATGTCTCGCTCTCGGAGGGTCACCGGCCCGCGTGTTCCGCCGCCGGCGCCCGCGTAGGAGAAGCGGACGAGCCGTTCCCCTTTCGCGGTCTCCAGCAGCTGGACCTTCGATGCGAACCGCTTGGTCCCCGCCTGCTGCTGAACGGTCAGCTCCTCCACGAGATCCGCAGGTCCCCACGGTGTCGCCGCCCTCGTCGCCATGAATCGGACGGTAGCCCTGAAGGCGTGACGCGTTCGCGCCGTCTTTGCGGCAGATCAGCGAACGAGCAGCCCGAACACGTAGCCGGCCGCGATCGAGAGCGCGGGGCCGAGCACCCAGCCCTGGAGAATCGAGAACAGCGTCGCCAGGTGGACGGTCTCGCGTCCCCGGGCGAACCCGGCACCTGCCATCGCCCCCACGAGCGCCTGGTTCATCGAGGTGAAGAAGCCGAAGGCGACGGCTACGAGTACGACCCCGGCCTGCACGAGTTGAGCCGCGGTCGCCATGGCCCGGTCGACCTCGACGATCTCGAACGCGACCCGGCGCAGCAGCGGTTTCCCCCAGGTGAGGACGCCGACCGCGATTGCGGCGCCGCCGAGTGCCCCGGCGGCGAGTGGGCTGAAGGTGCCGGTCCCTACCAGCGCCCCACTTGCGTTCGAGACATCGTTCGCGCCCATCGCGAACGCGGCGATCGCGCCCATCGCGACGAGAGCCGTCCCGATCCGCTCTCCCGGCCGCAGGCGGTCGAGGCCGAGGGTGAGCAGAAGGCCGAGGAAGATCGCCACGATCGGCGCAGCGGCCCACACGACGACGAGGTGTCCGATCGAGCTCCAGTCGACGCCCGTGCCGGTCGCAACGGAGACGCCGACGACCGAGAAGACGAGGATCTGGATGGTCGACGTCGGCATGCGGAACCGGTTGAAGAACGTCGTGACCGCGAAGGCGACGCCGATCACGACCACCTGCTGGGTGACCGAGAGCGGCTTGTCCGTGAGGCCCGACCCGACACGTTGCTCGACCGCATGGCTCGCGAACGTCGCGCCGAGGAACGCCAGCGGCGCCATGAGGAGGAGGGCAGGCCAGGCGCCGATCGCGCGCAGCGCATGCGGCATCCCCATGACCGCGCCCGTGTAATGCGCGCCGATGCTCCACGCGAAGCCGATCGCGAGGACGATGAGGAGCGCGGTCACGGCTCGCCGACGTTATACGGCTTGTCGCCGCAGGCGCGAACGCGGTACGGTCCCGGACATGGAAGCTCCGCGCGGCCCGGGCTATGACGACTGGTTCGACGAGCCCGAGCCTCCGACCGAGACGCAGAGTGGCGCCAACCGCGGCGCCTACGAGGACGTCGAGGAAGTCTGGGTGCTGCCTGAGGAAGAGGGCTCAGGCTCCGGGGGCCACCGCGAGATCGTGATCGCCGGCCGCAGGCTGACGATGACGCAGGTCGCGATCATCGCGCTTTCCGTGCTCGCCATTTTCTTCGCAATCCTGGCGGCGTTCGGCGTCTTCAGCGGAGCGAAGACCACCGCTCCGCCCGTGACGCCGCCGTTGAAACACGTGACCAGCACGGTCCAGAACACAACCCAGACGAACACGAATCCGACGCCGCAGTTCGGAACGCAGACGCTCAAATTTGGCGACACGGGCCCCCAGGTGAAGGCACTCCAGCAGGCGCTCATCTCGCTCGGCTTCCTGAGCGGGACGGCGGACGGCGACTACGGGCAGGCGACGCAGTTGGCCGTGCAGAAGTTCCAGGCCGCTAAGAACCTTGGCCAGGACGGCATCGCGGGCCCGCAGACGCTCCAGGCGCTGCAGCAGGCAACTGCGGCTTCCGGCTAGAGCCTCAGGCGAGCTTCCTCGGCCCGTTTCGGTCGTGTGGAATCAAGAGCTCGAAGCGCGCTCCCACCGGGCGCGGGTCGTAGACGAGGTCTCCGCCGTGCGCCTGCGCGTACGCGCGCGCGATCGCGAGGCCGAGGCCGTGGCCCGTCATGCCGCCGCCGCGTGCAAAGCGCTCGAAGATGCGCCCCTCGAGGTCCTTCGGGACGCCGGGGCCTCCGTCCTCCACGGCGACACGGAGATGCCGGTCACGCTGGAACGCGACGATCCGGATCGGCGGCGCGCCGTAGCGGACCGCATTCGTCACCAGATTCGAGACGACGCGCTCGAGCACGAGCGGATCGACGACCGCGGCGAGATCGTCCGGAATGTCGAGCTCGACCGCGTCCGATGCGGGAAGGGCACCGTGGACGACCTCGGCGAGCGCCGACTTCAGTACCAGCGGCCGCGGCTCGACATTGATCGCGCGCGCGTCGAGCCGTGAGAGGTCGAGGAGCTCCTCCAGCAGTCGCCGCAGACGTTCGCCCTGTTCGACGCCGACGTTGAGCAGCTCCTCGCGCAGCTCGTCGTTCAGGTGCTGGCCGCGGTCGGCCAGCGTCTTGAGGACGCCGTAGACGGAAGTCGCAGGCGTGCGCAGCTCATGCGAGGCGTTGGCGACGAAGTTCAGCTTGAGCTGGTCGAGTTGGATCAGCTCCTCGTGCAGCTGCGCCCGCTCGATGGCGATTGCGACCCGCTGGGCGACGAGCTGCAGCAGCTCGACCTCGTCCGACGTGAACTGCCTCGCCGTCAGCGCCCCGACGTGGAGCACTCCAAGCGAGACGCCTCGGACGAGAAGAGGAACACCGACCATGCACCTGAGGTGCTTCTGGCGCAGGATCGGGTTGTAAACCGGGTACTCGTCGACATCGATTACCATCGGCCGCGCCTCGCCGGCGACCCGCCCGGCGAAACCGGCGCCGATCGGGATCCGCACCCCGACCTCCTCCTCGATCCCGAGCGCCGCGCGCGCGACCAGCTCGTCCGTCTCCGGGTCGAGCAGGAGCACGGCGCACGTGTCGGCGCGCAGGATGTCGCGGATCCGGGGAAGGAGGACGTTGAGGAGCTCGTTCACCTCGAGGTGCGCGAGGGCAGCGTCGGTCACAGCCTGGACATGCTCGATCCGCTCCCGCGCCGCCCTCTCGGCCTCGAACAGGCGTGCGTGCTCGATCGCCAGCGCAGCCCGGTCGGCCACGAGCTGGAGCAACTCGACTTCGTCCTCCTGAAAGGCGCGCGGCGTGAGCGAACCGACGTGCAGTACGCCGCGCACCTCCGCCTCCACGACGAGCGGGACGCCGAGCATCGATTTGATGCCCTTCTCCCGCAGGAGCGGGTTGAGGACGTGCGCGTGGTCGACGTCTTCGAGGACGACCGGCCGCTTCTCGGCGGCGATCCGGCCTGCAAAGCCTGCGCCGACCGGGACGCGGACGCCCTGCTCCACCTCCTCCTCGATTCCCAGTGCCGCCCGGGCGACGAGCTCGTTCGTCTTCTCGTCGAGCAGGAGGATCGCGCAGGTGTCGACCTCAAGGATCTGCCGGGTGCGGTCGAGCAGCGCGCCAAGCAGGTCATCGAGACGCAGGTGTGCGAGCGCGGCGTCAGTGACGGACTGCAGCCGCCGAACGTGCTCCGAGCTGGAGCCCTCCGGCCACACACGAAGCTACTTCCGCAAAGCGCGGAAAGCTAAGCGCCGGCGTGTTCTCTGCTGCCTGCGTGGCGCCGGGCTATTACAGCCACCGCGAGCGCGATACCGAGAACGACCTCGACCACGACGACGAAATGAGAGTCGATCGGATTGGTGACGGCGTAGCCGTGCCCGAGCATGTGGATCGGCCTGACGGCAGCACGGCGAGCAAGCGGCTCGAGACAGAAGGCTGCGGCCGCGATGAGCGCGCCGGCGATCGCACGGCGCGTCCGCCACTGCTGGCCGAACCAGCCGAAGAGCGGCCCCGTGACGATCCCACCGATCACCGCCGGCGCGTTGCTGACGAAGAAGCCGTGCGTGTTGCCGAGCGTGTACTGCGCGCCCTCGAGCGGACTGTCGGTCAGCAGGAAATACCCCAAGAGCGCGGCGAACGTCGCTCCGAGACCGAGCAGGGCTGCGCGAATAGGGTCGCGCTGGGTGGCGCCGGCCAGAAACGCGAGCAGCAGCCACGGAGCCGAGAGGCTGGCCACATCGGGTCCCCACGTGTGCACGATGCTGCCGAGGTACTGGGCGCCGGCACCGTACGCGGCCGAGAGCACCAGGACGAGCGCGACTGTGAGCCCGGACCTAGCGCCCACTGCGGTCGATCAGCTCGATGCGGTAGCCGTCCGGATCCTGGACGAAGCAGATGAGTGAGCCGCCTTCGCGGACTCGATACGGCTCGCGTTCGGCCTCGATGCCCTGCTGCTTCAGCTCGGCGAGCGACTGCTCGAGATCGTCGACGCTGACTGCGATGTGCCCGTAGCCGGTGCCGAGGTCGTAGGTGCGGCCGTCGTGGTTGAAGGTCAGCTCGAGCACGGCGTCCTGGTCGCCGATGCCGTAGAAGTAGTTCGTTGCCTCGGTCTCGCCGTTGCGGACGATGTCCATGTCCCGCTCGAAGCGGAAGCCGAGCGCCTCGTAGAAGGCACGGCTCTTCTCCGGATCGGTGATCCGAACCATCGTGTGCAGGAAGTCAGCCATGCCTGGATCCTAAAGATCTGGCCCGTGCCGATCGTCGCCGCTCAGTGGCACCGACTGAGTTGCAGATCGATCCAGCCGTTCGCTTCTTCCGGCTCGATCTCGCGCGCGAACGCGATCTCGGTGGACAGCAGCCCGCGCGCCCTCGTAGCCATTTCCCGCTCCCACAGCGAGCGCGGTGCCTTGGAGCCGTTGGTAATCCGCGCCGCATCGCGGCTGGCACCGTCACGAATGATCTGGGCCAGCCCGACCGGATCGCCGTCGGTCAGCCTGGCAAGGGACGCCTTCTTACGCTTCAGCCAGGTGTCGCTGCTGACAGCTGGATCGGCGCGGAGCACTGCCTTTACACGCTTGAGGTCCGACTCGGTCGCCAACGGGCGCAGGAGCTCGTGCGCACGCGCCAGCGGAAGCTCGACCCGCAGGCCGCCGATGAGTTCGAGCTCGATCACCTCCTGCCGCGTACCGAGCAGGACCTTGCTCTCTCGAGCGGTCACGGGGCCGGCCCCGTGCGACCCGTACACGACGATGTCTCCGACGGCGAGTTTCACCAGCGAACCGGCTCTGCCGCGAGCGAGGCAACCTCGCCGTGCTGGTCGACAGAGATCACATATCGCTGCTCCGCGAGCCCTCGCGAGAACCAGTGCAGGAGGAAGTACAGCCGATGCCGGCGCACGATCACGGCTTGGGAGCCGGTCCTCGTCTCGACCCGAAAGCCTTGCGCAACGCGCCGGGCGATGTACGCATCGAGCGCAGCCGATCGCACATCGGCTGCTGCGGCAGTCATGCGACGTCCGTCAGGCCCGTGCGAGCCATGACTCGATCTCGTCCAGCGTCAGGTCGCCGCGGTCGTCGACCCGCTTCCGCGTAGCGTCGATCAACGCGTAGCCGGTCGCCGAGTGACGAAGCTCGATCCCGCGTGCGCGCGCGCGCCGCTGCAGGCTCTTGTGTCGCAGCTTGTCGCTTTTCGCCTCGTTCGCCCCGCGCCAGTCTTCCTGAGGTATGGCAACCAACGCGCGACGGGCGCGGGGAACACCACCGTCGTCGCGCGGAACGGGACTCACTGAACCCACTCCACTGCAGGTGCCTCGGTGTGCTTTTCGTGCTGCTCGTTAGGCGGGCCGATGCCGCCGTTGTCGGCCTCGGGAGCACCACCCGCTGCGCGTAGAGCCTTCTTGGCCTGCTTGCGCTCACGCCGTTCCTTGACTGCGAGCTCGCGCGCCCGCTTGGCGTGCGTCTGTTGCTTCTTAGCCGCCATCCACCGGCTCCTTCCTGTAGTCGAGGGGCAGCTGCAGCGTCGACGACGCCACAGCTGACCGCTCGCGAATCAGGCGGACGCCAGCGTGACGTTTGTCGCCTGCGGCCCCTTCTGGCCCTGCTCGGGCTCGTACTGCACCTTCGCGTTCTCAGCAAGGGTCTTGTAGCCCTCGCCGACGATCGCGCTGTGGTGGACGAACAGGTCCTCGCCGCCGTCCTCGGGAGTGATGAAGCCATACCCCTTGTCAGCGTTGAACCACTTCACGGTTCCGGTTGCCATAGATGAAACACCTCCTCTGCGCCTCAGGAACGGGCAGAGGAAGCGCACCGCGCGCCACCGGTACTCGCTCAGATAGTGGACTGAGCCTAGCAGCAGAGCCGAGAAACCAGGCGTTGGAGGCCCCCCGAGACGCGGTTCACGGCCAGGCGACCAGCCTGCACGGCACGTCGGCGTTCTCGTCGATGTGGTGGCTCGCGCAGATCCGGTGGTAACCGTCGGCAACCGTGAGCGGCACGCCCTTGTCCCCGCGGCCACGAACGAGCAGCACGGGCGAGAGATGCGTCCCGGCCGCAACCTTCGCGAGGTCCTTCTTCACGTGGACGTTGTCGACGGGGAGCAGCCCGAGACGACTGGCCCGGAGCAGGTCCTTGGCCTTCCGGTGCACGGTCTCGGCAGAACGCAGGACCTCGACGACCTTCGCCACCTCGTTCGCAGGCGCGAGCAGGCTCAGATAGTCGGCGGCGGCCGGGAAGTCGTGCTCTTCGGGCTCGTCCTGCCAGTGCTCTTCAACCGGCATCCCGATGGCTTCGCGTCCGTTTGTCGAGGTCCTTTGACGGAAGCCCGCGTCACACGGGTTCGCGCGCCTCAGCTCGACCGGCACGGAACGAGGCAAGTCGCACTGAGCCGGTGGCAAGGGCAACGCCGACGAGGATGAGCGCGAGCGAACCGTACGCATCCGCTCCGAAGCTCTCGCCGAGGAAGATCGCCCCGTAGGCGAGCGCGATCGGCGGCACGAGGTAGGTCACGAGCGTCGCGTAGTTCGCGCCCGCGCGCTGGATCAGAGCGAAGAAGAGCAGGTACGCAATCGCGGTACCGACGAAGCCGAGCACGAGGATCGCCGCGATCGTCTCGCCGTGCCACATGCCGACGGGAGCCTGGATGACTCCGGCGGGCAGTACGGCGATGGTCGAGACGGCCGTCGAGGCAAGCGCCACGACAAGGGGCGGCGTGCCGCGCAGGTAGCGGCCCGCAATCAGCGTCCCGATCGCGTAACAGAGGGCCATGCCGACGACGGCGAGCGCGCCGAGCAGCTTGCCGTGCGGCTGCTCGCCGATGAGCAGCGCAACTCCGACGAAGCCGATCCCGAGGCCGACGAGCCGGAGGCCGCCGACCCGCTCCTCGCGGAAGAAAGCGAAGGCGAGCAGCGCGTTGAAGATCGGGACGGCTCCCTGAATGATCGACGCGAGCCCGGAGTCGATCCGCTTCTCACCCCAGGAGAGGAGCCAGAAAGGCACCGCCGTGTTCACGATCCCCACCACGACGAGCCAGAACCAGGCACGGCGGATCTGCGCGAGGGTCTCCCGCGGACCGAGGCGCACGAAGGCGATCGCCGCGAGAAGCAGGGCGGCCGAAGCGAGGCGGCCGAGGATCAGGGTCGCCGGCGTCAGCTCCCGGTCGGCGATCTTGATCAGCATGAACGACGCGCCCCAGATGAGCGCGAGCACGGTGAGGATGACGGCCGGGCGACGCATCTGCCTTCTGGAACGCAACGTAGCCCGCTCGCGTGAGATTCCGCCGCGCGCCCGGTTACACTGAATCACCTGACGGAGGTCGCCGCCCAGCCCCTTCACCGCTCCCTCGGTCTCACCGACTGGGAAGCGGGCCGTATCCGGGACCTGCTCGGGCGCGACCCGAACCATTTCGAGCTCGCGGTCTTCTCGCTGCTGTGGTCGGAGCACTGCGGCTACAAGCACTCGGCTCCTCTGCTGCGGCGGCTGCCCTCGGCCGGAGAACGGGTGCTGCAGGGGCCCGGCGAGAACGCGGGCGTGCTCGACCTCGGCGACGGGACGGCCGTCGCGTTCAAGGTCGAGTCGCACAACCACCCGTCCGCGGTCGAGCCGTTTCAGGGTGCGGCGACGGGCATCGGCGGGATTCTGCGCGACGTGATCGCCATGGGAGCGCGGCCGATCGCGCTTCTCGACGGCCTCTGGTTCGGACAGCCGGGCTTCGAGTTCCAGCAAGCGGTCGCCGGAATCGGCCACTACGGCAACTGCGTGGGCGTGCCGACTGTCGGCGGCCAGACCGTTTTCGACTCCGCCTACGCCTCGAACTGCCTCGTCAACGCGATGTGCGTGGGGCTGCTCGAGAGCGACCGCCTCCACTCGGCGAAGGCGAGCGGACCCGGTCGGCTCGTCGTCCTGTACGGCGCGACCACCGGTCGCGACGGCATCGGCGGCGCCTCGGTTCTCGCGAGCGCCGAGCTGAGCGAGGACGATGCCGACAAGCGCCCTTCGGTTCAGGTGGGCGATCCGTTCACGGGCAAGAAGCTGATCGAGGTTTCCCTCGAACTCGTCGAGTCGGGCCTCGTCGAGTCGCTGCAGGACTGCGGCGCGGCCGGGCTCGCGTCGGCCCTGTCGGAGATGGCGGCCGGCGACGCGGGGATCGACGTCCACCTCGACCGCGTCCCGCTCCGCGAGGAGGGCATGGAGCCCTGGGAGATCATGATCTCGGAGTCGCAGGAGCGGATGGTCGCGGTCGTCCGGCCGGAGATGTTCGACGCGGTGAGAGGCGTCTGCGCCCGCTGGGAGCTTCCGTGCACTGCCATCGGCGAGGTGACCGACGAAGGCGCGCTGCGTGCGTTCCACGACGGCGAGGTCGTCGGCGAGATCCCTGCGCAGTTCCTGACGGAGGAGTGCCCGCGCTACGAGGTCGAGCAACAGGCGGAAACGCGGCCGGTGCGCCGCGTCGAACGGCCGGAGTTCGACGTGGGCGAGGTGATCGAGCAGTACGACCATCTCGTGGGCTCCCGCACGGTGCGCCGGCCGGGACTCGACGCCGCCGTCCTGCGCCTGCGGCCGTCGCTGCGCGGGCTCGCGGTTGCGTTGCAGGGTCCGGCGCTCGGTGAGACCGACGGCCTCCGGGCGGGCGTCCAGGCGACACTCGGCGTCGCCCGCAACGTGGCCTGTGCCGGCGGCGAGCCGATCGGCCTCACCGACTGCCTCAACTTCGGCAACCCCGAGAAGCCGGCGATCGCACACGAGCTGGCGCAGGCGATCGAAGGGATTGCGCTGGCCGCCGAAGCGCTCGGGATCCCGGTCGTCTCCGGGAATGTCTCGCTCTACAACGACGCGGACGGTGCCTCGATCCCGCCGACGCCGGTGGTCGGTTGCGTCGGGCTCGTGCCCGACGTGCGGCGCGTGCCCGGCAGGTGGCAGAGCGGCGATGCAGTCCTCCTCGCGACGTCTCCCGACGGCTCGCTCGAGGCCGAGGCAGCGCTGATCCGGTTCCTCTGGAAGGCGGCGCCCCATCTCACTCTTTGCCACGACGTCGGCAGCGGAGGCATCGCGGCAGCTCTCGCGGAGGCCTCTGCCTGGAGCGGTGGGTTCGAGGCCGCCGTCGAGCTGCCGGACGACTACGACTCGCGGCGCGGAGCCGCGATCCTCGCGTGCCGGCGCGGGCAAGTGAACCGCCTCGGCTCGCGTGGCTTCGTCCAGATCGGCGAGGTGCGCTAGCCGTGTGCGGCGTGTTCGGCGTCTACGCACCCGACCGCGACGTGGCGCGGTTGACCTACTTCGGTCTCTTCGCGCTCCAGCATCGCGGCCAGGAATCCGCCGGGATCGCCGTCTCCGAGCACGGCCGCCTGACGGGGCTTCGCGACCTCGGGCTCGTCGCGCAGGTCTTCAACGAGCAGAAGCTCGGCGGCCTGCGGGGTCAGGTCGCTATCGGCCACAACCGATACTCGACGACCGGGTCGTCGCAATGGGCGAATGCGCAGCCGCTCGTCCAGCACGGGCGGGCGCGCACCGTCGCTCTCGGGCACAACGGCAACCTGATCAATGTCGGCCAGTTGCGCGAGGAGCTGCGCGAGGCCGGCGTCCCGCTCGGGACCACGTCCGACAGCGAGTTGATCGCGGCCCTGATCGCGAACGACGAGGCACCGCTCGAGGAGGCCGTGGCGAACGCGATGCAGCGGCTCGAAGGCGCCTACTCCATCGTCGCGTTGTCAGAGGGACGGCTCATCGGGTTCCGCGACCCGCAGGGCTTTCGCCCGCTCGTGATCGGCCGCATTCAGGAGGATTGGGTCTTCGCGTCGGAGACGTGCGCGCTCGACCTGGTGGGAGCGGAGTTCGTCCGCGAGGTCGAGCCGGGCGAGCTGGTGGTCGCCGACGCCGACGGCCTGCACGCGACGCAGGCGCTCGAGCTCGCCGACGGCGGCGCGCTCTGCATCTGGGAGTTCTTCTACCTCGCCCGTCCCGACAGCCGGCTCGCGGGGATGGAGGTGCACAACGCGCGCGTGCGGATGGGCGAGCGGCTCGCGCAGGAAGCCCCGGTCGAGGCAGACCTCGTCCTGCCGATCCCCGACTCGGGCACGCCCGCGGCGATCGGCTTCGCTCGGGCGCTGGGGCTGCCGTTCAGCGAAGGGCTGATCAAGAACCGCTACGTCCAGCGAACCTTCATCCAGCCGGACCAGGAGCTGCGGAGGCAGGGGATCCGGCTCAAGTACCACCCCGTGGCAGAGGTGGCCGGCAAGCGGGTCGTCGCGGTGGACGATTCGATCGTCCGCGGCAACACGACGCGGGAGATCGTCCGGATGCTGTTCGACGCAGGCGCGGCCGAGGTGCACCTCCGCGTCTCCTCGCCGCCGGTGATCGGTCAATGCTTCTACGGCATCGACCTCGCCGATCCGTCGGAGATGATCGCTTCGACGCGGACGGTCGAGCAGGTGCGCGAGCACGTCGGAGCGACCTCGCTCGCGTATCTCTCCCACGACGGACTCGTCGAGGCGACCCGACGGCCCGCGTCGGGGCTGTGCCGCGCTTGTCTCACCGGCGATTACCCGACCGAGGTTCCCGCCGAGGCCGCGAAGCTCAGGTTCGAACCCGCCCGCGCCTGACGGTCACTGCCCGGCGACAGGCTGCCAGAGCTCGAATCGGTTTCCCTCGGGATCGACGCCCCAGCCGAAGCGCCCGTTCTCGTGCTCCATCGGTCCGTCCACGGTGACGCCCGCGTTGCGAAGTTGCGCGAGCATCGCGTCGAGGTCGTCGACGCGGTAGTTGACCATTGCCTGCCGGTCGAGGCGGCCGAAGTACTCGGTGTCCGCCGGAAAGGACGCCCAGACCAGCGTCTCGCCGCCGGCCGCGCGGAACACGGCTCCATTCCAGGCCTCGACGTCGAGCCCCAGCTGCTCGGCGTACCACGCGGCGAGAGCCGCCGGATCGCGCGAGCGGAGGAAGACCCCACCGATTCCGGTCACACGCTCCACCGCCCCGAACCCTACGACGCCTTGGCACCATGAGCGGCCGTGCAGCTCTTCCACTATCACCTCGTCACGAGCCGCGTTCGCGAGGTCGAGGCTCGCTACATCGGCAAGCTGGGGTTCGACCTCGTCGCGCGCCACGGCCGCATCGGCGAGGAACTCACTTCCTACGAGCCCGGCGTCGCGTGGAACGACCTCGACGCGCTGGGGTTCAAGCTCCGGCTGACCGAACTCGAAAAGGGCGCCGTGAACGTCGTGGTGCAGCCCGGCCAGTGGCCGACACCGCGCGTCGACCATCTCGGGTTCGTGCTCGACGAGGACGAATTCGAGACCGCAATCGGGCGCGCGGAGCAGAACGAGCTGCGCGTCCAGGAACACGGCGGACGCCGCACGTTCGTCTCCACCAACGCCGGCTACCGGCTGGAGCTCCACCCGCCGCGCGAGTGGATCGACGAGCTCCTCGCGCAGGGCGACGAGCTGCGGTTGTCGGAGTTGCACCTCAAGGCCGACGACCCGTCGGGGAAAGCGAAGGCACTCGCGCAGATCCTCGACGCCGAGCGGGACGGTTCCAGCGTGGAGGTGGGCGAGACCGTCGTCCGCTTCGTCCGAGGCGGCCCGCAGGGCCGGCCGGAGCTCTTCGGCGAGCTGTTCGTCTAGCAGTCTTCGTAGACTCGACACGTGGCGGAGGAAGGACCGACGTACGACGCGGCCGGGGTGTCGCTCTTGACCGCCGGAGCAGTCGTCGAACGGCTGCGCGCCGCCGTCGAGTCGACCGGCGCCGAGGGCTTCGGTGCCTTCGCCGCTCTCCACCCGCTCGACGATCGCCGCCTGCTCGCCGCCTCGACGGACTCGATCGGGACGAAGCCGATGGTGGCCCGCCCGCGCGGCCTGCTCCGCAACTGCGGTGCCGACATGGCCGCGCACTGCATCAACGATGTCATCACGTGCGGCGCCGACCCTCTGGTCCTCCTCGACTACATCGCCGCCGCGCGGGTCGCGCTCGAGCAGGTCGCGGAGCTCGTCGAGGGCGCCGCCGACGTCTGCCGGACGGCGGGCGTCGCGCTGATCGGCGGCGAGACAGCCGAGATGCCGGACGTGTACCGGGAGGGCGAGCTCGACTTCGCCGCCACCTGCGTCGGAGTCGTCGAGCGCGAGGCACTGATCGACGGATCCGCCGTCGAGGCAGGCGACATCGTCCTCGGCTTCCCGTCGGCAGGCGTCCATGCGAACGGCTTCTCTCTCGTGCGCCGCGTTCTCGAGGAGGAGGACTACGACGGCCCCGATCTGCTCGCGCCGACGCGGCTCTACCTCGACGTAGCCCGGAGACTGCGCGGTCGGGCGCTGGCGTTCGCGCACGTGACCGGCGGCGGCATCCTCGGCAACCTCGAGCGCGTCCTCCCCGAAGGTCGCAGGGCCGAGATCAACTGGGATGCGTGGGAGCGCCCGCCCGTGTTCCGCTGGCTTGGCCGCCACGTGGACGAGGAGGAGCTGCGGCGCGTCTTCAACCTCGGCATCGGCTGGTGCGCGGTCGTGCGGGAAGCTGAGCCGGGAGAGCGCGTGATCGGGCGGATCGCGTGATCGGCGTGCTCGTCAGCGGACAGGGAACGAACCTCCAGGCACTGCTCGACGCCGGACTCCCCGTCCTCGCCGTGGCAAGCAACCGCAGCGATGCGCCCGCGCTCACTCGAGCCGCCTGCGCGACGGCCTCCTTCGAGCTCGCCGACTTTCCCGACCGCGAAGCTCGGGACGCCGCAATGGCCGACTGGCTCGAGGAGCAAGGCGTGCGCCTCGTCGTTCTCGCCGGCTACATGCACCTCCTCACGCCGGGCTTCCTCGAGCGCTTCCCCGACGCGGTGGTCAACGTCCACCCGTCGCTGCTGCCTGCGTTTCCCGGCGCCCGCGCGGTGGAGGAGCAACTCGCGGCCGGCGTCGAGGAGTCGGGGGCGACGGTGCACCTCGTCGACGAGGGCGTCGACAGCGGCCCGGTGCTTGCGCAGGAGCGTGTTCCGGTGCTGGCCGGCGACACGCCTGAGACGCTGCACGAGCGGATCAAGTCGGTCGAGCACCGGCTGCTTCCCGAGGTGGTGAGAGAACTGTGCGCGCACTGATCTCTACCTGGGACAAGTCCGGCGTGGACACGTTCGCGCGCGGACTCGTCTCTCTCGGCTGGCGGCTCGTGGCGAGCGGGAACACCGCGGCCGCGCTCGAGGCGATCGGCCTGCCGGTCGAGCACGTCGAGGAGGTCACGGCGTCGCCGGAGATGCTCGGCGGACGCGTGAAGACGCTCCACCCCCGAGTTCATGCCGGCATCCTCGCCCGCCGCGACGAGGCGGACGACGTCGCCACGCTCGAGGAGCACGGGATCGAGGCCTTCGACCTCGTCTGCGTCAACCTCTACCCGTTCGAAGAGGTCACGGCGCGGCGTGGAGTGACCGAGGAAGAAGCGGTCGAGACGATCGACATCGGCGGTCCGTCGATGCTGCGCGGCGCCGCGAAGAACTTCGCCCACTGTGCGCCGGTCTGCCGGCCCGACCAGTACCACGACGTGCTCGAGGAGCTGCGCACGAGCGGCGAGCTGTCGCTCGACACGCGTCGCCGTCTGGCGGCGGAGGCGTTCGCGCACAGCGCCGCCTACGAGGCGGCGATCGCGACCTGGTTCAACGCCCGAGAGGAGTTCCCCGACTCGCTCGTCGTGTCCCTCGACAAGGTTCTCGACCTCGCGTACGGCGAGAATCCCCATCAGCGCGCCGCGTACTACGCCGAGCGCGGAGTCCGCCGCCACCTCCTCTCGCGCATCGAGCAGCTGCACGGGAAGGAGCTCTCGTTCAACAACCTCAACGACTTCTCGGCGGCGCGCTCGCTCGCGCGCGAGTTCGCGCTGCCGACCTGCGTGATCGTCAAGCACGCGAACCCATGCGGCGTCGCGGTGGGCACCACGCTCGAGGAGGCGTACGACAAAGCGCTCGCCTCGGACCCGACCTCGGCCTACGGCGGTGTCGTCGTTCTCAACCGCGAGGTCGAGACGTCGCTCGGTGAGAAGCTCGCGGAGCAGTTCGTCGAGGTGCTGTTCGCGCCGGGCTACACCGAGGACGCTCTCGACGCGCTACGGCGCAGGAAGAACACGCGCATCCTTCTCGACGGCGAGCGGCGGGCGGGCGAACCCGGGGAGCGGAGCTACAAGCGCGTGCTCGGCGGGATGCTCGTCCAGGACTCCGACAACGAGATCGACGAGCGCGACGCCTGGCAACTCGTGACCGGAGCGCTGGACGAGCCGCAGTGGGGCGACCTCGTCTTCGCGTGGCGGATCTGCAAGCACGTCGCCTCGAACGCGATCGTGCTCGTGAAGGACCTGCAGACGATCGGGATCGGCGCCGGCCAGATGAGTCGCGTGGACGCGGTGCGGATCGCGGTCGAGAAGGCGGCCGAATTCGGGCACGACGCGAACGGCTCGGCGCTCGCCTCCGATGCGTACTTCCCCTTCCCCGACGGCCCGCAGATCGCTCTCGACGCGGGTACGACCTCGATCGTCCAGCCCGGAGGCTCGCGCCGGGACGAGGACGTGGTCGCCGCCGTCGCGCAGGCAGGTGCCGCGATGGCCTTCACCGGGCGGCGGCATTTCCGGCATTAAGGTGTCGATCTGAACGGCGGCCGTTCGTCTTTCTCCGATGGCCGTACCACAGGGGAGGAGCACGCGATGACAGCTGCAACTGCAACCGCGACCACGGGACCCGATCCGAGACGCTGGCAGGCGCTCGCCATCGTTTGCGTGGCGTTCTTCATGACCGTGCTCGACGTGTCGATCGTCAACGTCGCGCTGCCGTCGATCAAGGACAGCCTCCACTTCTCCGCGACCGGCCTGCAGTGGGTGATCACCGCGTACGCGATCACGTTCGGCGGCTTCCTGCTGCTCGGCGGCCGCGCCGGGGACATCCTCGGCCGCAAGCGGATGTTCATCGTCGGCGTGGTGATCTTCTCGGTCGCCTCCCTCGCCTGCGGCCTCGCCGGCTCGACGGGCGTGCTCATCGCCGCGCGAGCCGTGCAGGGCTTCGGCGCAGCCGTCGTCTCGCCCGCGACCCTCTCGATCATCACGACCACCTTCGAGGAAGGCCCTGAGCGGAACAAGGCGCTCGGAATCTGGGGTGCCATGGGCGGGAGCGGCGCAGCCGCGGGTGTCCTCCTCGGCGGCATCCTCGTCAAGTACCTCGGCTGGGAATGGATCTTCTTCGTCAACGTGCCCGTCGGCGCGCTGGTGCTCGCGCTGACGCCGAGCATCGTGCGCGAGAGCCGCGCGCCGGACGTCGGGCGGAACTTCGACGTAATCGGCGCATCGTCTGTCACCGCTGGTCTCGCGTTGCTCGTCTATGCGATCTCGAAAGCGCCGGTCGACGGCTGGGGCGACTCGAAGACGATCGGGCTGCTCGTTGCGGCCGCCGCGCTGATCATCTTCTTCGTCGTCTGGGAGGCGCGCGTTGCGAACCCGCTGATGCCGCTCTCGATCTTCCGCATCCGCACGCTCGCCGGCGCGAACGTCGTCGGCCTCCTGCTCGGCGCCTCGATCTTCGCCGACTTCTTCCTCCTGACGCAGTACGTGCAATTCGTCCTCCACTACTCGGCGCTGAAGACGGGGATCACGTTCCTCGCGACGGCGGGGACGGTGGTCGTCGTCGCCGGCCTCTCGCAGTGGTTGTGCACCAAGTTCGGTACGAAGCCCGTGATGGTGGCCGGAATGGTGCTCAACACCGTGGCACTGGTTTGGTACACGCAGATCCCCGTCGACGGGTCGTACGCACACGACCTACTCGGCGGCTATCTCCTGTTCGGCTTCGGACTCGCGTTCGCATTCATCCCCGTGTCGATCGCCGCGCTCGCGGGGGTCGGGCCGCGAGAAGCCGGGCTCGCGTCGGGCCTCCTCAACACGGCACAGCAGGTGGGCGGCGCCATCGGCGTCGCGATCGCCACGAGCGTCGCTGTCTCGCACACGACGCATCTCCTCCAGACCGGCGATTCGCAGCCGGCGGCGCTGACGGGCGGCTACGCACTCGCGTTCTGGGTGATTGCAGGCATCTCCGCCGCGGGGGCCGTTGCCGCGATCGTGCTCGTGAAGAACGAGACCCCGGCGGAAGTCGAGGCTCAGAGCTCGCCTGGGCTCGCGTAGCGGTAGAAGAACGGGCCGAGCCCGGCCTGGTTGACGGCGAAGAGCAGCGCGAGGTGGTCCTCGAGCTGCCGCGCCCTGTCGAGCCCGCCGGCGTTGACGGGGTCGTAGCCCGCGTCGCGGATCAGCTGCTCGGTGACCTCCCGCGCGTCGTCCTCCGCGCAATAGAGGTTGGACGGGGGAACGCGCTGGGCCGCGATCTCGTCGTAGACGTTGGCGAAGTTGAGGTTGAACGACTTCGCCGTCGGGCCGCCGACGATCGACTTGATCTCGTGCGTGTTCGACTCGAATTCCTCGTTGCGACCGCGGACCGCGTTCGTGGCGTCGATCGTCACCTTGCCCTGGAGGCCGGCGACCGCGTCGAGCGCACTCGCGATCGCCGGACCGGGGACCGCCACGAGCACGGCGTCGGCAGCCGAGGCGTCGCCACCGTCCCTCCCGAGCTCGTCCACCTCGTGGCCGGCGTCGCGCCACTTGCGTGCGAGTCCGCTGCCGACGTTGCCTCTGCCGATCACGGTGATCTTCATGGAGTCCTCCAACGACGACTACTGATCTAGGCTTCCCCGCGATGCCGCGGGAGTATCCGACCGTCCTCGACCTCGTCGGCAACTCGCCGATCGTCCGGCTGGACAGGCTCTCGCCGGCCGGCCACGCACGGATCCTCGCCAAGCTCGAGTACCTCAACCCGGGCGGCTCCGTGAAGGATCGGATCGGCCTGGCGATGATCGAGCAGGCCGAGCGCGAGGGGAAGCTCAAGCCCGGCGGGACGATCGTCGAGCCGACCTCGGGCAATACCGGCGTCGGCCTCGCCATCGCAGCGGCCGGCAAGGGCTACCGCTGCGTCTTCGTCATGCCCGACAAGATGAGCCAGGAGAAGATCTCGATGCTGCGCGCCTACGGCGCCGAGGTCGTGATCACGCCGACGGCCGTCGACCATGACTCGCCGGAGTCGTACTACTCCGTCTCGTCGCGGCTGGCCGAGGAGATTCCGGGCGGCTTCAAGCCGGATCAGTACTCGAACATGGCCAACCCACAGGCGCACTACGACGTCACCGCGCCGGAGATCTGGGAGCAGACCGGCGGCGAACTCGACGCGATCGTCATCTCCGTCGGCACGGGCGGAACGATCTCGGGTGTCGGCCGCTGGTTCCACGAGCGGAAGCCGGAGGTGAAGATCATCGGCGTCGATCCCGAGGGCTCGATCTACACCGCCGAGAACGACTCGCAGCTTCATCCGTACCTCGTCGAGGGAATCGGCAAGGACACGTGGCCCGACACGATCGACCTGAAGGTCGTCGACGAGTGGATCAGGGTCTCGGACCGCGACTCGTTCCTCATGTCGCGGCGGCTCGCGCGCGAGGAGGGAATCCTCGCCGGCGGCTCCGCGGGCTCGACGGTGTGGGGCGCGATCCAGGTCGCCGAACGGCTGGCGGCGGATGCAACCGTGCTCGCGATCCTCCCCGACTCCGGCCGCTCCTACATGTCGAAGTTCTACGACGACAACTGGATGCTCGAGCACGGCTTTGTCGAGCGGCAGGCCACGCTGCCGACCGTCGACGAGCTGCTGCGCGCGAAGCACGGCGGCGAGATGCCCGAGCTCGTCACGATCGCCGCGCACGCCAAGGTCGGCGAGGGCATCGACACGATGCAGCGCTACGGCATCTCGCAGCTGCCCGTCGTGCGCGACGGCCAGTGCGAATCGCTCGCGGACGTGATCGGCTCACTCCAGGATCGCGCGCTGCTCGAGCGCGTCTTCGGCAACCCCGACGCGGTGCACGAGGACGTCGCGGCCGCAATGCAGCCGCCGCTCGCCGCCGTCGAGGCCTCAGCGAGGCTCGACGAGGTGTTCGCAACGCTGACCGGCGGTGGAACCGCCGTCGTCGTCGCGCGCGAGGGGAAGCCGGTGGGAGTCCTCACGCGCAGCGACCTCCTCGAGTTCCTCGCCCGGGGTTCCTGATGCTCCGCGTCGTTGGCGCCGGGCTGCCCCGCACCGCGACGCGTTCGCTGAAAGGCGGGCTCGAGCTTCTGCTCGGCGGTCGCTGCTACCACATGGCCGAGGTGTTCGAGCACCTGGAGGACGTGCCGACGTGGCGCGCTGCGACGCGTGGCGACGAGGTGGACTGGCGCTCGTTCCCGCCGGACTCCGTGGCAGCCGTCGACTGGCCCGCGTCGGCGTTCTGGCGCGAGCTCGCGGACGCGAACCCTGACGCCGTGATCGTCCTCTCGACTCGCGACAGCTCGGCGAAGTGGTGGGAGAGCTGCGACGAGACGATCTTCCCGGTGCTCCGGAACCCGGTGGAGCCCAAACATGAAGAGTGGCGGGACATGGTTCACGAGCTCGCGGCGCGCGAGATCGGCCCGCAGTGGGACGACGCTGAGCGGGCGCAGGCGTTCTACGAACGGCACAACGAGGAGGTGCGCCGCGACGCGCCGGCAGATCGCCTCCTCGACTGGCGGGCGACGGACGGCTGGGAGCCGCTCTGCGACGCGCTCGGGTTGCCGGTACCGGACGAGCCGTTCCCGCGGGTCAACACGCGCGAGGAATGGGCCGCGCGTAACGCGCAGTAACCCGGTAGCGCGCGGCTACTCTCCGTCAATGGCCGTCGAGCGCCTCGAATCCCTGCTCCGCGACGCGTTTCCCAACGCGCCCGAGCTGCGCGTCGAAGACCGCACGGGCGGTGGCGACCACTTCCAGGTGACCGTCGAGAGCCCGCGCTTCGACGGACTGCCGCTGCTCGAGCAGCACCGGCTCGTCAACGACGCGCTGGCCGAGCCGTTGCGCGACGGCACCATCCATGAGCTTCGGATCAAGACAAAGGGGACGACGTGATTTCGAAAGACGTTTCGCAGCGGATCAAGGACGTGATCGAGAACGAGCAGGTGGTGCTCTTCATGAAAGGGACACCGCAGTTCGTGATGTGCGGCAACTCCGGTCGGGCGCTCGAGGCGCTGCGGGCAGCGGGTGCGCCGGTAACGGCGGTCGACATCCTCCCCGATCCCACCATTCGGCAGGAGCTGTCGGAGGTGTCGGGCTGGCCCACGATTCCGCAGGTGTTCGTCAAGGGAGAGCTGGTGGGCGGCGCCGACATCACGCAGGAGCTGGCGGAGACCGGCGAGCTGCGCACGATCCTCGAGGAGAAGCTCGGGGCGGGCTACAGCGACGACGCCCAGGAGCGCGTCGTCGACGTGCTCAGCGGCACTCGCGTGTAAGCACGCCGGGGCCTAGCGAGATCTGCGCGGGCCGTTCGTATGGCGGGGTAACTGCGAGTCGAGCCCGCGTCGCGGGCCTCGCCTAATGCTCAGGCACCGACCCGATAGAGCTGCCAGTGCTCTGGAACTCCCTTCAACTCGTGCTCGCCCTTGTCGTCGAACGAGAATCCGCTCCCGGCTGTCAAGTCCTTGACCGTGCGCGAGACGAGAACCTCCCTCGGCCCCGCGATTGCCGCGATGCGTGAACCGATTGTCACCGCGAGTCCGGCTCGTTTTCCATCGACGACCTCGCACTCACCCGTGTGAATGTTCCAGCGGATCTTCGCGCCGGGGAGGATGTGCGAGGTCGCAAGCAAGATGACTGCGCCGTCCGTTCCGAGATTTTCCGGCGGCGGGAAAGAGGTCCCTTTGCGGGGCGACTGCGGGCACGTCGGCGCGGGTTGTGCGCTCGTGAGGAGAGCGGACGCGCCGACGACTGTCCAGGCTTTGCACTGCAGGCGCGTCCAGCCGCTCGGGTAGCGCAACGAGACGCCCCACTGCGAGTAGTTCGCGCTGGCTAACGCGCGCATCGGCGGGCAGCCAGCGAACGTGCCGCCGCACGCCTACGGAGCCAAGTACCTCGTCAACCAGATCTGCCCAGCAGGTGCCCGTCGCGAATACCGCAACCTCACGATCAAGCCTGCAGACGGGCCCATGCTCAACGTTGGCGCGCTCATCTGCGGCCCGCACTTCGCCACTGGCGACACCGCCATGCGCAACCTGCTCGCGAGCATGCGCTTCGCCAAAGCCTCCCCCTAGCGCAGAGCAACCGGGACCAAGAGACGCATCGCTGGGCTGGGCGAGCGTCCTTACGCCTGAGCGGCGTAGGTCTAGCTCTGACCCGAGACGATGAAGGCGACGAGGTCGTGGAGCTGTTTGCTCGAGAGGGACTGGCCGAAGGTCGTCGGCATGATCCCCTTGGTGTAACCCTTCGCGATGTAGGCGTCGGGGTTCTTGATCGACTCCTCGATGAAGTCGGCGAGCTCCATGTTGTTGTCGGCCTTCGCGTCGGCCGCAGGTGCCGTGTCGAGATTCGGGCCGATCGTGCCGGTCGCATTCGCCGGCTTGAACGTGTGACACCCGGCGCAGTTGTTCGCGGCGAAGACAGCCTTCCCGGCAGCCACGGTGGCGCCTCCCGCCGCACTCGTCGTAGTGCCGGAGGAGGTAGTCGCAGCAGACGTCGTGGTCGCTGCAGTCGTCGTCGGCGAGCCGGACGTCACTCCAATGGAGACGGTGTGCACGACCGTCGTCGTCGAGCTCCCGAGCGAGGTGTAGTGCCCGACGGCCCAGCCGGCGAAGCCAGCCGGGAAGAGGAGCACCACGAAAAGCACCCAGATGAAAACCTCACCCGTCGAGGTCCACGGATTACGGCGTCTCTGGCGCGGCACGGGCGGGAGGCTATCGACTCGGGCGGCCGGGCGCAGCAACTACCTGCGCGGTGCCCGATCGATCGAAGCCGCTTAGGCATTGACGCCGATCGTTCCTCGATGGTTCAGTGCCTCGACAGGCCGTGAGCCCCGAGTGCGCAATCATCTACGAGGCGAGACACCGCCGGCGCACTCACGCAGCGGTCACCTTTTCATACGTCCTGAGCGGGTTCCCTGACTCGCAAAGCTGCTAGGTAGAGGCCTATGTCCACCGTGACCGCCAGCCTCGCCGCGATCCGGCGACTCGTCGTGTCGACGCAGGGGTACGCGCCGCGCTTTCGTCGCGCGCATCCGGGCGAGGTCGAAGAAACGATCCGCCGGCTCGGCGCGGTGCAGCTCGACTCCATCACGGCGGTCGACCGCGCGCACCGCCTCACCCTCTCGAGCCGCATCGGTGCCTACTCGGAGCAGGAGCTCCAAGAGCTGCTGATCTCCGGGCGTGTCTTCGAGTACTGGGCGCATGAGGCCTGTCTCCTCCCCATCGAGCTCTGGCCGCACTGCCGCCTCACCATGGCGGACAAGGGCCACTGGCGCTTCCACCAAACCGCCCTCGAGAAGCACGCGGATCTCGTCGAACCGGTGCTGGCGCGGATCAGGACGGAGGGTCCGCTCGGCTCGCGCGACTTCGAGGGCGCCGGCGACGGCAAGGAGATGTGGAACTGGAAGCCGGCCAAGACGGTGCTCGAAGCGCTCTGGGATCGCGGCGTGCTCGCGGTCGCGGGCCGACAGTCGTTCCAGCGCCGCTACGACCTCGCCGAGCGCGTCATCCCCCGCGCAATGCTCGACGCGCCGATCCCGGAGGAGGCCGAGACCCTGCGCACACTCGCCCTCATTGCGGTGCGTGCCAGGGGCGCGCTGACCGAGCCCGCGATCCGCGAGCACTGGCGGCTCAAGGGCGGGCGCGCCCGCTTCCACCACCACGTCCTCGCGCTCGTCGACGAGGGCGTCCTACGGGAGGTCGAAGCCGACGACGGCGGCCCGCCGTTCTACGCCGATGCCGAGGCGGAACTGGACGGCGACCCCGCGCCGCCCGTCCTCCTCTGCCCCTTCGACAACCTGCTGTGGGATCGGCCGCTGCTCGAGAGGCTGTTCGGCTTCCGCCACGTGATCGAGGTCTACAAGCGCGAGCACGAGCGCGAATACGGCTACTACGTGCTGCCACTGCTCGCAGGCGACCGGATCGTCGGCCGGGCCGATCTCAAGGCCGTGCGCGCGGACGGCGTTCTACACATGCGGCGCTTCCATCCCGAGCCGCGGGTGCGCGGAAACGTGAACGCGAAGCTCGAGCGTGCTGCGACTCGACTGGCGCGCGTACTCGGGCTCGAAGAGGTTCGCTATGCCTGAGCTGCCGCTCGACGAGGCGCGGCGAATCGCGGTGCGCGCCCAGGGACTCGACCGCCCCGACAGCAGCGTGCTGGAGACCGTGCGCCGTCTCGGCTTCCTCCAGCTCGACCCGATCTCCGCCGTGGCACCACCGCAGCATCTCGTCCTCTGGAGCCGTCTCGGCCCGTTCGACACCGCTGAGCTCGAGCGGCTGCTCTGGCAAGAGCGGAAGCTCGTGGAGTGGCGCGCCTTCCTCTACCCGAGCGAGGACCTGCCGATCCTCAAGGCGTTGATGCGCCGCCGCGACCGGCCGATGGACCGGAATCGTCGGGAGTGGCTGAAGAAGCACGCCGCTTTTCGCCGCTACGTCCTGCGCGAGCTCGACGAACGCGGCCCGCTCCTCTCGCGCGAGATCGAGGACGCGCCCGGCCATCGGCGCGAGGACCACCGCTGGTGGGGTCAGCGCAAGATGGGGCTGATGCTCGAGGTCCTCGCTGCCGAGGGCCAGGTCGCCGTCGTCGGCCGGCGCGGGAAACAGCGCCTGTGGGATCTCGGCGAGCGCTGGTATCCCGAGACCGAGACGCTGCCACTGGCGACAGCGCGGCGGCTCTACGAGGAGAAGCGCTTCCGCGCCCTCGGCGTGCGGCTCGAGCGCGGCCGCCTCTTCGCGCATCCCGAAGCCGAGGACGGGCCTATTCCCCCGCGCACGACGTTCCTCTCGCCCTTCGACCGGCTCATCCACGACCGTGCCCGCACCGAGGCGCTCTGGGGCTTCTTCTACCGGCTCGAGATGTACGTCCCTGCCGCGAAGCGCGAGTTCGGCTACTACGTCCTCCCCATCCTCCAGGGCGACCGGCTCGTCGGCCGGATCGAGCCCGTCTTCGACCGCAAGGAGCGCATATTGAGCGTGAAGGGCGTGTGGTGGGAGCCCGGCGTGAAGCCGCTCGACCTCGCGGAGCCTCTGGACGAGCTCGAGCGCTGGTTAGCATCGACCTGATGGACTTCGAGACCCGCGCCATCCACGTCGGCCAGGAGCCCGACCCCGCTACCGGGGCGATCATCACGCCGATCTACCAGACCGCGACGTACGTCCAGGACGCCGTCGGCGAGCACAAGGGCTACGACTACTCGCGCGTTGCGAACCCGACCCGGCATGCGCTCGAAACGGCGCTCGCCTCGCTCGAGTCGGCGGAGCACGGCGTTGCCTATTCCTCCGGGCTCGGGGCGACGACGACGCTCATGCACCTGCTGAATCCGGGCGACCGCGTCGTTCTCATCGCCGACGTCTACGGCGGCGTCTACCGCATGACCTCGCAGGTCTACGAGCCGAAGGGCTACCGGTTCCACTACCTGCCGGCGGAGGAGTTCCCGAACCTCGCCGAGCACCTCGACGACTCGACGCGGATGGTCTGGATCGAGACGCCGTCGAACCCGATGCTCAACGTCGTGGACATCGCCGCCGCGGCCGAAGCGGCCCACGCGGCCGGCGCACTGCTCGTCGTCGACAACACGTTCGCTACGCCGTACCTGCAACGGCCGCTCGAGCTGGGCGCCGACGTCGTCGTCCACTCGACCACGAAGTACCTCGGCGGACACTCCGACGTCGTCGGCGGCTTCGCGGCGACGAACGACCCGACGATCGCCGAGCGCCTACGCTTCCTGCAGAAGTCGCTCGGCGCGGTGCCCGGTCCGTTCGACAGCTGGCTCGTGCTGCGCGGGATCAAGACACTCGCCCTACGGATGCGGCAGCACTGCCTGAACGCGGCAGAGATCGCGGCGGTGCTGGAACGGCACTCGCGCGTCGAGCGTGTCTTCTACCCGGGGCTCCCGTCGCATCCCGGCCACACGATCGCGGCCCGCCAGATGCGCCACTTCGGCGGCATGGTCTCGTTCCTCGCCGAGTCGCCGGAGGAGGCCGAGGCGATGGCCGCCCGCACGCGCCTCTTCCGGCTGGCCGAGTCGCTCGGCGGCGTCGAGAGCCTGATCGAAGTACCCGCCCGGATGACGCATGCCGCCACCGCGGACGCGCCGTTCGCCGCGCCGCCGAACCTCATTCGCCTCTCGGTCGGGATCGAGTCGGCCGAGGATCTCGTGGACGACCTCGAGCAGGCGCTCGTGGCTGCGGCCGCCCGCTCGCGCTGATGAACGGCGAGGCGGTCGTCTTCGTCGAGATCCCGTCGGGCTCGCGCAACAAGTACGAATGGGACAAGAAGCTCGGCGGGCTCGTGCTCGACCGGCGGCTCTTCACCGCGATGACCTACCCCGCCGAGTACGGCTTCGTCGAGGGAACGCTCGCCGAGGACGGCGATCCGCTCGACGCGCTCGTGCTCGTCTCCGATCCCACCTTCCCCGGCTGCCGGATCCGCGTCCGCGCGATCGGTGTCTTCCACATGTCCGACGAGAAGGGCCCCGACGAGAAGCTTCTCTGCGTGCCCCTGGGAGCCACCGAGTTCGAGCGGGTCGCCGACATTCACGACGTCCAGAACGAGCTGCGCGACGAGATCGAGCACTTCTTCCAGCGCTACAAGGACCTCGAGCCGTCGAAGCAGACGGAGACGCGCGGCTGGGGCAACCGCGACGAGGCCGAGAAGATCCTCGCCGCGGCGCGAGAGCGCGCGTAGACCGCCCTAGGCGGTGCGTACGCGCGGCGGGATGATCGCCCCGATGATCCAGAACAGGGGGAAGAAGATCCCGAGGATGAACATGACCCAGTGCCCCTTCCGAAGACACATGACGCCGAGGACGATCATGAGCACGAGATACAGGACAATCCCACCGCCGACTCCCCACCACATACGAGGTCCTTTCGTCGCATCGAACAGTTGTCCCTGCGACGGTAGAACGGCACCGCCGACACAACATCACCCCTGAGGGATGAGGCTTAGGATCCTCGCCGATGACCCCGGAGCCCCTCGACCTCCACCACCTCGGCCGCGACCGGATCATCGCGAGCTATCTGCTCGACACCGACGACGGTCCGGCGCTCTTCGACTGTGGCCCTTCGACCACGATCGACGCCCTGAAGGCCGGGCTCTCCGACCGCGGACTCGCGCTGACCGACGTCCGTCACCTGCTGCTCAGCCACATCCACCTCGACCACGCCGGTGCGGCCGGAACCCTCGTCCGCGAGCACCCGGCTCTGCAGGTGCACGTGTCTCCGATCGGCGCACCGCACCTCGTCGACCCCGCGCGCCTCGAGAAGAGCGCCCGCCGCCTGTACGGCGACACGTTCAACTCGCTCTGGGGCGAGCTCGCGCCCGTGCCGCCGGAGAACGTCCATCCGGTCGAGGATCGCGTGCTCGGGCTCGACTGCTTCCCCACTCCGGGCCACGCCTCTCACCATGTCTGCTACCTCGACCCCGACGGGACGCTGTACGCCGGCGACGCGTGCGGCGTGCGTGTCCTGCCCGGTCGCTTCGTCATGCCGCCGACGCCGCCCCCCGAGGTCGACGTCGACGCCTGGGAAGAGACGCTCGACGAGATCGAACGCCGCGCTCCCGAGCGGCTCGCCCTGACCCACTTTGGCGTGGCCGAGGACGTCGGGCGTCACCTCACCGAACTGCGGCTGAACCTTCTCGACTGGGCCGAGTCGGTCGAGGGCGGTGCGACGGAGGAGGAGTTCGTCGAGTACGCCCACGCCCAGCTCAATGACTCGCGCGAGGACGGCGCGACGTACGACTTCGCAATGCCCCTCTGGCAGTCGTACCGCGGCCTCGCCCGCTGGGCCGAGAAGCGGTCCGCGCGCTTGTCAGCCGGCTCGTAGCGCGTCACGATCAGGGCCACATGACCGGCCCACTCCGCCTGCCCGCGTTCCGCTACCTCTTCGCAGCCCGTGCGATCTCGTACATCGGGACGTATCTCGCACCGATCGCGGTCGCGTTCGCGATCCTCTACACCGGCGGCGGCGCAACGGCACTCGGCCTCGCCTTCGCCGCCTGGACGCTGGCACAGGTGGCGATGCTTGCGATCGGCGGCGTCATCGGCGACCGGTTCCCGCGCCGGACCGTGATGATCGGCTCCGACATCGCGAGCACCGCCGTGCGCACCACGATGGGCGTCCTGCTCGTCTCCGGGCATGCGCAGGTCTGGGAGCTGATCGCACTCCAGGCCTGCGGCGGTGCCGCGGTCGCCTTCTACTCACCGGCCTCCTACGGGCTGATCCGGGAAGTCGTCCCGGAGGATCAACTCCAGCAGGCCAACGGACTGCTCGCCATCGCGCGCTACGCCTCGTTTCCGCTCGGCGCTGCGATCGGCGGCTCGATCGTGGTCCTCGTCGGCACGGGAGCCGCTCTGCTCGTGGATGCCGGCACGTATGCAGCGAGCGCCATCCTCCTCTCCCAGATCCATGTCAAGTCGATCGCCCGCGCAGGCGCAGGGTTCATCCGCGAGCTACGGGAGGGCTGGAGTGCGTTCGTCGAGCAGACGTGGGTGTGGGTGCTCGTCCTCTACGTCTCGCTCTACTTCCTGCTCACGTACGCCCCCTTCTTCGTGCTCGGGCCGTACATCGCGAACCACTCGATGGACGGGGCGCGCTCCTGGACGCCTGTCGTGGTGGGCGAAGGCGTCGGTGCGCTGCTCGGCGGAGTCGCAGGTCTCCGGTGGCGGCCTCGGGAGCCGATGGTCAAGACTGGGCTGCTCTTGATGTTCTCGGCAGCGCAAAACCTCGTCCTTGCCTTCCACCCCACGACCCCCCTTCTCACCCTCACGGCGGTGGGAGCCGGGTTCGCATTCGCTCTCGGCTCGGTGGTGTGGGACACGACGCTGCAACGGAAGATCCCGCCCGAGAAACTCGCCCGCGTCGCGTCGTACGGGTGGATGGGAGCGATGGTCTTCCTCCCCGCCGGCTACGCGCTCGCCGGGCCGATCGCGACGGCAATCGGACTCAAGACCTACCTCCTGATCGCCGCCGGCTGGATCGTGCTGAGCACCCTGTTCGTCATCCGCCTGCGCGCCGTGCGCGAGGTCAGCCTCGACGACCGGACCGACGCGGTGCCAGCACCCGCTCAGTAGGCTCGGCCGCGTGCCGCGCGTGCCCGTCCCGCCCGAGGTCGACGCCTTCCTCGCCCTGCCGAACCCTGCCGTCGTGGCGACTGTGAGCCCGCGCGGCGCACCACACACCGCCGCGACTTGGTACGACTGGGAGGACGGCCGCGTCTTCCTCAACATGGACGAGAGCCGCCTGCGTCTCCACTACATGCGCGAGAACCCGGCCGTCGCGCTCACCGTCCTCGGCGAGGACAGCTGGTACGCACAGGTCACGCTGCTCGGGCGGGTCGTCTCCATCGAGGACGACCCCGATCTGGTCGGCATCGACCGCCTCTCCATCCGCTACTACGGCAAGCCCTTCCACAGCAGGGACGCGCGCCGCGTCAGTGCGTGGATGGAGCCGGGGCGGTGGAGCTCGTGGCCTCTTCCTCGCTGAGCTCCTCCGTCTCGACGATCCAGAGCGGCCCGTCGGCGCAGTCGAGGCACTGCGCGCCCTTGACCTCCGTCAGCGACGTGGCGAGCACACGCACCGGGCCGTCGTCGAGCTCGAGCAGCGCACCCTGCGCGCCGTCCAGCGACATCGCGTAGCGCCACGCCCAGGCGAGACGATGCACCTCGAGAGCCGGTCGGGACGGGTCGAGCCACAGATCGTCCCCGGTGAAGAACGACTCGTAGTTGCCGCCCTCCGGTTGCGGCCTCCCCTCGTCGCCCTCGGCCAGGCGGTCGAGCGCCTCGGCCAGGGTCTCGGCAACCGTGGAACCGAACTCGGGATAGAACGTGTCCGGGGACTGCAGCTCTCCGAGCGGATACGGCCGCTGGGCGAGGATCGGCCCGGTGTCGAGCTCGGCGTCCATGCGGTGGAACGTGATCCCGATCTCCTCGTCTCCGTCACGGATCGCCCACGCGACGGGCAGCGGACCTCGGTGCCGCGGCAAGAGCGACGGATGACCGTTGAGCCAGCCGAGGCGCGGAACGGCCAGCGCGGCGGGCGGGATCTTCCAGGGAAAGCCCATGCAGACCACCAGGTCGGGCTCGACCGAGGCCAGCAGCGGCGCGAGCGTGCTCCGGCGTGCGGGCAGGAGGACGTCGTACTCGGGCGCGGCGCTCATCACCAACTCGCCGATGTCGGGGAGACTGCCGTAGCGGCCGTCGTGATCCCTCATCGACAGGAGCGCCACCGGCTCGTGCCCCGCGGCGCGGACGACGGCGTCGAAGCCGACCAGCACCGGCGCGATGCGGGTCGCGATGGCTATGCGCAAGCTCATTCGTCGCGGAGTATGCGCGCACCCGACGATTGGTTCCGCGCCTTGACCACGATCTCGTCGACGTTGACATGCCACGGCCGGGTGAGCGCAAAAAGAGTGCACTCGGCGATGTCCTCTGGCCGGAGAGGGTCGACGCCGCGATACACGGCTGCGGCCTTCTCCTCGTCACCCTTGAAGCGCACGATGGAGAACTCCGTCTCCGTCAGCCCGGGATCGACGGTCGTGATCCGGATCGGCCGGCCGAGCAGGTCCTCGCGGAGGGCGTAGGTGAAGCCGCGCTCGGCGAACTTCGCCGCCACGTACGACGCGCCGCCCTCGTACGCGACCCGGCCGGCGACCGAGCCCATGTTGACGATGTGACCCCAGTCGGCGAAATGCGGGAGACACAGCCGCGTCATGCGGACGAGCCCGGTGACGTTGACGCCGAAGACCGTCGCCTCGTCCTCCTCACTCGAGTCGTCGAACGGAGCGCGACCGAGAGCGAGGCCGGCGTTGTTGATGAGGATGTCGAGCCCGCCGAGGCGCTCGACGGCCTCCTGCGCGAATCGGCTGCAGCTCGCGGGGTCGGTGACGTCGAGCTCGAGCGCTATTTCGGTCTCGAGCCGTTCGACGCGCCGCGCGCCGCCCGCGACGTGCACGCCTGCGGCCGCGAGTGCAGTCGCCGTCGCGCGGCCGATGCCGGAGGAGGCACCGGTCACTATCGCCCGCTTGCCGGTCAGCTCGAGGGCAGCCACGGCCTATGACTCTAAGCGCGCTAGTTGTGCCCGGGAGCCAGCACTCGCCTGCCGGCCGCGCGCCGAGCCTCGTACTCGGGCAGCGTGAGAGAGACCGTCAGCCGGCAGTCAGGGGCGCCGCACTCGCACGTGAAGTCCCAGCGGTCCTCCCCGGGCTCGACACCCTCGAACCGCTTGGCGGCCTCGTGAACATGCGCGTTGACCTCGGACAGGACGTCCTGCTTGTCAGTCTCTTGCTCTTCGTCACGACCGGTCACTGCTCTCCCCTCGCGACCCCCCGATCGCATCTTCGCTCTACAGGGTAGAACGGATTCGTCCTCATAGGCAACAGGAATCACGTCCCGAACGAGGGATTCTCTGCCTGCCACGTCCTGCCGAGTGCGAGCCGCTCCGGTGCCGTCGGATGGCTGAAGAGGAAGAGGTAGGCGAGACGAGGCGGCTCGAGGTCCGAGAGATTGCGGCGCGCAAGCTCCAGGTGGGTGCGAGCGAAAGCCGCCGGTCGCCCGGTGAGCTCGAGCGAGCAGCGGTCGGCGGCCCGCTCGAAGCGGCGCGAGAGCCACGCACCCGGAGCCAGAGCCGCGAGCTCGAGGGCGAGGAGCAGCAGCAGGGCCTCCGGCAGTGTCCGAGGGTCGCCCACCTGAGTCCCCAGCACCGCCCAGAGGACGAAGACGGCGAGCCCCGCGCCCGCCATCGCGAGCAGCGTCAGCTTCACGACGTGGCCGTCGCGCCGATGTCCCAGTTCATGCGCAACGACGACCTCGACCTCCGCGGCATCGGTCGCCTGGAGCAGCGTGTCGAAGACGACGACGCGACGCGTGCGACCGATGCCCGACACGTACGCGTTGACCTTGGTCGTGCGACGGCTCGCGTCGGCGACGAGCACATCTCGCACCGGGACGCCGGCGCGCTGTGAGAGCCGGCGAAGGCTCGCCACGAGCGTCTCGTCCTCCAACGGCCGGAAGCGATTGAAGAGCGGCTCGAGGACGATGGGCGCGACGAACGAGAGCAGGAGAACGCCCAGCGCGAGCGCCACACCGGCCGGCAACGCCCACCGGCCCGGCAGCGCCCGCGCGAGGGCCACGGCCGCCGCCCACGCGCCCGCTCCCAGCACGACCGACACGGCAAGGCCCTTGCCGCGATCGCCAAGCCAGCCGCCGACACCCTGCGTCGAGAATCCCCACCGGCGCTCACGCCACCAGCCGCGCCAGAACGCGAGCGGCGTCCGGAGGACGCTCGAGAGCGCCGTCACGAGAGCGGCGTACGCAGCTGCGGCAGCGACCGGTGAGAGCGACGTCAGCGGGGAGAAGAGCCAGTCTCCGAGCGAGCTCCACGCCAGCGCCGCGAGGAGGCCGGCAGCGACCGCCAGATCTGCGAGCAGAGCGAGGTAGAGCGGCCGGTGATAGGCGCCGGCCCGCGCGCGCTCGTCCGGCGAGAACTCGTCGTTCATCCGCAACGAGAGTACGTGCGTAACCGCTTCGGGGCCTTCGCCGTTTTCAGTGCCGAACCCGCAAACAAGCCCTTCATTTCGGGCGGAAGGAGGGGTGGAGGATGCTGTTGCTCATTGTCTTGGCGATTCTGGCGATCATCTTGTTCAGCGCCGGCTTCGTCATCCACTGGCTGTTCATCGCCGCAATCATCGTGGCGCTGATCTGGTTGATCAGTTTGTTCACAGGCGGCCTCGGCGGCCGCACCAGCGCTCGACGCTGGTAGGCCGCAAGCGCTTTCAGGATGAGTCGGGCGGCCCATTGCGGGCCGCCCGTTCCTGTGCGACTTTGCGGGAGTGTCGCGCACCGCAATCCTGCTCTGGATCCTCGCCCTCGTGGCACTGGAGATCCAGCATCTGAAGTGGATCTGGTGGGAGTACTGGGATTGCCGCAGCTGCTCCGCGAAGCACAAGGACTGCTCGTGCGGCGCGACCCGCAGCTGGGTCATGTTCCTTTAAGCCGGTCTTAGACCCGTCTCACGCCGCTCTCAAGTACGGGGCATACCGTCGGGCACGGTGAAGCGGCTTCTCTTCGTCGGCCTTGGCGCCGTCGTCCTTCTCGCCCTGTTGCTCGGCTCGGCCGACGTCCCGGGGCATCGACACGATGCCGTCGCGGCAGTCCGCGACCGCGACGGGATCCACAAGATCCGCCACGTCGTGATCATCATGCAGGAGAACCGCTCCTTCGACTCCTATTTCGGCACGTTCCCCGGCGCCGACGGGATCCCGATGAAGAACGGCGTCCCGACCGTCTGCAGTCCCGACCCCAAGACGCACGTCTGCGTCAAGCCGTACCACGACAGCTCCGATCGCAACGCGGGCGGTCCGCACGACACAGGCGATGCGATCCGGGACATCAACCACGGCCGGATGGACGGCTTCCAGACACAGGCCAGAAAAGGGCGCGTCGTCGCCTGTCACCACAAGGACAACCCCGGCTGCTCGCTGACACCCTCGTCGCCCGACGTGATGGGCTACCACGACTGGCACGAGATCCCGAATTACTGGGACTACGCGCACAATTTCGTGCTCCAGGATCACATGTTCGAGGCGGACAACTCGTGGAGCCTGCCCGCGCACCTGTCCCTCGTCTCGGGCTGGGCGGCTCGCTGTGCGGTGCACGGCGACCCCATGAGCTGCGAGTCCACGCTCAAGGCGCCGTTCGGCGCCACCGGAGACGGCCGGCCCCTCGACTATCCGTGGACCGATCTGACGTGGCTCCTGCACAAGTACGGCGTGAGCTGGCGCTATTACGTCGCCAACGGAAGCCAGCCCGACTGCGCCGACAGCCAGATGTTCTGCCCGCACGTTTCGCAGGGCGCCTCGACCCCGGGCATCTGGAACCCGCTGCCGCGGTTCGACACCGTGCAACAGGATCACCAGCTCGGCAACATCCAGCCGATCGGTGACTTCTACCGCGCGGCGCGGAAAGGCACGCTCGCGTCGGTCACGTGGATCACTCCGTCGCAGGGCGTGAGCGAGCATCCGCCCGGGCTCGTGACTGCCGGCCAGACCTGGGTCACGCGCCTGATCAACACGATCATGAGCGGCCCCGACTGGAAGTCGACGGCGATCTTCCTCGCGTGGGACGACTGGGGCGGCTTCTACGACCACGTCAAGCCTCCGGTCGTCGACGGACAGGGCTACGGACTTCGCGTGCCCGCGCTCGTGATCAGCCCGTACGCCAGACAGGGCTACATCGACCACCAGGTCCTTAGCTCGGACGCCTACCTGAAGTTCATCGAGGACGACTTCCTGGACGGTCAGCGGCTCAACCCGCGCACCGACGGGCGGCCCGACTCGCGGCCTGACGTGCGTGAGAATGCGAAGATCCTCGGCAATCTCGCTCACGACTTCGACTTCGACCAGAAGCCTCGCCCGCCACTGCTCCTCCCGCTCCACACACCGTTCAGCTGAGAGCCGCCACAACCCTTGTCGTCCTGCTTCTGCTCGCCGCGGCGACCGGCTGCGGCGCGGCCTCTCCGTCGCGGGTCGGATGTCCTTCGTCGCACCGCGGCATCCACAAGATCTGCCACGTGGTCGTGATCATGGAGGAGAACCGCTCGTTCGACTCCTTCTTCGGCACGTATCCGCACGCCGACGGAATCCCGATGAAGAACGGCACGCCGACGGTCTGCGTGCCGAACGAGGTCGGCCAGTGCGTCCGGCCGTTCCTCGATCCGAACGGCGTTCAGGACTCCGGCGGCGCACACGGCCCTCTCGCCGGCAAGGAGGACGTCGACGGCGGCCGGATGGACGGCTTCGTCCGCGTCACCGACCAGAACCTCATCCGCACGTGCCGCCACCACAGACACAGCGCGGCCTGCGTGCATCTCCGCCGTCCGAACGTCATGAGCTATCACGACGCGACACAGATCCCGAACTACTGGGCCTATGCGGGGAACTTCGTTCTCCAGGACCACATGTTCGAGCCGAACTGGGGCTGGAGCCTGCCGGCCCACCTGTGGCTCGTCTCCGGCTGGTCGGCGGAGTGCCGCGACCCGTACAAGGCGAGCACCTGTACGACGAACCTCGGGCACGGGCCGACGGCACCGCTCCGCCACTACCCCAACGGCCCGCTCTACGGCTGGACCGATCTCACCTACCTCCTCCACAAACACCGCGTCACCTGGGCGTCGTACGTGGAAAAGGGGGCCGCGCCCGACTGCCTCGCGGGACCGATCGCCTGTTACACCCGGCTCAAGGGAGCGCGCACGCCCCCGTTCTGGAATCCACTGCCGGACTTCACCGACGTCCGCCAGGATCACCAGCGCGCCCTCTCGGAGAAAGCACTCTCGGGCTTCTACTCCGCGGCCGCGAACGGCAGCCTGCCGAACGTCTCGTGGGTCACTCCCGACTGGGCCGACAGCAACCATCCCGGGGCCCCGATCGGCGAGGGGCAGGCCTGGGTGACGAAGCTCGTGAACGCGGTGATGAAGGGGCCGGACTGGAAGAGCACTGCGATCTTCCTCGCGTGGGACGACTGGGGCGGCTTCTACGACCACGTCAAGCCCCCGGTTGTGGATCCGAGTGGCTACGGCCTGCGCGTGCCTGGGCTCGTGATCAGCGCGTACGCCCGGAAAGGCTTCGTCGACCACCAGACGCTCAGCTTCGACGCGTACCTCAAGTTCATCGAGGACGACTTCCTCGGCGGGCGTCGCCTCAACCCGAAGACCGACGGGCGCCCCGACCCCCGCCCCGACGTCCGCGAGAACGAGAAGATCCTCGGCGACCTCGTCAAGGACTTCGACTTCCGACAGCGGCCGCGGCGTCCGCTGCTCCTGCCGCCGAACCCGGGCTAGGTGCGGTCGAGCAGAGCGCTCCAGCGCTGCTCGTAGCGGCGCGTCTTCCAGAGCGTCAGCGAGCAGAGCCATGTGGCGGCAAAGAGCCCGACCACGACATACCCGAGGCGACCGAGGTCGAGGCCCGCGAGGAGCGTCCAGAAGCCTCCGTGCAGCTCAAGCTTCGCGGCGAGCACCTGCAGCAGCTCGATCGCGCCGACGAGCCAGGCGACGGCGACCGAGAGGCTCGTGACGCTGATGTTGTAGTAGACCTTGCGCACCGGGCTCGAGAACGCCCAGCCGTATGCGTGGCTCATGAAGGCGCCGTCGGCCGTGTCCATCAGGCTCATCCCGGCCGCGAAGATGAGCGGCAGGGAGATCACCGCGAGGAACGGGACGTGGTGCGTCGCCACGCCGGCGGCGAGCGCGAGCAGCCCGATCTCGGTGGCCGTGTCGAAACCGAGCCCGAACAGCACACCGAGTGGGTACATCTTCCAGCTCGTGTCGATCCGGTTCCCGACCCGCTTGAGCAGTACGCGGGCGAGGAAGCCTTGGTTGAGCAGGGCGCGCTCGAGATCCTGCTCGTCGTACTGCCCGCGCTTCATCGACCGGAAGATTCCGACCACCTCGAGCAGCACGATCAGATTGAGGGCGCCGATCAGCAGCAGGAACGTCCCCGAGACAGAGGTGCCGATGGTCGAGCCATAGCCCTGCAGCGTGGAGATCTTCGAGTGCACCGTCCCGAAGGCCACCGCCAGCCCGGCCGTGAGCGAGAAGACGATGGTCGAGTGACCGAGCGAGAAGAAGAAACCCGTGCCGAGCGGCCGTTTCCCCTCCTGCAACAGCTTCCGCGTCGTGTTGTCGATCGCCGCGATGTGGTCGGCATCGAACGCGTGCCGCAGCCCGAAGGTGTACGCGAGCGTGGCGAGGCCGGTCAGCGCGGGATTGCGCGGCAGGTAGTAGAGAAAGAGCCCGAAGCCGAACATGTGCAGGAGCAGGACTCCGCCCGAAAAACCGCCGAGCCGCGTCCACTCGGCCCGCGTCATGTCTGCGCTCCGGCAACCGACAGCTTCGCCGCGCGCCGCTCGGCGAACACGGCGAGCCAGATCGAGCACTCGAACAGCGCCCACATCGGCAGGAGCTCGAGCAGGGTGGTCACGGGATCGGGCCCGGGCAGTGCGAGCGCCACGACCGCAGCGATGAAGTAGCCCTTCCGCCGGTTCCGGCGCAGGCCGGCCGACGAGAGCACCCCGAGGTTCACGAGCGCGAGCACGACGAGCGGCGTCTCGAAGACGCAGACCACGCCGAGCAGCACGGTGACGACGAACGAGTAGTAGGTGCTCGCCCGGATCAGGAGCTGGAAGTTCGTCGTGTCGTAGCTGGTGAGCCAGTGCAGGGCGCGCGGCAGGAGGACCCCGTAGCCGAAGGCGAGCCCTGCGGCCCCCAGCAGGAGACCGAAGACGGCGAGCAGGAGGATCCGGCGCTCGGCCGCAGAGTCGAGCGCCGGAACCAGGAACGACCACACCTGCGAGAGGATCACCGGCAACGCGAAGAGAAGCCCGGCGTACAGGCTCACGGTCACCGACACCGAGAACGGCTCGGTCACGCCGAACGCCGCCAGGTGGCGGTGGACAGGCGGCAGCGGACGTGCGAGCCAGTCGAGGATGCGGTTGTGGAAGCCGAACGCCACGGCGGTCGCGACTGCGACCGCGGCCAGCGAGACCAGGATCCGCCCCCGCAGTTCGTCGAGATGCTCGACGAGTGTCGCCTCCTCTTCGCGAGGGAGCCGGTGCGGTCGCATCAGTCGGTCTTCTCGTTCTCGGTCGTCTCGGGCAGGGCGGCGGTCTCGTGCGTGATGGACTCCTTGAACTCGCGCATGCCGGAACCGAGCGAGCGCCCGATCTCCGGCACTTTCTTGGCGCCGAAGAGCAGCAGTGCAATCAGGAGCAGAAGCGCGAGGTGCGTGGGACTGGTCAAGCCGATCATGCGAGTTCCTCCTTGAGCGAGATGTCGGTGACGGCCGCGCCGGCCACGGCGACCCGGCGCCGCAGCGGCCGGCCCTCGAGCCAGAGCGTGTACTCGCCGGCGGGCAGCGAGTCGAACACGGCTCCGTAGAGCGGCCGGCCGGCGACCGGCCGCTCGTGGACCTGCTTGTGAGAGCGTTCGTCGTCCTGCCCGGCGCGGCTGATCTCGATCTCCGTGCCGTGCAGGTCCGCGCCGGTCCGGAGGACGAGCGCTCCGACGCCCGGCCCGACGTCGAGCATCACGTGCTCGGGCCGGGCGTCCTTGGAGTGATGGTGGTTCTGCGTCACGACGAGGGCGTGTCGTATCCGTCGTGGGGCGTGCCGAGGTACGGGAATGACGACTGGTAGCGGTCGGCTCCCGGCGTGAGGTACGACGAGACGAGCCCGACTGCGCCGTCCGGCGTGAAGCTCGGATCGACGAGCGGAATCGTCGCGCCGGCGATCGCCTTCAGCTCGATCGAGACGATGTCGTCGAACACACGCCGCCCGTTCGGGAAGCCTGCGGCGTCGCCGCCGACGAGACCCAGAGCATTCGGGTTCGACGTGGTCGGCGGAATCGCGACGTTCAGCCGCAGCATGTCGGCCGGCTTCGGCCCGGTGAAGTTCTGGAACCCCGGGACGACGCCCTGCGGAATGCCGGTGAGCAGGATCGCATGGAGGTCGGCCCGGTTCTTGGTGTACGCCGCTAGGTTCGGGAACGCGCCGGGATAGAGCACGGGCAGGAGCCTCGCGAGCTCCGGCTGGTTGACGTACTTCTCGAAGCCGACGTCGTCGATCGGGTCGACGGCGTTCCAGCGGTCCTTATCGCCGACCGGGACGATCACCTCGTTGAAGAGGGGATTGCCGAGGCGCGAGACCTGGACCCACGGCCCGCTCTGGCGAACGCCGTGGCCGTCGCGCACCTGCACCTTGCGACGACTCGCGCCGCCCCAGATGCCGAGTACCGACGTCGGGCTGAGCACGTTGCTCGGGCTGGAGCCGTCCCGCGTCAGCATCCCGATCGGCACCTTGATCGCGATCGTGTGGATGTTCAGCGTCTTCAGCGGGTCGACGCTCGTTCCGGTCGCCATCGGGATCAGGTGGGCCATGTTGAGCTCCCTGATGTCGCCGAGGTCGAAGATCGCGCCGAGATCGACGAAGAAGCCGTCGTTCCGCTGGCCGGCGAACACCGAGATGCCGCCGGGCAGCGAATGGACAGCCGTCGCCGCCAGGGCGTCGTAGTTCGGCGTCGAGCGCGGCCCGATGTTGCACGGCGGGCACGCGAGGTTGGCCCCGAGGATCTTGCCGTTCCAGCCGTCGCCGTCTTCGTCGCCGCCGCGGTTGCCACGGACGACAGAGACGGAGTAGAGCTGCCGCTTGTTCCAGTTCGGGTCGGTGAGCGAGCCGATCGGCCCGGTGTTGTAGAGGAAGGTCTCCGGGTTCTGGAGCGTCGTCTTGAAGCGGAACCGGAACTCGATCTCGGGCAGTGCATCCCCGTCGTTGTCGACGTAGATCGAGTAGAGGACGTCGTCACCGAACTCGAAGAAGTTCGGTCCGCCGGGTGGCCCCTCGAGGGGCACGTAGTTGGTGATGATCGTGACGGTCGACGGGTCGTCCGGGCTGACGAACGCGTAGGTGTCGGCGTTGTCGGCGACCGGGTCCTGGCTGATGGCCGGAGCTTCGCGATGGGAGGACATCTACCTCACGTCCTTCCGGCCGGCCGCGCGCATTAGGCGCTGGACCAGTGCGCGGTCGCGGTACGTGTGCTCGGCGGTTCCGGAGGTGACGGTCACCTCGCCGCGACTCGCGTCGCGGACGTAGGCGACAACCGGCTCCTCCGGGACGCCGGTCGTCGGGTTGGTCGGCTGAGCTCCCTCCTCACCGACCGCTGCCCGCGCGATGGGCGGCGCCGCGGCGAGAGCCGCTGCCCCGGCTGCCCCGCCGGCGATCTTCATGAACGAGCGCCTGCTCAGGCGTTCCATTTGCCTCTCCTTCCCGGCGGCCCCTAGCCGCCGTGTGGAATGCGGTCGGCGCTGATTCGCCCGAGACGTCGGACCGGTTCGATCGGCTTGAACCGTCTACGCCCGAAGAGCGAATATCGGACGGTTTGAACCGACAGCTCGCCCATCTCTCCGACGAAGCGCTCGTCGCCCTCGCCGCCCGGTCCGAGCAGTCGGCGCTCGCCGAGCTGTACGACCGGTACGGCCGCACCGCCTACGGACTCGCGCTCCGCGTGCTGCGCGACCAGGCGCTCGCCGAGGACGCAGTGCAGGAGGCGTTCCTCACCGTGTGGCGAACCGCGGCGCGCTTCATGCCCGAGCGGGGCAAGGCGAGCACGTGGATCCTCACGCTCGTGCACCGGCGGGCCGTCGACGCCGTCCGGCGCGAGCAGCGCCGGCGTACCGACTCGCTCGACAGTGCCGCCGAGCCGGCCGTCGAGGGAGCCGACGAGAACGCGTTTCTTCATCTCCAGCGCGAGCGTGTGCAGGCCGCGCTGCGCCACCTCCCGGATGCGCAGCGTGAGGCACTGGAGCTCGCGTACTACGGAGGGTTCAGCCAGTCCGAGCTCGCCGAGAGGCTCGGCCAACCGCTGGGTACCATCAAAAGCCGGATGTTCGGGGGGTTGTCGCGCATGCGCGAGCTGCTCGGAGAGCCCGGGACGGAGACTTCATGGACGCCCACGACCTGACCGCCGCGTACGCGCTCGACGCGCTGAGTCCGGACGAGACCGAGGCCTACGAGCGGCATCTCAGCCAGTGTGAGGAGTGCCGCGAGCAGCTGGCCGAGCTCAACGAAACGGCTGCGGCTCTCGCTTTCGGCACGACGGCGCCCGCTCCGCCCGCGCGGCTCCGGGCGTCGATTCTCGACGCGGCGGCGGCGGAGCGCTCCAACGTCGTTCCGCTCCTGCGGCGCCGCTGGGTGGCGCGTGGACTCGCGGTCGCTGCCGCCGCGGCGGCCTGCATCGTGGTCGGTCTCGCCGTCTCCTTGAGCCAGTCGAGCCAGACGCGTACGTTCGCGCTCATGGTCAACCCGGACCGGACGGCGAGCCTTCAGATCACCGGTCTGTCCGCGGCGCCGAGCGGAAAGACGTACGAGGCCTGGGTGATTCCGGCTCACCGCGCGCCCCAGCCGGCCGGCCTTTTCTCCGGCGGAAGCGCGAGCCTGCGTCTCCGTAGCACGGTTCCGAAGAACGCGGTGGTGGCCGTGACGGTCGAGCCGGCCGGCGGCTCGAAATTGCCGACGACCAAGCCGTTCTTTATCTCTCCGCCGGCCTAGTTCAGCCGCCGAGCATCTGCTGGGATGCCGCCGACGGTTCCAGATCGGGCAACCGCGTCATGCGGAACGCCTGCAGGAGGCCGAGCAGCGCGGCCAGCAGAGGGATCAGCAAAGCGAGCTGCAGCGCCTTCGGCCTGGACACGGTGTTGATGTGGATGATCTCCGCCTGGACATCGGCGGGTTGACCCTTCAGCAACGCCGCGAGGTGCGTGTTCGTCATCACCTCGGCGTTCTCGTCGAGGCCCTTGGAGACGGTCGTCTTCTCGGTCGGTGAAAGCACCTTGCTCGCGTTCGCCATGTTGGTGAAGATGAACGACAGGGACATGAGCATGATCGCTCCCGCGAAGGCGAGCCCGAAGGAAAGGCCGAACGAGCCGCCCGCCGAGTTGACGCCTGCCGCCTCGCTGACGCGTTCTTCCTCGATCGGAGAGAGCGTGTAGTTGTTCAGCTGCGAGACGAGGAGCCCGAGCCCGCTACCGGCGATGAGAAGCGGCACTGCCATCGCCCAGCCCGAGTCGTCCCACGAGAGGATCGGAATGAGGATCCCGACGCCGAGGGCGAGCAGGAAGAACCCGGCCCGGATGATCTTGCTCGGGCTTCGGTTGCCGGCCTTGCGACCGGCGACCAGTGCGACGAAGAACATGCTCAGCGACAGCGGCGCGAGCGAGAGGCCTGCCTCCAGCGCGTTGTACTCCAGCACCATCTGCAGGAACATCGGCAGCACGATCATCAGGCCGCCCAGCGCGATCTGCTGGAGCGTCTGGCCCGAGATTCCGAGGCGGAAGTACTTCGAGCTGAACAGCCCGACGTCGAGCAGCGCCGGCTTTCCTTCGCGCTTGCGCTTCCTGAGCCACCACGCGAGGAGGCCGAGACTTCCGACGCCGATCGCCATCAGCGCCCCGACCGCTCCGCCGCCGTCCTCCCAGACGAGGATCCCGAGCACCACGCCGCCCATGCCGAGCGCTGACAGGATCGCGCCGACGACGTCGACGCCGCGATCGCCGGTGTACGGAACGTCGTGGACGCGTCCGACGAAGAGGAGCACGACGGCGATGATCACGACCTCGCCGCCGAACGCGACCCGCCACGAGAGGTAGGTCGTGATGAAGCCCCCGACGAGGGGCCCGACGGCGGCGGCGATCGCCGCCGAAGCGCCGACGAGCGCGTACGTGCGGCGCTGGGCCGCTCCTTGGAAGTTTCCGTGGATCAGCGACTGCATCGACGGGAGCAGCATCGAGGCACCGAGGCCGCCGATCACCGCCCAGCAGATGACGATCGGGAGCAGGCTCTGGGAGAACACCATCGACAGCGCTCCGATCGCGTACGCGAGCAGGCCAAGGATGTACGCGCGCTTGCGGCCGAACAGGTCGCCGATCTTGCTGCCGATCAGGATGAACGCCGCCGAGACGAGCGCCTCGAGGGCGATGGCCGACTGGACGCTGCTCGCGGTCGTGTGGAGGTCGTGCACGACGGCCGAGATCGAGACGTTCATCAGCGACGTGTCGACGACAAGCACGAACATCGCCATCGCGAGCAGGATGGAGACGAAGCTGTCCCCGCTCGACTCCTCTACCGGTGCCGCAGGTACGGCAACGGAATCACCCGCCCCTTCCATGCTCCCCCATCCGTTCGGATCGAATGCGCCCGGTCCTACTTGACGCTCGGCACGCGTGCGCGATCCCAGATCTCTGCAAGTGCCGCCCGCGACAGTCGCCGTTTGTCGAACAGCCCCTCCAACCGCTTTCTCGGCTCGAGCGTGGCGGTCATCACGACGATTACCGTCTCCGGGCTCGCGGTCGCCATGCGCGCGGCCGTCTCGTTCCCGTCGAGGCCGGGCATGTTGAGGTCGACCAGAGCGAGATCCGGCCGGCTGATGCGCGCGAGCTCGACGCCCTCTTCGCCGCTTTGCGCGACGCCCGCGAGCTCGAAATCGTCCGCCGCGAGGATCACCTCGGTCGCCGCAGCGAGGAACGGGACGCTGTCGTCGACGACGAGAACGCGAGTCACAACGGGATAACCGCCGTCACGGTGGTCCCGGTTCCCTCGCCGCTCTGCAGGCGAAACATGCCGCCCGCCGTCTCGACCCGCTCGCGCAGGCCCTCGAGGCCGCCGCCCAAAGTCTCCTCTGCACCGCCGGGACCATCGTCGCGCACTTCAATCGTGAGCGCACGCCTGGTCGCGCGGACGCGAACGCTGACCATCGCATTCCGTGCATGCTTCTGCGCGTTCGTGACGGCCTCGAGGAACACGTAGTACGCGACGGCCTCGGCAGCCTCGTCGACGCGGACAGTCGGTAGCTCGACGAGTTGGATGCGCTGGCTGGCCCGGGCGGCGGTGCTGCGGATGGCGGTGGCGAGACCGAGATCCGTGAGCACGGTTGGGTGGGTTCCATGAGAGAGCTCTCGGAGCTCTTCGAGCGCAATGCCGAGCTCGGTCTCGGCGTCGCTCAACACCTGGGCCGCGCGCCCGGGCTCCTGTGGGAGCTGATCTTCGGCCACGCGGAGGCGGATGAGCAGAGCGACGAGCCGCTGCTGCGCTCCGTCGTGGAGATCTCGTTCGATTCGATGACGCTCGCTGTCTGCGGCTCTCAGGACCTCGGTCCGCGACTCCTCCAGACTGGCGGCGAATCGCTCACGCTCGGAGACGATCGCGGCGACGCACAGCGCCGACACTGTCGCGACCGCGATGAACAACTGGGTCGAGAGGATGCTGTGGGTGATGGAGTGGAAAGCGAACGCGCCGTCAGCGTTTCTCGTGTCCCAGACCGCCACCCCGGTCACGAGCACGAGCGCGAGAGTGGCGCCACGCTGCCCGAAGCGAAGGCCGGCCCAGATCAAGCCCGGAAAGGCCAGGTACTCGAGCGACTTCGGGCTCGAGAAGGCGATTGCCGTCAGCGCGCCGGTCACCGCCAGCATCAGGACGAACTCGGCGGCGCGTGCACGTGAGAGCGTGCTTCGTGGTCGCGACCAGGCGAGGGCGAGGGGGACGACTACCAGGGCGCCGCAGGCATCACCGAGCCACCACGTGCGCCACACGGTGAGGAATGCGTCCGAGCCGATCACACCACCGATGCGCGAGGCCAGCGTCCCCACGGTTGCGCTCACCATCGTCGCCAGCGCGACCGGGGGGAGGAGACGCACGAGCCCGTCGACGCGGCCCAGCAGGTAGCCCGAGCGTGCCGCGCGCCGGAGGAGGTACGCCGCGAGCAGGACCTCCAGCACATTCCCGACCGTCTGCGCTAGCGCCGTCCCGACCGGGAGCCGCATGTAGTCGTTGGCGAGAAGGTCGCCGAGGAGCACGCCGGGCCAGAACTCGAGCCCGCGCAGGTACAGGTAGGCGATGCCCACGCCCACGGGTAACCAGACGATCGCGGCCACGGGACCGGAGAACCCGAGCTCGTAGCCGACCTTGGCCGAGCCGTAGTACAGCGCCGCCAGGAGCGCGACCTCGAACGCGTAGCGAAGAGTGCGGTTTCGCAGCTCCAGGCGGGGCCAGGCGCGCGGTGCAACCGTGCCCTCCGTTGCGATCTCGGTCAGCGAGACCCCCATCGCGCAAAGCATCGCAAAACGGACCGCAATTTCCAATCAGTGCAAACGGCCGGGGAGCCACGGTCGCGGCTCCCCGGCAATTGCTGAAACCCGCTGTCGCGGGCGAGAGAACCTGCTACCCGGCGGCCAGCGCGGGCACGAGGTTCTCGGCGTTCGGCGTCCCGAGGCCGGTGACCGGATCCCAGCCCGGCGAGGCCGGATAGCCGGGAACGTCCGGATCGGCCTGGTTGTTGCCGGTGGTCACGTCGTAGAAGTCCGCGGCGTAGTCGGCCGGATTCGCCGCCAGCTTGTACAGGGTCGGGTTGATCAGCCCCAGACCATGCCCGGCGATCTGGTCTGCGATCGCCACGAGCCCTGCGAACTGAGGCGACGAACACGAGGTTCCGCCGATGATGAACCACCCGCCGTCGAAGCTGTCGTACACGAGCGGTCCGGTTCGGGCGCTCGCCTGGAACGCGACGTCCGGCACGCCACGCATCTGGCCAATCGCGGTCGATCCGGCCGGCAGTGCGTCCTGGTAGTCGGGAGTGGCGAAGATGTGGCTGTAACCGCCTCCTGAGTCGATCCACCCGACCTCGCGGATTCCCGGGTGTGACTGGCAGTTGACCGGTGGGTTGACGGAATCGACTCCCACGCCGGTCACCGGATCCGTGCACAGATACGTGCCGCCCACGCCGGTCACGAGCGGGTCTGAGGCCGGCCAGCCGACGGTGGGATAGGGAACGATCGTCGGGTTCTTGACCGGGCCCTTGAGCGGGTTCGCCGTTCCGCCGTCGCCCGAGCTGGCAAGGACGGTGACGCCGTTCGCTGCGGCCGAGACGAACGCGTGCCGCAGGTTCAGCAGCGACTGGGTGCTGCCGAATGCTTCCTCGGTCGTTCCGAAGCTCTGCGTGATGACCGTCGCCTCGTGGTGGTCGACGATGAACTGCTCGGCATTCATCATCGCCGGCAGACCCTGCACGCCCTGCGTCTCGGCGGGATTCGTGGTCACGTTGAGGATGTTTGCCTCGGGAGCCATGGCATGCGCCCACTCGACGTCGAGAGCGGTCTCCAAGGCCCAGCCGGCACGAGCTTGCAGCCCGGTGCCGTTGCTGTTCGGCGGCGGCTGCTTCACCTGCGTCTGTCCGTTCCAGTAGACGTGCGTGAAGGTCGGATCCCCGGCCGCGCACGTGTGATCGGCCTCACCGCACATGTGCGGCAGGCCCATCTGGCTGTTGAAGTTCGCCAGGTCCGATGCCATGTTCGGATTGCCGAACGAATCGATGATCGCGATCGTCACTCCCTGCCCCTCGTGGCCCGACGCATACAGCGGGGGAAGGTTGTAGGAGTTCTGCATCGAGGTCGGGGTGAAGCACCGTCGATTTATCGCGAAACAGTCCGCCTCGCTCGGCGGCGCGACGTCGCCGGATACCAGCTGGTAGTCGGAGACGGCCGGCACGACGTTCGGAAGCCGCGCGGCGCGAGCCTTCTGCGACTGTGCCGAAGCCGATCCGAGGCCTACTGCTCCGAGGACGACCAGCACGGCCATGGAGCGCACGAACACTCTGGGCGAGGGTCGGGTCACGAAAGTCCCCCTTCTCTAGTGAATCTGGGCCGCAGGATGTTTCCAGACGCGCGACTCACGTGCTGCGGTCCGCCGGGAGGGGGGCTAGCGCTGGGTTAGTACGCGGCGCCGCGCCCGGCGTACGCCTTCTGCGCGGCCCGGCCCGAGTAGGAGAGCAGATCGAGGAACACACCGATGGCCACGGCTATCCAGCTCGCACCGTGGACCCCGCCGGCGGTCCAGACGATCGTGTACATCAGGGTCGTCCACGGCAGGAAGATCAGGCCGAGGAGCGGCCACCACCAATGGGCGAAGGCATGCTGGATGCGGTGGCCGAAGATCCACTCGATCGCCAGCGCCACCCTTGGCCCGAACGCGAAGAGCACGAGCAGGAAGCAGCACACGGCGCCAGTCTCGCGCTCGAGCCGGACGGAGGCTGCGAGTCGGCCGGAGGCGGCGCTGTCGCCGCCCCCACGTGGCCGATCGCTAGAGGGCTAGTTCTTCCAGCAGGTGACGAAGCCGGGAGCGTCGACGCGCGCCGACTTGCCGCCGTCGTTGAGGCACGACCCACCCAGGGGTTGAGCCGCGCTCGAGTTGCTGAAGCCGTTGCACGTCCAGAGCACCCGCTCCCCCTTGTAGGAGGAGCCGTAGAAGCTCGAATTCCCCTTCGTCGAAAAGACGACGTTGGTGCCGCCGCTGCTCAGGCACATTTGCTGACTCGCCGCGAACTTGCTCTTCGCCGCGGCCGCCGTTGCCAGGCCGACCGACAGCAGGAGCACAACGGAAAGAGCCAGAAGGTTCCGCACTCTCATGTTTTTTTGCCTTCCTCTCTAGTGGCCGCAGACCCGCCGCACTCAAGATCGGCAGCAATGCCACAAGCGATTACGAACGAGTCACCCGGTCGAGTCACCCGGTCGAGGGGCTGTAGTCCCTTCCCGCCTGACCGGAGTTCTCGAAGTTCACCCCCTCCGGATGAGGAGCCGGCGGTCGGCGACGTGCTGACAATCGCCCGTGCAGCGGCACTCGATCCGCAGCTTTTGTGCGCTCGGGCTCGTAGGGGCGACGCTCCTAGGCGCCGGTTGCGGCTCGCACCTACAGAAGCACTCGTCGAAGGCTTCCGCGACGGGCACGACCCCTGACGAGCAGGCAGCCAACGGTCCACTCGTGGGCGACCCGACCCTGATCGCCGGCGAGCAGTCGTGCGAGCGAAACAATCCGAACCCGCCCTGGTTCCCGACGATCGCAGCCTTCGAGGTCTACGACTCGGCGCGAACCCATCTCTACGGCTGTGCCCACTTCCTCGGCTCGACGACGTCGCCGAACAACGTCCTCGCTTACGAGTCGCCGGACGTCTACCAGGCGCCGTACAACATCGTCACCGAGGGGCCGAACCGCCTCTTCATCTACGGCGGCGGCTACGGAGACAACTCGAGCGCGTCGGGTTCGTTCGTCGCCAGCGTCGAGCCGGGGACGCTGGACCAACGCTGGCGGCGCGTCCTGATCAACACGAACGCCACCAACGAGTGGGACTACCCCGGTGTCCTGAACGTGCTGAAGGACGGAAGCCTGATCGTCATCTACGGCTACCACATCGCACGAATCAACCCGGCGACCGGGGCCATCGAGGCGTCGACCACTCTCCCGACCGGTAAGTCGTCCCCGCGGGATACCGCCTACAACGGCTACGACGCGCTTCCGGACGGGACGATCATCGCCAAGACCGTCAACCGGCAAAAAGGGTGCAGCGAGCAGGGCTTTTCGGCATTCCTCCAGTGCGCGAACCCCGCCGACACGCCGCCTTCGGTGATGGTGGCCATCAATCCGAAGACGCTCAAGGTCATCTCGCAGATCACCCTGCCCCAGATGATCGGCGGCAGGGTCACCACAGCGCGCTTCGACAACAGAAACTACATCTACCTGCCCGGGACGAAGTCGCTCTATCGCTACACGTTCGAGAACGGCAAGTTCGCGGCAGATCCGAACTGGGGGCCGGTGCCGTACCTGAAGCAGGGACAGACCGCGGGATCGGCGGTGGCGGTCCTCGGTGACTACGTGGTCCTGATGACCAACGGCGGCGCGCCGACCTCGACCCCGATGAGCGTGGTCGCTGTGTCGCAGTCAGACTCGAAGAAGGTGGCCGACCTCGAGCCGTTTGCGAGCACGGGCTCGAAGAACAGCTTCATCCCGTCGATGGTCTCCGTCGATCCAGCCTCGAGCTCGATCTTCGTGATGGACGCGGGAGCCGGCAGGATCGGCGCCGTCGCGCTGAAGAACGGGAAGCTGTCCACCAAGTGGACGGCCGATCAGACGACCCTCAGCTTCACGACCCTCATCGGGCCGTCGCAGCACCGCGTCCTGATCGGCACCAACATCCCCATCAAGTACTTCAAGCAGCTCAAGAAGTACACGACCGAGCAGGTCATCTGGCGCGACGCCGCCACGGGCAAGCAACTCGCCACCTCGGATCAATTCCCGAAGATGTCCGCCGGGATTCTCGTCACGCCCGGATACGCCGGCCTGCAGTACTTCCTCACGGCTTCCGGGCACATCATCGAGCTGCAGGTAGTACCTCAGGGCAAGAGCTGACCGGCGACTACGGCTGCTCCCTGGTTGTCTCCACCAGCAGTTGGATGAGCAGCTGGTCCAGCTCTTCGTAGGTCAGCCGAGGGAGGACGAGATCGAGAGCCTGATCCAGAAACTCCGCCGAAGCCGATCTGCCCGCAGCGTCGACCCGCCAGAGACGGCCCTTCGTGGCTGTCACTTCGATGTCCTGGAAGGTGACTGTGATCCTCACGCGTCGCGAGGCGGGCCCTCGTCGGTGGCGGCAACGAGCCGGTGCAGCGGGACAACTTTCGTGCTCGTGTCTTGATCGAACCGCACGACGGCCGCACCGGTTCCGTAGAGGTATCGGAGCACTCCGACCCGACCCCCGAGCCTGACGCGCTCACCTACGCGAAGCTTGCGCTCACAACTACTGTTCGAATCGTTCATCTCGTATGACTCCCCCCTCAACTAGGTAGAGGCATACGACGGGTCGATCCTTTCGGTGGCCCTACGGGATGGGCACCGTGACTGTCACGAGTGGCGTCGTCACCGTCGCTGTCGTGGCCAGGGGAATAGTCACGGTCGCCGCCGTGACCGGCGTGGAGACCGTCACCGTCGCCCCGACCGTCGGGACGGACAGCGTCGGAAGCGACACGGGCAGCCTCGGCAGTGAAACCGTGGGCACCCGAAGCGCCGTGGGCGACAGCGACGGGGTGGTGGCATCGGCCGTCGGCGAGGCGGAGCCCGCGCTCGCCGTCGAACCCTCGGCCGTCTTGAGGCGTCGACGGACCGAGTCATGGGCGCGCGTGCCGCGCGGCGTCCGCCCTGCTCCCTGTGCCGGGCTTCCAGGGTGTGTCGCGCGCGCGGCCATTGCGTCGGACCCGATCGGAGCGACAACCTGCGCAGTGACGATCCCCGCGGTCGCCAGGCCTGCGGCCACCACGACTGCAGCCGCGCCTTTCACAGCCGCCACCTGCGGCACGGCGGTCCGCTTCAACCATCGCGACAGTCCGAGGCCGGCGGCTGTGACGCCGAGGGTCTGACGAAGCCGCTGCCTGCCACGGTGGAGGAGCATCGTGACCGCGTTCACCGTCTTGCCCATCTGATCCGCCGTCTCGCCGTACGAGAGGCCGAGCAGATCCCGGTACAGCACGGCCGCCCGCTGCTCGCTCGGCAGGCTGGCTAGCGCCGCCCGAATCTCGGACATCCTGGACGCCTCCTGCACGGCGAAGTCCTCGAGCGGCTCAACGTTGACGCGCCGCCGTCGCAGACGGCGCGCCGCGTTCAGGGCGATCGTCGCGAGCCAGGCGCGAGGGTTGCGCGGGATCGTCCCCCGCTCGAGCGCGTGCTGCGCATCGAGAAACGCCGTCTGGACCACATCCTCGGCCTCGTAATGGTCGCGCAGTTCGCGCTCGACGAGTCGGACGAGTCCGGCGCGGTGTTCCCGATACAGACGCTCGATCTCCGTGGGCACGGTTGATGTGTGCCCGCACCCCGGGGGGAGCGAAACGATCAATCGCCCTGTCGCGGGCTAGTGGCCGCCGACCTACCGCGCCGACCGTGCACTGAGAGCGCCCGGCACGTCGTCGGTGATGACACCGCTGATCCGCGTGTCGGACAGCAACGCTGCGTGCTCGGCCGCCATGAAATCCCAGACGATCACGGTCAGCCCGGCGTCCGAGAGCTCGGCGAGCAAGACCTCGTCCACGAGCTGCATCTTCGGCAGGACGATCGTCGCGCCGCACGCACTGGCCCGCTCCGCGGCGCGCTCGGCCGAGTGCGAGAGGACCAGCCCACGGCTGAGCC
>Ga0207646_10000370_pt1 | contig 60023 bp, 54 predicted proteins | sample KBSK5502metaG_FD_184343 | JGI IMG/M metagenome (GOLD analysis project Ga0207646, IMG submission 184343) | Corn, switchgrass and miscanthus rhizosphere microbial communities from Kellogg Biological Station, Michigan, USA - KBS K5-50-2 metaG... | ecosystem: Host-associated > Plants > Roots >... | reverse complement strand
GACCGCGTTGATCTCCGACTCTGGCAGGAGAAGGGCGACCTTGTCTTCGCCGTCGAAGATGACGGCCGCGGCTTCGATACTCGTCGGGTCAAGCCGGGATCGGGTTTGCAAAATATGGCCGACCGGGTGGAAGCATTTGGTGGCCGGTTGGAAATCACGTCTGCCCCTGGTGGAGGCACGCGGATATCGGGACGGCTACCCGTCAGGTCGATCTCCTGAGGGAGGTTAGCGGCGAGCCCAGCCGCCGGCATGCAGCGCAGCGCCGTACTCGGTCAGGATCCTCGGTTGGCTGATCCTTAGCGGCATCCGATCTTGAGGCCAGCGTAACGGCTGGCGCCCGATTCCGTTACCCAGAGCGAAGCGTATGAGGCTATTGCAATTCGGCCGCGAGAAAGGGCTCCAGATCTGGGCTTCTTGGGGATCGCTGGCAGTCGCGCTCACGCGACTGACCGTTTAACCGCCCAGTTCCGCCGACCGCCTGGCTGCAACGAATTCAGGGGTTGCCCGCCTATATAGAGCGGAGGCATGAAGCCGGCCCGGATCCGGACCTGGTCCGGACGGCGAAAGCGGGTGACGAGGCGGCCTTCGAGCAGTTGCTCCGTCCGCTGATCGATCGATTCGCGTGCGTAATCCTGCGCAAGCAGCGGCATCCCAGCCGGTCGAAGGTCCTGCGCGACTACACCGAAGACCGCGAACGAACCCGGGAAGCGGAAGCCGTCTCCTAAACGCCAGCGCCAATAGCCTGGGGCGGGGTGTCAGGATGTCAACAGGATTTGCTCTATCGGCCGCTGGATCGTCTCTTCCGCAGGCATTTGCGCCCTCTTGTCAAACGTGTACTGAACGTCCTGCCAGGCCAGGCATACCTGTAGGGCAGCCTCGCCCGTGAGCGTGTCGCTCACCGCGTGAAACAAGGTACCGAACAAGAAGTACAGCGAACAGCTCCGCCCGCCGGCAGTCAGCTGCAACCGTCCGGTTTGGCGCTCGGCGTGAACTGACCGCAGCAAATCCCTGAGTGAGGCCTGGTTGAGGGAGCCAGACGCTACCGGGCGAGCGGCCTGGCTCTTTGGCTGGCTCAGTTCATCTTCAGCTGAGCGCGGACGGTGAGTTCCGACAACGATGACGACGATGAGCGCCAGAGCAACCACAGCGCCGACCGCGAACCAGATGTTCATAAGGCTTTTGTCTCTCCAGCGCTGGATGCCGCAGGCTGATTACCGAATACAACTCACCCTGAGCGAGGAGTTTGCTGTCATTCTTGGCGGATGTCTTCCTCGAGCCGCCCGAGAGTGCTCCTTGAGCCGGGCACTGGCAACCTCGTTTCTCTCGGTGGAGTCGGCGTCCAGTTCAAGCTCTCTGGCGATGACACCGGCGGCGCGTTCTCGATCGTGGAGCATCCGGTTGAGCCGCGCGTCCTGATCCCGAGCCACGTCCATCGCGCCGAGGATGAGTTCTCGTACGTCCTCGAGGGTCTCATTGGGGTGCGGATCGGCGATCACATCATCGACGCGCCGGCAGGCAGCTACGTCATCAAACCGCGGAACGTTCCGCACACGTTCTGGAATCCAACCGACCAACCGGCCCGGCTGATCGAGATCATCTCGCCGCCCGGCTTCGAACAGCAATTCGCGGAGATGGGGGTGCAGAGAGGACCCGTGACAGCCGAATTTGGCGCCTATCTCGGCCGCAAATATCAGATCTCCCCCGCACCAGCGGACTGGGCGGACTGGATCAAAGAACTGACAGCACGGTTGCAGCTTCACGACCCGGTCAGTCGGGCAATCTAAACAGCGACAGGGGCGTGGAGCCGGGCGGCGTTCACCATGGCGGCTGCGACGATGAACGGTGCCCGCGCTGCGCCGGCCAGCTGATCATGTGCGCCTGCCGGGGAAAGCGGTTTCCACATCTGCCGGCGCGGGCGAGGCAAACTAGTCAGGGGCTTCGGCAAGACCCGGCTCATGAGCAAGCCCAAACACGGGGACCGTCAACAGGCCAAAGGGCGCCCGCGTAGAGGGCAACCGTCGTCGTTCTGGCGTGGTCCCTGGCCGATCGTGGGCTCGCTCGGCGTGGTCGTGCTGCTGGTTGCGATCTTCGTGGTGATCAGCCGGCTGCAGAGTGCGCCAACCGCGAGCACCGCGCCGGCGGCGGACCCGACGGTGATCGCCGAAATCACCCATGTGAGCCCGTCGGTCGCCGACGCGGTCGGAACGGGAGGCGTCACGAATCCGCTGACTCACACCACGGGTGCAACCATTCTGACCGGTCCGGACGGCAAGCCCGAGGTTCTCTACATCGGTGCGGAATGGTGCCCGTACTGCGCCGCCGAGCGGTGGGGCATCGTCGTGGCGCTCAGTCGGTTTGGCACCTTTTCTGCCCTCACCTTCACCAGCTCATCGAGCACCGACGTATTTCCCGACACCCGTACGCTGTCCTTCAACGGCACCAGCTTCAAAAGCAGCTACGTCGACTTCGTCCCGGTCGAGCTCGAGGACCGTACCCGAAGGACGCTTGAAACGCCCACGCCTCAGGAAAACCAGATCTGGCAAACCTACGATCCCCAAGGAAACATTCCATTCATCGACTTCGGCAACCGGCACATCCAAATCGGCCGCGGCGTGCTGCCGGATCCGCTCCAGGGCCTGAGCTGGCAGCAGATCGCAGCCGCGCTTTCCAACCCGACATCACCGGTCACCCGGGTGATCGTCGGCAACGCCAACTACCTGACGGCGGCCATTTGCCAACTGCCGAGCGGACAGGCCGCGCCGGTCTGCAGCTCGCCGACCATCAAGCAGATCGCAACCGAGCTTGGCGGGTAAATGGCTGAGGATCATCAGGCCGGCTGGGAACCCCCGGCGCTGATCGCGATCGCCACCGCCGGCCTTGCTATTGCGATCTACCTGACAGCGACTCACGCCGACGTGGTGCCGCTCGTATGCACGGCCGGCTCGCTGCTCAACTGCTCATCGGTCACGCACAGTGCCTACTCGGTGATTCCGGGTACCTCGATTCCGATCTCGGTTCCTGGGGTGGTCTGGTTCCTCGGCAGCGGGCTTCTGGCGTGGACCGCGCTGCTCGCCGCGCGCTCGAGGCGACCCGAACCGAACTGGCTCCGCCCGCTCCACCTCGCCTGGGCGGCTGGGGCGCTGCTCGTGGTGCTCTACCTCGTCTACGTGGAGATCGTCATCCTCCACCGGATCTGCGAGTGGTGCACGGTGGTTCACCTGCTCGTGCTGGCAAGCTTCGTGTTGACGCTGCGCCGCCTCCAAGGTAGTCACGGCCGGTAAGGAGGCTGAGTGGACGGTCGGTTATGGACGCCGTCGCAACCGGCGAAGCCGATAAGCGGTGCCCAGTAGACTTCGGCCATGGCATGGGCGGAACGGCCGGCCTGAAGGAGTTCAGCATGGGGCAGGCTCCGCTCGCGGGCGTCCGCATCGTTGCCGTCGAGCAGTTCGGCGCCGGCCCATTCGGAACACTCCAGCTGGCCGATCTCGGCGCCGAGGTCATCCGGCTCGAGGATCCATCAACCGGTGGTGATGTGGGGCGCTACGTTTCGCCCGGCCGGCATGGAACCGATAGCCTGTATTTCGATTCCTTCAACCGGGGCAAGCGCAGCATGGTGCTCGATCTCAAAGCGCTGGCGGGCCAGGAGGTGCTGCATCGCCTGGTGCGCGGCGCCGATGCCGTCTATGCCAACCTGCGCGGCGACGTCATCAAGGCGCTGGGCCTGACCTTTAAGACGCTGGGCGTCATCAATCCGGCGATCGTCTGCGTCGCACTGACCGCCTACGGACGTGACGGCGACCGTAGCTCGGAGCCGGGCTACGATCCCCTGATCCAGGCAGAGGCGGGTTGGGCAGCGCTCACCGGCGATCCCGGCGGCCCACCAGTGAAGAGTGGCCTCTCGCTCGCGGATTACGCCGGCGGTGTGATGGCGGCTCTTGCCCTGCTGGCAGCCATCCTTGATGCGCGGCGGACCGGCCGCGGACGCGACGTCGACGTCAACCTCTATGACGTCGCCCTCGCCATGCACAATTACCGCGCGACCTGGTACCTGACCGCCGGGGTGCCTGGTGAGCGCACTGCCGATGCGAGCCATCCCAGCATCGTGCCCTTCCAGTTCTTCGCCACCGCGGACGGCCATATCGCGGTCGCCTGCGCGAAAGAAAAGTTCTTCGTTGCGCTCGTGGAGCTCATGGGCCTGCCGTTGGTCGCTGCGGACCCGCGTTTTGCCTCCTTCGAGGCGCGTCTCAGGAACCGGGAGGCGCTGATCGCGATCCTCAGCGAGCAGTTTTGTCGGCAGCCGACGGCACACTGGATTCGCATGCTGCGCGGCCGCGTGCCGGTCGCCCCTGTCCGGTCGATGGAGGCCGCGCTCGATGCCAGGGAGCTGACACCCCGGGCGATGCTCGCCTCCTACCCGCACCCCACCCTGGGCGACGTGAAGACCGTCGGGCTGCCGATCAAAATGGACGGCTTCGCACCTGTCTACCAGCCGGGGCCATCGCTGGATGGCGATCGCGAGGCCGTCCTCGCCGGGGCGGGCTACCGGGCGGAGGAAATCGATGACCTGCGAAGCCGTGGCGCATTCGGTCATGGCTGAGCGTGCTTCCCGGATCCGCAGCGCGCTCTTCACGCCGGGGACGGAGGCTTCACGACTGCGCAAAGCCGTCACGATCGGTTCGGACGTTTGCATCTTCGACCTGGAAGACTCGGTGCCGGCCGGGCGCGAGGCCGACGCTCGCCAGACCGTTCGCCAGGCGCTCGAGGAACTCCGTGGACGAGGCCGCATCTGGGTCCGGGTGCATTCGGCTTCGAGCCCGGAAATGGCTGAGGACCTTGCCGCGATCCCGCTCGAGAAAGCCGATGCCGTGGTGCTGCCCAAGGTGCGCAGCCGTCAGGACGTGCTCAGCTGCCGGGCCGCCATCCTCGCCGCAAAGGGCCGGGCCGACCTGCCCCTGGTTGCCATGGTTGAAACCGCGCTGGGCGTCCTCAATGCCGTCGACATCGCCCGAGCTCCGGAGGTGCTCGGCCTGGCGTTTGGCCGTTTCGACCTCTCGGCGGATCTCGGGGTCGATCCGGACGGCGGCAGCCCAGCGCTGAACGCGGCGCGAGCGGCGGTCGTCCTGGCCTCGACGGCGGCAGGCCTTCATCCGCCGATCGACTCGCCCTGGATCAAGATCCACGACCTCGACGGACTCCGCGCGGCCGCGCAGCGGGCCCGCGCCGACGGCTTCGGTGGCATGCAGCTCATACATCCATCGCATGTGGACACCGTGAACGAGGTCTTCTCCCCCACTGCCGAAGAACTCACCTGGGCACAGGGCATCGTCGCATCGTCCGCAGAGGCGGAATCCTCAGGACTTGGCGCCTACACCCGTGACGGCCAGATGGTTGACGAGGCCATCGTGAAGCGGGCGCGCGCGATCTTGCGAGATGCGCAACCCTGATGGACCTCAGCCTGGGCCCCGAGCAAGAGCTGTTCCGCGACGGCGTGCGCGCCGTCTGCGCCAGGTTTCCCGAGTCGTACTGGCGCCAGGTTGACGCCGGGAAGCGCTATCCAGACGAATTCGTTCGCGCGCTGACGGATGGCGGCTGGCTGTCGCTATTGATCCCCACGGAATACGGCGGGGCTGGGCTTGGCATCGTCGAGGCCTGCATCGTTCTCGAAGAAATCAACGCCTCCGGCGGCAACGCGGCCGCGTGCCACGCCCAGATGTACACGATGGGGGCGCTGCTGCGACACGGCAGCGAGGCGCAGAAGCGCCGCTACCTGCCGGAGATCGCGGCCGGCCGCCTGCGCCTGCAATCGATGGCGGTCACCGAGCCCGAAGCCGGCAGCGACACGTCGCGGATCACGACCTTCGCCCGCAAGGACCGCCAGGGGTACGTGGTCGACGGTCAGAAAGTCTTCACCTCGCGCGTCCAGCATTCCGACCTGCTCCTGTTGCTGGCTCGAACGAGCCGCGCCGAAGACGTCGCCCGCAAGACCGACGGCCTGAGCCTGTTCCTGGTCGACCTGCGGGAAGCGGGATCATCCATCGACGTGCGGCCGATCGAGACCATGGTCAATCACGAGACGAACGCCCTGTTCATCACGGACCTGCGGCTCCCGTTCGATGCCCTCGTCGGCGAAGAGGGGGCCGGCTTCCGGCAGGTGCTCGACGGGCTGAACGCCGAGCGGATCCTGATCGCCTCCGAGAGCGTCGGTGACGCCCGCTGGTTCGTCGACCGATCCGTCGCCTATGCGAGCGAGCGGGTGGTCTTCGGCCGGCCGATCGGCGCAAACCAGGGGGTCCAGTTCCCGATCGCGCGGGCCTTCATGCACGCCCGGGCGGCCGCGTTGCTGCGCTGGCAGGCCGCCACATTGTTCGACGCGGGGAAGGCCTGCGGCGCAGAGGCGAACATGGCGAAGCTCCTTGCCTCGGAGGCCGCCTGGGAGGCGGCGGACGTGGCGATGACGACCTACGGCGGCAGCGGGATGGCGGTCGAGGTGGGCATCGAGCGGAAATTCCGCGAGGCGCGCCTTTACCTCGTGGCGCCGGTCACGAACGCGCTGGTGACGGCTTATGTGGCCGAGCACGTCCTCGGCCTTCCGCGTTCCTACGGTAGAGGAGGATCGGCATGATGGACCACGAGCGGGGACGCTTCTTCGAGGACTTCAAGGTGGGCGACCTCTATCGCCACGCGATGGGCCGCACCCTGAGCGAGGCCGACAATACGTGGTTCACGCTGCTCACCTGCAACACGAACGAGATCCACTTCAATGCCGACTACGCGGCGCACACTGAGTTCGGCCGGCCGCTGATCAACAGCTGCCTGACGCTCTCGCTTGTCACCGGCCTGAGCGTGGAGGACATCAGCCGGCACATCGTGGCCAACCTCGGCTGGGACAAGGTCACGCTCCCGGCCCCCGTGTTCGCCGGCGACACCATCTACGCGGAGTCGGAGGTGCTGGAAACGCGGCCGTCGAGATCCCGGCCGGGCCAGGGCATCGTCAGGGTCCGAACGAAAGGCTTCAAGCAGGACGGTACTGTCGTCATCGAGTTCGAGCGTAGCGTCCTGGTGCATTCGCGCCAGACGGCGCCGGTGCGCCGGAGGCCCGGCATCCGGTGACGATACGCTACATTATCCGAATGCGAGGGGAGAAGCTCGCGCCCGTCCTGGTCGGGCTCGCCGTGCTGCTCGCCGCCTGCGGAACGTCCAGCCCGACAACGACCACCGGATCAACCCTCGTCTTCGGAGCCGCGGTCTCTTTGACCGGCGCGCAGTCCAAGGAAGGCGGCCTCACCAAGCAGGGTTACGATCTCTGGCTCGACTGGATCAACGCCCGAGGTGGGATCGTCGTCAACAACGTCAAGCACCCGGTCCAGATCAAGTACGAAGACGACCAGAGCAATCCCAATCTTTCCGCGACCCTCGTGCAGAAGCTGATCACGGACGAGAAGGCGCAATTCATCCTCGGGCCCTACGGCAGCGCGGCCACCGCGACCGACGCCATCATCGCCGAGAAGAACGCCATCCCGATGGTCGAGGCCAACGGCGCGGCCCAGGCCATCTTCAACAAGGGGTACAAGTACACGTTCGGGGTCCTCTCCCCCGCCAACAAGTACCTCACCGGCGTCCTCGACATGGCCGCGACCCTGAATCCCAAGCCCACCACGATCGCGATGCTGTCGGCCAATGACAACTTCTCGCTCGAGGTGGCGAAGGCGGTCGCGGACTACGCCCCCACCGTGGGCATGCAGGTGGTCTTCACCAAGCCGTACCCGGCGGCGGCGCCCGACGTCAGCGGCCTGATCAGCCAGGCCAAGCAGGCCAACCCCGACATCGTCATGAACTCCGGCCACCTGGCCGAGGCGATCGCGATCAACAAGGCCGCCAAGCAGCTCGGCCTGAATGCCAAGCTCTTCGCCTACTCGGTCGGGCCGTCGACCCCGGACTTCATCAGCGCCCTGGGCGCGGACGCCAACTACGTCGTCGACGGCTCACAGTGGACGCCCCAGGTCAAATACAAACCCTCCTTCTACCTCTCGGTCAGCGACTACGTGAAGGCGTACGAGCAGAAGTACAGCAGCAGCGACCCGCCTGACTACCATGTCGCCGAGTCGACGGCCGCGTGCCTGGCCCTTCAGAAGGCGATCGCGAATGCCGGATCGCTGGACCCGAGCAAGGTGCGCGACGCGCTGGCCAGCCTGGACGTCATGACCTTCTTCGGCGAGATCAAGTTCGACAGCCGCGGCATCAACACCTTCAAGCCGATGGTCGTCGAGCAGATCCAGAGCGGCGTCCACTACACCATCTTCCCGGCGGACGTCGCGAACGGTAAGCCGCAGTATCCGACGCCGCCCTGGAGCTCGCGCTAGGACAGCGATCCGCGCCGCCGAGCTGAGCTCGTGAGTCAATTCACCCAGCAGGTCATCCTCGGGCTCCTGCTGGGTGGGGTGTACGTCGCCGTCGCGCTGGGCTTCAGCCTCGTCTGGGGCATCCTCAACATCGTCAACCTGGCGCACGGCGCGCTGGTGATCGTCGGCGCCTACATCACGTGGGACCTGTTCACCCGCCTGCACATCGATCCCTTTTTGAGCCTGCCGGTCGACGCGCTGGCGCTGTTCGTGATCGGCTACGCGCTGCAGCGAGGGGTCATCAATCGCGTGATTCGGGCGCCGCTCCTCTTCACCTTCTTGCTGACGTTCGGGATCAACCTGGTGATCGTCAGCTTGCTGCTGCTGCTCTTTACCGCCGACTTCCGCTCGGTGACGCCGTCCTATTCCGGGAGCGGGTTGCAGCTAGGCAGCATCACCATCCCGTACATCCGCCTCGGCGGCCTGCTCGTGGCCCTGCTGCTGGCGGGCGTTTTGTGGGCCATCCTGAACCGCACCCGGGTCGGTGCCGCCATCCTGGCCGTCGGGGCCGACCGCGACGCCGCCCAGCTGGTGGGCGTCGACCTCCGTCACATCTATGCGCTGACCTTTGCCATCGGCGCCGCCTTCGCCGGGGTCGCGGGCGGCATCATCAGCACCTTCCAATCGATCACGCCGACGGCCGGCGACCCGTACACGCTGCAGGCCTTCGCGGTCGTGATCCTGGGCGGGCTGGGCCGGGTCAGCGCGACCGTCGCGGGCGGACTGGCCTTCGGACTGATCGAGGTGCTGGGCCAGAGCACCCCGGGACTCGGGTCGGGCTACGCCAACGCGATCGCGTTCGTGGTACTCGTGATGGTGCTGATCGTCCGCCCGCGGGGACTCCTCGGCCGGCTGGCGTGACCGCCGCGGAGCGGCGCCTGCCGAGCCGGGTGCGGCGGTCCGTCGTCGCCATCGCGGCAGTGGCCCTCGCGTTCGTGATCCTCGCGCCGCTGACCTCGATCGACGCTGCCCAGCAGGCCGGCCTGCCGCTGCTCACCGACAAGCTGTGGTTCCGGATCGCGACCACGGTGGCGATGTTCGTCGTGCTGGCGTCCGGCTGGAATATCATCGGCGGCCTTACCGGCTACGCCAGCTTTGGCAACGTCGCCTTTTTCGGGCTCGGCGCCTATACCGTCGGCGTGCTGGTCCAAAACCTCGGCTGGCCTTTCGCTCTCGCTCTGGTCGCGGCGCCGGGCGTGGCTGCCGTCTTCGCCTTGATCATCGGCCTCCCGCTGCTCCGCTTGCGCGGCCATTACTTTGCGGTCGCCACCCTGGGCGTCGGGGTCGCCGTCGGTGAAGTGGTCAACAACGTCGGGGCACTCGGCGCGTCGACCGGTCTCTTCCTCCCGATCGTGCGCTCGGACCTGATCTTCTTCTACCTGATGCTGGGGACCGCGGTCCTGGCGGTGCTGACGACCTGGATCATTCTCCGCACCCGGTTCGGCTATGGCTTGCTGGCCATCCGCGAGAACGAGGAGGCGGCGGCCGTGATCGGCGTGAACACCACCTTCTATAAGGTGGCGGCGTTCTGCGTTGCGGCGGCGCTCACCGGCCTGGCGGGTGGAATCTTCGCCCAGTGGAACAGCTTCATCAACCAGGAGAACGTCTTCGCCATCACCGACAACGTCCAGATGATCCTGATGGCGGTCATCGGTGGGGCCGGTACGGTGCTGGGGCCGGTCGCCGGCGCGATTGCGCTCGAGCTGATCATCCAGACCCTGGCCGGCGGTGGGTCGGGCGCCGTCTACTCCCAGATCGGCCTGGGCGTCCTGCTGGCCGTCTGCATCATCTTCATCCCGCGCGGCGTGATCGACTTCTTTGGCGGCCGGAGCCGGCTCTCGCTGCGGTATTTCCGCCAAACCCTGCGCGAGACTAGCGCGTGAGCCTGCTGGCGGTCCGCGACGTCAGCAAGCGCTTCGGCGGCGTCAACGCCCTGGCCGCCGTCACGTTCAACGTCGATCAGGGCGACGTTCTCGGCATCATCGGGCCGAACGGCGCCGGCAAGACCACCCTGCTCAACTGCATCAGCGGACTTTATCGGCCGGACACGGGCGACATCGAGTGGGAGGCGGAAACGATCAGCGGGATGGCGCCCTACCGGATCGCGCGGCTGGGGATTGGTCGGACCTTCCAGATCGTCCGCCCCTTCCCCTCGATGACGGTCCGCGAGAACACCGCGATGGGCGCGCTCTTTGGCCGCCCCCACGGACGGCTGCAGCCTGGTGCCGCATTAGCCGAGGCCGACGAGGTGCTCGACCTGGTCGGGCTGGGCGAGAAACGACATTACCCCGTGTTGCGGTTGACCGTCCCCGACCGAAAGCGGCTCGAGGTCGCCCGCGCCCTCGCCATGCGACCTCGCCTGCTGCTGCTGGATGAGGTCATGGCCGGACTCAACCACGTCGAGGTGGAGCAGGCCCTGGAGATGGTCCGGCGGGTCCGGGAAAGCGGGGTGACGATCGTGCTCATCGAGCACGTCATGAAGGTGATCGTCGGCATCTGCAACCGCGCGCTGGTGCTCAACTTCGGCCGGACGCTGGTCGAAGGACCGCCCGCCGAGGTGCTGAAGGATCGGCGCGTCATCGAAGCCTATCTCGGGGAGCGCTACGCGCGGAGCCAGGAGCCCCCATCCGACGCTCCCCCAACGGTGGAGGGAAACCAACACCATCCCCGCGTGGGGGAGAGCAACGAAGAATGAGCGCGTTGCTCGAGGTCAGTCACCTCAATGCCGGCTTCGGGATGACGCCCATCCTCTTCGACGTCGACCTCGAACTGGGCACGGGCGAGCTGGTCGCCTTGATCGGTGCGAATGGAGCTGGGAAATCCACCTTACTGGGCGCGCTCTCCGGCCTGGTCCGGCTCTTCGGCGGCACCGTGCGCTTCGCCGACCGGATGGTGACGGGGCTCCGCCCGGAGCGCATCGTGGCCAGCGGCCTGGTCCACGTGCCGCAAGGCCGGCGGCTGTTCGGCACCATGACGGTGGAGCGCAACCTGCTGCTGGGCGCCTACCGGCGGCACGACCGCCAGGTGCACGAGGATCTGGAGCGGATCCTCCACTATTTTCCGGCGCTCGGCGACAAGCTCAATCGCGACGCGGGCAACCTCTCCGGCGGCGAGCAGCAGATGGTGGCCATCGGTCGAGGGTTGATGGCGCGACCGAAGCTGCTGATGATCGACGAGCCCTCGCTGGGCCTTGCGCCGAACCTCGTCGACCGGGTGATGGAGATCGTCAAGACGATCAACAAGGACGGGACCGCCGTTCTGCTCGTGGAGCAGGACGTCGTGCTGGCCCTCGACATCGCCGACCGCGGCTACGTGCTGGAGAACGGGCGGATCGTGATGAGCGGTCCCGCCGCGGAGCTGCGCCGCGACCCGGCCGTTCGCAAGGCCTACCTTGGCGTTTGACGACCTCGGCTAGAAAAGGCCGGCGCCCCGGCGTCGGCTGCGGCTGCCCCGAGGAATCGGTAGGCCCAATCCTCGGCGAATTTTCGCGAGCCCGCAAAGACGATTGGCACCTCCGGGTAGCGCACCACCAACCGGCCGAGCATGTCGGCCAGCCAGGCGCCCCGGCCAGGTTGCGTCCGGAAAAGATTTGGATAGTCACCTTCGACGACGATGGCACACCGCCCGACCTCGGCCAGGCGCTGCATCTGGAATGCCAGGGTCCCGTCCGACAGGGACGTCGCCAGGTTGGCAAGCGTCTTCCGCTCGACGACCGCGACAATGGTGTCGTCAACAACGGCACCGTAGTCGCCGCCCGCCAGGGTGCGCCGCTCGATCGTCACCGCCCGGCCGGTAAACCGCCAGCCGTATTTCTCGCGGGTGTCCACAGCGACAGCCAGTCTTCCCGCGGCGCGGCCGCGCGGAACCCGCGCTCCCGGATTGGCCAATTGAACCGTCGCCTGAGTTTGCCACCAGACAGCTGGCCGTCCGCGCGCGTTCGTGAAGACAAACTGCGACCGCGCCAGCTTTGGCCGGTCAAGGACCAGGTCGATGGCCGCCCCGCGACGCTTGCACGCCAGGACCGCGGCCTCGTCGACCAGCCCGCCGCTCTCATCCCAGGGTGTGGCGACCTGGGCACAGTAAACTCGTGCGGCGCGCGGCCAGGCATCCCGCGCTTTAAGGACAACACCACCGTCAATCGGGAGATACACGAGGTAGGGCAGCCGACTCTCATGATCCGGGTTACGAGCCACGCGGAATTGGATGCCCACGCTGCTATTTTCCAGTACGCCTTCTCCTACTGATCGAGAGAGCGTCGCGGTGACGACGAATGATGTCGGATGACGACTCCCATGTGCGAATCGGCTCGGATGCGGGCCGAATTGCCACTGGCGAAGTTTAAGCTCTCCCTCACATGGTGATCGTGGAGGCGATGCGGCCGCGCGCCAACCGGTTGGCGGCGGCCAGCGTTATCGCGACGCTGGCGTTATTCATTGCCGGTAATGCCTTCCGGGGCGCAACGCCGAACCGGCTCATCTCGCCGCATGATCTGACGGTCGTCGACGGTTGGTGGACGCGCCTCAGCCCGCTCTACGCCCTGACCTTCGCGCTCGTCGGTGCGCTGATCGTCGCCCGCCGGCCAGGCAATCGGATCGGATGGGTGGCATGCGGAATCGGGCTGCTGGCCGCGGTCTATGAGTTCGGCCTCGGGTACGCGACCTTCGGGACCTACATCAACCGGTCGCTGCCGGCGCTTGATTTCGTTAAGTGGCTCGAAGTTTGGGAGTGGGTGCTGCCGGTCGTTCTGATGCTCTTCTTCCTGCCGCTTCTCTTTCCCGACGGCAAACCAATCTCACCGCGCTGGTGGCTCCTTGTCCCCCTGGTCCTCGTCGGCTTTGGGCTCGGACTCTTTGGGATTCATATCGGCCAGGTGCTCGGCCTGACCGGCACGCTGCTCGCGACCGCCAGCCTGTTCATCCGTTACCGCCGAGCCGGCCCCGATGAGCGACAGCAAATCCGCTGGTTCGCATTGGCCGGACTGGCGCTGACCATTGTCGCGGTTTCCGGCATCGTCGTCGGCGCCTTCGTTTACCACAACAACACCGTCGTCTTCAATCCCATCTTCGACGTGCTGACGCCGCTCGCGTTCACCGCGCTCGCGGTCTCGATCGGAATCGCCGTCCTCAAGTACCGGCTCTACGACATCGACGTCTTCCTCCGGCAGGCGCTCGTCTACGGCACGCTGGTCGTCCTGATCAGCGTCGTCTACTTCGTGACGGTGGTCACGGTCGGCAGCCGGGTGGGACAGCTGCCACGAAACGACCCTGCGGCGGGGGTGGCTGTTGGTGCCATCGTCGCCCTCGCGTTTCAACCGGTCCGTCGCCGGCTCCAGCGGCTGGCGAACCGCCTCGTCTACGGTAAACGCGCTACGCCGTACGAGGTGCTCTCACAGTTCAGCAAACGCGTGTCGGAAATGTACGCGAGTGATGAGCTGCCGATCCGCATGGCGCAGGTGCTTGCCGAGGGCACCGCGGCGGACAGCGCCACGGTGTGGCTGCGCGTGGGGCACGAGCTTCGGCGCGCCGCGTCCTGGCCCGCCGGCGCCGCCGGCCCGAGCACCCTTCGCTTGTCGAATGGCGAGCTGCCGTCGATCGCCGGGGTTGCCGAAGCCGTGCCCGTCCGGTACCAGGGCGAGCTGTTGGGCGCGCTGGCCGTCTCGAAGCGACAGCCGATGACGGCCACCGAGAGCCGCTTGCTCGCCGACCTTTCGCGCGAGGCGGGACTCGTGCTGAAGAACACGCGTCTTACGGCAGAACTGGTTCAGCGCCTCGACGAGCTGCAGGCGTCGCGGCAACGGCTGGTCAGTGCCCAGGACACGGAGCGACGCCGGCTGGAACGCAACCTTCATGACGGCGCCCAACAGAACCTGGTGGCGCTGAAGCTGAAGCTTGCCGTTGTCAAGCGTCTGACGGCGACGGACCCGCAGCGTGCCCAGGCCGCACTCGATGAACTGGCTGGCGATGCGAACGATGCCATCGAAACGCTTCGCGAGCTCGCCCGCGGCCTCTATCCACCGATCCTCGCGCAGGATGGGCTGGTCGCCGCCGTTGAGGCGCAGGCCCGTCGATCACCACTGCCGGTTGAGGTGATCGGCAGCCCCCTCCCCCGCTATCCGCAGGAGCTCGAGGCCGGCATCTATTTCTGCGTGCTCGAGGCGCTCCAGAACGCGGTCAAACACTCCGGTGCGTCCCGAGTGACCGTCCAGATCGACCACACCGGTGGTCGACTCACCTTTTCCGTGACTGACGATGGCCGTGGCATGGATCCGGCAAAGGCGCGATCGGGCAGCGGCATGCAGAACATGCGTGACCGCATCGAAGTCCTTGGCGGCAAACTCGAAGTCGAGAGCTCGCCCGGCGGCGGCACGCGGGTGACGGGTTCTACCCCGGTGGTCAAGGCTGCGGCTGCTGGCGAGCACGTGCCTGCAACGCCTTCAGCTGCGCCCAGTCGATCCTAGGTCGCTGCAGGCCTCGCCGCTCCAGGTAGCGTCCCGCAGCCCGTCGTTTCGTGATGGCGAACCGCACCATCCCTGCCAGGCCGCCAATGCCGACCCCGGGCACGAAGCGCGCAGGCCGGAACAGCCAGGTCTCGCCACCCGCCGGCTCGAGGGTGCCGCGGACCATGAAACTGCGCAGGTTCCAGAGCAAGTGATTGTGACTGTGGCAGAGTAGGCTGGCCGGCCCCTGTCGGATCCGAGTCCACGCCGGCACCGACACACGCAACGCGTGTTGCGTCTCATCGAACTCCGGTGCGCACCGAATGCTGAACGGGTAGCCGTCGCTGTCCACTCCAGTCAGGACGGGGCTGGAAAACCTTCGCAGATGTCGCCGGAGCTCACCCCACATGGATCGCTTCAACCACCGTTGGCGCGCTTGAGAGATCCCCGCACTCCCACCAGAGGATGCGCCGGGGCGTGACCGTGATCTCCAGCCGCAAGAAATACCAGTCGGAAAACCAGCGCAACGCCCGATTACTCGTGTACATGGCGCCGGCGGGTTGGCGGCGGTAGACGAGCATGACCTCGTTCTCGAAGCCACCGATCGAGGTCTTGACCTCGTCCGGGGCAACGGCATCACCCTGCACGAGGACAGCCGGCGGATCGAAAAGCCCGCTCCCCGTCGGATCAGAGAAGAGCAGGGAGACGCGGGGGTTGCGGCGGATGTTGAACGCCTTGTCGGGTAGCCCGATCGAGGTTGTCGTCATGAACTGGCCGGTCGACGCCCGGTAGAACGGCAGCATCGGCCAGGTGATCGGGGTGCCGTCTGCCGCCAGGGTCGAGAACTCGCAGGTGCGAAACTCCCGAAAAACCGCCTCAACCTCTGCCGGAACCCGAAGTGCCATCTTGCCTCCTGTCGCCAGCCTATTACCGGGGCTCCTCGCCGAGAACCCTGCAGCCTCCCCAAGAAAGGGGGGGCTAACCTCCCACCGGAGAGGTGACTCCCCCCTCGACGCCGTGGTGAATTTGGCTCAGGATCGGAGCATGCTCAGGAGACTGAGGCCCACGACGGCTGCCTGGTTGGCTTGGTCGCTGTGGGTTCTGTCGTTCGCCTTCGCAGCTGCCTTCATCGCTTTGGTCATCCTCGACAGTTCTCGCATCGGCTTCGGAAACCCCGTTCTCGCCGCCCTCGGTCTCGGTTTCCTCCTGGTGTATCCGGCGCTCGGCCTCCTGATCGCCTTGCGACGGCCGGAAAACCGGATTGGTTGGATCTTCCTGGTGTTAGGCCTGTGGTTCCAGGTGCAGTCCTTTAGCAGCGAGTACGCGCTCCGCGCTTTTGTCATCGCCCGTGGCTCGCTGCCCGCGGCGGCTTTCGTCGCGTGGTTCTATCCCTGGGCCGGCCAGGTGCTCCTCTGGGCCATTCTCCCGCTCCTGATCTTGCTCTATCCGACTGGCCGGCTCCCGTCACCCCGCTGGCGGCCGGTCGTCTGGTTGATCCCGATTGCGGCGGCGCTCGAGGGGTTGGTCTACATGGTCCGGCCGGGTGAGCTCATGGCCGGTAATCAGGGCGTCTATCACCAACTCGCTCTTCTGCCGAACCCGACGGGCCTCACGCAGCTGGCGGGTCCTCTCAAGCTCGCCGAGTCACTGTTGAACATTTATTTCATCCTCATCATCCTGACCTGTGGCGCCGGCCTGCTCTCTCGATTTCGCCGGGCAGGGAGCGAAGAGCGCCAACAGCTCAAGTGGTTTCTCTACGTGGCGGCGCTGGTCTGCCTGGATGTCGTCATTGCGATTCCGATTCGCGCCGTCATCCATTCGCACTGGGTTGGCGACATTGAATGGGTTCTCGGAGCCTATGCCGTAGCGTTTGGCTTTCCAGGCGCGGCGACCATCGCCGTCCTCAAGTACCGGCTCTACGACATCGACCCGGTCATCAACAAGTCGGTCGTGTTCGGCGCGATGGCGGCCTTTATCACAGCGGTATACGTCGCCATCGTCGTGGGCCTCGGCGGATTGCTCGGCAGCGGGACCCGCCCGAACCTCGCGCTGTCGATTGTCGCCACCGCGATTGTGGCGGTCGCCTTTCAGCCGGTTCGGGAGCGAGTCCAGCGCCTGGCCAACCGGTTGGTCTACGGGAAACGCGCCACACCCTATGACGTGCTCTCGCAGTTTTCCCACCGCGTCGCCGGCAGCTATTCAAATGAGGAGGTCCTCCCACGGATGGCCCGCGTGTTGGCCGAGGGCACCGGCGCATCGCGCGCGGATGTGTGGATCCGACTCGGCGATGGCATCGCGCCCGCCGCCTCGTGGCCCTCCGGTGACGGTCCCGCGCCGTCACGGATCGCGATCACCGGCCAGCTGCTGCCGCCGGTCCCGGGGGTCAGCCGGATCGTGCCCATTCGGCACCAGGGGCAGCTGCTCGGTGCCCTGAGCATCAACAAGCGGCCCGGTGAAGCGCTGACCCCAATCGAAGAGAAGCTCCTCGCCGACCTGGCGGCGCAAGCAGGAATCGTCCTACAGAGCGTCCGCCTGACGGCCGAACTACAGGCTCGTCTCATGGAGATCTCGCAACGGGCCCTCGAGCTGCGTGCCTCGCGGCAGCGGATCGTGGCGACGCAGGATGCGGAGCGCCGCCGGCTCGAGCGAAACATTCACGATGGAGCGCAGCAAAACCTGGTTGCCCTGACCGTGAAGCTGCGCCTCGCGACCAGTCTGGCAAAGCGAGACCCAGAGCGGGCACGCGTTTCGGTGAAGGCGCTGGAAGCCGAGAGCGACCAGGCCCTGGAGACGCTGCGCGCGTTGGCTCGCGGCATCTACCCGCCGCTGCTTCGGGAGCGGGGATTGGCGGCAGCGCTTGGTGCCGAGGCGGAGAAGATGCCGCTGCCGGCGATAGTAAGCGCCGACCACCTCGACCGCTACCCGCCCGAGGTTGAGGCCGCGGTCTACTTCGTGTGCCTGGAAGCCTTGCAGAACGTCACGAAGCACGGTCGGGCCTCGCGCGTTGATATCAACCTGCGATCCCCTGCCAATGAACTTTCGTTCGAGGTCACCGACGATGGTGCCGGCTTTGATGTGGCAAAGGACGCCGGTGGCTCCGGACTTCGAAACATGATCGATCGGATCGAGGCCATCGGCGGTCGGCTCGTCATCCGGTCGGAGCCCAACCAGGGTACGACCGTCAGCGGCAGGGTTCCAGTTGGAGCTACGGAGGCTGTGTCGTGAGCGCACGGACCGCGACCCGCATCGCCTGGGCAGCCGCCGGGCTATCCGCCGCGCTGGGCATCGGCGGTCTCGTGCTTGACCGGTTGGCTGGGCTCCGGATGGAGACCTCGATTGTCTATGGCTTTCCCATCGTGTGGGCGTTGTCCCTCTCGTTGATCGGGGCGCTCGTTGTTTCGCGCCAGCCTGGGAACCCGTTGGGCTGGGTCTTCACGCTGGTTGGGGGGCTGCTCACCTTCAACTTCGCCGGGTCCGTCTATGCCGCATTCGCGCTCACCGGGGGCCACGGAGCCTTGCCGGCCGGCCTCGCGATCGCCTGGCTGACCTCGGGCTGGCTCTGGATTCCGATCAGCGCCCTGCTCGTCATCTTCATTCCGCTGCTCTTTCCGACCGGCCGCGTCCTGTCTCCGCGATGGCGCTTCCCCGCCTGGTTTGCGATCGCATTTATCGCGCTGGCAGGGATCAGCAATGCGTTGATGCCCGGGCCGCTATCGACCATTCCCCGCATCCGCAACCCCCTCGGACTTGCCAGTCAGGCAGCCCTCCTGAACAAACTGGGCGACCTGAGCGGCGCCCTGCTGATGATTGCGGTCGTGGGCGCGGTCGGTTCACTCGTGGTCCGATTCCGGCGTGCCAGAGGGCAGGAGCGCCAGCAACTCAAGTGGTTTCTGTACGGCGGCGTCCTGTTCGTGGTCCCTTTCGTGGTTCACGGTTTCACGCTTCCGCAGCAGATTCAGAACCTGCTGTTCGCGCTCTTCCTCCCGGCGCTTCCGATCAGCATCGGGATCGCGATGCTGAAATATCGCCTTTACGACATCGATCTCGTGATCAACAAGTCGCTGGTCTTCGGGACCCTGGCGGTTTTCATCAGCGCCGTTTATGTCGGAATCGTGGTCGGGATCGGGACATTAGTCGGCAGCGCGGGCAGATCCAACCTGGCCCTCTCGATTGTCGCGACCGCGATCGTCGCTATCGCGTTCCAGCCGGTGCGGGAGCGGGTGCAGCGGATCGCCAACCGCCTCGTCTACGGCAGGCGGGCAACACCGTATGAAGTGATGGCCGATTTCTCTGAGCGGATGTCCGGCGCCCTTTCCGTCGATGAGGTATTGCCCAGGATGGCCGAGGCGGCGGCGCGAGGTGTCGGAGCGAAAGCCGGCCGGATCCGGCTCGTCCTTCCGAATGGGCTGGAGCGTGTCGTTTGCTGGCCGGTCGGGGCGGAGAGCGACCACTTCGAGCGAGTCCTCCCGGTTTCGTATCGCGGCGACCCAACGGGCGAGATCGCGGTCGCGAAAGCGATTGGCGAGCCCATCACACCGGCGGAGGGCAAGCTGCTGGCTGACCTCGCCGCCCAGGCCGGCCTGGTGATGCACAACGTGCGTTTGACCGTTGAACTCCAAGGGCGCCTTGCGGAAATCTCGGCACAAGCTGCCCAGCTGCGGACCTCGCGTCAGCGCATCGTCGCGGCGCAGGAGGGAGAGCGTCGCCGCCTCGAGGAAACGATACGGCGGGGTAGCGAAGAGCAGCTCATCCGCATCAGAGAGGCATTGACCTCGGCAGAGCTGGGATTGGCGAGTGACCCGGGAGCTGCCGTGGTAACGCTGGAGCAATTGATAGTGCAGGCGACGGCGGTCCTCGACGAGCTACGCGAGGTTGCTCGCGGAATTTATCCACCCGTCCTCGAAGACGAAGGACTGGCCGCAGCACTCCGCGCCCACCTCGGCAGGATTAGGTCCCCAGTAGCGGTCGACAGCGACGCGATCAGCCGTTACCCGTCCGAGATCGAGGCCGCCATCTACTTCTGCTGTGTCGAAGCCCTACGGGGCGTGACCGCAGGCGCCGCCGTGCGACTCGCCGAGCGCGACGGCGACCTCAACTTTTCGATTAGCGGCTGCGGATCCCTCGACGGTCGGTTACAGCGGATCGAGGACCGCGTTGAGGCGCTTGGCGGTTCACTCCAATTCGACGGCAACACGCTGGGCGGTTCGATACCACTCGGGCTCTATCCCGCCACTGCCAGACGGTAAACCGCGATCGCAGCGTTGACGACTCCCGCCGTCGCCATCGAGGCCGCGCCGATCGACCCGATGACCACGACCGCCAGGCCGGCCGCCGCAAAGACATCGGCGTATTCGCAGCGGCGTAACAAGAGCGCAGATAGAGAACGAGCGGCACGATGCTCAGGTAGTGAAGCATGTCGACCACGCTGCCCCACCGAATCAACGAGGCGCCCGTCGGACCTGACGCGAGCAGTTTCGATGGTTCGACGCTCAGCCCGGGGGAGAAGCCGGTCGCCGCCGAATACATCCCAGCGGCGACCAGCTCGAGGACAACCGCCACAACCGCGAACGAGATCGCTACCCGAGTCGAAACCCGGCTAATTCTTTTTGGCGCCTTCCCAGGCGGCGGCGAGCCGATCCGGCTCGAATTTGGACTTCGAGATGTAAGTCGAGGCGCCGCACTCCGCGGCGCGGGGCGCGTATTCCTCCTCCTCATACGTCGAGAGCAGCAGGACGACCACCGTTCCGTTCGAGTTCTTCAGGATCCGGCGGGTGGCTTCCAGGCCATTGATCCCAGGAAGGTTCACATCCATCAAGACCAGGTCCGGCTTCAGCCGCTCGCTCTCTTCGATAGAGGCTTCGCCGGTTTCCACCTCTCCAACCACTTCAAAGCCGTCGGTGGCCTCCACCACCGCCCGCGCCGCCTGGCGGAACGGCGCCTGATCGTCGACGATCAGCACGCGCACTGCCATGTGTCCAGATATAGGATGCCAGCTTTTCACGGCCGCAAAAAGGGTGCCAGCACTACCTGAACTCGGTGGCAAACTCGACCGGCTGGACCCCGCGTGAAGCCCTATTCTGTTGCGGTGACGATCCGGGTGGTGCTGGCCGAGGACAATTACCTGGTCCGCGAGGGCGTGCGACAACTGATCGACACCCAGCCGGAGCTCCAGGTTGTCGCTGTGTGCACAGACTTCGACTCGCTGCTGGCCGCCGTTGAGCAGCATCGGCCCGACGTCGTGGTGACGGACATTCGCATGCCCCCCACCGGAACCGACGAGGGGATCCGGGCCGCGGAGCGCCTGCGGCAGCAGCACCCACGGATCGGCGTGGTCATCCTGAGCCAGTTCAGCGACCCGGACTATGCCCTGGCGCTCTTGCAGAAGGGCGCCAGCGGCCGGGCATACCTATTAAAAGAGCGCGTGTCGGACATCGAGCAGCTGGTTACCGCCATCCGTGAAGTGGCCACTGGCGGATCCGTCATCGATCCCAAGGTGGTCGAAAGCCTGGTGGCGGCGAAGGCCCGCAAGCCGCAATCGCCGCTCGCCGAGCTCACCCCGCGGGAGCACGAGGTCCTCGCGCTCATGGCCCAGGGAAAGAACAACGCCGCGATCGCGGCCAAGCTCTTCCTGACCGAGCGCGCCGTCGAGAAGCACATCAACTCGATCTTTTCCAAGCTCAGCCTGGCCGAGGAGAAGGACACGCACCGGCGGGTGAGAGCCGCGCTGCTCTACCTGTCTGAAGAGAAGGCATAATCATGCCTGGACCATCGGCCCGCAGCCGGGTCTGCAACGTGCTCGTCATCGGCTCGGGCGCCGCCGGGCTGCGCGCGGCGATCGCGGCGACCGAGGCAGGCAGCCAGGTTCTCGTGGTGGGGAAGCGAGACCGCCGTGATGCCCACACCGTCCTGGCGGCGGGCGGCATCAATGCGGTGCTGGGCACCCGCGATCCGCAGGACTCGTGGGAGCAGCACTTCGCCGACACGCTGCGGGAGGGCTACTTCATCGGCCACCCACGGGTCGTCGAGATCATGGCCCGCGAGGCGCCGGAGGCGGTCCGCGAGCTCGCCGACTGGGGCTGTCAATTCGCTGGCCTCGAGGACGGCCGGTTGGATCAGCGCTTCTTCGGGGCCCATACCTATCGCCGCACCTGTTATGCCGGCGACTACACGGGACGGGCCATCCTCTACACACTCGCCGGCAAAGCCCAGGAGCTCGGCATCCCGGTGATCGAAGATCAATACGTTTCTCGCCTGTTAGTCAACGACGGCGTGTGCTTCGGCGCTTACGGTTTCGACCTGGTGTCCGGCGAGCGCACCGTCTTCGAGGCGGATGCGGTCGTCCTTTGCACCGGTGGCCACACCCGGCTCTGGCGGCGCAGCTCCTCGCGGCGCGACGAGAACTACGGCGAGGGCATGTTTCTCGCGCTCGAGGCTGGCTGCCGCCTGATGGACATGGAGCTGGTGCAGTTCCATCCCACCGGGATGGTGATGCCGGAAGAGGTCGCCGGCACGCTCGTCACCGAGGCCGTCCGGGGTGAGGGCGGTCGTCTCTACAACCGCGACCAGGAGCGCTTCATGCAGCGCTATGACCCGGCTCGGATGGAGTTGAGCGCCCGGGATCGCGTCGCCCTCGCGATCTACACGGAGATCATCGAGGGCCGCGGCGGCCCCAATGGTGGGGTGTTCCTCGACATCTCCCATCGCCCCAAGGACGAGATTCTCGAAAAGCTGCCGAGGATGTATCGCCAGTTCATCGAGTATCAAATGCTCGACATCTCCAAGCAGCCGATGGAGGTGGCGCCGACGGCGCATTACTCGATGGGCGGCATCGCCGTCGATCCCGACACGCATGCAACGGAGGTGGTCGGGCTCTATGCCGCCGGCGAATGCACCTCAGGCTTGCACGGCGCCAATCGCCTCGGGGGCAATTCGCTGTCGGAGACCGTCATCTTCGGCCGGCGGGCCGGCGCGGCCGCCGCCGCCCATTCCCGAGAATCCGAAGGCCAGCGTCGCTCCAAGAAGGCCGTGCACGACGCGGAAGACGAGCTGCAGAGTCTGATCAAGCCGGGAAGCGAGCTGGCGCGTCCCCTGCAGCGAGCGCTCCGCAATCTGATGTGGGAGCACTGCGGGGTCGTCCGCGATGAGGGCAGCATGCGCGAAGGTTTGCGCAAACTTGGCGAGCTCGCCCAGGCCGCCCAGACGGTGGACATCCGCCCGGGGCAGGAGGGATGGGTCGAGCTCGAGCACGTGCTCGACCTGCGGGCCGGGATCAGGACGGCAGAGGCCACGCTCCGCTGCGCGGTGGAACGCCGGGAGAGCCGGGGGGCGCACACCCGGTCCGACTTCCCGGCCATCGACCCGGGCTTGCAGCGCAACTTCTATGCCCGTCAGGAGCGGATGGACGCACCCCTGACGGTGTGGAGCGAACCGGTGCCGGCAACTCCGCCAGCGTTGAAGGCGAAGCTGACCGACGAGGAACTACAAATCGCCGGCAGGCTGCTGGAATAGGGGCGACCATCCGAAACCCGGTTGGTGGTACCCGCCCATCGCGGCCGCCTGCTTCCACCATGGACGGCGCTCTCCGCGCCGTTTAGCCTTGTACTACTGACAAAGGCATCGCAACGGGAGGTGGGCCATGCGCTACGAATCCTCGACAACCTCGGTCTCCTGGATACCGTCGGAAGCAATTCCCGGGATGATGCGTTTGCCGTTCGACCTGGGTCCCGTGCACTATGACGATCCTCCGGGCGACCGACTTCCCGACATCGCGACGTTGTCCCGATCAGGCGCCGTGCGCTTCATCAACGACCTGCGCGCCTGGGTCGAGGTCGAAAATGGCTTGATCGTCGGTCACGGGCATTCGGGCCGCGGCTGGATCGGTAAGACCAAGCTGGGATTCGGCTCGCGCAAGATCCTCTTTTCCGCGATCGGCATGCCGGACATCCGCTCTGAGCCGGAAGCCGGCAAGCTATCCGTGCGCTTTGTCCAGACAAGTGGCGGACGCGTCGCCATGCCGCTGCCCCGCAAGCTGAACCGTCCACCCTTCGTGCAGATCGTGCCCCCGCTGGTGTGGACCACGCTTGCACTAACGATCAACGCCGACGGTTCGTCGAAGCGCGAGGTCGTCGGCGCCAGCCCCTTCCCGCGTCACTGGGTCTACGACGACTCAGGCCAACTGGTCAATAAGGTCGCGGTGACCGACTTCAAGGCCTGGTCTGGCGACATCTTCGGCGAGCGCACGCCGTGGGGATCGGAAGATTCCCCGGCCTTCGTAACGGAAGTCGAGACGGCGCTCGAACGCGAGCTGTCCCAGACCATCATGCGCGGCGGCGCAAAACCCAGGATGCGGAAACTCAAGCCGGCCGAGACGCTCGTCGAGCAGGGTGAAGCCGGCGACGAGCTGTTCCTGCTGCTCGACGGCGCGCTCTCGGTGGAGGTCGACGGAAAAGCGCTCGCCGAGGTGGGTCCGGGCGCCATCCTGGGTGAGCGGGCATTGCTCGAAGGCGGAAAACGGACCGCGACGCTTCGCGCGCTCACCCCCGCTCGTGTCGCGGTGGCGAACGCCGACCAGATTTCGCCGGACGCGCTCGCTGAGCTGGCCGCGGGCCATCGCCGCGAGGAGAACCATTAGCAAATCTCCCTCCCCTGGGGGGAGGGTAGGGTGCGAGTAAAGAATTCCCCTCCCCCTCCGGGGCAGGGCCGGGTACGGTCGAAGAATTCCCCTCCCCCTCCGGGGGAGGGCAGGGTGGGGGCTCCTGCGGGATGGTCGCCCCTCATTCTCTGGGCGGCGGTGACGGCCGCGATTCTGCAAGGGATTGTCGGCATCGCGCACATCGACCGGGAAGCGATCGGCTTCGCCGTGTTCTTCGCGGTTGGCGTCGGCATCCTGCTGCGCGCCAGGCAAGGAGGGCGCGCGTACACCGTCACCGTTGTCATTCTCGGCCTGCTCTTCGCGGACGTTGCCTTCTGGATGATCACGGCGACCTGGAGCAACGTGCGGAATCACGAACAGCTCCTCTATATCGTCGAGCCGTTGGCGCTTGCATGCGCCTCGGCCGCCGGGCTCATCGGCGTCGCTGGCCGGCTGGTCGACCGCCGCAATCGCGCGACCCGCAAAGGTGCGACGGCGGTAACGGTGGCCGCGCTCGCAACCTTCATCGTTTGCCTGGGCGCCGCCGCGGTCAGCGGCTGGGGCAAGGAGCAAACGCAGGGACCGAACGATCTGGCTCTGCGGATCCACAACACCGCCTACTCCACGACGACCATCACCGCGCACTCGGGCCAGGTCACGCTCTACGTGACCAACGAGGACCTTTTCTGGCACACCGTCACGATCGACCGGCTCGGGGTTGAACTGGCCCTGCCGGTCGGCAGTCATCGGCGCATCACCTTCACCGCACCGTCTGGGACCTACGTCTTCTACTGCCGGATCCCTGGACACCGTCAGGGCGGCATGCAGGGAACAATTAAGGTTCCGTAACGGCTGTTCTCAGCGGGATGGTCCCGGAAACCGTTGTGCCGTGGCCTGGCGAAGAATCGATGCGAAGCGAGCCGCCCACCGCACCAACGCGATCCATCATGTTGGTCATGCCTGCGCCGTGCGCCTTCGAGGTGAGGTCAAAGCCGGCGCCGCTGTCCTGTACCTCGAAGACCAGCGTGTCACCCTCTTGCCGGATCGCAACCGTTCCCGCAGCCCCTTCGCCGGCATATTTACCGGCATTCTGCAGCGCCTCCAGGCAGCAGAAGTACACCGCTGCTTCCAGCTCGGGAGGGTACCGACCAATACCGTCGGCGTGTACCTGCGTCGGGATGACCGCCCGGCGGGACGCGGAAACCAGAGCGGCCCCGAGTCCTTCGCTGGCGAGCAGCGGTGGGTAGATGCCATGGGCCAGCGTGCGCAGCTCGTCGAGCGCCTTGGAGGTCTCCACGCCAAGCTCCTCCAGCAGCCGGGCCGTCCGCACTGGGTCACGGTCGCTCATCTGGCGGGCCAGCCGCGCCTTGACTGAGATCGCGACCAGATACTGTTGCACGCCGTCGTGGATGTCGCGTTCGATGCGTCGACGTTCGGCGTCGGCCGCCGCCACGATGCGCGCCCGGGACGCCTCCAGCGCCTCGGCATGCTGTCGCAGGTCTTCGAGCGTCGCCTCGAGCGCCGAGTCGAGGCGAGCATTATTGATCGCCACCCCAACCTCGCGAGCCAACTCTTTGAGCGTGGCGTCGGCCTCGGCCGGCAACGCCGGCGCGCCCAACCGGCGTTCCGCGACGATCAGCCCGAGCAAGTGGCCGGTATGGCTGACCGGCGCAATCCGAATCGTTGCGCCGTTTCGCTCAGCCAGCAGGGCCGGCAGCCAGACTTTGGCCCAGGCGATCCCGGACACCGGCGCGTGGGCGACGATCGATTCGTCGGACCCCGTCAACGGGAACCGGGCCGGTCCCCGCTCGGGGTCGGAGACCGTGCGTTCGAGTCCGCCCCCGGACGCGGTCCAGACCTCGGCCGCGTCCAGGCCGAGGTTGCGGCGAAGGGACTCGGTCATGTCGCGCAGGACTTCATTGAGCGGGATGGTGCGATCGAGCCGGCTGGCGAAACTGCTTCGCACAAAGCCGATCGCGCCCAGCCGTGCGGCATCGCGTCGCTGCCGACGAATGGCGGTGACGGCGACGTAGGCCACGGTCGCGACCGCCATCGCCGCCAGGATGGCCCCAAGGAGCAGGGTCCCGGTGTCCAGCTGGGGCATCTCAGCCCACCCCTCGGAGCGCCTCGGCGGGCCGGAGCCGCGCGGCTCGCAGAGCCGGCAGGACCGTCACCAGGAGAACGGCGGCGTAGACGAGCCCGACCGTCAGCAAGATGTCGCCGTAATCGAGGCTGAATTGACTCTTGGGCGAGAGGCTGGTCAGCAGCGGCCCGCCAAGCCCAAGGGCAACCGCGAGGCCGACGATAAGTCCGACCGTCGCGATCAGCGCCGTTTCGATCAGCATGCCCGCCAGGACCTGCAACTTCAAATATCCAACCGCGCGCAGGACGCCAATTGAACGACGTCGCTCGATGACGGCCCGCAACGCCACGGCGCCCAAACCCAGTATGCCGACCACGAGACCGACCCGCATCAGCCCGACAAAGAAATCGTTGAGGCCCAGGTTGGCGTCGTACTGCGCTTGCATCAGCTGGAGCGTGGTGCTGGCGTCCGCGCCTTGCTCCAGCACGGCACGCTGGAGATCACGGGCGAGTGCCTGAGGTGTGGTTCCGTTGGCCGCCTTCACCAGCAGGGTTGCCCCCGGCGGCGATCCGACCAGCGAGGCCAGCGCCGACTGCGACCCGACCAGTCCCGGAAGGAGCCCGGGAGACGAGCCCCCCGGGGAAGGGAGTTGCGCCACGACTTTGAATCGCACCGTTTCCTGCCCCGTGGCCAGGTAGGCGACCGAGCCAACGTTTAATGACGAGGCCACCAACCCGGGATCGCGGCTGATGGCCGCCCAGGCGGCCGCGTCATTCGGAAAGCTTTGATCGCGATTGATGAGGGGCATGATGCCGCCGCTGAGTTGCTGCTGGCTGAGCCCATAGACAGTGATCGATTCCTGTTGCCAGTCGAGGGTGCCCCTGAAGTCCGCATAGACCCACTTGACCGGTCCCAGGTAGGTGCGGCTGGGCAGGCTCTCCTGCCGTGCCACATGCGACGCGAGTTGCGCCGGTAGGGTGAGTTGATCAGTGCCCACGACGGTCGCCCGAACGTCCCAGTCCCCCGTCGCCGATGCCAGATCGTGCCGAGCGACGCTCAGCGAAGTCTGGACGATGACCAGCACCGCGGTCACGATCGAGAAGGCCGCGATCACCAGGCCGGTTCGGAGCGGGCGGCGCGACGAGTAGGCGAGCGCAGGCCGCAGCGTCGCCCGCAGCCAGCCGGAGGGGCGGCCGAGGAGCCCGCCGAAGCCCTCCAGCACGCCCAGGTTCGATGTCACCAGCACCGAAAGGCCGACGACGGAAATGACCAGCGCCCCGGCGAATGGCCCAGTCGAGGCCGCCGCCGAGATGGTGCGGCTGACGTACCACCAGTACGCGAACGCCCAGGCGGCAGCCGCCACGCCGGCGCCCGAGAAACGGATGCGGTCGGAGACGCGACCACGGAGCAGCCCAGACGCCGCGACGATCGACAGCGCACCGCCCGACACGCGCAGGAGCGGGTTGCCGAACGCCACCGCCGCCAGGCCGCCGATCCCGAGCAGCGCCAGTACGGCCAGCCGCCGTGGCGAAGACCGCGTCGCTCGCTGCGGATCGGGCAGGTCGCGGATCGCCGCCGAAATGGCCATCGACGAGGTGCCGATCGAAACGATCAGCACGGTGAGCAGGTTGATCAGCGAGGCCGCGGCGACCGAGCCGAAGAGCGACCCCGGCGCGACGGAGAGGATCTGACCGAAGCTATCCGGGGTGAAGGAACTGTGGCCGACGATGAGCGCTCCCAGGGCGAGACCGACCGGTAGACCCAGAAGCGCTCCGGCCAGGCTGTAGAGCGCCCCTTCTGTGACCGAGAGCTGGATCAATCCGCCGCGGGTCAGGCCCAGCGCCCGCAGCACGGCCAGCCTCGGGCGCCGCTCCTCCGCGAGCAGGACGGCCAGGTTGGCGACCATCGCGGTCGCCGCGAGCGCCACGATCACCCCAAACGCCGTCACGAACCCCCTCGACACGTCCCGCTGCTTTGTAGCGAGTTCCAGTGCGCCGCGCTTGGGCTCCAACACCTGGAGCCCAACACGGGCGACGGCCGCACGGAAGAACGGTGCCAGCTGGTGGCCCGCCGCCACCTCGCGATCGCCTTCACCCGGCGCCGACACGCGGACAAGGTTGACGCGGTCCGCTCCGACCAGCTGCTGGATCGTCGGTAGCGAACCGAAGACCGATCGAGGGTCGCCATACGCGCCCGCGCCCTGGCGCTGGATGATCCCGACGACCGTGGCCTGCTGGGGTGACGGCCCACCTGCCTGGACGCTGAGACGGTCACCCGCGCGGGCGCCGAGGTCGTCGGCCAGGGCTTGCGTCAAAAAGACGCCACCACCGGCGAGTTCGTCGCCATAGGTCGACCGGCCGCCGGTGAGAACGAAGGGATCGAAGCGACGCTGGACGTCGAGATCGAGGCCGTTGAGTTGGACGCTCGGCTTACCGAGGTTCCTGTCCACGTCCACCACCGAGCCGGTCAGGACCAGGGCGCTCTGGAAGGGTGCCGCGGAATTCAGCGATGGATCAGCGGCGAGCCGGCTGGTCACGGCTGGGTCAAAGAGGGTTCCGCCGCCGGTCACCTCGATGTCATCGCGGCCCCAACTCCGAAACGCCGCCGCTCGATTCGACTGGTACATGCTGTCGCTGATCACCTGGATCAGAAAGATCGACGCGCCGGCGATCATCAGCCCGCTGACGACTACCGCGGTTTGGCCCGGGCGACGGACGGCTTCTCGGACGGCAATCTTGCCGACCAGCGGGCGGCGCCAGATGATGAGCGCCAGCACGCCGTAGCTCAGCACGAAGAGCGCAACCAGGAACGTAAGGAAGTTCATGGCTGGTCGCCTACTCCTGCAACCGCAGCGCCTGGGCCGGCGGCGTCCGTGCCGCGGCCAGCGCCGGACCGACAGTGGCCAGCAGAACCGCCGCGTACATCAACGCCAGGGTAACGGCCAGGCTTAAGACGTCGAAGCCGAAAGGCGTCGCCGCGATCGCCCCGTTCAGATAGAGGTAACCAATCGTGAGACCGGTGACGGTCCCAACGAGAATCCCGCAGGTCGTCGTCAGCGTGGCTTCGGTCACGACGCCGGCGATCACCTCGCCGCGCCGATACCCCAGCGCTCGCAGGACGCCGATCGAACGGCGTCGCTGCACCACTCCTCTCAGCGCGAGGATGGCGAGGGAAAGAATGCCGATCACCATGCCCATCCGCATGAAGAGGACGGGGACCGACGCAAAGAGTCCAAAAGCGACATCTCGCTGCCTGAGAAGGTCGCGGATGGCGGTCACGTCGGCACCATCCGGCAGGAGCGCCTGATGGATCTGCGCGGCCAGGGCGTGTGGGTCCACACCCGGCCTCGCCTTGACCAGGACCGTGGTGCCGAGCGGAAGATAGCTGAACGGCGCGAGAGCCTGGGGCGAGCCGATGATGCCGTCGAGAATCGGGTCGCCGACATCGCCCACCACCGACCTCGCCACCAATCCTTTTGGACCGGCGAAGGTGAGCCGGACATCGGTGTTGAAGCGTGTCCAGAACACCCAGCCTGGGTCGTTTTGCACGCTGCGCCAGGCTGAAGCATCATTCGGAAATTGCCGCACGCGATTGGTCATGGCCCTCCCCATCGGGGGATTGCGTACCAGCTCCGGCGTCAGCTCGTAGAGGGACAGGCGCTCCTGGTGCCAGAGTGCTGGCGTCCCCACCGGCGAGCTCACCTGCACCGGACCCAGGTACGAACGCGTCGGGATGGACAGCGAGGTCGCCACCTGAGATTGCAAGGCCGGCGGCAGAACCATCGTTTGCTGGGTGGGCATGAAGACGCTGATGTCGTAGGGGGCGCGGGCATCAGACTGGCGGGTCTGATTCGCGAAGTCAGCGATCAGGATGTTGTAGAGCACGATCACCGACAGCAGCATTGCCAGCGTGGCAACCGTAACGCTGGCTCGCAACGGCCGTCGAATCAGGTAGGCGAGCGCCAGCCGCAGCGTGGCGCGAAGCCGCCCTGATGCGGCTCCAGTCACTGAGGCGACCCTCTCGAGGAGGCGCAGGTTGCTGACGATGACAAGCGATAGGCCGAGCGCCGTCACGGGAATGGCAATGAATAGGTCGATGCCTTCCGACTTCGACGTGGCGGCCGAGAAGGAAACGATCGAGCTGGTCAGGGCCCAGGCGGCCAGGGCCAGCCCCGCGGCAGTCAAGCGAGCTCGGTCCGGCATGCGGCCCCGCATCGAGAGCGCCGCGAACGTGATGAGCCCGGTCCCGCCGAGGAGGCGCAACGGCCCGCCTGGGAGCGGTGGCAATGGATTGAAGAGTGCGATCAGCGAGCCGATCGCCAGTCCAAAGGAACGCAGGCCTGCCGACAGCGCGCCGCGGTTGACACTCGTTGGGTCCGGAAGATCGCGGATCGCGGCCGCGATCGTCATGTTGGAGCGGAGAACTGCGGCGAGGACCACGGCCGCCAGTGTGACCACGGCTCCCGCCGCGATCGCCAGTGCCAGCGCGCCGGGCCTAACCGACAACTGCACCGGCAGGTCGCGGCCGAGTCCAATGCCGCCCCCAGCTCCCACGCCGCCGCTTCCCCGCACCGTGCTCGCGACCAGCGCCCAGCTGACCAGAAGCCCGGGTACGATTCCGAGCACGGCGGCGACCAGGGTGTACAGCGCACCCTCCGTGCAGAGCGCCGCAATCAGGCCGAGCCGGGATAGGCCAAGCGCTCGGAGGACAGCAAGCCGGGGCCGTCGCTCCTCGACAAGCGTGGCCATAAGGTTCACCACCAGGACGAGGCCGGCAAGCAGCACGATGATGCTCAACACGTCCGTGAAACCGCCGGTCGCGTTGCCAGGATCCTGCTGCTGCCGCGCCGCGGTGACGTCGTCGGCCTTGCCTTCTCGTACCTGGAGTTGCGATGCCTCGGGCAGCCTCGTCAAGACAGCGGCCACCGTCGGGACGAGCCGGTGGCCGGCATCCAGCTCCGCCTGGCCGTCGCCGGGCGCCCCAATGCGAACAATGTTTACCTGGTGCCTACCGATGAGGCCCGCCATCGTCTGCAGCGGGGCGAAGACCGCTGGACGCAAGCCATACGAGCCCGGTCCCACGGGAGCGAGAACTCCTGCCACGGTCACTTCGCCCGCTATTGCGTCGCCACTACTCTGTCCGATCGAGATACGAAGGCGGTCTCCAACTTTTGCCCCGGTCGCCGCGGCCAACGATTGGCCGATGAAGGCCTGTCCAGCCTGGAGGTTTTCGCCGGAGGTCGGTGCCCCATCAATGAGACGAAAGCGACCGAAGGCGGCCTGGGTCGCCGGGTCGAAGCCGATCAAGCGAACGAACCCGCTACTCGACCCGCGATCGAGGTCCGCTACCGAGCCGACCAGCTCGACGCCAGCCTGGACGCCGGCCGCCGCATGGCGCACCTGCGGATCCATCGCCAGCATCTGCGCGACCGCCGGGTCGAAGTAGCCGTTATCGGGCGCCGTCACCGTCAGGTCGACCCGGCTCCATGACTGAAACATCCCGGCCGTCAACGAGTCGTCTGTCGAATTCTGGATCGCCTCCGCGACGAGGATGGCACCCGACCCGATCATCAGACCGGCGACCACCAGTGCCGATTGCCATGGCCGGCGGGTCGCTTCACGAATCGCAATGCGCGCGAACAGCGGACGGCGAAGCGCAATCAGGAGGAGGCTCCCGTACGCGACCACGAACAATCCTCCGAACAGGAGGAGCCCGTTCATCGGATCAGCTGGTCGGACCCGTCGAGCGTGCCGGCGGTGGCGGCGCCTCGATGCGTCCGTCGCGCATCCGGACTGTCCGTTGCGCGCGTCCGGCAACAGCCGGATTGTGCGTGACGAGCACCATCGTCTGTCCTTCCTTGTTCAGGCGGACCAGCAGCTCGACAACGACCTCCGTCCCTTCCGTATCGAGGTTGCCGGTGGGCTCGTCGGCCCAGACGATCGCCGGCTGATGCACCAGCGCCCGTGCGACCGCGACGCGCTGCTGCTCGCCGCCGGACAGCATGTCCGGTCGGTGCTTGGCGCGGTCGGCGAGGCCAAGGGTTTCGAGCATCGCCATCGCCTGTTCCCGGGCCGGTCGAGGCCGCTGCCCCAGCAGCAGGAGGGGAATCTCCACGTTTTCGACCGCGGTGAGGACCGGCAGCAGGTTGAATGCCTGAAAGACGAACCCCATGTGGCGCGCGCGGTACCCCGTGCGGGCGTTATCCGATAGCTTTTCCATGTCCGAGCCGTCGACCAGGATCTGGCCGCCATCGATCCGCTCGAGGCCCGAGAGGCAGTTCAGCAAGGTCGTTTTGCCCGACCCCGACGGCCCGACCACGGCGACCATCTCACCGCGGCCCACCTCGAAGTCCACCCCCCGGAGCGCCTCGACCTCGGTCCCGCTCCGGTACACCTTCCGAACACGGCGGGCCGTGACGATCGCCTGGTCCGCAGCGTCGGCGCTCAAGACCTCAGGCTCTTCGGTTGTGATCATGGTTTCCTTCCTCCCCGGCCGGTATCGAGAGGGTAGCCGCCCGCTGTCGTGTTGTCCATAGCTGGCTGGGGCATTCGTCCTGGCTGGGGCATTCGTCCTGGCTGGGGCATTCGTGTAGTCGCAGTCTGGCTCACAAAGACGCCGGCGTCGCCCGTGCCTGCCCCCGAATTAAAGGGAAGCTAGCCCTACCGGAACGCTCCCCTGGATCGTCGTCCCCCGACCCGGCGCGCTGCTGACCTCGAGCGCGCCGCCCAAAGCCTCGAGCCGGTCGCGCATGTTCTGGAGGCCCGACCCGTAGGGAACCCTCGCGGGATCGAAGCCCTTCCCGTCGTCCTCGACGCGGAAGGCCAGCGCGGCATCTTTGGTCCGCAGCAACAAGCAGACCCGGGTGGCCTCGGCGTACTTGGCCACGTTCTGCAGCGCCTCGAGGCAACAGAAGTAGATGGCGCCTTCGACCTCGCGCGGCTGCCGCGCAACGTCGTCGAGCTGCAAGTCGACCTGGACCGGAACGCGACGGATCTGGGCCCGCAGCGCCGCCTCCAGGCCGTCCGATGCCAGGAGCGGCGGATAGATGCCTCGGGCGAGCTCGCGCAAGGTATCGAGAGCGTCATCGGCGTCCTGCTTCAGCTCCACGATCAGGGCCGAGACCCTGCTGTCGGGCTCGGCCACCGCTCGGGCAAGCCCGAGCTTCACCCTGAGGGCAACCAGGTGTTGCTGCGCCCCATCGTGCAGGTCGCGCTCGATCCGGCGGCGCTCCTCGTCCTGGGCGGTGACGAGGCGCTGCCGGGACGCTCGAAGATCCTCGAGCCTCGCGAGGAGCTCCCGGTTCAGTCCGACGTTCTTCAGCACCAGGCCGGCCTGGCCTGCCAGGTCAGTGACCAGCTTCTGCTCGACGGTGTTCAGGCTCTCGCCGCGCTTCCTGTCGACCGCGAGCGCGCCCAGCAGCTCGCCCTGATGGCTGACAGGGACGACGGTGTCCCGCTGCAGGTCGGGCAGCCTGCCGTTCTTCAACGGGAGGTTGGACACTGCCCCATTCGACGGCGGCGATGATGACGCGAGCACGAGCCGGGAGCCCGCGCGCACCCAGACCTCGGCCCGCTCGGCGCCGGTGCCCTGCGCCAGAATCCGCGCCATCCGATCGAGGATGTCTTCGTTTGAATAGGTTTCCGATAGGTGCTCGCTGAACTGTGACAGGGCCTCGTAAGGCGTGGCGCGTTTGCCGTAAACGAGGCGGTTCGCCAGGCGCTGCGCACGGTCTCGCAGCGGTTGGAAGGCGAGCGCGATGACGGCAGTCGCGACCAATGAGAGCAAGAACCGCTGGTTGCTGCCGATCATGGCTCCGAGACCAACCACCAGCAGGACGTAGACCACCGTGATGACACCAGCAAGCCCGCCGTAGACGAGCGCCTTGTTGATGATCAGGTCGATGTCGTAGAGGCGATAGCGCAGCACCGCGATCCCGACCGCGATGGGGAGGGCCGTCGCAACCAGTGGCAGGAGGAAACCGTTCTGAAGTTGCGGAATGAAGAACTGCAGCGTGAACGCAGCCAATACGAGGATCACCGCGACGACCAGCCACTTCAGTTGTTGCCGCTCGCGATCGGCGTCACGCCGATAGCGCACCACAAGTGAGGCGATCGCCAGCGCCGACGTGATCGGAAAACCAATCATAAAGGGGATCCTCAGCACATTCGAGATGCCGCGCAGAGCGCTCAGGCCGGCCGGATTTCGTAGCCCGTTCGCGCCGGCGCTCGGATCGAGGAACGTCGCGACGGTGATCACCGCCATCAGGCCGGCCAGCCAGACGACAATGCGCCAGCGGCGGCCGGGCAGCTGGCCATTCGGGAAAAGGAGCGGAAGGAAAACCAGGAACAGCTCAATGGGCACGATCCGCAAGACTTGACTGGTCGCGTAGACCAATAGTGGCGCCGGCAATGACCCTGGTTTGATGTCGATCCCGATCCCGGCATACAGCTTCGGCAACGTTAGGAACGTCGCCGCAAGGGCGGTCGCCAGCAGTAACCATCCCATGCGGTTTCGCGATTGGCGCCACGCGATCAGCGCGCCGACGGTCGCGAAGGCCATGACTGGGAGCGCGCCGACGAGATCTGACGCCGCGGGGCGAAAATCCGCACGCGCCTGACGCCAGTTGACGGCCAGGATCGCGAGGAGCCAAAGCGCCGTCAGTACCAGGACCAGCAGCCAGAGCACAGACGCCACGTAAAAGGACGGCTCTCGCTTGGATGGCACGGATCTCGGCCGCGTGACCATCATCAGGCCGGTCCCAGGGCCGCGACGCGGTAAGCCTGGACCGACGCGTGCCGGCCCTTCACCTGCGCCGGAGGCAGCGGCTCCGCCTCCACCAATCCGTCGAGCGCTCGATAGGTCGCTTCGCTCAGAATCGTCTCCCCTCCCCGCGCGAACTGCTGCAGCCGCTGGCAGAGATTCACGCTGTCCCCGACCAACGAATACTCGATGCGCTCCACCGAGCCGAGCAGCGCGGCCGCAACCTGGCCAGTTGACAATCCGATGCCGAGATGAAACGCGGGCAGCCGCTCCGCTGACCACCGGGCATTGACCGCCGCCTGGGCGTCGTGCATGGCGCGCGCGGTGCTGAGTGCGCGCTGCGCATGGTCGGGCTCCGGCAGCGGTGCCCCGAAAACCGCCATCACGGAATCGCCGACGAACTGCATCACGGTCCCGCCCTGCTTAAGGATTGCGCGGTTCATCTCGGCGCGGTGCTCGTTCAGCTGACGGGCGAGCACGGTCAGGTCCGCGTCTTCGGCGATCGTCGAGTAGCCACGGATGTCCGACATCAGGACCGTGACCGTCAGGGTTTCCGTTCCACCTATGTTGCGACCCTCACGCCGAAGTTTCTCGGCGATTCCGGTCGGTAGGAGCCGGCTCAGGCTCTCGCCCTGCTCCTCACGATCTACGATCGCCTGGTGCAGCAGCTTCAGGCGCCGGAGGGCACCGGTCGCGCCGCTGCTGGCAGCCTGCGCCAGTTTGAGGAACAGCTTCTGGATGGCGTCATCGACCGCGGCCGGCGTCGTGTCATGGGCAACCGCGATCGCTTTCATCGGCCGGCCTTCGGCGAGCAGTTGGAGCAGCACCTCTTCATCGGGCGTCAGGTCGGTCCCCTGGCTCGCGGGACGGACCAGCGCCTCGACGATCCGCGGGTCGAGCATCGATCCCCCGGTCGTCACGGCCCGGATGGCGCGGAACAGCTGGTCCCCTTCCGCTACTCGGTCCTTCAAGAGGTAGGCGTAGCCCGCCGCTCCTTCGCTCAGCAGCGAGATGGCGTAGTCCGGTTCGTCATACTGCGACAGCACGACGATGCCTGTCCCCGGGTGGCGCTTGCGCACCTGCTTCGCCGCCTCGATGCCCTCGCGCTGGAAGGTTGGCGGCATACGGATGTCGGTGACGACCACCTGCGGCGCGGCGTGCTCGGCTCCGGCCACGAGCCCGTCATAGTCTCCCGCGACGCCGACGACCTCCATGTCTCCGGCGGTGGCGATCAGCGCCCGAACGCCTTCCCGGACGATCAGGTTGTCGTCGGCCAGGAAGACGGAGATCTTGGTATCGGGCATCCCCCCTATTTGAGCCGCCCGCAGTCCAATTGGTCAAGGGAGGTAGCTACGAGGTTACGGTTCGTACTGACCACCTCGGAGCGGCGGGCTCGCAACCCGTAAACTCCCCCTCGGTGCGCTTGTTCGTCTGCGGTGTACGAGGATCGACGCCGTCGCCGGGGCCGGAGTTCGTGCGATACGGCGGCAATACCTCGTGCGTCGCGCTCGCGCACGGCGCGCAGCCGCCAAGCCTGGTCCTCGACGCGGGAACCGGGCTGCAGCGGGTGAGCCCGCTGCTGGACGGGGCGCCATTCAAAGGTTCGATCCTCCTGGGCCACCTGCACTGGGACCATACCCACGGAATACCGTTCTTTGCGTCGGGCGACCGCCAGGGCGCCGAGGTCACCCTGCTCATGCCGGCGCAAGGTGACCCCGTCAACGTGCTGGCGCGCGTCATGTCGCCCCCCCACTTCCCCATCCGGCCATCCGAGCTCCGCGGCAAATGGCGGTTCCTCGGGATCCAGGAAGGGCCCAGGCTGGTCGAAGGCTTTGAGGTCGTCGCGCGCGAGATCCCGCACAAGGGCGGGCTTGCCTACGGCTATCGGATCACCGGCGACGGCGCGACGATCGCCTACCTCTCCGACCACAGCCCGATCGCCTTTGGACCGGGACCCGATGGATTGGGCGCGTATCATACCGCCGCCGTCGCCCTGGCGCGATCCGCCGATCTGCTGATCCATGATGGTCAGATCACCAGCGCGGAGTTCAAGGAGCGTGCCCCCTACGGGCACTCCGCCGTCGAGTACGCCGTCGGCCTCGCGCAGGAGGCCGGAGCGAAGCGGCTGCTGCTCTTTCATCACGATCCGGCACGCACCGACGACCAGATCGACGCGATCCTCGCCGGCTTCCGCGGCAGGCCGATCCCGGTCGAGGCGGCTGCGGAGGGCACCATCATCGACCTTGGCTGACGCCCGAACCCACGCCGTTGTGGTCGGCTCCGGGCCCAATGGCCTGGCCGCCGCCATCACGCTGGCGCGCGCCGGCAAGTCGGTGCGGGTCGTCGAGGGCCAACCAACGATCGGCGGTGGGACCCGCACGGAAGCGCTGACCCTGCCGGGCTTCCTCCACGACGTCTGCTCGGCCATCCATCCACTGGCGGCGGGCTCACCGTTCTTTCAGACGCTGCCGCTGCGCCGCCTGGGTCTCGAGCTGATTCAGCCCGATGCCCCCCTGGCACATCCACTGGACGGTGACCGGGCGGTTGTCGTGGAACGGTCGATCGAGGCAACCGCCGCCGGTCTCGGCCCGGACGGCGCGGCTTATGCCCGGTTGATGAGCCCGCTGGTCAAGCAGCACGTGATCCTCACGAGGGAATTCGTCGGCCCATTGCGGCCGAGCCGGCATCTCGTGATCATGGCGCGCTTTGGTCTCCATGCGCTGCGCTCCGCCGACAGCCTCGCGCGGAGCCGCTTCAACGACGACGGCTCTCGAGCGGCGTTCGCCGGCCTGGCGGCCCACTCGATGCTGCCCCCGACGAGCGCCGGCACCGGTGCGTTCGCCCTGATGCTGGCGATGATGGCCCATGCCTACGGATGGCCACTCGCCAGGGGCGGCTCGAAACACATCGCTGAGGCACTCGCGGCGCACCTTCGATCGCTCGGCGGGCAGCTCGAGACCGGCACCTGGGTCGAGACCATCGACCGTCTGGCAAACGCCACGGTCGCGCTCTTCGACGTGGCTCCGCGGTCACTGGTGACGATCGCCGGCAATCGCTTCCCGGCGCGTTTCCGCGGCGCGCTCGATCGGTATCGCTACGGCCCGGGTGTGTTCAAGCTGGACTGGGCGCTGGACGCGCCGATCCCGTGGCGGGCGCCGGCCTGCGCGCGCGCCGGGACGGTGCATCTGGCCGGCTCGCTCGCGGAGCTCGAAACGGCCGAGGCCGCGATCGGCCACGGCCAGGTTGCGGAGCAGCCATTCGTCATCCTCGCCCAGCAGAGCTTGTTCGACTCAACCCGGTCACCCGCCGGGAAGCACACCGGCTGGGCGTACTGCCACGTGCCGAACGGATCGACCGTCGACATGACGGCGCGCATCGAGGCCCAGGTGGAGCGGTTCGCGCCCGGCTTCCGAAACCGAATCCTGGCACGCCATGTCATGTTCCCCGCCGACGTCGAGCGCCACAACCCGAACTTCGTGGGCGGCGACATCAATTGCGGATTGGCGAACCTGCGCCAGCTCTTCATCCGGCCGACGCCGCGCCTCTATGCCACGCCGGACCGGGGTATCTACCTCTGTTCGGCGGCGACACCGCCGGGCGGAGGCGTCCACGGGATGTGCGGCGTGTTCGCGGCGCGCACGGCACTGCGGCGGGCGCGCTGGTCATGACGCGGCGCCGTGTCCTGATCCTGGGCGGCGGGCATGGCGGCGTCCGCTGCGCCCGCGAGCTGATCAAACACCGGAGATCGCGCGACGAGATCGATATCACCCTCGTCAGCCGCGAGAACGTCGAAGTCTGGCACGGCCTGATGCCGCAGATCGTCTCCGGCGCGCTGCAGGCCCAGCACGTGCTCATCCCGCTGCGGGAGATCCTTCCCGGGGTCACGATCTACACGCGGGAGATCGAGTCGATCGACCCGGTACACCGGCGGGCCGTGCTCAGTCTCGGCGGCGAGAGTGACGAGGTCACGCTCGAGGCCGACTACCTGGTGATCGCGCTCGGGTCGGTGACCGATCTCTCGCGCTTTCCGGGCCTGACCGAGCACGCGTTGCAGACCAAGACGATCGGCGACTTCATCCACCTGCGCAATCACCTGATCGAGATGCTGGAGGCGGCCAGCGTGACGACCGATGCCGCCGAGCGGCAGCGCCGGTTGACCTTCGTCGTCGCGGGCGCCGGCTACGCGGGTGTGGAGATCGCGTCCGAAGCGAACGAGTTCCTCCGAGCCTCCCTCCGGTTCTATCCAATGATCTCGCCGGCGGAGCTGCGGGTGATCACGGTGGACATCCTCAGCCGGGTCCTGCCCACCTTCAACGATCGGCTCGCCCAGCGCGTGCTCGACCGGATGCGGCAACGCGGCATCGAGCTTCGGCTGGGCGTCGGCATCAAAGAAGCGACCGCGGGCGCGATCGTGCTGGCCGACGGCTCGCGGATCGAGACTCGAAGCATCATCGCGACGGTCGGCATTGGGACGAGCCCCCTGGTGCGGGCGCTGCCGGTCGAGCTGCAGCGGGGGCGAATTCCCTGCGATCCGTTCTGCCGAGTCGCGGGCTGGCCCGGCGTGTATGCCGTCGGCGATAACGCGGCGGTTCCCGATCCCGGCAGCGGCCAGCCATACGGCGCGATGGTGATGGTGGCGTTCGGCGAGGGCCGGCAGGCGGCGCGCAACATCCTCGCCGACGTCCGCGGGCAGCCACCCGAGCCCTGCCATCCGACACGATTCGGCGAGGTGGCGCTGCTCAGCCGCCGGTATGGCGTCGCCCAGGTCCGCCGGATCGCGTTGCATGGGTGGCCCGCGTCGCTCGTCTCGCGGACGCTGTTCCTTTCCTTCATGCCGACCTGGCGCCGCCGTTTCGCGCTTACGCTCCACTGGATGGGCAGCGCGCTGCTGCCCGACCACCTCACGCCGCTCCCGATCGGGCGGAGCAACACGGTGATCCCGATGCGGTTCGGCGCCGGGGAAACCATCGTGCGCGAAGGCGAGATGAGCGGACGCTTCTATGTCATCACCTCAGGCGAAGTCGAGGTGCTCCAGCGGGTCGACGGTGAGGAGCGGGTGATTCGAAAGCTCGGGCCCGGCGATCACTTCGGCGAGATCGCGGCGCTGAGCAACCGGCGGCGAACCGCGACCGTGCGTACGCTGACCGATACCAGCGTGTTGAGCCTGGCCCGGCAGGATTTCGCCGCCCTGGTGGAACATCTGCCCGCGCTGCAGGATGCGCTCGGACCGCCCGACGACCTGAAGTAGGCAGCCGGTTTCTCCCTCCCCGACGTCGCGGAATAGCGGAGGGAGACCCGAACGGTCCGGTTCTCCCTTCGCTAGCGCGAGTCAGCTCGCCTTGTTGGCGAATTCGTTCGTGTAGGTCTTGTTGAGGTCGACGGTCGTGCTCTTCCCGAAGGAGGAGACGTAGTTCTGCAGCACGCTGAGGACGGTCTGCGGACCAGCTGACGGCATTTTGCAGTCAGTCCCGAAGATGGACAGCTGGTTTTGAAGTGCCGCGACGTAGAGGTCCCGGCTGGGGACGAGGTAGTCGGCCGGCATCTTGTCGGCGATCTCGCCCGCGGTGTGGGCCTTCATCCACTTCAGGGTCTTGACGTAGACGTTGACCAGCCGCTGGGCGGCGTCCTTATGGCTATTGGCCCAATCGTTCTTCGCGAAGATTCCTATGAAGGGATAATCGCCACCCAGGGCAGCACGCGTCGTCTCCGGGGTGCGGAGATCGATCAGCACCTTGGCATCCCCGGCCTGAAGGAGCCGGGTGATGGTGGGCTCGGTCGTCATTCCCGCGTCGATGGTCCCCTGCCTGATGGCCGCGATGAAGGTGTTGCCGGCGCCGACCGGAATGAAGTGCGCCTGGTCGGGGCTGATCCCGGCCTTGCCGAGCAGCGCCATCGTGATCGTATGGGTCCCCGAGCCGATCTCGGTGACGCCCAGGTTCTTGCCCTTCAGGTCAGCCGCCGATGTGATCGAGTCGGCCTTCTTCGACGCCACCATCTCGGCTTCGCCCGGCGCGATCCCGAATTGGCAGATCGTCTCGATGAACTTCCCCTTGGCCTGGAGCTGGATGGTGTGGTTGTAGGCGCCGGACCCGGCGTCCACGTTGCCCGCTACCACCTCCTCCTCCGTGTCCTGCCCGGAAGCCTCGTCGATCAACGTGACATCGAGGTTCTCGGCCTCGAAGTAGCCAAGCTGTTTGGCCAGCATGTTCGGCAGGTAGATCTGCTTGTTCAGACCACCCACCATGATTTTGAGCGAAACGGGCTGCACCGAGGCACTCGTCGATGCGGTCGACGTTCCCCCGCATGCGCTGAGCATCAGCATCGTTGCCAGCGCGAGAATCGCCTTACGACTGATTAACTGCATACGAACCTCCCTTCTTAAATTGGTATTCCGCCGCTGACTTGATTTGGTCGCCATTTGATGAGCCGGTTTTCGAGCGCGGTGATCAAGGATTCAGCCACGATGGCCACGGCGGCAAGCAGCAACATGCCGGCAAAGACGCCGTCGGCATCAAAGAGGTGGTCAGCGTTGTAAATCAGCTCGCCCACCCCGGCGGTCGCGCCGAACAACTCACCCACGACGGCTCCGACCAGGGCGAGGCCAAAGCTGATGTGCAAGCTGGCGAGGATCCACGAGAGTGCCGAAGGGATGATGATCTCGGTCGTCAGGCGGCGCTCGTCAGCGCCGAGAATGCGAGCGTTGGCGATCAGGTTGCGGTCGACCTCCCGCACGCCCTGGAAGGCGTTGAAGAAGACGACGAAGAACACGAGGATGGAGGCGGTGGCCACCTTGGACTTGATGTCAAGTCCGAGCGAGATCGCGAAGAGCGCCCCGAGCACCACCCGCGGGATCGAGTTGGCGGCCTTGATGTACGGAGAAAGGACCTCCGCCAGGAGATGAATACGGCCGAGCAGGATGCCGACCGCGACGCCCAGCGTCCCGCCGACGATGAACCCGAGAACCGTCTCCTCCATCGTGACGGCGACCTGGAGCCACAGCGGGCCCAGCGCCGTTCCCTGGGTGACCCATTCCCAGAGCCGCGCGACGATGCGTGACGGCATGCCGAAAAAGAATGGATCCATCCAGCCGAGCTCGGTGGTCACCTGCCAACTGCCGATCCAGACGACCGCAAACAGCACACGCAGGCCGTAGACCATGTAGCGCCGCCGGCGCACGGCTCGTGCCCGGCGCGCAACGAGGTCGGCGTCGACCGGATTTCGCTCCCCCCTTGGCGGCGGGTCAGGGTGGGGGCCTTGCGCGCCCACGCTAGCCAGCGGCAGCGTGCTTCTGACGCTCATAACTCACGAGGACCTCGTCGCGTAGTTGCCTCCAGATCGCCTGATAAATCTCCGTGAACCGCGGTTGGAAGCGGATCTCCGCGACGTTTCGGGGCCTCGGCAGGTCGACCTCGTAGGTGCCCTTTACCGTTCCGGGTCCGGCGGTCAGGAGGAAGACTCGATCGGCGAGCGCAATCGCCTCTTCGAGGTCGTGCGTGACGAAGACCACGGAGGCCGACGTCGACGACCACAGCGTCAGCAGCTCGTTCTCCATCAGGGTCCGGGTCTGCACGTCGAGGGCAGAGAACGGCTCGTCCATGAGGAGGATGCGTGGTCCGTTGATCAGGCTCTGCGCCAGGCTGACACGCTTGCGCATGCCGCCGGAAAGCTGATACGGAAAGCGGTCTTCGAAGCCCGCCAGCCCGACGCGCACGATCCAGTCGCGCGCTCGGGCCCGGGCGTTACTGGTCGACGCGCCGTGGTACCGCGGCCCCGCGGCGACATTCTCCAGCACCGTCTTCCAGGGAAAGACCGCGTCGGTCTGGAAGACATAGCCGATCCCGTCGGGAATGCCGTCGACGGGTTTGCCCATCACCGCCACCTCGCCGGCGCTCGCCCGCTCGAGCCCCGAGATCAGAGCCAGGGTCGTCGATTTGCCGCAGCCGGTGGGCCCGACGACGGCGCAGAACTCGCCCGGGGCAACCTCCATCGTCAGGTCGTGGAGCGCGGTGTAGATGCCGCCTTTGGGGGTGGCGAACCGCTTGGTAACGCCACGCAGCTCGATCGCCGGGCCGGCCATCAGCAGCACCGTAAACCCGGCGAACGGCCCTTGAAAAGGCTTGCGGAGTTTGCGAGCGTTTTGGTCGTTGTGGTCGCCACCCTCGACCGCAGAGACCGGATACGATGAGGTCGGTGCGCCGTCTACGGTTCAGCCTGGCGTCACGAATCCTGGCCTTCCAGCTCGCGATCATCCTGGGAGCGTTGCTGGTGGGCGCGGTTGTCTCGATCGTCGTCGAGCGGCAACGGCTCAACACGCAGTACGAACAGCGAGCGTTGACGGTGGCCGAGTCGGTCGCGGGGATGCCGTCCGTGCGCGAAGCGCTGCGGGATTCCGATCCGTCGCGCACCCTGCAGCCGCTAGCCGAAGGGATGCGCAAGGCCGCCGGCGCCAGCTTCGTCGTCATCGCCGGTGCCAATGGCATCCGCTACTCGCATCCAAATCCGGCGTTGATCGGCAAGCCGATCGATGAAAGCCCGCAGACTGTCCTGGCCGGTCACACCTACGTGGGCATTCAAAAGGGAACGATGGGAATCTCCGCCCGGGGTAAGGCGCCGATCTTCGACGGGACGGGGCGTGTCATCGGTATCGTGTCGGTTGGATTCCTGGAGCAGCAGGTATCGAAACAGCTGGTCGACGACCTACCGCAGCTGGGGATCTACCTGCTGGTCGCGGTGGCCCTGGGCGTGATCGGCTCGTTGCTGCTGGCGCGACGGCTCAAGCGGCAGACCTTCGGGCTCGAGCCGGCAGAGATCGCGACCTTGCTCGAGCAGCGGGAGGCCAGCCTGCACGGCATCCGCGAAGGGACGATCGCGACCGATGTCGATGGACGGATCACGCTGATCAACGACGAGGCACGGCGCCTGTTGCGCTCGTCGACCGACGCGGTCGGGCGGCGGCTCATCGATGTGCTCCCGCCGGGTCGCGTGCGCGACGTCCTGATCGGGGAGGTCACCGGCGCCGATGAGGTCGTACTGGCCGCCGACCGGGTACTGGTCGTGAGCCGGATGCCGGTGGCGGTACGCGGCCGGACCATCGGCTATGTTGCGACGTTCCGCGATCGGACCGAGCTCGAGAGTCTGCTGCGCGAGTTGGACAACGCCCGCAGCGTCAGCGAGGCCCTGCGGGCCCAGGCGCACGATTTTTCCAACCGGCTGCACACCATCGCCGGCTTGATCGAACTGGGCCGTCACGAGGAAGCGATCCAACGCACCACCGAGTCGTCGTCGGTTTCGCAGGAGCTCACCGAGTCACTGCTGGAGCGCGTCGGCGACCCGGTGCTGGGGGCGCTGCTGCTCGGCAAGTCCGCGGTGGCAGCCGAGCGAGGCATCCAGTTCCGGCTCTCGCCCGACAGCCGCCTCGACGGCGACGCGGGGCACCCGCGCGACTTGATCACGGTGGTCGGCAACCTGATCGACAACGCGCTCGACGCGGCGGCGACGTCACCAAATGGCGGGCCGCGCTGGGTCGAGGTCTCGATCCGCAAGGAGGAGAGCGATGTCGTGATCAAGGTGCACGACTCTGGCCCCGGCATCGGCGTCGGTGAGGCCGAACGGATCTTTTCCGAGGGCTACACCACGAAGCTGGCGGGTCCGGGCTCACGTCGTGGGCTCGGCCTGGCGCTGGTCAAACAGGTGGCGGCGCGTCGCGGCGGCGAGGTGACGGTGATCAACCAGGGCGGCGCGCTCTTTAGCGTCCGGCTGCCACTGGCCTTAAAGCCCGTGCCAGTGGCGATGGCATGATCCGCACCCTGATCGTCGACGACGACTTCCGGGTCGCCTCGTTGCATCGGGCGTATGTCGAGAAAGTCCCGGCCTTTACCGTGGTCGGTGAGGCCGCGACCGGCGCCGAGGCGCTGCGCCTGATCACATCCGCCAAGCCGGATCTGGTCCTGCTCGACATCTACCTGCCCGACATCTCGGGGCTGGAGGTGATGCGGACGATTCGTGAGGCTGGCGCCTCGCGCGTTGACGTGATTGCCATCACCGCCGCCCGCGACGTCGAGAGCCTGCGCGCAGCCATGCACGGCGGCGTCGTCCATTACCTGATCAAGCCGTTCCGATTCGCCGCGCTGCACGAGAAGCTACAGAGCTACGCCGCCATGCATCAGCGGCTCAAACAACTCGCCGAGGCGGACCAGCACGCGGTCGACACGCTCTATCACATCCTCCGGCACGGTGGCTCGGCTGAGACGCTGCCAAAGGGCCTATCACGGCCGACCTTGGAGCTCGTCAGCCGCATCCTGCAGGAGGCCGGAGGGGACCTCACCGCTTTGGAGGTGGCGGAGCTCGCCAATCTCAGCCGGGTTACGGCCCGGCGGTACGTGGATCACCTGGTGCAGCTGGGCCGGGTCGAAGTCGTGATGCGTTACGGCTCGCCAGGACGCCCGGAGCATCTCTATCACCTGGTCGCGCGGTCCGCGACGGTGGCGTCGTTCGATCGCTCGTCTGAGCGCTAGGCCGTAGACCGGCCGGCACCTCCCCGACAATGGGTCCGCATGGCTGCGGGCTTTTCGCCGACGCTGCTGCTACGTCCGCTCCGTTCGCGGCGAAAAGGGCAACTGGTACCGGCGGCTGATCGCTCATCCTCAGCCCAGCATCGTGGCCGGCAGCGAGCGCGTGGCCGCTGCGGCGGCGCCGGTGAGCGCCGATGAAGTCGCGCTCGTCTCGCAACGGTTCAGCCGGGAAGTACCCGGACGACCAGCATCTCCATGCCATCCTGCGGCCCGAGGTGCTCGCGGCCACGCTCATGCTCACCAAGCTCAGCAATTAGGCCGTCTTCGATCTCGACGCATTGACAGAGACGCCTTTATGGTGTTCGCATGAGGAGATGGGGAAGCAGCCACCCGACGCCTGTCCCTATCCGCGTCCCTTTCCGAAGGCGTTTGCCGACTGCAGCGCGTTTGAGCCGGTGGATTTCAACGCGGCCCCATCAACGGATGTCCCGGCTCAGATGCTGAGGTCGTGCGCGAATCTTGAGACCGGCACCTTCTGGGATGGTGGCACTCACCACTACGGACGATGCCGGCTCGGCGATAGCGCAGCCCGCTTTGAGTTCGTCAAGCATCAGATCGTGCAGACGCAGTCCTACATTGACATGCAGGTGGCTCCGCAAACCCGCAAAGAGGACTGACACCCACCTGCTTTGCGACAGCTGCCTTTCAAGGCGTGCGGCCGGGTGTGGCAGGTATGTCGTTGCCTAAGATTGCCCTGAGACCACATGCCGGTCACTCATGGCGTGCCGACGATCACCATCAACCACGACCACCAGTTCCTGGTCTGCGAAGCGAACGCCACGCTGGCGGCGACGGGCCCGGTCGGCTTCTTCGCCCGGGACACCCGTTTCGTGTCCGCCTATTCCATCACCATCAACGGCCGGGTCCCCCTGCTCCTCGACGCCAGCACCATCGACCACTTCTCGGCACGCTGGGAATTCACCAGCCCGGAGCTGCCGCTCGCCGGCACCCGTAACGGCGCCGAGCACGACGTCATCCTCGAGGAACGCGCTGTCGGCTTCCGTCTCGACCGGACGATCTTCGAAGGGATCCACGAAGACTACGACCTGGTCAGCTATGCGCCCCATCCGATTCGGCTGATCCTGGAGGTCGCGATCGAGTCGGACTTCGCGGACATCTTCGACGTCCGGCGTCGCCGGCTGGTCCGTCGGGGCGACTTGCAGAGCTCCTGGCGTGAAAAAGCCGGCGAGCTTCGGACCACCTACGTCAATGGCGCCTTCAAGCGCGAGCTGGTGATCATGGTCGAGCGCGCCGGATCGCACCCGGAGTTCGCCAACGGGCGGATGCAGTTCGTCATCAATCTCACTCCTAAGGCCACCTGGCACGCCTGCGTGGAGTGGCTGCCGGTGATCGGCAAGCGCCGGGCCCGAGTCTTGCCCTGCAGCGCCATCCAAAACCGGCGTGCGGAGATGGCCACCGGTGAGCTGCCGCCGGTGGACATCGAAACCAGCCATCCCACCCTGCCGGTCATCTGGCGGCAGGCGGTCGCCGACATGGAAGCGTTGCGAATGTCCGACTTCGCCGTCCGGCGCAGCGTCTTTATCCCCGCCGCCGGAATCCCCTGGTACGTCACGCTGTTCGGGCGGGACACGCTGGTGGTCGCGATGGAAAGTATCAGCGGCTTCCCGGAGTTCGCGTTCGGTGCCCTCGACCGGCTCTCCCGGGTGCAGGCAACGGACGATAGCGCGGAGCAGGACAAGGAGCCGGGGAAAATTCCGCACGAGCTGCGCTACGGGGAGCTCGCCAGCCTCGGCCTGCTGCCATTCGCACCGTACTTTGGAACCGCCGACGCGACGCTCCTTTTCCTGATCGTGTTCTCGTACGCCTTCCAGTGGTCAGGTGATCGCGAGATTTTGAATCGGTACCGATCGAATGCGGAAGCTGCGCTCAAGTGGATGCTGACCTATGGCGACCGAGACGGCGACGGGTTTCAGGAGTACAAGACGCGCTCGCCGCGCGGGTTTTACTGCCAGGGTTGGAAAGACTCGCACGACGCGATCCAGCATGAAGACGGGACGATCGCGCCACTTCCGCACGCGCTCTGCGAGCTGCAGGGATACCAGTTCGACGCCCTGCTGCGGATGTCAGAGGCCTTCCACATCTGGGGTGATGGTGCCCGCTCGGAAGAGATGCGGCAGCGCGCCGTCAGCCTCTACGAGCATTTCAACGAGCGCTTCTGGTGGGAAGAGGAGGGAACCTACTACCTGGGGCTCGACGGCCACAAGCGGCCGATCCGCTCGGTGGCGTCCAATGCCGGGCATTGCCTGGCGAGCGGTATCGTGCCGCCGGATCGCGCTAACCGGGTTGTCGATCGGCTGATGCAACCGGACATGTGGAGCGGCTGGGGCGTGCGCACCCTGTCGACGAAGCATCCGTCCTACAACCCGTACTCCTATCACCTTGGCTCAGTGTGGCCGCATGACAACGCCACCATCGCCGGCGGGTTCCGTCGGGCGGGCCGGCACACCGAGGCACACCAGATCGCCGAAGGCATCTTCGCGGCAGCCGAGCGGTTCGAGAGCTACCGGATCCCAGAGCTCTGGGCCGGCGTGACCCGCGAGCCGGGTGCCTACCCGGTCCCCTACCTCGGCACGAATGTGCCGCAGGCGTGGTCTGCCGCTGCGGTCTTCCGGCTGATCGCCATCCTCTGCGGGATCCACACCACGGGCGAGAGCCGGACGATCTACGTCAACCCCGACCTGCCAGATTGGCTGCCCGACCTCACACTCAAAAATCTTCGCGCCGGCAAGGGCGCGACCGAACTGCGCCTCAAGCGGGACCAGGTTGAGGTGGTTTCCAATACCACCGGATTCGAGATCGTGCACGGCCGCATCCCGCGGCCGCCCCTCAAGGAAACTCCGCTCGCTCGAACCTAGATGAACAAGAAGGGAGGCGGGATTGAACGCCGGTTGGCCGCCTTGAACGATGCGGCCCTGGCGATCGCCGGCGACCTCGACCTCGATCGGGTTCTCCAGAAAATTCTTAGAACGACCGCCCGCCTGGTCGGCGCCCGGTACGGGGCACTCGGCATCCCGGATGGCCGGGGTGGGTTTGGACGATTCCTTTCGGTCGGCATCTCTGAAGCCCGCGCGGACAAAATCGGGGCGCTGCCGCGCGTCCACGGCGTGCTGGGTTCCCTCGTCACCGAGGGCAAGCCGATCCGCTCGCGCGACATCCGCCGCCATCCCCGATTCTCGTGGTATCCCGCCCATCATCCGGAGATGGTCGAGTTCCTCGGGGTACCGATCCGTCACCGCGGTGAGGTGCTGGGCAATCTCTTTTTCTCCGGAACGCGGCGCGGCACCTTCACCGCAGACGACCAGCGGCTGGTCGAGATGCTGGCCGCGCATGCGGGCGTCGCGATCACGACCGCCCGGCTTTACGCCGACGCCCAGCAACTGGCCATCCTCCAGGAGCGCGGTCGCATCGCCCGTGAATTGCACGATGCCGTATCTCAAACACTCTTCAGCCTGGTCTATGAGGCCCGCGCAGCGGCTGACCGGGTCGGAACGGATCCCGCCGCTGCCGCGGAGCACCTGTCGCAGGTTCAGCAGCAGGCGGCGGGTGCGCTCGAGGAGATGCGCAACCTGGTGCTCGCTCTGCAGCCCAGGAGTCTCGACCGCGACGGATTGGCTGCGACCCTCCGCGACCACGTCGATGGGCTTCGCCGGATTCACCAGGCGGCGATCGAGGCGCGGATCGATGAAGCTGATCGACTAGCGCCTGACGAACAGCTGGCGGTGCTGCGCATCGCCCAGGAGGCGCTGCATAACGCGATCAAACACGCAGGCCCGGTGCCGATCCGGCTTGACCTTCGCCATACGCCCGACGCCACCCGAATGGTCGTCAGCGATGAGGGGCCCGGCTTCGACGTCAAGACGATGGCGCGAACCCGGCGCACCGTTGGGCTGCACGCGATGCGCGAGCGGGCGCGCGCGATCGGCGCCAACCTGACGATCGAAAGCCGGCAGGGAGGCGGCTCCGTCATTCGGCTCACTCTGCCGAAGCGCCAGCGCGCCTCGACGTGACGGGACCCATTCGCGTGGTGATCGTCGACGATCACGCGGTGGTGCGCCGTGGCCTGCGGGCCTTCCTCGAACTCCAACCGGACATCGAGGTGGTCGGCGAGGCCGTCGACAGTCCAACCGCGGAAGCGGTTTCCATCAGGCTTCGGCCCGACGTGCTGCTGATGGACCTGGTGATGCCGGGCGGCGACGGCATCGCGACCATCCGCCGGCTGCACACCGCGCTTCCCGAATCAGCCGTGCTGGTGCTGACCAGTTACCTCGACGACGTCCATGTCTTCGCCGCCCTCGAGGCGGGCGCCGCCGGGTATCTCCTCAAGGACGTTCAACCCGACGAATTGGTGCGCGCCATCCGCCAGGTCCGCCGGGGCGAGCCGGCGCTACACCCGAAGGTGGCCGCGCGCCTGGTTCAGCACACGGCCCAACCATCGAGCTTTGCCGATTTCACGCCCCGTGAACGAGACGTGCTGCGGCTGCTGGCTGAAGGCTTTGCGAACAAAGAGATCGCCCGCCGCCTCTCGCTTTCGGAGAAAACGGTGAAGACGCACGTCAGCAACATCCTCCAGAAGCTGGGCGTCGCCGACCGCACCCAGGCGGCCTTGCTCGCGGTCCGGCGCGGGCTCGTGCAATAGCACGATCCATTGACGGCCTCCGCCTAACGACGGAAGTGGACTTCGGTCCACCGCCCGATGGCGTGGCGAGCGGACCGCGTCAGGATGGAAGGATGATCGATCCCGAAGCCGCAGATCGACTGATCGACCTGGAGGTGGGGCAGCGCCGCGCGCCGGGGCTACGCCAGGCTGCGCTGGCCTGGAACGCGACGCCGGCGGATGCAGCCAGTGGCATCGAGCCGTGCTGCGTAGCTGAAGAAGGCACTGATGCAGCTTGAGGGCAAGGTCGCCCTGATCACCGGAGCGTCGCGCGGGCTCGGGCGGGCGGTGGCGCTGGCGTTCGCGCGTGAGGGTGCGGCGCTTGCGCTTTGCGCTCGCGGACCGGAGGCGCTGGCGCAGGTCGCGAGTGAGGTTGCCGCCTTGGGCACCCAGGTGCTCGCTGTTCCAGCCGACGTGCGCTCGGCGCGCGACCTGGACCGCCTGGTCGCGCTGACGCTGGATCGGTTTCGCCGCGTCGATATCCTCGTCAACAATGCCTCCGAGCTCGGCCCGACGCCGCTCCCCTATCTCGCCGACTATCCGCCGGCCGCCTTCGACGATGTGCTCCAGGTCAATATCGCGGCGCCGTTTCGGCTCACGCAGGCGCTGATCGGCGGCATGCTGCTGCGCGATCGCGGCGTGATCGTCAACGTCACGTCGGATGCCGCGGTGACCGGCTATCCCGGGTGGGGCGCCTACGCGGTTTCGAAGGCCGCGCTCGAAGGACTGACCCGAACTTGGGCCGCGGAGCTGGCGAAAACCGGCGTCCGGATCTACGCGATCGACCCGGGAGACATGGACACCGCGATGCACCAGGCCGCGGTGCCCGACGCCGATCGATCAGAGCTGAAACGGCCCGAGGACGTGGCGCGCGCGTTCGTCGAGCTGGTGACATCGACCGAACCCGCCATTGCCGGCCGGCGGCTGGAGGCGGCAACGCTTGGTCAGTAGTCCCGTCATGCCGTTGCCGGCGCTCCCCGCGCAGCTTCGCGCCCGCCTCCCGGCCGAGTTGCGCGGGCTACGCCGCGATTGCGTTCGCCTGATGGTGATCGATCGGGCCGCTCGAACGATCCGGCATTCGCGCTTCACCGAGCTGGGCACGTTCCTCAAGGCCGGCGACCTGCTGGTGCTCAACCGAAGCCGAACGATCCCGGCCGCCATCCCGGCGCGGCGCGAGAGCGGTGACGCGGTGCAACTCCGCGTCTGTGTCAGGCATGCCGATGAGTGGCACGTCCTTTGCGTGCAGCCGGCGCCGCCCCATGCCAATGTCGCCCTCCGGACCGGCGAGCGGCTACGGGTTGACGGGGTGCCCACCGTCGTGCGGGGGCGCCGCGCCGATCTTCCACTGTTGTGGCGCATCGACGCCCTGCCGAACGGGCTGGAGCGCATCCTCGCCAGCGGTGAACCGGTCCGCTATTCGTACGTCCCGGAACCGGTGCCGCTGTCGCATTACCAGACGGTCTACGCGACGGAGCCCGGCTCGGCAGAAACGCCCTCCGCCGGACGGTCCTTCAGCTGGGAACTCCTGCTCGCGTTACGGCGCAGCGGGATCGAGCTGGTGGACATCCTGCTGCATACCGGCTTGAGCTCACTCCAGGATGATGCCGTCGACGCCGAGCATCCGCTGTTCGAAGAGTGGTTTGCCGTCGGCTCGGACGCGGCCGACGCGGTCAACCGCGCGAGACGCGTGATCGCCGTCGGGACCACGGTGGTCCGAGCGCTGGAGACCGCCGCGGGCGACGATGGGCGGGTGCATCCGATGCAGGGTTGGACGCGGCTTCGCTTGGGACCGGAGTCTTGGCTGCGCGCGGTCGACGCGCTACTGACCGGCTTTCACGAACCGCAGGCCAGCCACTTCGACTTGCTGCGAGCCTTCGTCGACGAGCCGCTCCTGGAGCAGGCGTATCGGGAGGCCATCGATGCTCGATACCTCTGGCATGAATTCGGGGACCTCTGCCTCATCCTATGAGCGGTGAGGCGCACCAGTCGCTTCTGCCAGCTTGCGGACGAGCGCAGCGGGCGCAACGGCCCGGTAGCTCTCGTCGATCCAGTCAAAAAACATGTCGAGCGGGATTGCTGAACCCGCTGCAAATCTCGCCGAGACCCAACCGCTGCGGCCCAGCCGGTAGCGGGTTGGCGAGGTGAACGGAAGACCCAGCGCCGCTTCGGCGCTCTGCGGGAGTTTGACGGTCAGGTTCAGCGTGCCGTCACCTTGTCCCAGAAAAGCGAAGATCTTGCCGCGCACCTTGATGGTCCGGTCACCCCAGGGGAAGTCTTCCTTCGCCTCCGGATAGCGCAACGCGAATTTTCGAAGGGCCTGAACGGCGCGGCTCAGCTCGCTCACGGGGTGAAATTATGACGCGGGGACCGGTCGCAGGTCGGGTTCGACCCACTGCTGCTTCGCTGCATCGCTGCCCATCCGCTCACGCGACCAGTGCCGGAAGGGCAGGCCCTTATCGAGCATATGCGGCTCCGCCGCCAGCAATTCCTCGAACGTCAGCTCTGGGTGGCGGCTGATGCCAAGACTGATCACGCGCACCCAGAACCTCGTCATCGTGTCGTTGTAGCGGTCGGCACGGCCGTGGTGTGAGGCAAAGTGATGGATGCCTCTCGTCACGGCTTCGGACGCGCGCTCGAGTCCGAGACGGCGGATCTGGATCCATGCGAGACGGAGGTGGTCTCGGTGATGGAAGGCCTGGTTCGCAATCTGCCCGGCGTGAAAGGCGGCGACAAACGCGTCATCGTCCGGTGTCACCGTGGGTCGCTGCCGGCATTCATAAGAGATCTATACAGTATCTTTGCACTCGGTGATGGGGAGCGCACGGCGAGCTTAGGATCCGTGACCCCAGCTTCGAATCCTCGCGCCCCAGCCACCGCGTTTAAAGGAAAGGTTGAGTCATGGCCGCCCTCTGGCCACGAGCTAGCCAAGCGGTATGCGATTTTGGCCGAGAACTTAGCCGTAGACTGGCGACATGGCAGAGCCTCGGAAGCTCCAGCTAGCGCGCCAGCAACTCGCCCGTGTCCAAGTCGCTAGCCATGACCCGGTTGACTGGTCGGACTTGGCGCTCTACGCTTTCTATGCTCTCGAGAATGCCGTTGTGGCCGCTGCAGATCATTATGCGGTCCGCTGGCAGACTACCCACCCAAGCAAGGTTGCGGCTGCCCGCGAACTCCATACGCAGCATGGTCTTCCGGATGTCTCGAGCCTTCTAACCACGTTGAACACTCTTCGGAAGAGTGAAGCTTATGGTGAGTCGCCGTCACCTCGCTCGATGACCGCGGAGGATGTCGCGATCGAGGCTGAACAGTTTATCGATTCGGTGGCAGCTCTCTTCTGAAGTCATGTATGGCAAGTACTGATCGGGCTCGAGTTATCGACTCCTTAGCTGAGCGCAAATACCTTCGCGGTCTCCTATGGTCATCCCCGCCTGGCAGTCCGGTCGTTCTCGTGGGTTCATGGGCGAGGGGCACCGCCAATGTCCGTTGGAGCGACATCGATGTTCTCGTGATGGGAGAGCATGATGGACCACTTCCGCCCCCTCGAATCCAACTAATTACCATCACTCAAGAAGAGCTGAGGCGTCGAGTTCATGCCGGTGACGATTTCGCTCAGTGGGCCTTGCGCTTTGGAGCACCGCTAGCAGGCCGTCACGCCTGGGACGAACTGCGCAAACAACTGCTTTCTGAGGCTCCTTGGCCAAAAGCAGCCTTGCAACTTAAACAGGCGCGGAAGAAACTCGAGACCGCCACCGACCTCTTTCGAATGGGCGATCTGGCTGCAGCAGAGGAAGAGATTAGGTTCGCCTTGTCGCACTTGGCGAGAGCCGAGTTACTCCGTCGTCGAATCTTCCCGTTGTCTCGCCAGGAGCTGCCGGTTCAGTTGCGAGCGGCGGGGAAGCCGAAGCTAGCCGAGATGATGGCACGGGCAAATTCGGTTACTCCCATGAGCAAGTCCGCGGTGCGAGCCGCTATATCTAGCGTTGACGAGGTCCTGAGACGTTCAGAGGAGCCCATTCGCAAGGCCACGCCCTGACCGGCCTCTGGGGCTTCAGGCGGTCATCTCTGAACCTTGCCGTGCGGAAAAACCGCGGCGAGAACGACGCCAGTGTCAAGCACGATTTGAAACTCCCCAGTCTCCCCCGGTCTCAAATTCCCCACCCGAGGTGTGTCCTTAACAGATCCACGGTTTGAAATTCCCCAGTCAAGACGTTCAGGAGGTCGGCTTGGGAGGGGGGGGTGGAGAAGACGCCGGCTCGCTTCTTGTCCTTAAGCCGGTAGCTCTCGCCGCGGATGTTGACGGTGGTGGAGTAATGGAGGAGCCGGTCGATCACGGCCGCCGCCGCGAACTCGTCGCCAAAGACCGAACCCCACTCCACGTAAGACTTGTTCGAGGTGATGATGATGCTGCCTTTGGTGTAGCGCTTGGAGACGAGCTGGAAGAGGAAGCTGGCAGCCACATGATCCAAGGGCAAGTAGCCCCATTTCGTCGAGGATGAGCAGGGTCGGATGACGCAACGACCGCAAATGCTCGGCGACGCGATTCTCCTGGACGTCGCGCGCCAACTGGTCGAGCAGATCGGGGATCGTGATGAAGTACACGTTGGCACCATGCGCCACGGCCTCGACGCCGAGCGCCACGGCGAGATGCGTCTTGCCGACACCCGGTGGGCCGAGGAAGATCACGTTCTCGCCGTGGGCCAGGAAGCGCAAGGTGGCCAGCTCCTGGATTTGTTTGCGATCAATCGAGGGCTGAAAGTGAAAGTCGAAATCGGCCAAGGTCTTGACGAAAGGAAAGTGCGCCAGTCGGGTCTTGGCCAGCATGCGCCGCTGCGCGCGCGCCGCCGCTTCGGCCTCGAGCAAGCGGTCCAGGAAATCGAGGTAGGAGAGCTTGTCCTTGCTGGCCTGCTCCGCGATCGGATCGATCAGCTCGGCCACCCGCTTCAGTTTCAGGCGGTCGAGATGGGCTTGCACCCGCTCGTAGGCGAGGCTCATGCCAGCGCCTCATAGACCGCCAGCGATCGCTGCTGGCGCTCCGCAAACAGTTTCTCGTACTCCGCCGCCTGCTTGGCTCGCACGTGGATGACGAGCACATTGATCTGGCTCATACCAACAGGCTAGTCGCCGACCCCCCAGCCTGACCCTCGCCGGCAAAGGGAAGCGAATTATTAAAGTGGCGAGCATCGTCAGCGAGATCACGATCGGCTATCAGGGGGAACCGGGTGCCTACTCCGAAGAGGCGCTCCATGCCACCTTCCCCCTAGCGACCCCGCAGGCGTTCCGAACCCTGCGGCATGCCTTCCATCGGGTCGCCGACCAGACGGTCGACTTCGCGCTGGTCCCGGTCGAAAACTCGCAGGCTGGCAGCGTGCTCGAGACCTATGACCTGCTGCTCGAGTACCGGGCGCTGGTGGTGGCCGAGGTTGCCTTACAGGTCGATCACTGCCTGCTGGCGCTGCCGGGGACGACCCGGGCCCAGTTGAAACGCGTTCTCTCCCATCCACAGGCACTGGCGCAGTGCGAGGCGTTCATCGTGCGCGAAGGCCTGGAGCCGGTGCCGATTTACGACACGGCCGGCGGGGCGCGGCAGGTGCAGCACGAAGCCCGCCCCGATCAGGCGGCCATCGCCGGTCGGCGTGCAGCCGAGCTCTACGGTCTGGAAATCCTCGCCGAGCGCATCCAGACGGTGCAGGAGAACATCACTCGCTTCTTCCTGATCACCCGGCGCGGACCGCGCCGGCCCAAGCCGCCCCGCATCAAGCGGCCGCGATACGGGAAGAAGACCTCGCTCGTCTGCGCCGTTCCCAACGAGGCGGGCGCGCTGTACCGTTTGCTCGCGTGCTTCAACGAGTTCGGGGTCAACCTGAGCAAGCTGGAGTCGCGGCCGCGTCGCGACCCGCCCTGGGAATACCTCTTTTACCTGGACCTCGACGGCGGCCGATCCGAGAAGCCGGTCGCCGCCTCGCTGCGAGCGGCGCGACGCGTCACCACTTTCCTGCAGGTCCTGGGCACCTACGCGCGGGCGCTTCCGCTCACTGCCCCACCGAAACGCCGGCGCAGCCGGAAGCGGCGCTCGCCGGCCGAGCCATAGATCACCCCGTGTTCTGCAAACCGGCCGCGATGCCGTTGATCGTCCGCAGCACCGCCTGCAGGTGGGCGGCGCGGCGTGGATCGCCGGCCGGAAGGCGGCGGAGCTCGCGCAGCAGACGAACCTGGAAGTAGCTCATCGGGTCCAGGTAGGGATCGCGCAGGCGCAGGCTGGCGAGGAGCTGCGGCTGCCGTTGCAGCACCGAGCGCTGATCGGTGATCTCCAGCACGGTGTCGTGCGCCCGCTGGAACTCCGCCTCGATGATCGAGAAAACCCGGTCGCGCTCCCGCTCGTCGGCCACGAGCATCGCGTACTGCCGCGCGATCCGCATGTCGGCCTTGACGAGCACCATCTGGAGGTTGTCGACCACCGAGCGAAAGAACAGCCAGTTCCGATACATGTCCCGCAGGCATTCGAGCCCGCCCGGTCGCTGGGCATGGTCGTGGAAGGCGGATCCGACGCCGTACCAGGCGGGCAGCAGATGGCGGTTCTGCATCCACGCAAACACCCAGGGGATGGCGCGCAGGTCTTCGACGGCCAGTGTTCCGCCGCGGCTCACCGGCCGGGAGCCGGTGTTGAGCTGGGCGATCTCTTCGATCGGCGTCGCCTGCTGGAAGTAGGTCTGGAAGCCCGCGTCCTCGTAGACCAGAGCGCGGTAGCGGCGGCGGCTCTCCTCCGCCATGATGCCCATCGCCTCCCCCCAGAGCGGGCTGGGCCGGCGACCGCGCGCCGGCATCAGCGTGTGCTCCAGCACGGCGGCCAATACCAATTCGAGGTTCTGTCGCGCTGTCTCGGGGCGAGCGTATTTGCGATGGATGACCTCGCCCTGCTCGGTGATCTTGATCTTTGGATCCGACGCGCCCGCGGGCTGGGCCAGGATGGCCTCGTGCGTTGGTCCGCCGCCCCGCCCCACCGTCCCGCCGCGACCGTGAAAGATGCGCAACGTCCGTTCGTGGTGGGCGACGACGGACGCGATGGATTCGTGGGCGCGGTCCAGCGCCCACGCGGCGCACAGGTAGCCGACCTCCTTGTTGCTGTCCGAATAGCCCAGCATCACTTCCTGGACGCCACCCCGTCCGTCGAGCTGGCGCGCATAGACCGGGTCACGCAGCAGGGTCTCGAGCGTCGACGGCGATCGTTCGAGGTCCTCGAGACGCTCGAACAGCGGCACGATGTCGAGACCGCTGCGCGGCGGGTCGGCGCGCAGATCGTGAAGGCCCGCGAGTCCCGCCAGGAATAGGGTCTCGAGGATGTCTTCGGCGTTTTCCGTCATGCTGACGATGAAGGTTTGCGCCGAGCCGGGCGCCGTGCGTTGCGACTCCGCCATCGCGGACAGGGTCGCCAGCAGGTTGCCGGTGTCCCCTGACCAGCGTGAGGCGACCAGCGAAATCGGCGGCGGGTTGAGCGTGGCCGCTTGCAGCAGGTCGGGGCCGGAGCCGAGGCGAGCGAAGACTTCTCTCGCGGCGGCCCGGACCACCGCGCGATGCTGGCGGACGTCGAGGCGGGCGCCGATGAAGCCGAAGCTCCGCACCTGGCGACGCAGCCGGAGGAGATCGCCGTCGGCGACCGCGCGGCCCTGATGGCCGCGAAGGCTGTGGTCGAGCAGGTCCAGGTCTCGGATCAGGTCGTCGGCCGAGGCGTAGGACCCGGGCTCGTCTTCGAGCGTCGCCCCGAGGCGCTGCCAGATGAGCGAGAGCTTTCGGCGATAGGGTTCTTCGCGGGTGCCGGGGTTGAGGGAGGCCGCATAGGCGGCGAGCTCGAGCTCGTCCCGCTGGATAGAGGACGTGAGTTCCGAGCTAACCGGGGTCAAGCGAGTCGACTGGCTGAGGTCGCGCGCCAGGGCTCGGACTCGCTCGCGGTAGAGCGTGAGCAGCGTGCGCCGCTGGAGACGAAGCGTTTGCGTCAGCATCGCGGCGTCGGCGTTCGGATTGCCATCCTGGTCGCTACCGACCCACGAGCCGAGGCGAATCAAGGGATCGAGAGGCACACCGATGGCCGGGTAATGCCGGGCCAGCGTCTCGGCCAGTTGCTCGTGCACGTCGGGAATGGCGTCGAAGAAGGTGCGCTCCAGGTAGAAGAGCGCGTTTCCGACTTCGTCGAGTACGCGGGGACGCACCGATCGGACCTCATCCGTATGCCACAGGACTTCGACCTGGGTGGCGATCCGTTGTCGGACCCGATCGCGCTCTCGGCTGGAGAGCGGCGCGCGGAGCTGCGCCAGCTCGTGCCCAATGCGATCCTGGTGGTCCAGGATGCTGCGGCGAACCGCTTCGGTGGGATGCGCCGTCAGCACCGGCCGGACTTCGATCCGCTCGAGGATGCGGGCCAGCTGCTCAGCCGGGAGGTGCTGCTCCGCGCAGCCGGCGAGCAACCGGTCGAACTCTCCCCTCGCGTCGCCGCTCTCCTGGACCGATCGCGCCTGGCGTTCCAGCTCAGCCAGGTTGACAAGTTGGAAATAGGTCGCGAACGCCCGCACCAATCGGGCCGCGTCCTCCAACGAGATCCGATCAAGCTCCGCAACCAGCCCCGCCTCTTGACTCGAGTCGTACTGCTGGCGGAGCGCCTTGGTCCGCAACCGGATCGACTCTTCCAGCTCATACAGCGGCACGCCCTCGTGCTCGCGCAGCGTTTCACCCAGGAGCTGCCCCAGCAGCCGGATTTCGGCGCGAAGACCGTCCTCAACCAGGGTTGCCTCGGTCGTGCTGGTGCTCATGGATGGCGTCGTCCTCCCTCCCGTGTCGTCGCATCGTACCGGTTCGGGCGGTAGAATCGGGGCTTCGAGGAGGGTGAAGCCATGCCAGATCCGAACGGCGCGTCCCCGCTGAAGCGGCAGAGCGCGCGATTGACCGAGGGCGACGACCGTGCGCCCGCCCGTGCCATGCTGCGCGCCATCGGGTTCAGTCGCGAGGACCTGGGGAAGCCGCTGATCGGCGTCGGACACAGCTGGATCGAAACGATGCCCTGCAACTTCAACCACCGCCACCTCACGGAAAAGGTCAAGGCTGGGATCCGCACCGCCGGCGGCACGCCGATGGAGTTCAACACCATCGCCGTCTCCGACGGCGTCTCGATGGGCACCGAAGGCATGAAGGCCTCGCTCGTGAGCCGCGAGGTGATCGCCGATTCGATCGAGCTGGTAGCGCGCGGGCACCTCTTCGACGGCCTGGTGGTGATTGTCGGCTGCGACAAGACGATTCCCGCGGCCGTAATGGCGCTGGCCCGCCTGAACATCCCGGGCCTTGCGCTCTACAGCGGCACGATCGCTGCGGGCCGCCATCGCGGCCGCGACATCACGCTGATGGAGGTTTTCGAAGCGGTGGGCGCGGTCGCCGCCGGCAAGATGAGCCCGGCCGAGTTGCGCGAGATCGAGCACCGCGCCTGTC
>Ga0207646_10000369_pt1 | contig 60050 bp, 49 predicted proteins | sample KBSK5502metaG_FD_184343 | JGI IMG/M metagenome (GOLD analysis project Ga0207646, IMG submission 184343) | Corn, switchgrass and miscanthus rhizosphere microbial communities from Kellogg Biological Station, Michigan, USA - KBS K5-50-2 metaG... | ecosystem: Host-associated > Plants > Roots >... | reverse complement strand
GGCGAGCAGATCGGCGTCACAGAACCGTCGACCGCGTCGCTGGCGGTTGCGGTGTAGCTGACCGCGGCCCCGCTCGGCCCGGTCGCCTCAGCGGTGATGTTGGCGGGTGGGGTCAGCGCCGGCGGGGTGGTGTCCTGGACCATGACGGTGAAGCTCCCGTTGGCCGCGTTGCCATGCGCGTCGGTTGCCGTGCAGTTCACGGTCGTGGTGCCCAGCGCGAAGGTGCTGCCTGAGGCGGGCGAGCAGATCGGCGTCACAGAGCCGTCGACCGCGTCGCTGGCGGTTGCGGTGTAGCTGACCGCGGCCCCGCTCGGCCCGGTGGCCTCGGCGGTGATGTTGCCCGGCGTGGTTATCACCGGCGGAGTGGTGTCCTTGACCGTAATGGTGAAGCTGGCGTTCGCCGTATTGCCATGCGTGTCGGTGGCCGTGCAGGCGACGGTTGTGGGGCCGAGAGGAAAAGTGCTTCCTGATCCGGGCGCGCAGGAGACGGTGGCCGCGTCGTCAGGATCTGTTGCGCTGACGGCATAGGTCACGACCGCCCCGGTCGGCCCGGTCGCCTCGGCGGTGATGTTGCCCGGCGTGGTTATCACCGGCGGAGTGGTGTCTGCAGGCGGCCCGAGGCCCCCTGGCGGCAGAGTGACCTGGTTCAGCGAGTTGTCCCCCCAGCAAACCGGAGTCCCGTCGCTCTGGATCGCGCAGGTGTGCAAGCCGCCGGAAGAGACCTGGCTGAAGGTCCCGGCCACCAGTGGGGGGGCCTGGCCCGCCGAATTGCTGCCCCAGCAGGCCACCGTCCCGTTCGTCAGAATCCCGCAGGTGTGCTCGACGATAGATGAGCTGCCGCCCGAGCTGACCTTGCTAAAGGTCCCCGGCTCCAGCGCGGGAGCCTGGCCTGACGAGTTGTTGCCCCAGCAGATGACCGCCCCGTCAGTCGTCCGGACCGCGCAGTTGTGGAGGTAGCCGGCCGAGACCTGGCTGAAGGTACCCGCCGGCGTGCCGCTGACCAGGTGGAACGAGGTCAAGCCCCAGCAAACCAGGGTCCCGTCGGTCCTGAGCCCGCATGCTCCAAAACCGCCGGACGAGACCTGGCTGAAGGTTCCGGTCGGGATGGTCCAACCCAGCGTGGGGGCGCCCCAGCAGGTCAGCGTCTGGTCGGTCTTGACCGCGCACGTAAAGCCGTTGCCGGAGGAAACCTGGCTGAAGGTCCCGGTCGGCAGTGGGCTGACCTGGCCCGACGAGTTGTCGCCCCAGCAGGCAAGGGTCGCGTCGGTCCCGACCGCGCAGGCGTGCGAGAAGCCGGAAGAGATCTGGCTGAAGGTTCCCGGCTGGATGGTCCAGCCCAGCGTGGGGACGCCCCAGCAGACCAGGGTCCCATCGGTCCGGATCCCGCAGGTGAAGTTCGAGCCGGCGGAAATGGCTCCGGAGCTCGGGACTGCGGCGGCGCTCGCGGTGACGGCCGAGGCGACCAGAACCAGCGCGCCCAGCGCCACCAGGACGCCACGCACCAGTCGCCCCATCACGGCCGCCTTCCCAAGGTGATTCGGCGCACCCACACCGTCCATCACCCACGTAACCACATACCCCACAACGCTTGGGATCCTAGCAGTGATCGATTTATATTTTCGCGCTTAAAGTGTTCGAGGCGCCGCTGCCCATGACTGAATATCCAAGGGGTCCGAGCTGGACCGGCCCTTCGAGGCCCGGCAGGTCGCGGCTCTGGGGTCGTTCGCTGAAGTTGAGCGCCACGATGACCTTCTCGTCGCCGCTGGTGCGTTCATAAGCAAACACCTCTGCATCGGCGAGCACCGTCGATCTGTCGCCCCGGCGCAGGGCGGCCGAATCGCGTCGCAGGCGTCCGAGAGCCTGGAAATGCGCCAGCAGGTCCTGGTTCTGGTCGCCGCCCCACAGCATCGGCAGCCGCGCCTCCGCGTTTTCGATCACACCGTCGAAGCGCTGGCTCAGCCCGACTTCGGTGCCGTAGTAGATGACGGGCATGCCCGGCAAGGTCAGGAGCAGCGTAGCCGCCAGCTTGACGCGGTCCACGTTGCCCCCGGCCATCCACGAGAAGCGGTTCATGTCGTGATTGTCCAGCAGGGTCGCGAGGGCGAGGCCCGGGTACGCTCGATCATGGTCATCGAGCCAGGTCGCGAAGCCGGCCGCGTCCATCCGGCCGCGCCCCAAAGCCTGGCGCACGTAGTAGGCCAGGTCGAAGTCGAAGATCGCGTCCAGGCGACCCGCGTAGCGAGCCAGCCACTCGGGAATGCCTGTTGCCTCCCCCAGGACCAGGGCGTCAGGCTTGACAGCACGTAACCCGCGCCGGAGCTCAACCCAGAAGGCCGGATCGACTCCGGCCACGTGGTCGCAGCGGACGCCGTCGGCTCCGTATGCGGTCAGCCAGTGCTGTGCGGCCCTGACGAGAACCTGCTGCACATTGGGGTCGCCGGTGTCGAGCTCGGGCAGCGAGATCACGTCGGCGAAGCAGCGGTAGTAATGGGGCCACTGCCAGAAGCGGTAGTAGCCGGCCGCGTCGCCGTCCTTCTCGATCGCGTCGCGGAACAGATGATGCCCTCGGCCCGTGTGGTTGGGCACGAAGTCGAGGAGCACGCGCATGTCGCGGTCATGCGCGGCCTCCACCAAGCGGCGCAGCGCCGCATCGCCGCCGTAACGTGGCTCGACAGTAAGGAAGTCCTCGTGGTCATAGCCGTGGTGCGAGGGACTCTGGTGGACGGGGCTCAGCCACAGCAGGTTGCACCCAAGCCCGGCGATGTGGTCCAGATGCTCGCGGATGCCATCGAGCGTCCCGCCATACAACGCGGTGGCGTCGCCGGGTGCCGGCAGGCTCTCCCCCGGCCGCGCGAAGCGGTCGACCATGACGTGATAGCACAGTGCGTCGCGCACCCATTCCGGTGGAGGAGGCGGCGCCGATTCGTAGGCGAACTCCTGGCCGCCGGGCCGTGGATCGGTATCCGACGCCCACACCGGTGTGGCCTCTGCGTCGCGTAGATGGACGCGGATCTTGTAGCGCGTAACCTCCCCTGCTCCGGTCGGCGGCACCGAGCCGGTCCACAGAGCCGGTTGACCAGGCCGCGTTGGCGACGGCTCGAGCTCTCCGGCGGGCCGCCCGTCTACCTCCAGCGAGAGCGCCGACACATCGAGATCCGATCGCACCTCGGCGACCAGGAGGCCTTCGCCTGGTTCGGCCATTCCGGAGTGGAACGCACCGCCGTACAGGGCCCGAGCACGCCTCGCTGTTTGCACGCTCGCCTGGTGCTCGAAGAAGCCGTCGTCGACGGGCGCGGTCGGTGGGATCAAGGCATGAACCGTGAGCAAGAGCAAGGCGTGGGCCGCGAGGTCGACCCCGCTGCCGGAGACAAACAGCCTCAACGACGATCGCCTGGCCGCCGCTGCCTCCAGCGCCGCCACGGCCTTCGCGCGACGCCCGGCGACCGCGTCCTGCCACGCGGCCCAAAGTGCTGCGCTCGTCCCAGTTGCGGCCGATGACGGCGGCTCCACTACGGGCTGCCCGGCCCGACCGTGCTCGACAGCCCAAGCGAAGAAAGCCTGGGCGGCGCCACGCTCGCCGCAAACGTCGAGCGCGTGAGCCAGGAGGACGTCCTCACCCCCAACCGCCGCAAACGAGCCCGAGCGATCGTGATGCTGCGCGATCACCAGGACGCTGCGCGCGTAAAGGTCGGCGATCTCGGCGCGATCCGTGAGGTCGGGGACCCGAGCCACGACCGACGCCCGCGTGGCCCCGGCCAGCGGTGGCGGATCGAACCCCTCCGGCCACGCCTCGTCGAAGCGGATGCCCGCCCGGGGGAGGACGTCGCCGAGGCCGCGCTCCCAGCCGACCGTCGCTTCACCCTCGGACCTGTAGGCGAGGAGCAGGCTCTCACCGATGGCGGCGAGGCGCCGCTCGACCTTGATGCCGGTCGAGTGGCGGGACATCACGCGTAGAACGTTGGTGCCACGCACGTACTCGCGGCGGTGCTTCCAGCCGCGGCCGCCGATCCGGCGACTTCGTCCCGCGCCAAGCTCGAGCACCGCATGAGCCGGCTTCTCGAGCAGCTCGGCGTCAAGGTGAGGAGCGCAGACGCCGATCAGGCTGCCGTCGGCGCCGATCTTCGCGAGGAGCCTGCCGTTGCCGACCGTGGCGACAAATCGGGCGCTCATGCCTGCGAGAGGCTAGCCGACCGGCCTGCCGCCCTCATCGCGCCGGCAATCCGGTTCATGCCGTCCGCACCTTCGATGTCCTCGAGCGAGGTTGGGAGCGCGAGCCTCCAGTTCGGAAATTCGGTCGTCGTGCCGGGGACGTTGGGGCGTTCGATCACACCGAGCGCATCCTCGGGCGAAACGAGAACGATTCGCGGGCGCCCGCGCGCAAGCTCTGAGTAGGCCGCCACCGCGACGTCAACCGGCGCGGTCCCGTCAGGAAGGCGGGTGAGGCTTACGAGCTTCTCGCGCAGGTGGTGGAGCCGGCGTTCAGGCTCGCGTAGCGTCCAGATGCCCGCCACCGTCGGCAGGTCGTGAGTCCCCACGGCCGCGATCGCATCCCGCGGCCAGCGCCCTGGCTCGGAACCTTCGAACCACAGCAAGCGATACGACAATGATCCTCGCCGGCGTAGGTGCTCACGCACTTTCGCCGGCACCAGGCCGAGGTCTTCGCCGACCACGAATGCGCGCGCACGCCTGCTTTCGTTGGCGAGGAGCGACAGCAGCGCCGAGGCGGGGTAGCGCACGTAGGCGCCCTCGGCCGCAACCATGCCCGTGGGGATCCAGAACAACCGGAAGAGTCCCATGACGTGGTCCAGCCGGACGCCGGCCGCATGAACGGCGGCGCCGCGGATTGCGTCCACGAACGGCTCCCAGTGCGCGCCGCTCAGAAGCCACGGGTTGAATGCCGGCAGCCCCCAATCCTGGCCATCGCGAAAGAACTCATCTGGGGGCGCGCCCACGCGCATCGCCGGCGCCAGCAGGTCCTGCCATCGCCAGGCGTCAAACCCGTCCGAGGCGAAACCGACAGGCACGTCGGTGATGAGCCCGATCTCGCGAGCTGCGCGCGCGAGCTGGTGATCGATGTGGAACTGCTGCCATTCGTGAAACGCGATGCGGTCGGCCAGCCTGCGGCGGCTGGGCTCGATGCCGTCGGTGCGCGGATGCCGGAGGTAGGCCGGCCAGCTTCGCCACGTGGGCCCATGCTCCTCGGCCAGCGCGTTGAAGGTGGCGAAGTCGTGCAGGGCGCGCCCCTGCCGGCGGACCCATGCGTCGAGACCTTGCGGCTTAGGCGCGGCTTGAAAGATGCAATCGAGTGCATGCGACTTGAGCCGAAAGACCTGGTCGTAGTCGATGAGGCGTCGTTGATTCAGCTCAGCGGCGGAGGCGCGCAGCGGCTGCAGAACACCAGCACATCGCTCTGCACCCTCGATCTCCTCGATGCGCAGGTAAAGGGTGTTTCGAAAGCGCCGCGACGAGGCGTAGTAGGGCGAGGGCTCGTATGGCACGGTCGGTGTTTGCGCTCCCAGCGGGTTGAGGAGGATGACCGAGGCGCCGCGCCGGCGCGACCAGCGACCGAAGCGTCTGAGATCGGCCAGGTCTCCGATGCCCCAGCTGTCGCGCGAACGAAGCGCATAGAGCTGGATCGCCCAGCCCCAAGTGCGTTCGGGTGCTGCGGCGCAGGGTTCGTGTGGGAGCTTGAGACGGCGGATGCGTGGCGGCCCGTCTTGCGAGGCGCCCAGGGCGGCGAGGATGGCGTCAGTGGTCGAGCGAGTGGTCTCGACCACATCACCCTGCCAGCCGTCATAGGCGGGCAAGATTCCCCAGCGCGCGGCATCGTCGTACATGTTCCGGCCAAGCTACCATTCGCCCGGATGACGAGAGGTACGGCCGGAAAGCTCCATCACGTGCCCGCCGAGGCGTGCACGCCTGCCACTGCGCAGACTCCTGGAATGTCCCGCACGGCGGCGCTGTCCGGCGACACGGTCGGCAGCCGAGCCATCTGGATGGGCGAAACGCGCGTCGCGCCTGGAGTTGCCTCCGGACCGCACCACCACGGCAAGAGCGAAACCGGCATCTACATCGTCGCGGGCAGTCCCGAGTTCATCTATTCGGAGGACGGACACGAGGTGCGGCTGCGAACGAAGCCCGGCGACTACATCTATGTGCCGCCGTTCGTCCATCACATCGAGTCCAATGCTCACTCCGATGAGGAGGCGGTGGTCGTGATCGCCCGCACCACGCAAGAGGCGATCGTGGAGAATCTCGAGGAGCTCTAGGCGCGGGGCGTACGATGCTGGCATGGCCGTCGCCGAGAGCCTCGCCGTCGCCCCATTCCTGAGGAGCAGCCCCAAAAAGCTCTTCATCGGCGGTCGCTGGGTCGAGGCTGCGTCGGGCAAGACCTTCGCCACGCTCGATCCCTCCAACGGCGAGGTGCTGGCGGAGGTGGCCGAGGGCGACCGCGAGGACGTCAACCGCGCGGTTGCGGCCGCCCGGGCAAGCTTCGAGTCCGGGTCCTGGCGGGACCTGCCCCCGGCAGAGCGGGCTCGCATCCTGTGGAAGGTCGGGGACCTTATTGAGGAACGGGCCGCGGAGTTTGCCGAGCTCGACAGCCTCGACAACGGCAAGCCCATCAACGAGATGCTCTTTTTTGACGTTCCCGTTACGGCCGCCACGTTTCGCTACTACGCCGGCTGGGTCACCAAGCTCGGCGGCGTCACCACTCCGATCTCGTTCCCTGGCCGTTATCTGAACTACACCTTGCGGGAGCCGGTGGGCGTGGTCGCCCAGATCATCCCCTGGAACTTCCCGCTCATGATGGCGGCCTGGAAGGTCGCGCCGGCGCTGGCCTGCGGCAACTCGGTCATCCTGAAACCGGCGGAGCAAACGCCGCTCTCGGCGCTGCTGCTGGCCGAAGTGTTGCAGCAAGCGGAGGTCCCGCCCGGCGTGTTCAACGTGATCACCGGCTTTGGCGAGACCGCCGGCGCAGCGCTGGCCGAGCATGCGGACGTGGACAAGATCGCCTTCACCGGCTCGACCGAGGTGGGCAAGCTGATCGTCAAAGCCTCGGTTGGAAACCTGAAGCGGGTCTCGCTCGAGCTCGGTGGCAAGTCGCCAAACATCGTTTTCAGCGACGCCGACCTGGACCGCGCCGCCTCGAGCGCCCACCTCGGGATCTTCTTCAACCAGGGTGAGGTGTGCACGGCCGGGTCTCGCCTTTACGTCCAGGAGAAGGTGTACGACCAGATGCTCGGCAGCCTCGCGTCGACCGCGAAGGAATTGGTGTTGGGACCGGGAATCGATCCGATGAGCCAGATGGGACCGCTGGTGTCCGAGGAGCAGATGCAGCGAGTGCTCGGCTACATCGACTCCGGCAAGAAGGAAGGCGCGACCTTGGCCGCGGGCGGCGAGCGGGCCGGTGGGGCGCTCGCGCGCGGGTACTTCGTGCAGCCGACTGTTTTCGCGCAGGTCGATGGGGCGATGAAGATCGCGCGCGAGGAGATATTCGGTCCAGTGCTCGCCGCGATCTCGTTCGAGGACGAAGACGACCTCATCGCCAAGGCCAATGACAGCATCTACGGGCTGGCGGCGGGGGTGTGGACGAACGATGTCAAGCGCGCTCATCGGGTTGCCCACGCGCTGAAGGCGGGCGTGGTGTGGGTGAACTGCTACGGCCCCACCGACCCGGCCGCGCCGTGGGGCGGCTACAAGCAAAGTGGGTGGGCGCGTGAGCTCGGCCCGAACGCCCTTGACCTCTACACCGAGGTCAAGAGCGTGATGATGGACCTCAGCTAGCTCGCACCACCGCCGTCAGGGGCAGTTGGCGATGAGGAACTTTGCCTCGCTGATCAACTGGCTCGCGGTGGTCGCGGCCACCTGGTTTCCACTCTGCGCTTTCAACGTGTTGATGAACGCGTTGTAGATGTTGGCCGCGGTCGCGCACTGACCTCGAGAGCGAGCCGCCTCTGCAGCGCTGAGCTGAGCCAACAAGGCACTGGCGAAGTCGAGATTGGTGATCGCACCGGATGCCAGCGCGGCGCGGACGTCGGCTTTGATGCTCTCGGCGGTGATCAGGACCGGCTCGAACGCGATGGCCGCCAAGTTGGTCCCGGTCGTAGCGCCGAGGACGCCGGCACCTGTCTGGTCGTTGATGGAGGCAATGTGAGCAATCGGTCCCTGGACGGGGTCGTCGAACACGTCCTGCACCTTGAAGAACGTGTGACTCGCGGAATCGATCGCGGTGCCGGGCTCGAGGAAGAATCCGAAACTATAGCTGCCAAGAAGCGTTTCCGAGCCCGTAGTGGGATCGATTCGGACGAAATGCGGAGGGAAGAAGGTCGTCCCAAAGAGAGCTCCCAGCGACGTATCGAACGCAAGTGAATTGACGCCGGTGCTGAGATGAGGGCTGCTGGTAACGACACCCGTTTGGGTATTCACAGTCAGCAGTGTGTTGACAGGCGGGCTCGGTGGTAGTGCCGCAAAGCTCTCGCTGTCGATATACAGCGAGTGGGTGGATGGCGCGATTGCCAAGAAGGAGAAGCTGTCGCCGATGACATCGGCGACATGAGTCAACACTCCTGTCGCCGGGTTGATGCTGACGATCTGGTTGGGGCAGCAGTCGCCTGTCATGCCGAACAAGGTCGCGCTCGAGGTGTCGAAGGCCATCGCCGTCACCGGGTGCGCCAGGCCAGGGCTGACCGTAAAGGCCCCGGTGCGGGTGTCCACGGTGATGAGCTGATCCGTAGTGGTCGGCGGAAATGCGGAGATGTCCTGGACGACCCGGACCAGAAATAGCTGATGCGAGGCTGGGTCGTCAACCATCGAGCTGCTGAATCCTGGGAAGAGTTGGCCCGGCGGCAGAGACAGGTCGGCTAGCGGGGTCAACGCGCCGGTGCTGGGGTCGACGCTGACCACAGCGGAACGGCGGATGTCGATGCCGAAGAGGGTGCCAGTCGATGAGGCGGCGACGGGCATTGGCAGAAACAGAACCGGCAAGGTGGCGACCGATGCGGCGACGATGAGCCAGAGGCGCCGAAACGTCAGCTTGCGAGCCATTCCGTTCCCTCCCTAAGGAACCCGCGCCTGAACCAAGACTGAAGTTAACAGGTGCAATCCCGACTGGGAAGGGGCCGTTGGGGCGTTAACAGGCTGGGTTGCCGGCTCGAACGAATGTTCGTAGCCTGGCCCCATGAACGAGGCGGCAGTCGAACCGGAAGTCTCAGGCGAGCAGCTGCGCGAGCGGATGATCCGCAAACGCAAGGCCATCGACCTGATGGAGCTCTCATTTGCCGAAGACGCCGCCCGCTTTGCGGCCACGGACGAATATGACGAGCTGGGCTTTGTGAGCCCAATCGACTGGATCCGCTTCAACTGCCATATGACGAGCGGCGCCGCCGCCGACCGAGTCGCGGTGGGAAAAACCATGAATCGCTTGCCGCGAAGCGTCGAGGCGGTGAGCCAAGGGGAAATCGGGCTGGCGCACGTGACGGTGATGGCTAGGACGGCAGAGGCGCTCAACGATAGCTTTGATGAGCGGCCGTTGATCGAGTTCGCACGCGAGAACTCGCCCGGCAAGTTCCACTTCTTCTGCCGGCACGCCAGGCATGCCGCGGACCCCGACGAATATGCGGCCGAAGAGGCTGACCAGGTTCACGAGCGGCGACTCTCGCTCAGCACGTGGATCGACGGTTCGATGGTGCTGAGCGGCGTGCTCGACGCTTTCGGCGGCGCCGCGCTGCGAGCGGCGCTCGAGCCGCTCGCCCACAGGTCAGGCGAACACGACCGCCGTGAACGCGAGCAGCGTTTGGCAGACGCGCTGGTCGAGCTGGCGTCGGGCGGAACGCAGCGACCGAGCCTCCAGGTCACGACGTCCGTCGAGACGCTGCTCGGCCTGGCCGGCGCGGCGGCGGCGGACATGGAGTTCTCGCTGCCGATCTCGACGAAGATCGTCGAGCGACTGGCCTGCGACTGCAACGTGACGCGCGTCCTGCTCGATTCGGAGTCGAGCGTGATCGATGTCGGACGCGCGAAGCGTGTGGTGTCAGGACCGGCTCGCCGTGCGCTCAACGCCCGCGATGGATCGTGCCGCTGGCCGGGCTGCGACCGGCCGGCTTCGTGGACCGCCGCGCATCACGTCGTGCACTGGGTCCATGGCGGCACGACCGATCTCGACAACCTCATCCTTCTTTGCCACCGGCATCACTGGATGGTCCACGAAGGCAAGTGGCAACTGGTCCGATCCGATGACGGTCGCATGCTGGCCATCCCGCCCACTGTGCGGTTCGGGCCGTCGCCGAGGGACGGCACCGACTATGACTCTTCTTCGTAGCCCAGGATCGGGCGCAGCCACCGCTGTGCCTCCGCGAACGGCATCGACTTGCGCCTCGCGTAATCCTCGACCTGGTCGCGGCCGACCTTGCCGACCATGAAGTACCGAGAGTCGGGGTGGGCGAAGTACAGGCCCGCCACGGCGGCAGTCGGCGTCATTGCGAACGACTCCGTCAGCTCCATCCCGATCGAGGGCGCGTCGAGCAGTTCGAACAGAGTCCGCTTCTCGGTGTGGTCGGGGCAAGCCGGATACCCGAACGCGGGGCGGATGCCGCGATATTTCTCGCCGATCAGCTCCTCGCGGGAGTGCCGCGGGCCCTTCTCGTACCAGGAGCGACGCACCAGCTCGTGGAGGTACTCCGCGAACGCCTCGGCCAGGCGGTCGGCCAGCGCCTTGACCATGATCGCGTGGTAGTCGTCGTGCTCGGCGGTGTATCGCGCCGCCAGCTGATCGACGCCCAGCCCCGCAGTGACCGCGAACGCGCCGATGTGGTCGCGTTGGGGGGCGACGAAATCGGCCAGCGAGTAATAAGGCTTGTCGTCCCCGTGGTCGACCTGTTGCCGCAGCATCGGAAAGCGAACGCCGCCGTCGAGGACGATGTCATCGCCATCGGCCCTCGCCGGCCAGAATCCGTAAACGCCCTTCGCGCGCAGCCAGCGCTTGGTCTGGATCTCGTCCAGCAGCTCCTCGGCGTGGCTGAACAGCTCGCGAGCCGCCGCGCCGTACGACGGGCTCTCCAGGATCGCCGGGAATTTGCCCTTGAGCTCCCACGCGTGGAAGAAGAAGGTCCAGTCGATGTACTCGCGCAGCTCCGTCAGCTTCGGCTCAACCACCCGCGTGCCCGTGAATGGAGGCACCGGCAGGTCGCTGAAGTCGAGTCGCGCGCGCTTCGCCCGGACCTCGGCCAGCGTCCTCTGCGGCCGCTTCGACGTCGTGTGCTGGGCGCGCAGCTTTTCCTGCAGGGCGCGGTTGTCGCGGTCGAAAGTCAATTTGCGCTCGTCGTCGAACAGGTCGGAGACCACCCCGATCACGCGCGACGCGTCGAGCACGTGCACGGTGGCGCCGCTGTACGCGGGCGCGATCCTCACAGCCGTGTGCTGCTTGGAGGTGGTGGCACCGCCGATGAGCAGCGGGATCGTGAACTGCCTTCGCGTCATCTCCTTGGCGACGGTGACCATCTCGTCGAGCGACGGCGTGATGAGGCCGGACAGCCCGACCGCGTCGGCGCCCAGCTCGATGGCAGTGTCCAGGATCTTCTCCGCCGGCACCATGACGCCGAGGTCGTGGACCTCGTAGTTGTTGCAGCCCAGGACGACTCCGACGATGTTCTTGCCGATGTCGTGGACGTCGCCCTTGACGGTCGCGAGCACGAGCCTGCCTCGAACCTGCTGACTCCCCGACGCCTCCTTTTCCGCCTCCATGAACGGCTGAAGGTAGGCGACCGCGCGCTTCATCGCGCGCGCGCTCTTCACCACCTGCGGGAGGAACATCTTGCCCGCCCCAAACAGGTCGCCCACCACTTTCATGCCGTCCATCAGCGGCCCTTCGATGACCATGAGCGGCTTGGCGTATTTCTGACGCGCCTCCTCCGTGTCGGCCTCGATGAACTCGACCTCGCCGTGCAGCACCGCGTACGCGAGTCGCTCCTCGACGGGACCCTCACGCCACGTGAGGTCCTTCTCGCGTTTCGTGCCTCCACCCGACACGTTCTTGGCGAACTCAACCAGGCGCTCGGTGGCATCCGGCCGCCGGTCGAAGATGACGTCTTCGACCAGCTCGAGAAGGTCCTTCGGAATGTCCTCGTAAACGACCAGCTGGCCGGCGTTGACGATGCCCATGTCGAGGCCGGCCTGGATCGCGTGATAGAGAAACGCCGAATGCATGGCCTCACGCACCCGGTCGTTGCCACGGAAGGAGAACGACAGGTTGGAGACGCCGCCAGAGATGCGCACCCCTGGGCATTTCTTCTTGACCTCCGTGGTGGCCTTGATGAATGCCTTCGCGTAGCCGGCGTGCTCCTCGATCCCCGTCGCGATGGCGAGGATGTTGGGGTCGAAGATGATGTCCTCCGGGTGGTAGCCGACTTTCTCGGTGAGCAGCCTGTACGCGCGCTGGCAGATGCTGACCTTGCGCTCGAGCGTGTCCGCCTGGCCCTTCTCGTCGAAGGCCATCACCACCACCGCGGCGCCGTATTCGCGAACCAGCCTGGCCTTTTCGAGAAAGGACTCCTCGCCCTCCTTCAGGCTGATCGAGTTGCAGACGCCCTTGCCCTGCAGGCACTTGAGGCCCGCTTCGAGGACGGTCCACTTCGAGCTGTCGACCATGATCGGGATGCGCGCGATCTCGGGCTCGGTCGCGATGAGGTTGAGGAATCGGGTCATCGCGGCCTCGGAGTCGAGGAGGTCGGCGTCCATGTTCACGTCGAGCAGGTTCGCGCCGCCGCGCACCTGGTCGAGCGCCACCTGAACGGCGCCTGTGAAGTCGCCGGACTCGATCAACCTGCGGAACCTGATCGAGCCCGTGACGTTGGTGCGTTCGCCGATGACGACGAACCTGGTGTCGGGTCCGATCTCGAATGGCTCGAGGCCGCTGAACTTCGCCCGCCCGACGCGTTTGGGGACGTGGCGGGGCGGGATGCCGGCCACCGCCTTGCGGATCTGGCGGATGTGGTCGGGGGTGGTGCCGCAGCAGCCCCCGGCTGCATTGAGGAACCCGCTGGTGGCGAACTCACGCAGCAGCCGGCTCGTGATCGGCGGGTCCTCGTCGAAACCGCCGAACGAGTTGGGCAGGCCCGCGTTCGGGTAGCACGTGACGTAGACCGGCGCCACGCGCGACAGCGCCTCGATGTACGGCCGCATCTCGGTGGCGCCCAGCGAGCAGTTGATGCCGGCGGCAAACGGGTCGGCGTGCTCGATCGAGTTCCACCACGCTTCGACGGTCTGGCCGGAGAGGTTGCGCCCGCTCCGATCGACGATCGTGTCCGAGATGAAGAGGGGCAGCTCCGGCGCCACCTCTTTGACGGCGGCGATCGCGGCCTTGGCGTTGAGGGTGTCGAAGATCGTCTCGATCAGAAGGAAGTCGACCCCTCCGTCGCGCAGCCCGCGCGCGGCCACGGCGTAGCCGTCACGAAGCTGGTCGAACGTGACGGCGCGATACGCGGGATCGTCGACATTCGGCGAAAGCGACAGGGTGACGTTCGTGGGGCCGAGCGAGCCGGCCACGAACCTGTTCTCGTAGGCGTCGACGGCCGACCGCGCCAGCCGCGCGCCCGCGACGTTGATCTCGTATGTCAGCTCCTCGAGCCCGTAGTCCGCCTGCGAGACGGGGGTCGCGGTGAACGTGTTTGTCGTGATCAGGTCGGCGCCTGCCTCCAGGTACTCGCGGTGGATGCGGCTGACCACGTCCGGTCGCGACAGGTTGAGGATGTCGACGTTGTTCTTGAGCAGCTTGGGGTGGTCGCGGAACCGCTCGCCCCGCCAGTCCTCTTCGGTCAAGCCCTGCTTCTGCAGCAGCACGCCGATCGACCCGTCGAAGATCACGATCCGCTGCTTGAACAGCCGATCGAGTCGTTCACGGATGGAGGAGGGTGCCGAGGTGGCGGTCGCCATTTGGACCCTTAAGAGTACGAGGAGAGCCTAGGGGGGCACGACCCAGACGGCCGGATCGCCGTTGGGATCTCGCGCGTACACCCTGGCTGAAGCACGCACGTCCGGCGGCAGGTCGTTGAGGCTCAGGGCGGCCAGGCCGTAACCAGGCGGGGCTTGTGAGCCTGGCGCGACGATCGGAACGGCGGGCCCGTCGAGGAAGCGCACGGCCTGCGCGTCATACGGGTTGACGGTCACCGCTGTGCTCGGCTGGGCGCCGGCCGCGGCCAGTGCCACGGTGTGGAAGTCGAAGGCCGCATACCGCTCAGAGAGGGGCCGGAACGCGAATGCGAGACCGGCATAAACGCCGGTGAGCACGATGGCGACGGCGCACGCGGCGGCGGCGGCTGCCGCGTAGCCGCGTCCTCCGCGGCGCGCCAGGCGCACCGCCTCGACCACGCCGACCCCGACGAGCGCGGCGACGTACGGGGCGAGGGCGAGGCTCCTCTGCAGATGGGGCGCGCCGCCCTCGACCGCGTACAGGGGCGGTAAGAGATAGACGCCCAGCCCGATCAGCACCAGCCCCGACACGCGGTCCCGGCGCTCACGGATCACTCGCCACAGGCCAACAGCCGCCAGCAGCGGCAGAGGCCACAGCAACACCGGAAGGCCGGAAATGTCGTGACGCGGGTTGGGATCGCCGGCGACGAAGAACATGCCCAGCGTCTGGAGGCTGTGTGTCAGCAGGGTCGTGTGAGGCATGCCGGGACTGACCGGCGAGACGCCCGCGATGCGTCCGAAATAGTTGAGCGGGTCGGTGACCATCGTCCACATGTAGGGAGCCGCCGCTACCGCGTAACCGAACACGACCCAGAACCGGCCGGCCCAGAGCCGGTCGAAGAGCGGGCGATCGACGCGTCTGAGCCACAGGAGCCAGGCCGCGACCAGCAGGGGAGTCAATTTCAGGGGCTGGTACGTCCACAATCCGGCGCCGGCAGCAAAACCGGCGAGAAACGCAAAACGCCGGCCTGGGCGGTCCGACCAGGCCAGCAGCGCCGCGGCGGCGAGCCCGGCGAATGGCACGGTGAGGCCATTTCGCAGTCCCAAGACCGAGGTCGCGATCAGCCAGGGCGACCCCGCCATCCATGCGATTCCGGCCAGAGCGGCGACGACGCCGTATCTCCGCAGCAGCGGCCACGCGGCCGCGATCCCGGCCAGCCCGACCACGGTCGAGGTCGCGCGGATGCCAACGACGGTTGGCCCTGTGACGAAGTGAAACGTGATCGCGACCAGATACGCAAAGAGGGCTTCGCGCCCTCCGTTCTCGTCGATGAACACCGGCCGGTAGGCCGGATCAGCCAGGATGCGAAGGGCTGAGATCCCCTCGGAGGCCTCATCGGGATAGAGGCCGCCCGGCTGCCCGTGGAGCAGCGGCGCGAGTCGAACCACCGCGGCGCCAGCAATTATGAAAAGGAAGGCGAGCACCGCGGCAGCTGGCAGCAGCCTGGCCGCCGCCGGCAGCAACCAATTTGGTGGGCGCGAGCGCGCAATCAAGGCCACCTCAGAATCCCAGGAGAATAGGGTGGACGTGGATATAGCTGTCGTCCGGAGCGCTTACGCACGCGGCGTCGTGTTGCTGACCGGCATCGGCCTCGCTGTGCGCGTGCTGTGGCTGAACCACGAACCGATCTGGCGTGACGAAGCTTTCACGGCCGTGGTCGAGCAGCGCGGCATCGCGGGAATGCTCGACGCGATTCACAACGACTCCGCGCCGCCGCTCAGCTACCTCCTGACCCACATTTCGATTTCCTTCCTGGGGCCGACCCCGACGGCGCTTCGCTTGACGTCCGCGATCGCGGGCACCCTCATCGTCCCGGTCGGAGCTGCTCTTGGACGTCGCTGTGCGGGTGATCGCGGGGGGTTGTGGGCCGCCGCGATATTCGCCTTGGTGCCGGCGCTCGTGATGAGTGGTCGCGACGCGCGCATGTACGCGATGGCCACGACCCTGGTGGCGATCTCGACGCTGGCGTTGTGGCGGGCGGCCGAGCGCGGCACGCCGGTGCGCTGGGCTCTCTACGGGGTGGCCGTGCTGCTGGGGCTCTACACCCAGTACTTCGTGATTCTTGCCATTCCTGCGCAGCTTGTCGCGTTGCGATTGGCGCTGCACTCACCCTGGCGGACGGTGGCCACGGCGGCGGGGGTGTCGGGACTGGCGGGTGTCGCGTTGGTTCCGTGGCTCGTGTACGCGGCGCCCCAGTTCAGGCATGCAGAGACTCCTTTCTGGGTGCCGCCCTTGACCGTCATCAATGTGAGCGGCACGCTCGCACAGTTCCTGTCCGGGCCCGCGATCGAACCGGGCACCGAGGGCAAGCTCGCGATTCAGGCCGTCCAGCTGCTAGCGGTGATTGCCGGCTTGGTCTGCGCATTCCTTATATTCCGGGCTCGCAGACGTCTTGACGGCGCCTCCGGTTTCATCGCCCTCTGCGGCGCCGTGCCCGTGGGTTTGCTGGCCGCCGCCAGCATCTGGCACCCGATCCTCGAGGCGCGTTATGCCGGCGTCCTGTGGGGGCCGCTCTTCGCTCTGCTGGCGGTCGGGATCGCCGGACTGAATCGACTGTTCATGCGGGTCCTCGTCGTGATTGCGCTGGTCGCGCCCACGGCCGCTTTCTCGGTCGCGGTCACGCACCCCGACACGCCCGCCCTGACGTCCTACCTCGAGCCGCGCTTGCATGAGAACGACTTCATCTGGGCGTCGGCCGGCGACTATCTCCTCCTTCTTTATTACGGTGACGCGGATGAGCGCGCCCATACAAAGGTGGTGGCCCACCACATCGCCTGGTTCTGGGGCACGGCGGCGTATCCGCCCAACGCGCTGACGCCGGACTTTCCGGCGAGCACGATCGGGCAGCGAGGCACCATCTACTGGGTGGACGATGCCGGCCACAAGCTGCCGGTCCCGCCGTCGGGCTACGACCTGCGCCGCTACGACTGTTTCAACACGATCTGCCTCGCCACCTTCTCGCCGAGTCAGCCATGATTGGAAAAGTGCCAGATCCTCGACTGTCCGTGGTGGTGCTGGTCTACAACGAATCCGAGAGCATCGAGCCGCTTCACGACGAGCTCACCGAAGTTCTCGAGGGACTCGATGTCTCGTACGAGATCGTCTACATCGACGACGGCAGCCGCGACGGCGGCACCGAGAAGATGGCCCAGCTCGCGCTCCACGACCCCCACGTGCGCGTGGTGAGCTTCCGCCGCAACTTCGGCCAGACGGCCGCGGTGCAGGCCGGGATCGACAACAGCCGCGGCGAGATCGTCGTCTTCATGGATGGCGACATGCAGAACGACCCGCACGACATCCCCCGGCTGCTCGAGCTCATAGACGACGGGTATGACGTGGTCAGCGGCTGGCGCCGGGACCGAAAGGACGACGCCTCCCGGGTACTGCCCTCGAAGATCGCCAACTGGATCATCGCCCGTGTCACGCGCGTTCCCCTGAATGATTTCGGGTGCACGCTCAAGGCTTACCGGCGCGAGGTGATCCAGGACGTGAAGCTCTACGGCGAGATGCATCGCTTCATCCCTGTCTACGCGTCGTGGGTCGGCGCTCGCATCACCGAGCTGCCGGTCAATCATCGGCAGAGGGTCTTCGGGCGCTCGAAATACTCGCTCGCGCGCACCTCGCGCGTGCTCCTGGACCTGATCACCGTCAAGCTCCTGGGCAGCTACTCGACCAAACCCATCTACTTCTTCGGGTTCGCCGCCTTCGGCCTGTGGGCGCTGGCGCTGGTCTTCGCGGCCATCGTCATCATCCAGAAGCTCCTCCCGCCGTATCCCTACGCGCACAACAACCCGCTCCTGCTGCTCGCAGTCTTCCTGGCGATCGTGGGCGTGCAGTTCATCCTCATGGGCTTGCTGGCCGAGCTCTCGATACGGACCTATCACGAGTCGCAAGGCAAGGCGGTGTATGTCGTGCGCGAGGTGATCAGCGGCGGCAAGGGCGAATCACGCCCCTCTCCCCGACCCTCCCCCCGTAAGGGGGAGGGGGCTACGAATGGGAGGCCGGCGGTCCGCTCTCGTAGCAAATAGATGTGTGGGATCTGCGGGGTCGCCGGCGGCGAGCCGGCCGAGGGCCGCGAGCTCGTCGGACGCATGTGCGCGGCGATGGCGCACCGGGGTCCCGATGACGACGGGAGCATTCACCGCGAGGGCGTGACCTTCGGCATTCGCCGCCTCTCGATCATCGACGTCGAGGGTGGCCACCAGCCCATCCGCAACGAGGACTCGACGATCTGGGTCGTGCAGAACGGCGAGATCTACAACCACCTCGAGCTGCGCAAGGTGCTGGTGGCGGCCGGCCACCGGTTCGCCACCCAGTCCGACACCGAGGCGCTCGTTCACGGTTACGAGGAGTGGGGGGAGGCGATCGTCGAGCGCTTGAACGGGATGTTCGCGTTCGCCGTGCTCGACCTCCGCCGCGGGCGGGTGTTGCTGGCTCGCGACCGCATGGGCATCAAGCCGCTGCACTACGCCGTCGACGGCCGGCGGCTCGTGTTCGCCTCCGAGCTCAAGGCGCTGCTTTGCGACCCTCGGCTACGACGCGAGCTCGACCCGGTCGCTATCGACGAGTACCTCGCCCTCGAGTACGTGCCCTCGCCGCGCAGCATTGTGCGAGGCATCAGCAAGCTCCCGCCCGCTCACACGCTCGAGTGGTGGCTGGGTAGCGGCATCCATCGTCTTCACCGCTACTGGTCGCCGACGCTGGGTGAGGAAGAGGCCCCGCCGCGCAAGCCTCGTCTCGAAGAGCTCTGTGAGGAGCTGCGCCAAGTACTGCGCGAGTCGGTGCGGAAGGAGCTCATCAGCGACGTCCCGCTCGGCGTGTTCCTATCGGGCGGGATCGATTCCAGTGCCGTGACCGCAATGATGTCCCAGCTGGGTGGCGACGTGAAGAGCTTCTCCGTTGGATTTGCCGACCGCTCTTTCGACGAGTCGCGGTATGCGCGAAAGGTGGCGAACCATCTGGGCACCGAGCATCACGAGCTGACCCTGGAACCGACGATGCTGCTCGACCTCATCCCCAAGCTCCCGGTCCTGCTCGACGAGCCGCTCGGCGACGCCTCCATCATCCCCACGTATCTGCTGTCGGCGTTCACTCGCGGTCATGTCAAGGTCGCCTTGGGCGGCGACGGCGGCGACGAGCTGTTCGCGGGCTATCCCACCGTGCAGGCACACCGCCTGGCCGGCTACTACAACCGCGCTCCGCGGCTGCTGCGCCGGGGTCTCATCGAGCCCGTCGTGCGCCGGCTGCCCGTTTCGCGTGACAACCTGAGCTTCGACTTCCGGGCCAAGCGATTTGTCAGCGGCGCTTCATATCCGCTGCCGGAGCGCCATCAACGCTGGATGGGGTCGTTCGCGGCCGAGGAGCGGACGGCGTTGCTGTCGGAGGAGATGCGCGATCACCTCTCAAGCGCGCATATGCCCGCCGACCACGACGCCGCCAGGCCGCGGGAACCGCTCAACCAGGTCCTGCTGATGGACATGCGGTTGTACCTCGAGAACGACATCCTGGTCAAGCTGGACCGCGCCAGCATGATGGCCTCGCTCGAGGGCCGCGTACCGCTGCTCAACAACGATTTCGTCGAGTACGCGACTCGCCTGCCCCTGGACATGAAGCTGCGTGGCCTTCGCTCGAAGTTCGTTTTCAAGCGGGCACTGCGCGGGCTGCTTCCGAACAGCATCCTCAACCGGCCGAAGAAGGGATTCGGGATCCCGGTCGCCAAGTGGTTTCGCGGCCCGCTCAAGGAGCAGATGCTGTCGGTTCTCTCACCCGAGCGGGTTGCGCGCAAAGGTTTCTTCGATCCGGCGGCGGTGGCGGCGTTGGTCGGCGACCACCTGTCAGGCCGGCGCGACAACCGCAAGCAGCTCTGGACGCTGTTCGTGTTCGAGCTGTGGCACGACGGCTACCTCAGCCGGAGCTGACCCGCCACCAAACCTCAAGCTCCTGGTCGGCGACCGGCCGCTTCGATCTGGGTCAGGAAGGGTCTTGACACCGGCCGCAGCCTATGCATACTAGGCATGCATACTGTGTATGTAAGAGAAATGGTTGTCGCTTAAGTACGGCGTGATGGGGCTCCTCGCGGAGGAGCCGCTGCACGGCTACGAGGTTAAAAACCGGTTTGAGTCGATGCTGGGTGGGACCTGGGAAGTCAATATCGGCCAGATCTACACGACCCTCCAGCGCCTCGAGCGCGACGGGCTCGTCCGGCCGATGGGGCAACGCGGCGATCGTGGAAAGCTGCTCTACGAACTTTCGCCCGATGGCCGGAAGGCGCTCGACGCGTGGCTCGCCCAGCCCGACTCCGGGCCGCAGCAGCTGCACGAGGACATCTACGTGAAGCTCCTGTTGGCGACTCGGTTGGCGAATGGTGACCTGGCCCAGCTGTTGGGGCGTCAGAAGCGGGCTTACCTACAGCGACTGCGTGACTTGAACCGGCTGGAAGAACGGGCCCGCCGCGACGGTCGAATCGACCTGGCGCGGCTCGTCCGCGGCGCATTACTTCACACGGAGGCAGATTTGAAATGGGTGGACGAGCTAACGGCAGACGCGCATGGTGGGAAGACGGAATGAGCGAGCTCGTCCGGCTCACCGAGATCACCAAGGTCTATCAGGGCGGGATCACCGGCGCCCTCAACGGCGTGTCGGTCACCGTGGAGCGGGGCGAGTTCACCGCGATCATGGGGCCGTCGGGCAGCGGCAAGTCCACGCTGCTCAACCTGGTGGCGGGATTGGACCGGCCGACGTCCGGCAGCGTGATGGTAGGCGGCACCGACCTCGGCAAGCTTGGTGAGGCGGGCCTGGCCAGGTTCCGGCGCGACCACATCGGATTCGTGTTCCAGTTCTTCCACCTGCTGCCGAACCTGACCGCGCTCGAAAACGTCCTGATCCCGGCGCAGCTCAAAGGCGCGGTGGTGCCCGGGCGGGCGCGGGAGCTGCTGGACCTGCTCGGCATCGAAGAGGTCGCGGACAAGTATCCGGCTCGACTGAGCGGTGGCCAGCAGCAGCGCGTCGCGATCGCACGCGCCCTGATCAACAATCCCACGCTTCTACTCGCCGACGAACCCACGGGAGCACTGGACACACACAGCGGCGAGCAGGTGATGGAGCTCCTGGGCCGGCTTCATCGGGACGGCCAGACAATCGTCCTGGTCACCCACGACGCCAAGCTGGCGACGCGGCATGCCGCGCGAGTGCTCAGCGTGCTGGACGGAAAGATCGTGGACGACGCGCGCCTCGAGAGCGCGGAACGGACCGCCTCCGAGGTGATCCGCGTCCGCAGCGAGGAGGCGTCGCGATGACGGCGATCCTCATCAAGGCCATCAGCGACCTGCGCTGGCGGCGACTGCAGGCCGCTGTCATCTTCCTGACGGTGTTCCTCTCCATGGCTGCCGGAACCATGGCGGTCACCTTGATGTCGCAGACGCGTGACCCATACCAGGCCGCCTTCGACAAACAGCGAGGGGCGCACCTGCAGGTCGGGTTCAGCGCGACCACCGACGCGCAGCTGCTCGCGAAAACGCCGGCCACCATCGGCGCCTCCGCATCCGGAGGTCCGTACCCCGTCACCAACATCGAGTTCAAGTTCGGAGACCGGAAGTTCTACATCGACGCTATCGGTCGTGACAACCCCGGTGGACCGGTGGAAGTGCTCAACATCACGTCGGGGCGCTGGCCGGTTGCCAACGACGAGATCGTCCTCACCCGCTCGTTTGCGGAGTTCAGCCACATCTCAGTCGGCGACCGGTTGAAGGTCGTCAGCGTCCAGGCGACGCCAACACTGACGGTGGCGGGGGAAGTCGTCGACATCGACGAGGGCAGCGCAGACCTCAGCAGCCAGCACGCGTGGGTACTGGCGGCCGCAGTGCCGGCCCTGTCGACGCCGGACTCGACCTACTACCTGATGGATTACCGCTTCGCCGATGACCCGACCAGCGCTCAGCTGCAGGGCTCCATCGACCGCTTGCGCGCGAGCCTCCCACCGGGAAGCATCGGAGGGTCCCTGAACTACATCCTGGTCCGCAGCATCTTCAACATCACCAACCAGATTCTGACCGGGGTGCTGGCCGCGTTCAGCGTGTTCGCCCTGGCGGCGACGATCGCCATCGTCGCGACGCTCGTGACAGGAATCGTGATCTCGGCCTACCGCGAGATCGGGATCATGAAAGCAGTCGGGTTCACGCCGTCGCAAGTCGTCGGAGTGTTCGCACTCCAGATCATCATCCCGGCTCTGGCCGCCTGTCTGATCGGGATACCGGTGGGCACGCTCGTGAGCCAGCCGCTACTGGCCAACAGCTCCCACGCGCTCGGCCTGGCTTACGAGCCGACCTTCTCGATCGGGCTCGACCTGCTTCTGCTCGCGTGTGGGCTTCTGGTGGTGGCCGTGGCAGCCACCGTGCCGGCGCTGCGGGCGGGCCTCCTCAAGCCGATCGCAGCCATCACCAAGGCTTCTGCGCCCAGGGGTGCCGGCGGCCGGACGCTGCGGCGCGCTGCCGCGCGCGCACGATTGCCCAGGGCGGTCGTCCTTGGCATCGGTGATGCTTTTGCGCGGCCGCTGCGGGCCGCGCTCACGCTGCTCACCGTCCTCATCGGCGTCGCGACCGTGGTCGTCGCGGTCGGACTGCCGCGCAGCTTCCTGCTCATCAACAACAGCGAGACGGGCGCCGGCAACTACCAGGTCGTGGTCAGTCGCACCAGCGCCTACTCGGATGCGGACGTCATGAAAGTCCTGAACGCGCAGCCCGAGACAGCCCGTGTGGTTGGGGTCGGCGGGCAGAACGTCACGGTCGCGGGTGTGGCCGCTCCGGTGGGCACGCGACTGTTCCGAGGCGACTCGTCGCGGCTGGGCTACATGGTCATCGCCGGGCGGTGGTTCTCGGCGCCGGGCGAGGTGCTCGCGCCGGCCAGTCTGCTCCACGACGCGCACCTCAAGATCGGCGACAGCTTCACCGGCACGGTCAGCGGCCAGCCTCTGCAGTTCCGCGTGGTCGGCGAGGTCTACGACATCAACAACCTGGGCCATTCGCTGTTCATGGACCTGGCGACGATGGCGGCGATCAAGCCGGCGATCGAGCCCTACGAGTACGACGTCACGTTGGTGCCCGGCGCGGATGTGACGGCTTACGTACAGCGCGTGGCCGCAGTCGAGCCTGACCTCATCGATGTGCACGCGAGCGACACTTCGATCGTCGCGCCGGTCAAGATCATCGACCTGGTGCTGCTCGTGATCGCGGCGGTGCTGGCGCTGATCGGGATCGGCGGCGTCTTCAACATGCTGCTCCTCAACACGCGCGAGCGGATCCAGGACACGGCGACGCTGAAAGCGCTGGGCATGAGCCCGCGTCAGGTGATGGTCATGGTGGCCGCCTCGGCGGGCCTGATCGCCCTGGTGGGGGGGCTCATCGCGTTGCCATTTGGCCTGTCCCTGCATCACCTGCTCAACGACGTGATCAGCAACTCGGCGGGCAACGACACGCCGCCCGGCGCTTACAGCGTGTTCAACCCGCTGGAGCTGTTGTTGATCCTTGTGCTCGGCGTTGGGGTTTCGGTCGCTGCGGCGTTGCTACCCGGCCGGTGGGCGGCGCGGACGAACGTGGTCGAGGTGTTGCACTCCGAATAAGCGGACAATCGGGTCCGAGCCGTCATCGACCTGGTCGAGAGGTGGATTGGCATGGTGAGCAGCTACCCGGTGACGTTCGACGTCGACTATCCCGCCCGGCCCCTCAACCGGGTTACGACGGCGTTCCGGATCTTCGTGGCGATCCCGATCATCATCGTGCTCAGCGCGCTGGGGACAGAGACGATCGATGCCAATAACCAGGCGATGACGGACATGACGGTCGGCGGCGGGCTGGTTTTCCTACCGCTGGTGCTGATGATCGTGTTCCGCCAAAAGTACCCGCGATGGTGGTATGACTGGAACCTCAACCTCCTGCGCTTCTCGAACCGCGTCTCGGCCTACCTCGCGTTGCTCGATGATCGCTATCCGTCAACCGATGAGGAACAAGCCGTCCACCTCGAACTCCCGTATCCGGACGCTCAGCAGCTCAATCGCTGGCTGCCCCTCATCAAGTGGCTCCTGGCCATCCCTCACTACGTAGTTCTCTTCTTTCTAGCCATCGCCGCCCTGGTCGCAGTGATCGTCGCCTGGTTTGCGATCCTCTTCACGGGCACTTATCCGCGGGGTCTTTTTGACTTCGTCGTCGGCGTCTTTCGATGGGGTAACCGAGTCAGCGGCTATGCCTTCGCACTGGTGACCGATCAGTACCCGCCCTTCAGGCTCAGCTAGGCGCTGGCCGATCGTCAGCCTTCGATGAACGTCTGGGGTCCTAATCTGGCCGGGTGGTGACGGTCGCGGATGTGCGGCGGTTGGCAATGACGCTGCCGCGCACGACCGAGGCGCTGGTGGGCGGCCGCGTGAAGTTCCGCGTGGGCCGGATCGTGTACGTGGCCTTCTCGCGCGACGAGCGGGTGATGGGCTTCGGGTTTCCGAAAGAACAGCGGGACTGGTTGGTGGGTGGGGATCCGCAGAAATTCATGCTGCCCGATCGCGGTGATCTGCGGTACCACTGGGTGCTCGTCCGCCTCGATGCGATCGACGAACGAGAGATGCGCGAGCTGGTGCTGGACGCGTGGCGGATGGTCGTGCCCAAACGGGTCGCGGCCGCGTACCACGAAGCGCAGTAGAGTCGGGGTCGGGATGGTGGATCCGAGGGGATTCGAACCCCTTACCTCTTGAGTGCGATTCAAGCGCTCTCCCAATTGAGCTACGGACCCACGCGCTCACGAAATCGAGGAGAAAAGCCAGTATAGCCCCGCCTCAATCGGCGTCCGGATCGGGAACAACCGACCGCCGTGAACGGATTCCTATACTCGCCAGATGTCGTTCCTCTTCAAGGGCAAGCGCGTGCCGGAAGGCGTCGATGCGACCCGCATCCCGCCCGGCCAAACCCTCACGGCACCCGACCGCTGGCCGCTCCTGCAGTTCGGCCCCGTGCCCAGCACCGACATCGCGACGTGGGACTTCAAAGTGTTCGGGGCGGTCGAAGACCCGCTCACAGTCGACTACAAAGAGCTTCGGTCGCTGCCCTCTAAAGACGTCATCGCGGACATCCATTGCGTCACCGGTTGGAGCCGTCTCGGCGACACCTGGACCGGCGTCCCGATTCGCGAGATCCTCGACCGCGTCAAGCCCAAGCCCGAAGCGAAGTACGTCATGGCCCACTGCGAGTACGGGTACACGACATCGGTCCCGCTCGAGGTGCTGGACAGCGAGCAGAACCTGCTTTGCTATGCCTGGAACGGGCAGGATCTGACGCCCGATCATGGTTGGCCGCTGCGTCTATTCGTCCCCTCGAAATACTTCTGGAAGTCGGCGAAGTGGTTGCGCGGGCTAGAGTTCATGGAGCGCAACCGGCTCGGTTTCTGGGAGCAGCGCGGATACCACGATGAAGCAGATCCCTGGAAGGAGACACGCTACTGGTAGCCACGGCACGCCGGCCGGGCCGCCCATAGTCACCCTCACCTCCGATTTCGGCACCGGTTCCCCCCTCGTGGCGGCGATGAAGGCGGTGGTGCTCGCTGGCTGCCCGCACGCGACGTTGGTCGACGTCAGCCACGAGGTCCCGCGATTCGACGTCTTCGCGGGCGCTTTCATGCTGTTCGCAGGCACGCGGCATTTCCGCGCCGGCTCCGTGCACATGGCGGTCGTGGATCCTGGCGTCGGCAGCTCGCGGCGGCGCCTGGTGATTCGTGCCGGCGGGCGCTTCTATGTCGGCCCTGACAACGGGCTGTTTGGGATCGTCATCGACGAAGTCGGTATGCAGCAGGCAGTGGAGCTTCCGCCCGTGCCCGGGGGCGCTCCCACTTTCGAAGGGCGGGATGTGTTCGCCCCCGCCGCCGCCGCATTGGCGTCGGGCGTACCGCTCGAGTCGCTGGGCCACCCGACCGCGCCGCCGACGACGCTCGACGACTCTGGCCCCCGCGTGCTCTGGACCGACGGGTTCGGCAACCTGGTGACGAACCTCAAGCCACCGGTCCGGCCGATGCGCATCCACAACCACTACATCACCGCTTCCGCGAAGACCTATGCGGAAGCGAGGCCGAACGAGCCGTTCGTTTACGTGGGCAGCATGGGGTACCTCGAGGTCGGCATCCGCGAGACGCGTGCAGACAGGGTGCTTGGCGCCAGGCCGGGTATGCGGGTGGATCTGCTCTGAGCTGACGCCGACCTTTACAGGCTGGGTTGGCGTCTCTTTATTGTCCCGGTAGCGTTCGCTTCGCCATGGCGCGATTTGCATTCCTGTTGCTGACGGTTGGTCTGACGGCGTGCTCGGTTCCCCCAGCCGTGGCGCCGGTCGCGAACGCAGCCCAGGTCGCACAGGCGCCGGGTGTGGGCGGGGCGCTCCCGACATCGGGGTCGGGGCGCCCCGAGCCAGTGGCGTTGTGGCAGGACGCTGACATCTTTCGGCTGGTCGCGAGAGCCATCGAGTCAGCACACACCCGGGTGATGGTGGAGATGTACGAGCTGGGTCGGCGAGATCTCGTGTCCGCGCTTGGCTCCGCGCACGCGCGAGGGGTGGCGGTGCAGGTGATCACAGATCCAACGGTGAACGCAAGCCGGCGGTCAGCCGTGCTGCTCGACAGGTTGCAAGTGCCCGAGCGTGCGTACCCCGTCGATGACGTCCGCCATCAGATCGACCATGTGAAGCTCCTGATCTCGGACGGCGAGGCTGTCGTTGGCGGGATGAACTGGGGCGCGCACAGCAGCCGCAACCACGATTACGTTCTCGAAACGCACGTGCCCGCGGAGATCGCGCGCCTCGCGCGCATCTTCGCCCAGGACTGGGAGCTGGCCGGGGGCCATCCCGCGCCGCTCGCGCCGGCGCCGTCGGAGATTGCCCAGACCGCGCCGGGCGAAGAGATCAGGGCGATGCTCGAGGTCGCGCTCGGCCGCGCGCGCGTGCGCGTTCTGGCGGAGGTCTATACGTTCACCGATCCGGAGATGCTCGCCGGCCTTGCGGCCGCCCACCGGCGCGGCGCATCGGTCCGGGTCCTTCTCGACCCCAACCAGCCGTACAACCGCCACGCCTACGCCGTCCTTTCATCGAGCGGTGTGGCAGTGCGCTGGTATCCGGTCCCCAAGGGTGCGCTGCTGCACGCCAAGATCGGCCTCTTCGACGGCGAGTTGATCCTCGGCTCTGCCAACTGGACGCTCTCCGGGCTGGGTGTCAACCACGAGCTCGACATCGAAACTCGGGACCCGCACGCCGTGTCGGCGTACGGATCCCGGTTCGACGCGGACTGGTCGAGGTCAGGAGGAGACTAGATATGGAGCCCTAGGCGACGGACTCCCAGTCGTCGGCGTAGATCCAGCGCCGGCGGCAAGCCGGCCGTCGCTATTGTGTCGCGCGCAGCAGCAGTCTGAGCGCCGACATTCGCGGCGCCGTCAGCTCTGGGGAGGAGGCCCTGACGAACCCATCGGCGGCGGTCCAGATTCGGCCGCCGGAGGGAGCGAGCCGGGCCCTGGAGGGCCGCCCGCCGACGGCGTGTTGCCGAAGCTCACCTGAGGCACGGCCCTGTCGCCCTCGTCGGCCTGGAAGAAGCCGAACGCCTTGAAGCCGAGCGCTCCGGCGATGAGCGACGTGGGGAGGGTCTGCAGCTTGATGTTGTAGTCCCTGACGTTGCCGTTGTAGAAGCGTCGCGAGAACTCGATCTTGTCCTCGGTCGCGGTCAGCGTCTCTTGCAGGTTGGTGAAGGCGGTGATCGCCTTGAGGTCCGGGTAGTTCTCGGAAACCGCGAACAGGCTGCGCAGGCTCTGGCTCAGCACGTTCTCGGCGGCGCCGATCTTGGCCGGGTCGCCGGTGGCGCCGGCCGCCACCGCATTGGCGCGGGCGTTGGTCACGGCTTCGAGGGTGCCGCGCTCGTGGCCCATGTAGCCCTGCGCGGTGTTGACCAGGTTGGGGATGAGGTCGTGGCGTCGCTTCAGCTCTACGTCGATCTCCGACCACGCTTCCTGGGTCCGGTTCCGGGCCGAGATCAGCCCGTTGTAGGTGAAGACGAGCCAAAGAACCAACAGGATGACGACCGCAAGGACGATCCAGCCCAACATCAGCGAGTCATCTTACGCGTGGGCGCGCCGAGCCCATCGAGTCTTCTTGAGCATCTTTTTGTGCTTGTGCTTGCGCATCTTCTTGCGCCGCTTCTTGATTACCGAGCCCAATCTGCCTCCAAGGCGTGCGTCAGTTCCCGAAGGGGATCCAGGCGGCGAATCATACCGTAAGCAGGCGACAGGACGTTCCGGCCTACACTCCATCCCGATGTACTTCACCGACGCCCACGAGGAGCTGCGCCTCCACATTCGGAAGTTCCTCACCACCGAGGTCCAGCCGCACCTCGACGAGTGGGAGGAAAAGACGTTCCCGGACTCCATCTTCAAGCGCTTCGGCGAGCTCGGCTTCCTCGGCCTCCGCTACCCGCCCGAGTACGGCGGCCAGGGCGGTGACTACTTCTCGGCCGTCGTCCTGTCCGAGGAGATGAATCGGGCCGGCCTGGGCGGGCTCGCCATGGCGGTCGACGTCCAGACCGAGATGGCGACGCCGCCGGTGTTCAAGTTCGGGACCGAAGAGCAGAAGCGCAAATGGCTGGTGCCGGCCATCCGCGGACAGAACATCGCGGCGCTGGCGATCACCGAACCGGACGCCGGCAGCGACGTCGCCGGGATCACGACGGTCGCGAAGCGCGACGGCGACCATTTCGTCGTCAACGGCCGGAAGATCTTCATCACGAGCGGCGCCCGCTGCCACTGGGCTCTCGTCGTCACCAAGACCGACCGCGAGCGCGGCCACAAGGGCTACAACCTGTTCGTCATCGAGAAGGGCACCCCCGGATTCCAGGTCACCCGCACGCTCAAGAAGCTCGGGATGCATTCTTCGGACACGGCGGAGCTGCTCTTCGAGGACTGCCGCGTCCCGGTCGGCAACCTGATTGGTGAAGAAGGGGACGGCTTCAAGAACCTGATGTGGGAGCTTCAGGGCGAGCGCATGATCGCCGCCGCCGGGGCCATCGCGGGGGCGCAGCGGACCTTCGAGTACACCATGAACTACGCCCAGAACAGACAGGCGTTCGGCCACCCGATCTCGGAATTCCAGGTCATCAAGCACCGGCTCGTCGACATGGGCACCAAGATCGCTGCCGTGCAGGCCTTCGTCTATCAGACCGCCGCGCAGTGGGACAAAGGCGAGTACCCGGTGCGGGAGATCTCCCAGGCCAAGCTGCTCGCCACGCAGGTCGCGGTCGAGGTTGCGGACGACGCGATCCAGATTCTCGGCGGGCATGGGTACATGCAGGAATTCCCCGTCGAAAGAGCCTGGCGCAACGCGCGCCTGGGGCGCATCGGCGCCGGCTCGGACGAGATCATGAAGGAGATCATCGCCAAGACGTACGGTCTATGACCCCGCGAAATTCTCAATTTCGCGGGGGCCCCTAACCTGTGATGAGGGGGGCCGTTCTGTTCGCGGGCTGCAAGCCGGAGGTCGCCGCCGGTCCTGACGGAAGGATCATCGGCGTCGGGGTGCGCGCACGCGCGGCGGCGGGTCGCAGCGCCGAGGTGGTCAGGCTGCGCGGGACAACATGGCCTGGCCTCATCGACGCCCACATCCACCTCGAAGGGCTGGCCGAACGCCACCTCACCCTCGACCTGACTGGCGCGCGCACCCTCGAAGACGCGCTGGCGCGGGTGAAGCGATGGACCGCGCGGCTGCCGAAAGACGGCTGGGTCGTCGGTGCGGGTTGGTACAACGACGCGTGGTCGGACTCGGCGTTCCCCTCCCGCCACGACCTCGACAAGGCCGCCGGCGATCGGCCTGCCTACTTCCGTCGTAAAGACGGCCACTCGGCCTGGGTCTCCTCGGCGGCTATGAAGCAGGCGGGCATCGACCAGAGCACTGACGATCCACCTGGCGGCGTCATCGACCGCGACGGCCAGGGTGAGCCCATCGGAATCCTCCGCGAAACCGCAATGCAGCTCGTCGGCGCGATCGTACCGAGCGCGACCGACACCGGCTTCGATGCAGCGATGGCTCGCGCGCTGGCAGCCCTTGCGCGATTTGGGCTCACGTCCGTCCATTCGATGGACACCGCGCGCGGCTTCGGCTCGTTCCAACGCCTGCACGCCCGAGCCAAGCTGCCGCTGAGGATCACGTACAACCTTCCCCTCGCCGACCTCCGCCACGCCGAGCGGATCGGTGTGCGCTCTGGCTGGGGCGACCCGTGGCTGCGGATCTGGGGCGTGAAGGCCTTCCTCGACGGCTCATTGGGGAGCCGAACCGCCGAGATGCTCGACGGTTCGGGCACTGTGCGGCTCCAGCAGAAAGACTTGATCGAAATGGTCGATCGGTGCGCGCTATCCGAGCTCAACGTGTGCTTGCACGCAATCGGAGATGCCGCGGTCCGCAGGGCCCTCGACGCGCTGGCCCCGCACCGTAGGGCGTGGCGCTACTGGCGGCCGCGCATCGAGCACGCGCAGTGCGTCGATCCCAGGGACATGCGGCGGTTCGCACGCACCGGCGCAATCGCTTCGATGCAGCCCATCCACGCCGTCGCCGACCGCGAGCTCGCCGATACGTACTGGCCCGCGGTGGGCGGGCACGCATATGCGTGGGGCGGTCTCGCACGCGCGGGTGCGCGGCTGGTGTTCGGTTCGGATGCTCCGGTCGAGACCGCCGATCCGTTGCTCGGCATCGATGCGGCGACCGCCTGGCGGCGCCGCGCGAAATGGCACCCCGACCTCGCCGTGTCGCGCGCGTCGGCCTTGCGCGCGTACACGTCGGACGCAGCCTATGCGGTCGGAATGGAGCACGACCTCGGCGCGCTGAGTGAGGGCATGCTCTGCGATTTGACCATGGTCGACGACGGCCGCGTGTCAGCGACCGTCGTGGGCGGCCGCGTCAGCTGGCTGAGAAAGCCTTCCGCAGCTTCGCCGCGGTCTGCAGCAGGTGCTCGTTGACCACCTTGACCTCCGCCAGCACAGGCATGAAGTTCGTGTCGCCGTTCCACCGCGGCACCACGTGAAAGTGCACGTGGTCCGGGATGCCGGCGCCTGCGGCGCGGCCGCTGTTGGCTCCGATGTTGAACCCTTCGGACTTCAACTCCTGACGCAGGACGACGATCGTTCGCTTCAGAGCGCGCATGAGATCGGCGGTCTGGACGTCGTCGAGGTTCTCGACCTCACCCTGGTGCGCGGCGGGGGCGACCATGACGTGTCCGGGGTTGTACGGGAACTTGTTCAGCATCACGAGCGCCCCCTGAGGTCGCCACACGACGAGGACGGCATCCGGGTCGTCTGGATTCTCGAGGACGCGGCAGAACAGACACCCGGGCCGCTTCTCGCCGGTGATGTACTCCATGCGCCACGGCGCCCACAGTCGCTCCATTGATCTACGTCTTCTTTCTATTGCTGGTGACCGCGGTCTGGGGCTGGACATTCGTCCTGGTCAAGGATGCGATCACACAGTACCCGGTCCTGCCTTTCCTCGAGCTCAGGTTTCTGCTCGCCGCGCTGGTGATGGTTGTCGTCGTGCACCGGCTGCCGTCGCGACGCGAGCTTTGGGTGGGAGTGGTCGCGGGGACGGTGCTCGCCGGCGGCTATCTGTTCCAGACGGTCGGCCAGACGACGACCAGCCCAGGCAACGCCGGGCTCATCACCGGCCTGTTTGTAGTCTTCACGCCGCTCATCGACAGGCTGTTCGGGGTCTCGGTGCATCGCCGGACCGCGATCGCGGGCGTCGTTGCGCTCACCGGAACGCTCGTGCTCGCGGGCAGCGGGGCCGGAATCGGCATCGGCGACGCCCTCGTGCTCGGCTGCGCCGTTTTGTACGCGCTCCACATCGTGCTCCTCAGCCAGTGGTCGCCCGGCCTGCGGGCGGCGCCGCTCGCCATGGTCCAGATGGCCACCTGCGCCGTGCTGTTCAGCATCGGCGGCACTCCGTCGCTGACCCATCTCCCTCCGGGGCAGGTGTGGTTCGCCATCGTGATCACGGGCGTGTTCGCATCCGCGGTTGCGTTCTACGTTCAGACCTGGGCGCAGGCACACCTCGACGCCAGCCGCACCGCGCTCATCCTCGCCACCGAGCCGGCCTGGGCATTGGCCGCATCGATCGTGCTGGCGGGCCAACGCCTGAATGCGCTGCAAGGGGCCGGCGCAGCGCTGGTGCTCGGCGCGATCGTCGGCCATGAGCTTGGCCCTCTGATCGACCGCCGGCGTAGAAAAAATAGAATTGTGAGTTCACATGAGCAGCACCCGGCGTAGCACCTACGTTCCGCAGGAGATCGAGCCCAAGTGGCAGAAGATCTGGGTCGAGCGCGGGGTGATGAAGGCGTCGGACAGGTCGCCCAAGCCCAAGTACTACGACCTCGTGATGTACCCGTATCCGTCAGGCGACATGACGGTGGGTCATGCGCGCAACTACGTGATGGGCGATGTCCTGGCGCGTATGAAGCGAATGCAGGGCTTCGAGGTGCTGCATCCGTTCGGATGGGACGCGTTCGGCCTGCCGGCGGAAAACGCGGCGATGAAGCGTGGCGGGGTGCACCCGCGTGACTGGACGCTCACGAACATCACGAAGTTCACGCGCGAGCTGAAGATGCTGGGGATCCTCTACGACTGGGACCGCGAGGTCACCAGCTGCCTGCCGGACTACTACCGGTGGACCCAGTGGCTGTTCCTGCTCTTCTATGAGCGCGGCCTGGCGCATCGCGCCATGTCGCCTGTCAACTGGTGCCCGGTCGACAAGACGGTCCTGGCCAACGAGCAGGTCATCAACGGGCGCTGCTGGCGGCATCCGGACGTCGAGGTCGAGAAGCGCGATCTGGAGCAGTGGTTTTTCAAGATCACCGACTACGCCGAGCGCCTGCTGGACGACCTGCAGCTGCTGGACAAGTGGCCGCACAAGGTGCGGCTGATGCAGACGAACTGGATCGGGCGCAGCGAAGGGGCGGAGGTCGATTTCGCCGTGGACGGCCACGAGGAGGAATCGATTCGCATCTTCACGACGCGACCTGACACCTTGTTCGGGGCCACGTTCATGGTGCTGGCGCCCGAGCATCCGTTGGTGGAGAAGGTCACGACCGACGCCCATCGCGCTCGCATGCGCGAGTACGTAGCCACGGCGCGCAAGGCGAGCGAGATCGACCGCCTGTCGACAGAGCGCGAGAAGACGGGGGTTCCGACCGGGGGATTCGCCATCAACCCCCTCAACGGAGAGAAGATCCCCATCTGGGTCGCCGAATACGTGCTCATGACGTACGGCACCGGGGCGATCATGGCCGTGCCGGCACACGACGAGCGCGACTTCGAGTTCGCCGGGAAGTACAACCTGCCGATCCGCGAGGTCATCGCGCCGGCCGGGGGCGCCGGCGACGATTTGAGTGTCGCCTACGTCGGACCGGGCGTGATGGTCAACAGCGGCCAGTTCGACGGCCTCGACAGCAAGACGGGCTTCGACCGCATCTGCGCGTGGCTCGAAGCCAACGGCGTGGGCAACCGCACGGTCAAGTACCGCCTGCGCGACTGGCTCGTCTCGCGGCAGCGCTACTGGGGCGCGCCGATTCCCGTCGTCTACTGCGAGGTCGACGGCATCGTGCCCGTGCCCAAAGACAAGCTACCGGTGCTCCTGCCCGACGAGTACAAGCCGCTCGCCGACAATCCGGAGTTCTGGCGCACCACGTGCCCCAAGTGCGGGCGCGAAGCGCGGCGCGAGACCGACACCATGGACACCTTCGTCGATTCTTCCTGGTACTTCCTTCGCTACGCGAGCCCTCACGACGACAAGGAGCCCTTCGATTCTGAGCTGGCCAACCACTGGATGGCCGTCGACCAGTACACAGGCGGGGTCGAGCACGCGATCCTGCACCTGCTCTACTCGCGGTTTTTCGCCAAGGTGTTGTTCGACGCCGGGATGCTAGACGTCTCGGAGCCCTTCATCCGGCTCTTCAACCAGGGCATGGTCAAGCGCTTTGGACAGGTGATGTCGAAGTCGGCCGGCAACGGGGTATCACCCGACGAGCTGGTGGAGAAGGATGGCGCCGACGCCGGGCGCATCTACGAGATGTTCATCGGTCCGCCCGAAGAGGACGTGGAGTGGACCGATCAGGGACTGCACGGCGTGGTCCGCTTCCTGCAGCGGGTGTGGCGCATTGTCCTGGAGCCGCAATCGATCCAGGTGGCCGGCACGCCGCCGGCCGGCCCTGATCAGACGGTGTTGCGACGCAAGGTTGCGCAGACGGTCAAAAAAGTGACCGAGGATTACGACGGCCTGCGGTTCAACACCGCGGTCGCGTACTTGATGGAGCTCGCCAACACGATGCAGGACTACCTGCAGGGGGGCGGAGCGCGCGATGCGATTTGGGATTCCGCGGCGCGCACCCTGGTCAAGTTGCTGAACCCGATCGGACCCCACATCGGCGAGGAGATGTGGGAGCGGCTCGGGGAGGGTGGACCCGAGCGTGGCTTGCTGGCGGACGCGCCGTGGCCGGAGTTCGACGCCGCGGCCGCGGCCGAGCCGCAGATGACGCTGGTGGTTCAGGTCGCCGGAAAGGTGCGGGACCGGCTGACCGCGGCGACGGGGCTTTCGGAAGAGCAGGCGCTCGCGCTGGCGCTGGCGAGCGAGAAAGTCCGCGCCGCGCTCAACGGCGGCCGCCCGTCCAAGGTCATCTACGTCCAGGACCGGCTGATCAACCTGGTCCCCTGAACTGCATTAACAGGCAGGGTTGCGGCCCTCGGGCGCCCGCCCTAGGCTGCCGGCGCCCCCCTCGGGAGGGTGGGGGTTTGGGATGGTTCCTTGGCGATCGGAACGCGAATCCCCGAGTCGAGGACGTAGTCCGCAACCAGGCTGGAACCCGCCTGGACCTTCACCGTGGGCGGGCCACTGATGATCCGCATGTAGCTCTTGAAGCTCACCTTCCAGGTCTCGGCGGGCAACTCGACCGAATAGGCGCCGCTCGAGTCGGTCCGCGTGCCCACCACGGTGCCGTTGCCGGTGAAATCGATCTCCAAACCGGCCGGCGGCCGGCCGGCACACGGTGGCAGGTTCGCCGCCTCGACCGGCGAGCACGGAACCACCGTCACGTGGCCGCTCACGGTGCCGGTTCCAGACGGGGTCTGCCCCGGGAAGCGGTAGGCCCCGCAGGCCACGATCAAGACCACCAGCAGCGACAGAAGCGCAGCTCTCATCAGAAAGACCCAACGCCCTCCACCCGCCCGAGGTCACGGCTCTGGCTGGTCAGAGCGTTGCGCATACTCTTTTAGGGCTCGCCGGGCCGCACAGTTCGTCGCCGGGCCACCATTGGTAACCAGGCAACCTTTCCGGGGTGGCCAAGAGGTAAGGCAGAGGACTTTGGATCCTCGACCGAAGGTTCGAATCCTTCCCCCGGAACCAGCCGATTGCATGCGAGAGCCTTAACAGGCTGGGTTTTCGTCCCCACTCGCGCGTCCTAGCCTCGCCTGCATGAGCAACCACCTCAGCTTGATTCCCGGCTGGAAACCCCTTCTCGCCCTTGCCCTCCCGGTGCTGCTTGGGATCGGCGCGGTAGCCGCAGCCTACCTGTATACCTCGGCCACCACACACCCTGGTCCGGTGACCGCCGCGGACGCGGCCGCCGCCGCAACCGCAGGCAATGTCGAAATACCGGCCCCCGCCGGCCTCCTGGTCCACGTGGTCGGCGCGGTCGAGCACCCCGGCCTCTACCGGATGAAGCGCGGGGATCGCGTTTACGACGCCATCGCCTCCGCCGGCGGACTGTCCGTGGAAGCGGACATCATGCGCCTCCCCAACCTGGCCGGCCGCCTCAAGGATGGCGAGCAGATCAAAGTCCCGTTCGCGAAGGGCTCCGCAGGCACAACCATCCTGGTCCGGACCAACCTCAACTCCGCCACGCTCGATGAGCTCGAGGTCGTTCCAGGCTTCACAAGCGCCTTCGCGCAGAACGTCATCGACTACCGCACGAACTTCGGCGGCTTTCAAAACACACGTGAGCTCGTCGAGATCCTGGGGATGAGCGAAGCCGACTTCGTGGTCGCGCGCCGCTACCTGACGCTGTGAACCAGTCCCGTGACGGCCGCGACCTGCGCTCTCTCGCGCGGGTGCCCCTTCTGGTGATCGCGCTCTCGTGGTCGATCGCGCTCGCAGCTGCGGTGGTGATCGCCCCGTCGCAATCGTGGATCGGCGCCCTCGCGGTTGCGCTTGCCATTCCATGCCTGGCCCTCGCGATCGCGATCCGTCCCGCCGTGCTCGCGCTCGCGTTGATGGCGGCCCTCCTCGGCGTCGGGCGCGCAGAGCTCCCGGCATTGGATGCCGGCGCTCCGACGCGCGCCGTTGCATTGGCGGGTCAGACCGCGACCATCACCGGCCACGTCGCCGACGACACCCGGGTCGCAGCGGGAGGTTCGGAGGTCCTCGTCGAGCCCGACCTGATCCTTGTCGATGGCTCGCCGGTCGCCGGAGTCGGCAACCTGATGGTGCGGTGGCGAGGGCCGGCGGAAGCAGGCTTCGGCGATCAGCTGAACGCCACCGGCAAGCTCTCATTGCCGCGCGACCTGCCGTCATTCGATCGCCGGGCGTACCTGGCCCAGCGCCATGCATATCTCGAGCTGGATACGACGGGCATCAACGTGACCAACCCCGCGTCCGGAATCGCGGCGCTGCCATCATGGCTGCGAGCGCGCTATATCGCCGCCATCGTCGGAGCGCTGCCCGCACCGCATGCCGCCGTCCTCCTGGGTGTGGTCCTCGGCATCCGGCAGGGAATCCCACCGGCGCTGCAGCAGGCGCTCATAGCGACCGGGCTGGTTCACCTGCTGGTCCTGAGCGGACTGAAGGTCGCGGTCTTCGCGCGCGTCGTACAAGGGACGTTGCGGCCCCTCCTTCGCGGATACGCGACGGTGCCTGCCCTCTGCTTCATCGGTCTCTACGCGCTCGCCGGCGGCGCCACCCCGGCGGCGATCCGCGCCGCCGTGATGGGCGGCATGGCCATTGCTGCCGCCGGCCTCGGCCGCGCGTCTCACGTGTGGACGTCACTTGCGGCCACCGCCGCCGCCATGCTGGCGTGGCGGCCAGAGCTCGCGTGGGACGTCGGCTTCCAGCTCTCGTTCGCAGGGACGGCGGCGATCATCCTGCTCACGCCCTGCATCGAGCGGCGCCTCCAGTGGCTTCCGGTTTTGGTCAGAGAGCCATTCGCGGTCACCTGCGCCGCGCAGGTTGGCACCCTCCCGATGATGGCCACCGATTTCCACCTGCTCTCACCCGTTGGCCCCATCGCGAACGCCCTCGTGCTGCCGATCCTGCCGGCGATCGTCGCCGCCGGCCTCGCCCTGGGCCCGCTCTCGGTCATTCCCGACCTGGCCCGCCTCGCCGCGATTCCAGTCGTCGGGCTCCTTGCATGCATCGAACAGCTGGCCTACCTGCTGGCACGGCTGCCCGCAGCGGCGATCCCGGTCGTCCGGTTCCCGACCTGGGCGGGCCTGGCGTACTACGCCGGCCTGGGGGCCGTCATCGCCGGCGGCCACGTCGACCCGCGGCGCCGATCACTCGCGTTGGGGACGGCTGTGGCTGCCCCCGCCCTGATCGCCGGCGCCGCCCTCTGCATGTGGGCCATTGCTCCTCCGCAGGTCAGCGTGCTTGCGGTCGGCAACGGGCAGGCCATCCTCTTCCGGAGTGCGCAGGGCGTGATCCTCGTCGACTCCGGGCCGAGTCCCGCTCGTCTCGGCGACGAGCTCGGGCAGATCCTGCCCCCATGGCAGGCCGGGCTGGATCTGGTCGCCATCACCGCACCAGGTCTGGGCCACATCGCGGGTTTCGCGGGCCTGGACCGGCCGGCGCGGACGGTGCTCATCCCCGACGCTCAGCTCACCGGGTCGGCCTGGCGAAGCGCGGCGTACGAAGCAGTCGCGCGGGGCGCCAAAGTCAAGCGTGCGCGAGCCGGTGACCTGCTCGAGGCAGCCGGTTTCAGGCTCGAGGTGCTCTCACCTGAGCCGGGGGCTCCCGGGGACCAGGTCGGCGCCGCTTACCTCGGGCTCCGGGTCGTCGCTCAGTCCGGCCGCAGCTTTTGCGACCTGAGTGATCTCGACCTCGATGCGCAAACCATCGCCGCCTCACGGCTCGCCGGCTCGTGCACGTATCTGCTGCTGCCCGCCGGCGGCCGCAGTCGCCTCTCGCCGGATCTGGAGCGCGTGACCTGGAATGCGCAGCTGATCGCGTCGCTCGCATCAGGAAGACTCGCGCGCGATTTCCCCAAGACCGTCTTGCGCACGGACCAGGAGGGCACCATCACGCTTCCCATGTGACACGCGCAGGTCGCGGTTACGATCGCAGCAGCACAGCCATGGCGACCTCCAAGCGCACCACGCCGATCCTGCTGCTCCACGGCGAGGAACGCTTCCTCGTCGAAGAGAAGGCAAGGACGACCCTTGAGGCCTGGCGGTCGGAGCTGGTCTCCGACTTTGGTTTCGACCGCGTCGAAGGCCAGGGCCTCACCGCCGGACGCCTGCAGGATTCCGTGCTGCAGGCGCCGTTTCTCGACCCATATCGAGTCATCGCAGCGACCATGGTGCCCGCCGCCCGCGCCGAAGGCCTCGCGACCGCATTGGCCGATGTCCCGGCCACCACCCGGGTTCTGATCACAGTCGCCGGCAGGCTCGGCCCGGGCAACAAATTGGCGAAGGCTGTGACCGCCGCCGGCGGCGCCGTCGAAGAGATGGTGCACCTCAAAGGCAGGGCGCTGAACGAGTGGGCCGCCCGGCGAGCGCACGATCATGGTCTGACGCCGGCGATCGCGGCGCAGGTCGTGCGCGTCACGCCGCCGGACCTCACGGTGATCGACTCCGAGCTTGCCAAGCTCGCCGCATACAAGGCGTCAGGCTCGAAGCTGACCGGCGAGGTCGTGACCGAGCTGCTCGCGGGAGGACGCGAGGACGAGATCTTCAAGCTCACCGACAACCTGCTTCCGCACCCAACCCCGGAGGCGCTCAACATCGCTCGAGGGCTTTCGCGGGGTGGCATGCAGCCGACCTCGGTCGCGTACCGAATGGCGCGACATGTCGCACTCGTTCTGGCGGTGCGTGCCCGGCAGGATCGGGGTGAGTCGTTGTCCGATGTCAAGGCCCAGATGAGCGAGCATCCCTTCGTACTCCAGAAGGCTTTCGAGACCGCTCGCGACACGGACAGCGACAGCCTGGAGGCGGCTTTGCGCGCGATCCGCGACTACGAATGGGAGGTGAAGTCGGGACAGATCGACCCGGAGCTGGGGCTCGACGTCCTCCTGGCCCGAATGTAGTCCGGGACTACTTGGAGCCGGGTTTCTTCGCCGCTGCTTTCTTGTCCGGGGCCTTGGTCTTCGCGGCCGCTGCGGCGGCGCCACCCTTCGCCGGCGCTGCACCCTTCTTCGATTTGCCACCTGCAGTCGCACCCGCCCCGGCCGCAGGCAGCCCGCCTACCTTTACCAGCTGCCGGGTCAGCCGGGCTTTCCGGCGAGCGGCGTTGTTGCGATGCAGGATGCCTTTGGACGCGGCGCGGTCGAGCGACCGTATGGCTTCGAGAGCGATCGCATAGCGGTCCGACTCCGCCACGGGACCCCCGGTCATCGAACCGCGGGCCTTCACGATCTTCGTCTTGACCTCGGAGCGCACCGCCCGATTGCGCAGTGTCCGGCGCACGCTCGCGCGTGCCTGCTTCTTCGCCGATGCGGTTCGCTTAGCCACGTTTCGATTCCAGGTGGGAGAAGGGCACGAAGCTAGGATTATAGAGGCCAGTGGAGTTCGAGCTCAGCGGGAAGCGCCCTACAGTGCATCCCGACGCCTACATCGCGCCGACCGCGGTTCTCATCGGTGACGTCGAGGTCGGCGCCGGCGCGAGCATTTGGTTCGGCGCAGTGCTGCGCGGCGACGAGGCCGCGATCAAGGTCGGCGACGGCGCCAACATCCAGGACAACGCGGTCGTCCACTGCGCGCGCGACCTTCCGACGCTGATCGAGCGCAACGCGAGCGTCGGCCATTCCGCACAGCTGGAGGGCTGCGTCGTCGGGGAAGGGGCTCTCGTGGGAATGGGCGCGACCATGCTGCAGCGCAGCCGGCTCGGCGCGGGTTCGATGCTGGCGGCGGGAGCGGTGCTTGGTGAGGGCAAGTCGGTGCCTGCCGGCCACCTGGCGGCAGGTGTGCCGGCGACTGTGCGCAAGCCATTGGACGGTTCGTCGCAGAGCTGGGTGGGCACTGCCGCCAGGCACTATCAGGACCGCGCCGTCAGGTACCGAGCGGACCTTCGACCCAGCCGCAGTTGAAAGTCGCGCTGCCCGCGCGCGCCAAGCTCAACCTGGACCTCAAAGTCATCGGGCGGCGCCGGGATGGATTCCACGAGATCCGAACGCACATGCAATCGGTCGCGCTGCACGACCTCCTCGAGGCCGCGCCCGCCAAGCGGACCTCATTCGCAGCCGACGGCTTGCCCGTTCCCGCGGTGGGGGACAACATGGTCGTCAAGGCTCTCGCGGCGATCGAAGCAGCTGTGGGTCGCGACCTGCCCACCGAGTTCCATCTGCACAAGCGCATCCCGCCCGGCGCCGGCCTGGGAGGCGCCAGCTCCGACGCGGCGACGGCGTTGCGGGCGGTGAAGATGATTCACGGAGTCGACGTCAAGCTGGCCGATATTGCCCACGCCCTCGGCGCCGACGTGCCGTTCTTCCTCGCGGGCGGCCGCGCGCTGGCGGAAGGGATCGGCGAGCAGCTCAAGCCGCTGCTGACCGAGCTCGCCTGGTTTGCGATCGCCTGGCCGGGTATCGAACTGTCGACCGCAAGCGTTTACGGTGCGTGGGACGAAACGAAGGGCGGGCCGCCGAACGAGTTGCGGCGCGCCGCCGAGCGCGCCGACGGCCGGGTGAAAGATTTCGCGGACCGGCTCGGTCGTGAGTGGCAGATGACAGGCAGCGGGTCGGCGTTCTTCAAACGCTGCGCGAGTCGGGACGAGGGACTGAAGGCGACCGAATCGCTGGACTGCTGGACGACGGTCACCCACAGCGTCGGGGCCTGGGCCTGATGCGGCGCGCTGCGGCAGTCTGGGCGGGCAAGGCCACCGGGGCTCTGTCCAGGATCAGCCGCCTCGGCGGTGGCACGACCTTGCCCGGGGACGTCGCCCGTGCCATCGACCCTGACGTTCTCCGCAAGCTCTCGCGCGACCTCAAGCACGGCGCCGTGGTCATCACCGGTACGAACGGCAAGACCACGACCGCGCGCCTCATCGGCTGGCTCCTCGAAGGAGCGGGATACAGCGTGGTGTCCAATCGCGCCGGCGCCAACCTCATCTTCGGCGCCACCGCGGCCGCGCTGGAAAGAGCCGGCGCCGATGGCAAGCTGAAAGTTGATTGGGGCGTTTTCGAGATCGACGAAGCCAGCCTCGAGCGCGCCGTCGACGAGATCCAGCCGCGCGCCGCGATCGTCCTCAACCTCTTCCGCGACCAGCTCGACCGGTACGGCGAGCTGGAGGCGATCGCGAAGAGGATCGAGGCGGCGCTCAGGCGACTGCCCGACAGCAGCCGAGCGATCCTCAACGCTGACGATCCCCGCGTCGCCGAAATCGGCATGAACCTCGAGCAGCCACCCCTGTGGTTCGGGCTCGACGACCCCTCCGTCGCGATGAGCGGGCTGCCCCACGCGGCCGACGCCAGGACATGCCCTCGTTGCGGCGCGAGCCTCGTTTTCGACGCCGTTTACGTCGGTCATGACGGCGTGTATCGCTGCCCCAATGGAGATTTCGCCCGACCGGCGCCAGACCTGGCCGCGACACACATCGACCTCAAAGGGTTTGAAAGCCTGGCGATGGGCGTCAGCGGAGTGCGCATCGAGCTGCCGTTGGGCGGCCTCTACAACTGCTACAACGCGCTCGCCGCCTTCGCCGCTGGTGTCACGCTCGGCCTGGACTCTGCATTCATCGCGGACCGTTTCCGCACCTTTCGCGCCGCCTTCGGCCGGCAGGAGCGCCTCGACGCCAAGGGGCGTGGGCTCAACCTCGTCCTTTCCAAAAACCCGGCCGGATTCAACGAGACCCTGCGGACCGCGGTCGACCTCGCCGGCGGCAAGAACTTCCTGATCGGCCTGAACGACAAGAAGGCCGACGGCACCGACGTCTCGTGGATTTGGGACGTCGACTTCGAGCGCCTCCGGGGGCGCGCGCAAGTAGTCGTGCCTGCAGGCAACCGAGCCCACGACCTCGCCGTCCGCCTCAAGTACGCCGGCGTTTCAGCGGCGCCGCCCGAGCGCGATCCCGCGCGGGCTCTCGACGGCCTCATCGAGGCCACTCCGGAAGGCGAGACCGCCCACCTGCTCTGCACGTACACGGCGATGCTGGATCTCCGCGCCGAGCTCGTCCGGCGCGGCTGGGCCAAGCCCTACTGGGACACTTAACCGGGAATGGCGAGAAAGACGTTCACCGTCGGTTGGCTGTACCCCGACCTCATGAACATCTACGGGGATCGCGGCAACATCCTCACGCTGCTCAAGCGTGCCGAGTGGCGCGGCTTCGACGCCCGGCTGGTCGAGCTGGAGCGCGGCACCACCCACGGCATTGAAGATGTCGATGTCTTCTTTTTCGGCGGCGGCCAGGATCGCGAGCAGGCGCTCGTATACGAAGACCTGCTCGACTCCAAGCAGCCCCTGCTCGAGCGCGCGGTAGCCGGCGGCGCCGGCGTGCTCGCCGTATGTGGCGGCTACCAGCTCCTCGGCCACTACTACCTGACCGCTGACGGCGACCGGTTCCCCGGCATCGGCCTCATCGACGTGCGTACCGAGGCCGGCAAGCGCCGATTCATCGGCGACGTGGTCGTCGACACCGACATGGCCGACCTCCACCCACAGACACTGGTCGGCTTCGAGAATCACAGCGGTCGCACGTACCTGGGGCCGAAAGCCCGGCCTCTGGGCCGCGTGCGCATGGGCTTCGGCAACAACGGCGAAGATCACACCGAAGGCTGCCTACAGGGAGCCATCCTCGGCACATACCTCCACGGTTCGCTGCTGCCCAAGAACCCTCACCTCGCCGACCACCTGATCAGGAGCGCGCTCGAGCGTCGCGGCATCAAGGACCTCGCCCCGTTGGACGACGCCGCCGAAATCGCCGCGCACCAACAAATCCTCGCCCGGGCCCACCGCGGATAAATCCCCTCTCCCCGAAGGGGAGAGGGTTGGGGAGAGTGGCGGGGAGCATCATCCGGATCGTGTCCAGCACATGGTCAAGGCGCTCGGTGACCTCCACCGGCGTGAAACGCACGACTCGAAACCCTCGAGACTCGAGCCAAGCCGCGCGGGCTGCGTCGCTGGGGGGCGACCGATCGAACATCTCGCCCCCGATCTCGACCACCAGGCGCGCCGACAGGCAGGCGAAATCAACGATGTAAGGCCCGACCAGGGCCTTGCGTCGAAACTTGAAACCGTCGAGCTGCCCGCCTCGCAGACACGACCATAGGTTCCACTCGACTCCGCTCATCGTGCGTCGGAGATAGCGGGCCAGCTCGACTCGGGATAGCGGCACGGCAAAGAGCAGCATCCGCAGCCAGGCCTGGAATGAAAACCCCGCCTGTTAAGAGGTCAGCGGCGCCTTGTAGGAGTCTTTGCGACCCGGCGGGTCGAACGAGCTCGCGGCCGAACGACCGCCTTACTCGCCCCATTCGACCTGTTCGTCGCCGCCGGCTCGGATGACACCGCCGTCCCCGCCGCCGGCTTCGCGCCACTGCGCGCCGGCGTCAGAGCCTCCCGCAGCACCTGGTCGATCGATTCCACCAGCACCAGCTGCATCTCCTTGCGCAAATCGGCAGGAATGTCGTCGAGATCGGCTTCGTTATGGGAAGGCAGCAGCACCCGCCGGATACCCGCCCTGTGCGCGCCCAATACCTTCTCCTTCACCCCACCGATGGGCAGCACCTTGCCCCGCAAAGTGATCTCGCCGGTCATCGCCACGTCATCGCGCGCAGGACGGCCGGTCAGGATCGAGGCCATCGCCGTCAGCACGGTCACGCCGGCGGACGGGCCTTCCTTCGGCTGCGCACCCGCGGGCACGTGGACGTGGATGTCGTTCTTCTCGAACAGCGAAGGATCGATGCCCAGGACCGCCGCGCGATCCTTCAGATAAGACAGCGCCGCCGAGGCCGACTCCTTCATCACGTCCCCGAGCTGGCCGGTCAGGCGCAGCTCGCCCTTGCCTGGGGTCAGGGCTGCCTCCACGAACACGATCTCGCCCCCGGTGGGCGTCCACACGAGTCCAGTAGCCACCCCGGGACGGTCGATACGCTCGCGGACATCGTCATGGAACCGGCGCTTGCCCAGGGCGGCGCGCACCCGTTTCACATCCACCGCCTTCCGCGGCCGCTTGCCGACAGCGATCTCCGCCACCGCGCGCCGCATCACCGACGCGATCTCGCGCTCGAGGTTGCGCACGCCGGCCTCGCGCGTGTACTGGCGGATGATCAGCCGGACAGCCTCCTCAGCCATCCCGACCTCACCCACGCGCAGTCCGTGCGCGGCGAGCTGCTTCGGCACCAGGAACCGCTCCGCGATCTGCACCTTCTCGTCCTCGGTGTAGCCGGAGAGGTTCAGAACCTCCATCCGGTCGCGCAGCGCGGCGGGGATGGTCTCGAGTGAGTTCGCAGTCGTGATGAACATGACCTTCGACAGGTCGAAGGGCACATCCAGATAGTTGTCGCGAAAATCCTTGTTTTGCTCCGGGTCGAGCACCTCGAGCAAAGCGGACGACGGATCGCCCCGCCAGTCCGAGCCGATCTTGTCGACCTCGTCCAGCATGAACACCGGATCATTCGACTCTGCGCGCCGGATCGCCTGCAAGATGCGTCCGGGCATCGCGCCGATGTAGGTGCGCCGGTGTCCACGAATCTCAGCCTCGTCGTGCACCCCACCCAGGGAAGCGCGTGCGAACTTGCGGCCCATGGCGCGTGCGATGGAGTGGCCTAGAGAGGTCTTGCCGACTCCAGGCGGGCCGACGAAGCAGAGGATCGGCTCGCGGCCGCGCTCGGTCAGCCCGCGGACCTGCTTCAGGCGCCGCACCGCGAGATGCTCGACGATGCGCTGCTTCACCTTGTCGAGGTCGTAGTGATCGGCGTCGAGGATCTCGCGCGCCTTGGCGACGTCCACCTCGCCGCCGGTCGAGGTGTTCCACGGCAGGGAGACGATCAGCTCGAGGTACGTGCGGATCACCGACGACTCAGGTGACGCCGATGGAATCCGCTCCAGGCGCGCGAGCTCGCGGTCGGCCTCGCGTTTCGCCTCGGGCGTGAGCCCCGCCTTCTCGATCCGCTCTCGCAGCTCGGAGAGCTCCCCATGCTCGCTGTCCAGCTCGCCCAGCTCGCGCTGGATCGCCTTCAGCTGCTCGCGCAGGAAGTACTCGCGCTGCGCCTTGCCCATCTGCTCCTCGGCCTGCGATTGGATCTTTCGTCCCAGCTCCAGCACCTCGAGCTCGTGCGCGAGATTTCCGAGCAACCGCTCGAGCTTCTGCTTGGCCGAGTCCATCTCGAGGATCTCCTGCCGCTGCTCGGTCGTGAGGCGGATGTGGTTGGCGATGTAGTACGCGAGGTGCAGCGGATCATCGATCGCGCCGGCGGCGCTCGCCAGCTCGGCTGGCAGATGGGGCGCCAGCGTGACGAGCTGCTGGAACGACGAGATCGCGCGCCGCAGCAGTGCCTCGCGCTCGATGGGCGAGAGCGAATCGGGCGTCTCCGGCAGCATCTCCACACGGCAGTTGAGGTAAGGCTCTTCAGACGTCGCCGAGAGGAGCTTGATCCGGCGCAGCCCCAGGACCGCCAGCTGTATGGTGCCGTCGGGCAGCTTCAGCATGTGTTGCACGCGCACCATCGCGCCGACGTGATGGAGATCCTTGAATCCAACCTCCTCGGCGGTCTCGTCGAGCTGGGTCGCCACTGCGATATGCCTCTCCGCGCCGGGAAGGTCGTCGAGCAGCTGCAGCGACCTGCGCCGCCCCACCGACAAGGGGATGAAGATCCGCGGAAACACGACCGTGGACTTGAGCGGCAGGACGGGCAGGTGCGAAGGCACGATGCCCTCCAGGTTCACCGCGGCGATCTCGCTCACAGCAACACAGTATTCCCCAGTGATGGGCTGCTGATACCGAGCGAATCGATCAGGTCGCCGGCCAGAACTCCCCAGGCGCGAAGACGCCCCAGCCAAGGCTGCCGCCCTGCCCGTGAGGATCGTCGCCGAAACCCCAGTTGATCTCGGTGTTCGCCCCGGTGGACAGGTTGATCGCGTAGACCCTGCCACTGGGGATGGTCGCCCCCGCGCACTGGTCGGCCGGCAGGCAGACCCGCTCGTCGAGGGACCACACCCAACCATCCTTCGCAAAGATGACCTGGGTGCGAAGCACGTCGACGAGCATTTGGGTGGTCCCAGCCTTCAGGTCGTAGGCATAGATGCGGGGGTCGACCTGGTTGTTCGGGTCGACGTACGCCGTGTAGGCAACCAGGCTTCCGTCGGGGGACAGCCCCGGCGCGTAGGACCAGGCGGCCGCCCCCGTCAGGTTGGAGACTCCTGCTTCAGGCGTCCACGATTGCTCAGGGGTCGGCGCGAAGCTCGTGAGAAACAAGCGGTGGCCGCTTCGGTCCCAAAGGGCCCCCATGACGCCCGGGTCAAACGAGGTCACCTTGGAGCGGTCGGAAACGCGATACACGGCCAGCGGCTCCGAGCCTTTGCCGGCAATCCAGCCCGCGACTACGTACTGGCCGTCGGGCGACACCGCCAGGACCTGTGGAGGCAGGCCGAAGCGGCAGATGCAGTCACCGATCCCGATTCGATAAGTGAAGAGGAGCGCCGTACTTCGCTGAGCGTACAGCCAGACCTGCGTGCCGCCGTTGGGGTAGTTGGCGTTGTCAGCGGCCTGCGGCATCGTGTAGGCCATCACGGTCTGGTCCGCCAGCCACGAGCCGGACGTCACATTAAACGGGAATTTGCCGGCATGGCTCTCGTTGCCGCTCCCGAGTGAGTGGAGCATCACGTCCGTCTCGGTCGCCGACACCGGCTTCAGGTACTCGAACGTGTCCTGGGTGAACAGGTGCGTCGAGGTGTTGCTGATCTTGCAGAGGAGTCGCGGGCGGACCGGATCCGTCACGTCATAAAGCAGCTGGATGGCCGTCCGCGTTGCGCTCATGAGCAGCATTGGCCCCGCGCTGGAGCCGTTATGGCAGGTGACCTGCGGAGGCGGCGTCGGCTGGGGGGCTGTACTTGGACTGGGAGAGGGGCTGGCCGCCGGGGTCGCGATCGTCGCCCTGGGAGAGGGCGAGGGCGAAATGGCAGCCGTAGGGGCAGCCGAGCCGCAGGCGGTCACGAATACGGCCACCGCCGCGAGGCCGATCAGCCTTTGCATGCAGGAAGCCTAACGAGCCGCACGGCAGGCTCATTGCTACCCACCCGTATAATTTCGGGCAGCCCGGAAGGGCGAAAATTTGAGCTCATCGCTAACGGCCGTCATTCTGGCCGCCGGTCACGGCACCCGCATGAAGTCGCGAACTCCGAAAGTTCTGCATGTGCTGTGCGGCCGCCCGATGATCGATTGGGTCATCGACGCGGTCAGGGAAGCCGGCGCGAGCCATATCAAGGTTGTCGTCAACCCCCATCACGCCGAGGTGGCCGCCCACCTGGACGGGAAAACCGACGTGGTCTTCCAGCGGGACCCACGCGGCACCGCCCACGCTCTCCAGCAGGTCGAAGGCCTCAAGGGCGACGTGCTCGTCGTCAACGGCGATTCACCGCTGCTGACCGCCGGCACCATCAGGCGCGTCGTCGATTCGCACCGCGAGGCCAAGCGACCGGCCACTCTCGCCAGCGTCGAAGACCCGAGACGCGATGACGGCCGCATCGTGCGCAACCAAAACGGAGACTTCGAGAAGATCGTCGAACGCAAGGATGCCGGCGACGAGCTGCGAAACACCGTTCACGAGTTCAATGTCGGCGTCTACTGCTTCGACGGCGGTCGTCTTCAAGGCGCGCTCGCGCAAATCGCGAACGACAACAACGCCGCCGAGTACTACCTCACCGACGTATTTCTCCACCTGCAGCCGGTCAACGTCGTGCGGCTTGCGGATCCCAACGAGGCGATGGGCATCAAGGACCGCGTCCGCCTGGCCACCGCAACTGGCATCCTGCGCAGGCGAATCCTGGATCACCTGATGGAGGAGGGCGTCACCATCGTCGACCCCGACTCCACATTCATCGACGCGAACGTCACCGTCGGCCAGGACACGACCATTGAACCCTTCTGCGTCATCAAGGGCGACACGAAGATCGGACGCGACTGCCGCATCGGCCCACACGCCCATATAGAGGACGCGAGGATCGGCGATCGCTCGGATTGCGGTCCCTTCGTGAAAATCCGCCCGGGCACGGAGCTCGCCGAAGACGTCCACATAGGCAGCTTCGCGGAGCTTGTGAGGACCAGGGTGGGAAGAAACAGCAAAGTGCCGCACGTCTCCTACCTCGGGGACACCGACCTCGGCGAGGATGCCAACATCGGCGCGGGCACGATCACGGCCAACTTCGACGGCGCCCACAAGAACCGCACCGAGATCGGCGACGGCGCGTTCGTCGGCGTGGACACGATGCTGGTCGCTCCGGTCAGACTTGGTCGAGGGGCTCGCACCGGGGCCGGCTCGGTCGTCACCAAGGACGTCCCAGACGGCGCGACAGCGGTCGGAGTTCCAGCTAGGGTGGTACGGAAGAAACCCCCTCTCCCCGAAGGGGAGAGGGTCGGGGAGACGGGCTTGGAGCGCAAAGATTGATCGGCAGATTGACCACCGCAGTCGAGTTCACAGGCGAGGAGGCCTCACCGTGGGGCGCCCTCAAGCTGATCGCTGGCAGCGCCAACCCCGAGCTGGCCCAGCGCATCTCGACCAAGCTCGACGTCCCACTCACCGACCCCCGCCTGCGCCGTTTCCCCGATGGCGAGATCAACGTCAAGATCGAAGACTCGATGCGCGGTCACGACGTGTTCGTGATCCAGCCCACCTCACCGCCCGTGAACGAGCACCTGATGGAGCTGTTCATCATCCTGGACGCGCTGCGCCGCGCCTCGGCCGGAAGGGTGACGGCCGTCGTCCCCTACTACGGCTACGCGCGCAAGGAGCGCAAGACCCAGCCCCGCGAACCGATCTCCGCCAAGCTGGTCGCCAACTTCATCACGCTCGCCGGCGCCGATCGGCTGCTGCTGCTCGACCTCCACGCCGAGGCCATCGAAGGGTTCTTCGACGTGCCGACCGACCACCTCTCGCCGCATCGGATCATCGCCGAATACCTCCTCACTCTGAATCTGCAGCACCTGACAGTGGTCGCCCCCGACGCTGGTGGAGGGCGCCGAGCCGAGGCGGTCGCCAACCAGCTCCAGGCGCCCATCGCGTTCGGCTACAAGCGGCGCTCGGGCGACGACGAGGTTGAGGTGATCGCGGTTTCCGGTGACGTGAAGGGCCGCGACTGCGTGGTGGTCGAAGACATCATCACCACCGGCGGCACCATCTCCAAGCTGGCGCAGGCGCTGCACAAGCAGGGTGCCCGGCGGGTGCTGATCGCGGCCACCCACCCGGTCCTGACGGGGGATGCCGTGGAGCGTCTCAAGAGGGCGAATGTAGAACAGGTCATCGTCACGGACTCGGTGCCGATCGCCCCTGAGAAGTTCGACCCCGAGCTGGTCACGGTCCTTTCGGTGGCGCCTTTGCTCGCCGAGGCGATCATCCGGGTACACGAGAACCGGAGCGTCAGCGAGCTCTTCAGTTAGTCCTTCCTCATGAACGCACAGGAATGGATCGAAGTCATCGTCTTGGTCGTCTGCTTCGTGGCGGCCGCCCTGGCCGCCGGCACCGAGACCGCGCTCACCTCGGTCGGACGGCTGCGCGTCCGGTTCCTGGCCGAGCAGGGGAGCAAGTCCGCGGCCATCCTGCAGAAGCTGCGATCCGACCCGAACCGCTACCTCTCCACGGTCCTCTTCACGAACACCCTGGCCCTCATCGTCGCGTCGACCTCGACCACGCTGCTCACCGATTCACTGTTTTCGCACTGGGGGGTGCCCAGCGTGTGGCGGTTGTGGCTCGCGCTGGTGGTGTCCTTCGTGCTTTCGGTCATCCTCTTGATCGCCGCCGAGGTCACGCCGAAAACGCTTGCGATCCGCTACGCGGAGCGCGTGGCGCTGGCAACGGCCGGCCCGGTCGACAGGCTGGCGAGCTTCCTCGGTCCGATCCTGTGGGCGGTCACGATCATCTCGCGCGCCCTCACCGGCGGCCGCGCCGCGCGGGCCCCGTTCCTCACCGAAGAAGAGCTGCTGACTCTCCTGCACGTCTCCGAGGAAGCCGGTGTGATCGAGGAGCAGGAGCACCAGATGATCCATGGCATCATCGAGATCGGCGACAAGACCGTGCGCGAGATCATGATCCCGCGCACCGACATCGTCGCGATCGAGAAGACGTCGAGCCTGAAGGACATCGTCAAGATCTTCAAAGAGCACCGGCACACTCGAATGCCGGTCTACGAAGAGGACCTCGATCACATCGTGGGCCTGCTGCACGCCAAGGACCTGCTGCTCTACTACACGCTCAGCAGCGCTCAGAAGTTCGACATCGACAAGATCCTGCGCTCGATCAGGTTTACTCCCGAGCAGAAGAAGGTGGACGAGCTGCTGCTCGAGATGCGGACGGAGAAGGTCCACATGATGATCGTGGTCGACGAGTACGGCGGCACCGCCGGCCTCGTCTCCATGGAGGACCTGCTCGAGGAGATCGTGGGCGAGATCCGCGACGAGTACGACTCCGGCGAGGAGGACCTGCTGACGATCCTCAACGACCACGAGGCCCGTGTCGATGCCGGCTTTCCGCTCGAGGAGCTCAACTCACGACTCGGGCTGGCGATCGAGGAATCGGGCGACTACGACTCGGTCGGGGGGTACGTGCACGCGATGCTTGGCAAGATTGCGGTGGCCGGCGATTCGTTTCGAGGCGGGCGGGCGCTATGGACGGTGGAGAAGGTCAAGGGCCGCCGCATCGAGATCGTGCGCTTGAAATCCGACCAGCCGTGGCCGGAGGAAGCGCTTGCTGCGTCGGGCTTCGCGCATCCCTCGCAGTCCGATGGCCGCCCGGACGAGCAGGATACGAGCGACATGGAGGAACCGACTGGCCACATATCGTGACCATGCGGTCGTGCTCCGCAAGCTCGACTACGGCGAGGCGGACCGCATATTCACGCTTCTGACGCGCACCCACGGCAAGGTGGGTGCGATCGCGAAGGGGGTGCGCCGGCCGGAGAGCAAGCTGGGCCCGTCACTCGAGCTGTACGGGCATGTGGACGTGTTGCTGGCCAAGGGCCGTGGCGACCTCGATGTCGTAGCTCAAGTGCAGAGGATGCCCGGCGAGCGCATCACCGGAGACGTCGAGCGCATGTCGCACGCCGCGTTGATCGCTGAGCTGGCGGAGCGGGTGTGCGAAGACCGGCATCCGGTCGACGGCGTCTACGAGCTCACCGTGATGGCGCTCGACGAGCTGGCGCGCGAGACCGATCCGCGCCGCGCGTCGGCGTACTTCTTGATGGCCGCGCTCGACCTGCTCGGCTACGCGCCGCAGCTCATGGAGTGCGCGTCGTGTGGGAAGCCGCTGCCGGCGAAGCCGGCGGTGTTCAGCGCGACGGCGGGCGGGTTCCTGTGCGATGACTGCGCGGCGCCTCTGGCCTCGGCTCCGACAGTCCCCCTCTCCGCTATCAAGGTGCTCCGGTTGATGGCGAGCGGCGACCTGGCGACGTATCGGCGTCTGAAGCTGGACGGGGAATTGATGGATGCCGTGGAGAGGGTGCTGACGGTGCAGCTGGAGCATCACCTGGACCGGCGCCTGAAGTCGCTACAGTTCCTTCACCAAATGAGGGGGGTTTGAGATGTTCAAGGACACGAAGGCATTCAGCGGTTTTTCAGTCAACGATCTGGCCGCCGCGAAGAAGTTCTACGGTGAAACCCTCGGGCTAGACGTGGATCAAGGTCCTCAAGGCCTGAGGCTCAAGATCGCGGGCGGAAACGCCACCTTCGTCTACTCGAAAACCGACCACGTGCCCGCGACGTACACGATCCTGAACTTCCCGGTCGACGACATCGACAAGGCCGTGGATAGATTGACGGCCGCCGGCGTCAACTTCGAGCATTACGGCCAGCTGACTGACGCAAGAGGGATTGCCCGCGGCGCGACGACGGGCGGAGGCCCGGACATAGCCTGGTTCAAGGACCCGGCCGGCAACATCCTGTCCGTCCTGCAAGAAGGCTGACCCTGGGTGGCAATCCCTTCTCCCCGCAGGGGAGAGGGTTAGGGAGAGGGGCGTTGAGCACGACATCGGTTCAGCTGGGAGTTGACTCTTGACCGTCCCGCGCGACCAGCTGATGGAAAAAGTCGTGGCGCTCACGAAGCGGCGCGGCTTCATCTTCCCGTCGAGCGAGATCTATGGCGGGGTGTCCGGCTTCTACGACTACGGACCGTATGGGGTAGCGATGAAGCGGGCGATCCGCGACTTGTGGTGGCGCCACATGGTGGAGCTGCGCGACGATGTGGTCGGCCTGGAATCCACCCTGATCATGCCGTCGGAGGTGTGGGCCGCGTCCGGCCACCTCACCAACTTCGTCGACCCGCTTCGCCAGTGCCTGGGCACGTGCAAGAAGCGGTGGCGCGCGGACAACGTCAAGGGCGACAGGTGTCCCGAGTGTGGAGGCCCGCTGGACGAGCCGCGCATGTTCAACCTGATGTTCAAGACCAACGTGGGTCCAGTGGAGGACACCTCGTCGGAGGTCTACCTCAGACCCGAGACGGCGCAGGGTATGTTCGTCGATTTCAAAAACGTCATCAACTCGACGCGGGTGCGGGTTCCCTTTGGAATCGCCCAGCAGGGGAAGGCCTTCAGGAACGAGATCACGCCTGGCAACTTCGTCTTCCGCGTGCGCGAGTTCGAGCTGATGGAGATGGAGTATTTCGTGAAGCCGGGCGAGGACGACGAGTGGTTCCACTACTGGCGCGAGGAACGGCTGCGCTGGTACTTGGAGGACCTGGGCCTGAGCAAAGAGCGACTGCGTTATTACGACCATCCGAAGGAATCGCTGTCGCACTACTCGAAGCAGACGACCGACATCGAGTACGAGTTTCCGTTCGGTTGGGGGGAGCTCGAGGGTGTGGCGGACCGCACGGACTTCGATCTTCGCGTCCACCAGGAGCAATCGAAAGTCGACCTGACCTACCTTGACCCGGAGACCAACGACCGCTACCTACCGTGGGTAATAGAACCCGCGGTGAGCGTGGAGCGAATCTTCATCACGCTGCTGGTCGACGCGTACGACGAGGACGTGGTCAACAACGAACCGCGCGTGGTCCTCCACCTGCACCCAAACGTGGCTCCGGTGCAGGTGGCGGTGGTCCCGCTTTCGAAGAAGGAAGACCTGATCAAGGTCGCGCGGGAGGTGCAGTCATCCCTACAGGGCGAGTTCCGCGTGGAGTACGACCAGACGGGGGGCAACATCGGCCGGCGTTATCGCCGGCAGGACGAGATCGGCACGCCGTTCTGCGTGACGGTCGACTTCGACACGCTGAACGACAGGGCAGTGACCATCCGCCAGCGCGACTCCACCCAGCAAGAACGCGTGGCCATTGCGGACCTGGCCGTCAAGCTTCAACAGCTCGTCTGAGAATCTATTGAGATTGCCAGTTACCGAAGACGGCGTTACGTACGAAGACGGTGAAATTCAGCGGCGGGGCGGCCGCACCCTCGCTTGGCGCTGGTGGGGCGAACCGGGCGGCACCCCTGTCCTGCGGCTGCAGGGCACGCCGGGGTCAAGGCTCTACCGGCACCCCGATCCGGCCATCCAGCGTGGCCTCGGAGTCCGCTACCTCATGGCCGACCGGCCGGGATATGGTGGCTCGGATCGGCTACCCGGGCGTGGGGTGGCCGCCATCGCCGACGACCTTGCGGTCCTGCTCGACCATCACCAGCTCGATCGCGTACCGGTGATGGGGACGAGCGGCGGCGGTCCTCATGCCCTGGCCGTGGCCGCTAAGCACCCGGGCCGAATCACGGCCGTGTCAGTGATCGTGGGCGCGTCGCCGCTCGAACCCGATGAGGTAGATCGGCTGGTGGGAGTCAACGCCGCCGGCTACGCGGCCGCCGAGCGCGGATGGGATGCCCTGCATGAGCTGTTGACCCAGGTTCGCGTGCGCATTCTCGGCGATGAAGGCATGGCCGGCGTCCTCTCCGACGCGCCGGCTGAGGATCGCGCCATCATGCGGGACCCAGCCTGGCAGCGGATCAGTCGGGCCAACTCTGCGGAAGCGCTTCGCCAAGGCGCCGAGGGCTGGACGGACGAATCAATGGCCCTGCACCGTCCCTGGGACTTCGACCCGGCACAGATCCGATCGACGGTCACCTGGTGGCACGGCGACAACGACATGAACGCGCCCCTTTCGGCGGCGAAGCGAGCCGCGGCTCGTTTGAAAAGCGTCGACATGCGCGTCTGGCACAACGAAGGCCATTTCGCGTCGCTGACACATGAGGCCGAGATCGTGCGGGAGTTGCTCAGCCGCTCCGCCTGAGTGAACGCTTAGGAAGCACCTTGGTTCAGGGGAGTCCCGGTGGAAGTTGAGCATGAGACTCTGGTTGAGTCTGGCCCCGAATGGCGCAGCGGCTGGGTCGCGCCCGCCAGTCTGGCTCGAAACCAGACTCGGCGGCAGTGGGTCGGCGGAAGCCAGGGATTCAGTCACGCGTCCACGGCCCGATCACGGCGCCGAGCCTATCGCCGCCTAGGAGATCGTGGCTTCGATCGAGCCCTGGTGCGACTTCATGTGCCCGATCAGCACCCTCTCGATACGCTGCTGCACGGTCATCGTTCCCGTCGGAAACTGGCGCTCCTTGTCGAGCTGACCGTCGGGGATGGCCCGTAGCTCTTTGGCGATCCGGGCTTTGCTGTCTCGCAGCGAAGTCAGAACCTCCGCCCTGGTCGTATGGGCGTGCTCGTTGGCGTGCCGAGCATTGATCTCTTTGAAGTCGACCGGTGGCGTGGGCTTGTCTTCGATGATGGCCTTGATCCGGCTCATGATCCAGTCTTGATTGATCGCCACGTGGTGGGCGATCACGCCCACCGGGCGGCTCTCGTCCTCGTTGTTGAGGCGCAGGTCGGGTGTGTTCTTTCCTTTCATGCGCCAGTGTTCGACGGTCAGCGATTCGACCAGGCGGATGAAGCCCTCCTGCGCCGCCTCGAACTGGTCAGCCAGGCGCGCCGAACGGGTCAATTTCGCGTCAGGCATGGCTCCAACTTATCAGGTGCCTTGCCCGCACCGAATCCGCTTGGGAAATCCACTGCGGCCGTACCTCGAGTGTTCTGGATTAATAAGACTTAACACCCAAATTGGACTTTTGACTTAACGGATAGTGAAATACGGGAGTAGAGTGCGCTCCAGCCTGCGGCTTAACGGGCTCTCCGAGCCCGCCGCCAGGCTTGTGGGAAGGGCGGGCGGACGTTGTGGCTGCCAGTGAGCTCGGTCGACCGAGGCAGGTTTCTTCTTTTCTCTCGGCGCCGCCTGACCGTTCGCACTCAGCAGGGGCACCTGCGGCCGTTGTTCTCTAAGGAGAGAACGGGGAGACAGAAACAATGGAGATGACGTTGCCGCGTTCACTGGTTGCCTTGCAACCATTCTGGAAACGCACCCTGCTTGCGGGCGCCTTGGCGCTGGCGATCGTGGTGGGCCTGGGAGGCCCAATCAAGCCGGCCAAGGCGATAAATACGGCCGACCTCCTGATCCTCAGCACGTCGATCACCAAGCCGGCTGCGGACGGCAATCCACTCAGCGTCGAGGAGCAGGAGGCAGTGGCCCTCGGTTTGACCGTCAACATCGTGACTCCGGTCCAGTGGGCGGCGATGACCACCGCTCAATTCGCCGCTTACAAGGCGATCGTCCTGGGCGATCCGACATGCCAGGGTCCTGGACCGACCACGCCATTTATTGGGGCGGCGGAGGCCAACGGCCCTGTATGGGGACCGGCCGTCAACGGCAACATCGAAGTGATCGGCACCGACCCCACCTGGCACACCATCCACGGCGCCGGCACTGGGACGGATCCCACCGTATCGGTGCATGCCCGCGAGGTGGTGCATTCGGGCCTGAACTTCGCGGCCAACAGTGGCACAGCCAAGACCGGCGCCTACGTGACGCTCAGCTGCTACTACCACAACACCGCGGCGCACACGCCGGTCCCGGTTCTCGACGCCTTCGAAACGACGCCCGGAAAGTTCACGGTGACAGGAGTCGGCTGCTTCAACGACTCACACATTGTGGCCACCAGTTCAGCCCTCACCGGGCTCACGGACGCAAGCCTGTCCAACTGGACGTGCTCGGTGCACGAGGCGTTTGACAAGTGGGCCTCCGACTTCCTCGTGCTTGCCATCGCACGAGGCGCTGGCGGCGCTTACACCGCGCCCGACGGCTCTGTCGGCACGCCTTACATACTCGCCCGGGGCAACATCTCAGTGGGCGACATCACCCTGGACCCACCGGACCAGACCGTCTGCACCACTGATATGGCGACTGTCACTGCCACGGTGAAGAGCGGCGGCACGGCGGTGCCCGGCGCGACAGTGACGTTCAACGTAATCAGCGGACCCAACAAACTAAAGACGGGCACCGCCGTCACGAACGCTTCGGGCCAGGCCAGCTTCACATACACCGACTCCGGAGGGGCCGGAACCGACACCCTGACCGCCAGTTTCACCGACAGCAGCGGCCACACGCAGACCTCGAAGACGGTGACTGTGACCTGGAAAGTGTGCGAGGAGCCCATAACGGCGACCGGGACCACCCTGAGTGCCGTCGAGGGCCAGCCTTTCAGCGCCACCGTTGCGACAATCACCGATCCCACCATCACCTCCACAGCGGCGGAGTACTCGGCAACCATCGACTGGGGCGATGGCAGCAGCTCGGCCGGGACAGTCAGCGGTCCAACAGGCGGACCGTTTACGGTCAGCGGTAGCCACACCTACGCCGAGGAAGGGACGTACACGATAACGGTGATGGTTACGGACATCGACGACGCCACCAACGGGGCAACCGCCACCTCCACGGCTACCGTTGCCGATGCCGCGCTGACCGCCAGCCCGGCATGCATAGCCACTTCAACACAGTCCTACCTCGGTGCGACAGCCACCTTTACGGATGCGGCCAGCCCGTCTGGAACCCTGTCCGACTTCTCAGCCACCATCGATTGGGGCGACGGCGCGGTCACGGCCGGTACGGTGACCGGCCCCAACGGTGGCCCGTACATGGTCACTGGCGCGCACACATATGCCACGACTGGCATCTTCACCATCACCACAACCATCCACGACGTGGGCGGCAGCAAGGCAATGACCTCCTGCAGCACCCTCGGGTTCGCCTTTGCGCCCGGTGGCGGTAGCTTCGTCATCGGCGACAAGAACGCTGCACCCGGTAGCTCGGTCACTTTCTGGGGCGCGCAGTGGGCGAAGGACAACCCCACGAGCGGCGGCTCCGCGCCGAAGAGCTTCAAGGGCTTTGCCGAGGATCCGACCACGCCGAGCTGTGGCATCGCCTGGACAACCGATCCCGGCAACAGCACGCCGCCTCCGAACGGTCCGCTTCCTACCTTCATGGCGGTGATCGTCACCAGCTCCGTAGGCAAGGACGGCTCCGAGATCTCCGGCGACACCGTCCACATCGTCGTCGTCAAGACCAACCCCGGCTATGCGTCGAACCCGGGCCACGCGGGCACGGGTACGGTCGTGGCCGTGGTCTGCTAGCGGTCGATTCGCGTCGTCGGGAGGGGGCGTCGCGGGGCGCTCCCTCCCAAATCCCCTTTTCTAGACCCGGAGGCCTGCCGGATCCTTCGCGCTCGCCTCGCGGGATGGCGGCCCGGCGACCGCCGCGCCGAGCGCGGCAGCCCACGCCGGGGCCCACGCCCAGAGCCCGGGCAGGTAGATCGCGAACACGAGTGGCATCGCGATCGCGGCCACCACCGCAGGCGCCCGCGAGTGCAACCGCACCGACAGCAATGGCGCCATCGACAGCAGCAACAGCAGGGCCACCATCGCTGAGCCCTGCAGCCCCCAGGTGGACGCATATGAGATCTCCCAGCAGTGGAACGTCGCGCCCGCACCGTCGCACTCGCTCCCCGCTCCCTCGAACAGGAAGTAGGCGAGGATGCCCAGCGAGTACAGAGGTCCGATCCACGCCAGGAATACCCGCAAGCTGCGCCTCCGCCGCCCGATGAGTCCCAACGCGATCGCCGCGACCAGGAGCGCCGCCAGCACGGCGGCGGCGCCGGCCAGTTCCAGGGCCATGAAGATGCGAGTCTACCGGCTAGCCCTTCATGGGCCGACGATTCGGATCGTCCAGAAGTCCGATGAGAGGCTCGACTGGATGAGGTACGTGTACGGCAGCGTGAAGTAGCCCGCCAGACCCCACCCACGACCCCACGAGTTGCGCACCAGGAACCACTGGTTCGCGTCCTCGTATCCGACAGCCATGACCGCATGCCCGCCGATTGCCCGCTCGCTCGGCGCCGGCATCGGCGCATGCCCGCTTTGCGCCACCGCCGCGCTTTCGAAGCTCTCGTAGACCGTGAACCCGAACACGAACGGATAGCCCGATGCGAGGCATCCCTTCATCTGGTTCAAGTCCTGGATGAGGCTCTGGTACGAAACCGCGCGGTCGGTCGCCGCATCCTTGTACGCCTTCGCAGGAGGCTTCGTCGTGAACTTCGTGATGTCGTACGGCCACTCAGGCTCGGGACACACGCCCTGGCTCGCCACGGTCTTGATGCCATCGCGGATCTGAGCGCCGCTGTCTGAGTTGACCGTTCCCTCGATCAGCCGCTCGTTGTAGTAGATGAACAGCCGCGAGGGCACGAAGTCGGTGAGATTCTGCTTCATGCGATCGAACTCGATCGCGCCTCCGATGGCGTTCGCGGTGCAGCTTCCGAGCATTCCCTGGTCGTAGACACCCGGACAAAGCGCTCGAAGGTCGGTGGAGGGTGGAAGCGCGCTCAGAAACTGCGGTGGAGCCGCGTAGATGTGGTCCCGCTCGTCGGGCAGGTCGGGGATCCAGCCATATCGGGCGATCTTCCTCGGCTCCGTCATCTGCTCGTCTCCCTGCCGCTTCGCAGCCGGCCGTCGCAAGTTTCGCGGGTCCCTTTCGTTCCAAATCGTCGGGGATCTTCCAACGATCACGGTCGATGATCTCACCGCCTGAGGGGCGAGGCGGACCCTTCCCCAACTCCATGCCGGCGGTCCGCCCCGACCGCCGGCTCTTGATCTCCCCACTTGTGGCTGGGACTTGACAGCGCCTTGGCGGTGTGATTGAATGATCAACCAAGATTTGGTTGAGCATTCAACCAACGCATGGTATCGAGGGAGATAAGGGCTCAGTTGTCAAGCGAAAACCGCGAGAAGATCCTCCAGGCCGCCTTCGCCGTCCTGAGCCGCCAGGGCTACGAGAACACCTCGATCAAGGACATCGCGGAGGAGGCGGGCGTGGCCCAGGGCCTCGTCCACTACTACTTCAAGTCGAAGCAGCAGCTGGTCATCGCCGTGCTCTTCGAAGTCTGCAAGAAGATGGACGTCTACACGGCCGAAGGAACCGAGGGCGCGATGGCGGCTTTTGAGAACTTCAAGGTTCTGCTCAGGACCCGGCCCGATGCGCACAGCCTCTACATCCAGCTGATCGGCGTCGGCCTCCATGACAAGGAGATCGGAGCCGGGATCCGCGAAAACATCCGCACCGAACGAGCTCACGTCGAAGATCTCGCGCGCCAGGTCCTCGCCGAGCGCGAGGCCGACCCGACGCCGGCGCGCGCGATCGCAAGCGCGGTTTGGGCGGGGGTCCTCGGAATCATGGTCCAGAAGATGGTCGATACGGAGTTCGACGCGGACGAGGCTGTCGACGCTCTCGCCGCCATGTCGCTGTCAGCCGTCTACTCGACGAATTCGGGCGCTTAGGCGCCCACCTAGGAGAGAGAGAAATGTTCGCCAGGTGGGGTCGT
>Ga0207646_10000368_pt1 | contig 60057 bp, 52 predicted proteins | sample KBSK5502metaG_FD_184343 | JGI IMG/M metagenome (GOLD analysis project Ga0207646, IMG submission 184343) | Corn, switchgrass and miscanthus rhizosphere microbial communities from Kellogg Biological Station, Michigan, USA - KBS K5-50-2 metaG... | ecosystem: Host-associated > Plants > Roots >... | reverse complement strand
GTGGCGCTGGGCGTCAATGAGGGCGCCTATATGACCGAGATCGTGCGAGCCGGAATCCTGGCGATCGACCCAGGCCAGATGGAGGCGGCCAAATCGCTGGGGATGACGTATCGGAAGGCGATGCGGCGCATCGTGTTGCCGCAGGCGGCGCGGGTCATCGTTCCGCCCCTCGGCAATGAGTTCAACAACATGCTGAAGACGACGTCCCTGATGGCCGTCATCTCCGTCACGGAGCTGTTCCGGGTGGCTCAGGGCGTCTATGCAGTTACGTTCAAGCCGTTCGAGGTGTTCCTCGGCGTGGCCGTCTACTACCTCGCCCTCACCACGATCTGGAGCCTGATCCAGAGCGTCATCGAGCGCCGGATCGGGGCAAGCACCACGCGGGGCGAAGAGGTGCCCGGGCTCCGGGCTCGGCTCCTCGGGCTCGGGAAACCGACGGGCGGCCTGGGTGGAGGGTTGGGACGCTGATGGTTGAGATCTCGCACGACATTCTCGAAGCCGTCGGCGGCGCCCCGCGAGCCACGACCGACGACATCGTCGAGGCGACCGACGTCGTCAAGTGGTTCGGTCGGGTGCAGGTGCTGAACGGCATCACGCTCACCGTCAAGCGGGCCGAGGTCGTCGTCATCATCGGCGCCTCGGGCTCCGGCAAGACGACGTTCATTCGCTGCATCAACCACCTCGAGAAGATCCAGGGCGGCCGCATCTCGGTGAACGGCCACCTGATCGGCTACCGCGACGAGAACGGCAAGCTCGTCGAGGACCGCGAGCAGAACATCGCTCGTCAGCGCCGGGACATCGGCATGGTCTTCCAGCGCTTCAACCTCTTCCCCCACATGACCGCTCTCGGCAACATCGTCGAGGCCCCGGTCCGCGTGCGGGGGATGGCCGAGAAGGAGGCGGAGGACATCGGGCGGGCGCTGCTCGAGCGTGTCGGGCTCGGCCACAAGGCCGACGCGTATCCGGCCCAGCTGTCGGGCGGCCAGCAGCAGCGGGTCGCGATCGCACGGGCCCTGGCGATGCGTCCCGCCCTGATGCTGTTCGACGAGCCGACGTCCGCCCTCGACCCGGAGATGATCGGCGAGGTCCTGGAGGTAATGAAGGAGCTGGCCCGCGAGGGGATGACGATGATCGTCGTCAGCCACGAGATGGGCTTCGCGCGCGAGGTTGCCGACCGGATCGTGATGCTCGACGAGGGCCGGATCATCGAGGAGGGCGCGCCCGAGCACTTCTTCACCGCGCCGAGCCACGAGCGGACCAAGTCGTTCCTCTCGAAGATCCTGTAAACCGTCGTCGGTTCGGCAGCGGCGAGCGGCCCGATTCGGCCGTGGAGTCTCAGAGGCTGGGCGGCGTTACGGGGTCGGAATTCGGGCCACGATCTGCTGCTGATGGAAGAACCCGTTTTCCCCGGCGTAGTTGTACGTCGAGACTGACGTCGTGTACGTGTAGCCGCCAGCCGAATCGACGCCGAAGTAGTCGCCGATGAACGTCCCGGACGAGCAGATGCAGCTCTGGTGGGGCGCCGACAGCTGGGGATCCCATGTGTGCGCCGAGACGCGCACGTTGTGGCCGATTGGCATCAGGTTCGGGCGATAGAACTGGATCGCCGTGTTGACGCAGTAATTGGCGCGGCCCCAGGGCGTGCCTGGCGACGCGCTCGTCCCAGGGTCGTTGGCGATACCCGATCCGGTGGCCTCGCTGCTCCCGGCGGCCGGGCAGGACAGGCGTCGATCGTAGAAGGCGATCGAGACCGTCCCATTCGGCGCCACGGCGAGATTCGGCTGCAGCTCGTCGACGGGCCCGGCGTTGTCGTTGACGAGGATCGGCGGTGACCACGAGTGGCCGCCGTCGGAGGAGGTGGTGAGGTAGATGTTCGACAGGCCGGTCGACCCGTCTTCGTAGGCGACATAGAGCGGATAGAAGCCCGCTGCCGTCTTCGTCCGGCCCACCGCGAACGAGTTGACGATGCCCTCCCGGAATGTCGTGTTTGCGTACGAGGGCGTGATCACATCGTGGGCGACTGGTAGCGGTCCCTGCCACGTCGCTCCGCCGTCGGTTGACCACACGAGGTTGATGTCGTTGTGGATGAGGCCCTGGGCCATCGGATTCAGGGTGGTGGTCGTCCAGACCGTGCCGTCCGGCGCGACATGCGGGAGCAGGTAGGTGTCGAAGCGCTTGCCCGGGACCGTCGGCAGGACCTGGGGCGTCGACCAGTCCGTATGAGTTCCATCGGGACGCGCGTCGGCGTGCGATTCGTAGACGACCGCGGGATTCAGAACGAACACCGTCCACATGGCGTAGACGCGCCCGTAATGGGGGCTCGTCGGGTTCGTATCGATCGTGATCCACTGCTTGTCCGGATCGTTCGTCGACGCATTCGAGGCGGTCATCAGGTAGTCGGGCCCGCCATTGTGGGTCGTGATCCAGCTCGCCGCGGCAGTCTTGCCCGGCAGCGTCACCGCTGGATGCACCGAGAGAGCGACTGCCTCTGCCGGGACCGACGGATTGATCTGCTTCGAGCCGTTGTCGTACTTATGAAAGCCGGACTTGTCGTAGTAGAACTGGTAGGGAAGGACGAGCGAATAGAAGTTGCCCCACGGATCGAACGCGCCGACCGGGTCGGTGTTGTCCGTCCAGCCTTCGTAGCCCGGGACATGACCTTGAACCGGCCAGGTCTGGCCGCCATCGAATGACTCGTAGAAACCGAGCAAGTGGTTGTAGCCCTCGGCGCTGACGACCCACTTGCTCTGGCCGATGAGGTGCGAGCCATTGGTCGGATCGACGCGGATGTCCGACTCCGACCGGTCCTTGACGAGCATCGCCGGGTTGCTGACGTCCTGGGTCGCATACGGGCCCAGGTCCTCGCCGGTCGTCGCGGCTCCACCGCACGGCGACATGCCCCCGTCCAGATAGCCCTGGTTCGCGGCGAGCGCATCGAGGTAGACGACCTCCGGCACATAGCAGCTGACCCGCTGCGTCGTCGCCGACACGTTCGTCACGCCGTTCAGGGCGTAGCTCGCAGCAAACGCCGCGTCCGACTGGCCGGGCGGACTTCCCGCCGAGGTCCCGGATGGGGCCGCGAGCAGAGCAATCGTCACGAGTGCCGTGACCGTCAGTCGTCGCGTCATCTCAAACCTCCCGACCGTCGTCGACGGGCGAACGGTCCTCGAGGGCGTCCGAAATCAAAGGAATCGTACCTCGAATGGGCTTGCAACCCCCTCGATCTGTCGGCAGGCTCGCCGGCCTCCGTGAGCGCGGAGGCGACATCACTCCACACGCCGGCGTCCGTTGCCAAGCCGGCCGCAGTACCGTATCGCGCGATGACGGCCGTCGACGCTTCTCGGATCGGACGATGACGCGAAGGATCGGGATCGGCGTGGTCGGCGCAGGCCGGATGGGATCGATCCATACCCGCTTGATCGTTCGGAGCGTTCCCGAAGCGCGTCTCGCCGGGATCGCCGACGTCAACCTCGACGCGGCCGGGCGTCTGGCCAACGAGCTAGGCGAGCCGCCCGTGTACGGCTCACTGGACGACATGCTCGAGGCGCCAGGCATCGACGCCGTGCTCATCGCGATCTCGTCCAACCGCCATCTCGAGGCGATCCGGGTCGCCGCGGCCGCCGCGAAGGACATCCTCTGCGAGAAGCCGATCGCCCTGACGATGGCCGATACGACCGCCGCGATCGCGGCGGCGGACACGGCCGGTGTCCGGCTTCAGGTCGGGTTCATGCGTCGCTGGGATCCCGACTACGCTCGGGCGCGGGCCCGCCTCGCCTCCGGCGCGCTCGGCCGGCCGATCCTCTTCAAGTCGCTCCAGTTCGACGCCGAGCCGCCGCCGACTGCGTTCGCCGACCCAGCCGTGAGCGGCGGGATCATGGTCGACATGGGCATCCACGAATTCGACCTGGCCCGCTGGCTCATGGACGACGAGGTCGCCGAGGTCCACGCGTTCGGCTCGAGCGTCGCTCACCCCGAGCTCGCGACCGTGGGCGACGTCGATAGCGCCGTGGTGAACCTGCGGTTCGCAGGCGGCGCGACCGGGACGGTCGAGATCGCGCGCAACACGACCTATGGCGAGGATGTCCGGACCGAGGTCCTCGCCACGGCCGGGTCGGTCTGGGTCGGCCACCTCCCGGTTTCGCATGGCGCCTGGAGCGGCGGCTCCCTGGATGGAGTGGCCGACGACCTCGCCGATCCGGCGGTGCCGCGGTTCGAAGCCGCCTACGCGGCCCAGACCCGCGGGTTCGTCCAGGCGATCCTCGACGACCGGCCGGTCGACGTGCCGGGACCGGCCGGAGCGGCTGCGCTGGCGATCGCCATCGCCGCCGATCGCTCGATGCGCGAGGGCCGTCCGATCACGGTCTGAACGGTCCCGCGTCACCGTTCTCGACGACGGGTCCGGCCGCCGCGGGAGGCCGTTGACGTAACGATGGAATCGTTTACACTCGGCCCCTCGGAACGCGCCTGGACGCGGGTCCGCCCGTCGATCGACACCTTGGGGAAGCCGGGCTCCGCGCCCGGCCGAGGATGCGCTGCATGCCAGTGGCGACGTCGAAACGAGACCGGTGAGCGAGCCGACACGGCTGCGCGTCGCGCTGTTCGGCGCCGGCCTCGTCGGCCAGGCGGGCCACGCACCGACGCTTTGGGACGAACGCGAGCGCTTCGAGTTCGTCGCCGTCGCGGACCCTTCGACCGTCGTCCGGACCGCGATCGCCGGGCGGTATGGCGTCCCGCATGCCGTCGCGTCACTCGAGGACGCGCTCGCCTTCGGCCTCGACGCGGTCGTGATCGCGGTCCCCGACCCGGCCCATCGAGCCGCGGTCGTGACGGCGCTCCGGGCCGGCGTCCACGTCTTCTGCGAGAAGCCGCTCGCGGTCAGCCTGGCGGAGTGTGACGAGATCCTCGCGGCCCGCGGCGACCTCGTGGTCCAGGTCGGCTACATGAAGCTCTACGACCCGGCCGTGGAGCGGGTGGTCGAGCGGCTGACGGACGGTCCGGCCGAGCTCGTCTACCTGTCCGTCGAGGTCAATGACCCCGACCAGGCGCCCTTCGTCGATCACCTCGGGCTCGTCGTCGGCCGTGACGTGCCGCGCGACATCGTCGAGGCGACCCGGGCCCGCGGTGCCGAGGCGGTCCGCGAGGCGCTCGGCGCCGCTCCGGACGCAGCCCAGGCGCGGGCCTTCGAGGCGTACCTCGGGGCGCTCGTCCACGAGGTCAGCCTCGCCCGCCACCTGCTCGAATCGCTCGGAATCGGCGCTCCCCTCCAGATCGCCGATGCGGCCTACTTCGACGGCGGCCGCGGCGTGAGCCTCGACTGGACGCTGCCCGCCGGCGGCCGCGCCCATCTCGAGCACCTGAACCTGCCCGGTGTCGCCGACTATCGCGAGCGCATCACCGCCTATTGCCGCGATCGGATCCTGGAGCTGACGTTCCCGTCGCCGTATCTCCGCCACTTCCCGACCCGGCTCGTCGAGCGACGGTCCGACGGGACGGCGGCCGGGCTCGAGACGATCGAGGATCGGGTCTCCTACGAGGAGGCGTTCCGGAACGAGCTCCGAGCGTTCCACGCCTCGATCACGACCGGCGCTCCGGTCCGGGCGACGGTCGAGCACGCCCGGGACGACCTGGCGGCGCTTCTCGACGCGTTCCGGCTCGCGGCCGCCCGTCACCGGGCGTCGGCCTGACGGATCACCAGAACAAGGAGTCATTCGTGCGGATCGGGCTCTTCACCGACGGTCTGAAGCACCTCTCGCGGCGGGACGCCCTGGCCTGGGCCGCCGCCGAGGGCATCACGGACGTCGAGATGAGCGTCGGCACGTGGGGCGCCCGGACCCACCTCGACCTCGCGGCGCTCCTCCGCGACGAACGAGCCCGCGACGATCTCCGCCGGGACCTCGACGCGGCCGGCATCCGGTTCAGCGCCGTCAATGCCGCCGGCAACCCGCTCCACCCGGATCCGGCCGCGCGCGCCCAGGCCCAGGGAGCGCTCAACGGGGCGATCGAGCTGGCGGCGCTCCTCGGGATCGACCGGGTCGTCACGATGGCCGGCAGCCCCGGCGGCCGGACCGGCGGACCGATCGGCGTCTTCGGACTGTGGTCGATCAGCAACGACGACGAGCCGATCTGGGCGTGGCAGATGGAGCACGAGGTCGGGCCGTACTGGCGGGCGACGTCCGACTGGATGTCGACGGCCGCCCCGGACGTCCGGGTCTGCCTCGAGCTCCACCCCGGCGTGTCCGTCTGGACGTTGGAGTCGTACCGCGCCCTGCGGGCGTACTGCGGCGCCAACATCGGGGTGAACCTCGACCCGAGCCACTTCTGGTGGCAGGGCGCGGACCCGATCCGCGTGATCGAGGCGCTGGGCGAGATCGGCCCCGTCGTCGGCTGGTGCCACGGCAAGGACACGACCCTGTATCCGGAGCGGATCGCCCTCAACGGCGTGATGGACCATCGCTTCCCGGTCGACGCCAGCTGGGCGCCGTGGCATTTCTCCGCGATCGGCGATGGCCACGACGCCGCGACCTGGACCAGGCTGATCCGCGCCCTCCAGTCCGTCGGCCACGACTCGGTCGTCTCGATCGAGCACGAGGATCCATCGCTCAGCCCGGAGGAGTGCATCCGCCGATCGGTCGCGACGCTCCGCGTGGCCCTGGCGGCCTGACCGAGATGGCAGAAGTCGAGCTCTCCGGGATCGAGAAGCGCTTCGATGGCGTGCGCGTGCTGGAGTCGCTCGACCTGGTCGTCGCCGACGGCGAATTCGTCGTCCTCCTCGGACCGTCCGGCTGCGGCAAGACGACCGCCCTCCGGATCATCGCCGGGCTCGAGACGCCGACCTCCGGGCACGTCCGCATCGGGGGTCGCGACGTGACCGCCCTGGCGCCGCGCGAACGGGACGTCGCGATGGTCTTCCAGAGCTATGCCCTCTACCCCCACATGTCGATCGAGGACAACATCGGCTATCCGCTCAAGATCCGCGGCGTGCCCGACAAGGATCGCGCGAGCGCCGTCGCGGCGGTGGCCGCCTCCCTCGAGGTCGGGCACCTCCTGAAGCGCAAGCCGCGGCAGCTGTCGGGCGGGCAGCGCCAGCGGATCGCGCTCGCCAGAGCGATCATCCGCGACCCGGCGGCGTTCCTCATGGACGAGCCGCTCTCGAACCTGGACGCGCGGCTCCGGATCAGCATGCGCGGCGAGATCCGCCGGCTCCAGCAGCGGCTCGGCGCAACGACGATCTACGTGACCCACGACCAGGCCGAGGCCCTCACGATGGCCGACCGCGTCTGCCTGATCAGCGACGGTGTCATCCAGCAGTACGCGCCACCGCAAGACGTGTTCGACCGTCCGGCGAACCGCTTCGTGGCGAGCTTCGTCGGCAATCCGCCGATGAACATCCTGGCGATTGCCCTCGATCCCGATCGACGGGCGATGGTCGTCGCCGGGGCCGCCGTCGCCCTCGGCGATCGGTACGACGCATGTGCGAGGGGCGGCGTCCAGCAGGTCGGGGTCCGGGCGCGCGATCTGTCGATCACGCCGTCCGGCGAGGCGGGGACGATCCCCGCAACGGTGTATGTCGTCGAACCGATGGGTGACGAGGTCTACGTGGAGGTGCTTATCGGCGAGTCTCGCGTCACGGTCCGGGCCGATCGAGGCTGGACGGCGCCGCTCGGCGCGCCCGTGGGGGTGCGGATCGACCCGGCGCGAGCGTGCTTCTTCGAGCCGGGAGGGACGACCGCGGTCCATCGGGTCGGCGAGGTGCCGACGAATCAGACAGGAGGAGTGATGCAATGAGTGATGACGACATCCTGTCCCGGTACCTGACGCGGAGAGACCTGCTCCGCCTCGGTGTCGCCGTCGGCGGGGTCGCTGCCGCGGGCGCCGTCCTGGCGGCCTGCGGTCCGGCGGCAACCGCGTCGCCAAGCGCGGCCGCATCGGTGGCCGCATCGGCCCCGCCGGCGAGCGCGCCCGCCGCAAGCCCGAGCGCGGCCGCGCAGGCGGGCGGCAAGCTCGTCATCGGCGCGTTCGAGGACGGGGCCCTGGCCCCATTCAAGGCGACGATCCTGCCGATGTTCGAGGCCGCCACCGGGACGAAGGTCCAGTTCCTGACCGAGCCCTACGACTCGTTCTTCGCCAAGGCGTTCCAGGACGGGACCTCGAAGGCCGGCCAGTACGACATCTACATCATGGATGACCCGTGGATCCCGCAGTACGCCGCGGCGGGCATCCTCGAGGACCTCGGTCCGCACGGAATCACGATGGACGCGGACTATCCGGGGCCGTTTGCGGACCTCGGCTTCTGGCCGCCCCGGTCGGGCCCGCGCGTCAAGGGCTTCGAGACGCAGGATCCCAAGCTGATCGCCCTGCCGACGATCGGCGACCTCCAGACCCTGACCTATCGGAACGACGTCTACGCCTCCGCTCCCGCGACCTGGGATGACCTCGTCACCCAGGGCAAGGCGGGTGTCGCCGCGGGCAAGGTCAAGTACGGCTTCGTCTTCCGCGGCGTGAAGGGCAACCCGATCGTCACCTCGTTCTACCCGGTCTTCCGCTCGTTCGGGGCCGACTTCTTCGACGACAAGTGGAACCCGATCTTCAACTCCGACAAGGGCAAGGCCGCGGCCGACTTCTTCGTCGGAACCCTGAAGTCGATCGCCCCGAAGGGCGTCGCCGAATTCGACTCCGATCAGGAGGGCGCGGCGATCCTCGGCGGCGACGCGGCGGCGATCATCCAGTACTCCGGCAACGCGATCAAATCCGACGATCCGACGCAGTCCAAGGTCGTCGGCAAGCTCGACTTCGGCGTGGTCCCCAAGCAAGAGTCGGCGATCGCCCAGATCGGCATCTTCATCCACGGCGTCAGCGCGTCGGCCCCGAACAAGGACAACGCGATCGCCTTCATGAAGTGGTTCGCCACGAACGACGTCCAGACCGCCCTCGCCCGTTCTGGCGACCTGCCCGTCAAGACCCCGGCCTTCGGCGACGCCCAGGCCGTCAAGGACCATCGGCTCCTGCCGGTGGCGCTCGCCCAGCTCAATGCCGGCGCTCAGGCGCGGCCGCGGACCCCGGACTGGTCCAAGGTCGAGTCGATCATCGGAACCGAGCTCAACATCGCCCTCGCTGCCGGCAGCGGCGGTGGAGCGGCTCTCGACAAGGCGGCGACCCAGGTCAAGGCCTACCTCACGCAGCAGGGCTACTACTGATCGATGGCGACCGCGATGACGCCGGGCACGGCGGGCGCGCCCGTCGTGTCGGGCGTGCCGCGCACGCCAGGCCGGACGCTCCGCGGGTCCGGCCTGGATCGGGTGCTGCCGTACCTGATGCTCGCGCCGACGCTCTTTCTCGTGCTCGGCGTCATCGTCTATCCGCTCATCGACGGGCTCCGATCGAGCACCGGCTTCTACCGGTTCGGCCGGGAGATCCGCTCCGTCGGGCTCGACAACTACCGAACTGCGTTCGGCGACCCCGCGTTCCTCGACGCGCTGTTCACGACCGCGCGGTTCATGCTCCTCGCCGTCACGATCGAGACCGTCCTCGGCCTCGGTCTCGCCCTGCTCGTCGCCCGCGAACGACGCCTCATCCGGCGCATCCGGGCGACGCTGATCCTGCCGATGATCGTCACCCCCGTCGTCGTCGGCATCGTCTTCCGGCTCATCTACGCGTCGGACGTCGGGCTGCTCGCGTCCCTCGCCCACGCGATCGGTCTCGACCCGCCGCAGATCCTGAGCAACGGCACGGGCGCCTTCCTCGGCCTCGTCTTCCTCGACATCTGGGAGTGGACGCCGCTCCTGTTCCTGATCCTGCTTGCCGGCATCCAGTCGATGCCCGTCGAGCCGTTCGAGGCCGCCCGCGTCGACGGCGCCAGCGGCTGGCGAACCTTCGTCGACCACACGCTCCCGTTGCTCCGCCCGACGATCCTCGTGGCCGTCACCCTCCGCTCGATCGACGCCCTGACGACGTTCGACCAGGTCTACGTGCTGACGCGCGGCGGCCCTGGGACCTCGACGCAGCTGATCTCGATCTACGGGTACCAGACCTTCTTCCAGTTCCAGCAGGTCGGCTACGCGGCGGCGATGCTCTTCATGGTCGCCCTGGTCGTGCTGGTCGCGGCGGGCTTCGCCGTCGGCCTGATGCGGAGGCGGCCGACGTGACCCGTCGTCGCGTGGGCGGGATCGCCTGGATCGTCGCCGCGCTGGCCGCGATCGCGTTCGCGGTCGTGCCGATCCTGTGGATGATCCTGACCTCGCTGAAGTCGAACCGCGAGATCACCCAGGAGACGTCTCTCGTCCCGCAGGCGCTGACGACCGCGAACTACGTCAGCCTGTTCAGCGGCCGGGAGTTCGCCTCGTACCTGACCAACTCGGTCATCGTCACGGCGGCGAGCGTCGCGATCGCCCTGATCCTCGGGACGCAGGCCGCCTACGTCCTCGCCCGCTTCCGGTTGAAGGCGGGCATGCATCGCTACGTCGGGTTCAGCCTGCTGATGGTTCGCCTGCTGCCGCCGATCGTGATCATCATCCCGCTGTTCCTCGTCGCCCAGCAGCTCGGCCTGCTCAACACCCAGCTGAGCCTGATCATCGTCTACGCCGCGTTCAACGTGACGATCGTCGTCTGGATGATGGAGAGCTTCTTCCGGGAGATCCCCGTCGATCTCGAGGAAGCGGCGATGGTCGACGGCGACACCCGGTTCGCCGCGTTTCGGCGGATCGTCCTGCCATTGGCGGCGCCGGGCCTGGTCGCCACCGGAATCTTCGCGGTGATCACGACCTACAACGAGTTCCTCTTCGCGCTCGTCCTGACCTCGACCCCGGCCGCGGAGACGATGCCGGTCGGGGCGGCCACCCTGATCGGGCGGATCAACGTCGACTGGGGGGCGATGAGCGCGGCCGGCGTGATCGGGGCGCTGCCGATCGTGATCTTCTCGCTGTTTGTCCAGAAACACCTCGTCCGCGGCCTGACGATGGGCGCCGTGAAGTGATGACGCCGTCGCCGCGCCTGACCGATGTCGCCGCCGCCGCCGGGGTCTCGCTGGCGACGGCGTCGCGGGCCCTGACCGGCCGCGGCAGCGTCGCGAGCGAGACGCGCGAGCGCGTCCAGCGGGCGGCGGCCAGCCTCGACTTCCACCCGTCCGCCGCCGGCCAGAACCTTCGGGCGCAGTCCACCCGGATGATCGGATTCATCGTCCCGGACATCAGCTCGGGCTTCTACGCCAATGCCCTCAAGGGCGCCCAGCACCGGCTCCAGGCGGCCGGCTACCAGATCACCCTCATGGACACTGACGAGCGGCCCGATCGCGAGCGGGCCGCCCTCCGCGCGCTCGCCGCGGGTCGGGTCGACGGGTTCATCGTCTGCTCGTCCGGCGGCGACGGATCGGTGATCCGGTCGATCGAACGGCGCTTCCGCCTGCCGATCGTCTGCTTCGACAACGTCGTGGACGGCGTCGGCGCGGGCCGGGTGACGCTCGCCAACGAGGCCGGGATCCAGCTCCTCGTCGGGCACCTCGCCGCGGTCCACGGCCACCGCCGGATCGGCTACGTGGGCGGGATCGTGAGCGAGACGTCGGGCGCGGAGCGGCTCGCGGGCTACGAGGTCGGGATGCGGAACAGCGGCCTCGAGATCGATCCGCGCTCCGTCCGTCCCGGCGATTGGACCGAGGCCGCGGGTCGGAATGAGACCGCAGCGCTCATGGATCAGAAGGACCCGGTGACCGCGATCGTCTACCCGTGCGCCGACCTCGCGCTCGGCGGCCTGAGCGAGCTGCGGGCCCGCGGCCTGGCGGTGCCCGACGAGGTCGCGATCGTCTGCTTCGACGATTCCGACGCGGCCCCCCTGCTCGACCCGCCCCTGACGGTCCTCGCCCGGCGCGATCGCGACATCGGCGATCTCGCGGCGTCGATGGTCCTCCGCGCGCTCGAGCACCCGGACGCCGGGCCGATGGATGTCCGGATCTCGATGGAGATCGCGATCCGCCGCTCATGCGGTTGCGCATCGCCGTCCGGTGCCGGCCGGTCCTCGGCAGCCCGAGCCGTCGTCGAGGAGGGCTCGCGTGGGCGCTGAACGGAGCCGCGTCGCCAGCGCTCCGGTGTCCTTCGGCGTCGACGAGATCATCGTCGACGACGCCTGGATGCCGCGCCCGGACGACATGCTCGACTGGATGGTCGACATCGGGTTCGACGGGACCGAGCTCGGACCGCCCGGCTTCATGGGGAGCGCGGCCGAGGTGCGCCGGCGACTCGGCTCGCGCAACCTGGAGCTTGTCGGGGCATTCCTGCCGCAGCACTTCAGCCGCAACGATAAGGCCGCCGAGGACCGGGCGTGGCTGCGCGACAGCCTCCGGCTGATCCGCGACGGGGCGCCCAAGGGATCGCGTCCCCTGGCGATCCTGAGCGACCACTTCGACGAGCCCGAACGGCTGGCGTTCTCGGGCCGGATCGCCGAGCACCCCGAGGCGTGGCTTCCGCCGCACCGGTTCGAGGCGCTGATCGCGAACCTCCATCGGGCGGCCGAGCTCTGTCGTGAGGAGGGGTTCGAGGTCGTCCTCCACCCCCACGCCGGGACGTACGTGGAGACGGCCGAGGAGATCGCCAGGGTGATGGACCGGATCGACCCGTCCCTCCTCGGGCTGTGCCTGGATACGGGCCACTTCCGGTTCGGCGGCGCGGACCCGGCGCAGGCGGTCGACGACTATCACGAGCTGATCCGCCACGTCCATCTCAAGGACTGCCTGACCGCCGTGATGGACGACGTCAAGGCCGAGGGCAAGGGTCTCGAGGAGGCGCTGAGCCGGGGCGTCTTCTGCCAGCTCGGTCTCGGCGACTCGGGCATCGACGCCGTGCTCGAGGCGCTTCGGCGTCATGACTACCGCGGCTGGCTCGTCATCGAGCAGGATCAGTTCCTGCGGCCCTCGGACACGCCGGATTCGGTCGTCGCCGTCCAGCGGGCCAATCGCGAGTATCTTCGCCGGTTCGGGGTCTGACCCGCAGTTCGCCTGCAGGAGCCCCGACTAGGGCTCGTCCGTCGCGCCCCCGGCTGCAGGTTCCGGGTCGGCGGCCTGGTATTCGCCACGAAGCAGCTCCGACAGTCGACGCGCGTTCGCCCACGCCTCCGAGCCCATCTCCTGCTCGGCCTGGATCTTGCGGGCCGCCTCCCACGCCAGGCGCAGCTCCTCGCGGCTGGCGCTCCTGATCATGTCGTCGTAGCGATCGCTGAGCGCACGAGCGTTGATCTCGCTCTGGCCAGGGTTGCCGCTGCCGCCGGCGAGCTCCTGCTCGGCGGCCAGCCACGCGCCGGCGACGTCCTCGATCGATTCCGCGTCAGATGGCGGGGCTTCCTCGGTCGCATCCACGACCCCACGGTAGTCGATCGGGACCGATCGAGGACCGCTCCGGTCAGGCCTTGCGCTCGAGGATCGGGCGGGCCTTGTCCGGATCGTCGACGACGAACGCGAACATCGCCCGGTCGCCCCAGCGGCCGAGGAACAGGTGGCCGTAGATGTTGACCCCGGCGTCGGCGAGCGAACGCGACAGGCGGGCCATCCCGCCGGGCCGGTCGTCGACCTCGGTCAGGATCGACTCGCCCTCGATGAACGTGTACCCGCCGGCCGCGAGGACCGCCCGGGCGGCGTCGTCGTCGGCCGTCGTCATGATGATGTGGCCGGTGTCGCCGATCCCGCCGCCGCCGATCGCCCGCAGGTCGATGCCACGCGCGGCGAGGGCCTCGGCAAGGGTCGCCAGGCCACCCGGAACGTTCTTCAGCTCGACGACGAACTGGTTGGCCATGGGGACCTCCGACGATGTGCGCTGAGCGGCGATTCTAGCCGCTGCCTCGAGTCGTGGGGCGGCGTGATACGGTCGGCTGGTGACCACGCCGAGCGTGATCCTGGCGCCCGCGGTGGCTGCCGGTCGGGGCGACCTGCCGGCCGCGGTGGCAGTCGCGCTCGACGATCCGGCCGCCCCCGAGCTCGGCGTCGTCGACGCGGCGGGGATCCCCTTCGCGACCCGGGCCTGGGGCGATCCGGCGGCGGCGCCGATCCTGCTCATTCACGGCGTCACCGCCTCGTCGCGGATCTGGTGGCGGCTCGGGCCGGCCCTGGCTGCGGGACTCGATTGCCGGGTCGTGGCCGTCGACCAGGCGGGGCACGGGCTCACGAAGCAGTGGACAGGCCATCATCGCTTCGTGGACAACGCCGTTGATGTCGCCGCGTTCGCGGACGCCGCGGGGGTCGCCCGTCCGGACCTCCGGATCGTCGGCCATAGCTGGGGCGGCATGACCGCTGCCGCCCTCCCCGCTGCCGGTCTCGCGCCCGCGATTCTCGTCCTCCTGGACCCGCCGGCGATCCCGGTCGCGGCGATCGCGACGATGCTCGAGGACCCGGTCGAACGCCACTACGACGACCGCGACGAGGCGATCGCCGCCATCGGCCAGCTCCACCCGACGTGGGGGTACGGCGACGTCGTGGCGAAGGCCGAGGCGCTGACCCAGTTCGACGAGGCGGCGGTCCCCGCGATCCTCACGCAGAACGGCGACTGGGACGGCGGTCTGGCGGCCCTCGCCGATCCGGCCGCGGCCGGCGTTCCGACCTGGCTCATCCGCGGCGAGCCGGCCGCGGGCGGCCTGATCCCGGACGCGGCGGCGGTCCGGTTCGCGGAGCGGATCGGCGCCGACCACGTCATCACGATCGCGGGCGGAGCGCACAGCCCCATGCGCGACCTCCCGGAGGCGACGGCCCTGGCCCTGCTGCGGGCGCTCGGGTCGGCCTGACTCAGGCGCGCCGGATCTTCAACGCCCGCTCGTAGAGGGCGGCGTAGCGGGGGGCCGACCCGCGGGCCCAGTCGAAGTCGACCGCCATGCCGCGAGCCACGAGCGCGGCCCATGGCTCGCCACCGGCCAGACGCATCGCCATCGCCGCCTCACACGCGCCGGCGAGGGCGGCCGCCGTGGCCGCCTCGAACGAGAAGCCGGTCCCCTGCCCCGGCCGGGTCCGCTCGTCGATGACGCTGTCGGCGAGACCGCCGGTCCGGCGGACGATCGGCGGCGTACCGTAGCGCAGCGAGATCATCTGGCCGGTCCCGCACGGCTCGAACCGCGACGGCATCAGGAAGAAATCGGCGCCGGCGTAGATCCGGCGGGCCATCGTCCGGTCGAACCGCTCGATGAAGGCGACCCGGGTCGGGTCGGCGGCCGCCATCGCTCGTAGCCCGGCCGCCAGGACGGGATCGCCTGACCCCTGGACCACGATCCGGGCTCCCGCCGCGACCAGCCGCGGCGCCGCATCATGCAGCAGGTCGAAGCCCTTCTGGGGATCGAGGCGGCCGATCATCCCGAGGACGGCGCCGTCGTCGGCGGGATCGAAGCCGAGCCGCACGAGGAGGTCGGCGCGGCAGGCGACCTTGCCGCCGAGATCGTCCGCCGAGAACGTGGCCGCCAGGTCGTCATCGGTCGCGGGGTCCCAGACGACTGTGTCGAGGCCGTTGAGGATCCCGACGAACCGATCGCCCTTGGCGGCGAGCGCGTCGGCCAGGCCGAAGCCGCCCTCGGGCGTCAGCGCTTCGCGGGCGAACCCCGGCGAGACCGTATTCGCGACGTCGGCCCGGACGATGCCCTCGCGGAGCAGGTCGATCCCGTCCGCGTCCGCGGCGACGACACCGCCCCCGGGCACCAAACCGAGCTGGCGAAGATCGTCTCGTGCGGTCCATCCGTGATAGGCCAGGTTGTGGAGGGTGATCGCGATCGCCGCGCGGCCGAGCACGGGATCGTCGGCCAGCCAGGCGTCGCGCTGGATCGCCGCCGGACCGCTGTGCCAATCGTGGAGATGAAGGATGTCGACCGGCCGCTCCGGCTCCGTTCGGAGGGTCTCCAACGCCGCCCGACAGAACAGGCCGTAGCGCCAGGCGTTGTCGGAGAAGTCGCCGCCCGACGGCGGGCCATACATCCCGTCGCGGTCGAACGCCGGCGGGTGGTCCACGAGGCGCAGCCGGTAGCCGTCGGCGGCGACGTCGACGATCGTCAGCTCGGTCGCGCCGTCCTGGGCGCGCGGATCGGGAACGCGGACCCGGCGCGAGCCCATCGTCGCGGCGGGCACGGGCACTGAGCGGTACCGGGGCAGAAAGACCTCGACCTCGCCGTCGAGCGCGTCGGGTACATGGCCGAGTGCGCGAGCCAGGGCATCGACCACGTCGCCGAGGCCGCCGGTCTTGGCCCAGGGCTCGCACTCGGCGGCGATCATCGCGACGCGGAGCGGCATCGGCCCATCGTACCGGGGCACGAGGCGGCCGCGTCCGCCCGTTGATCGACCGGGCTGATCGTTTCGTGATGAATGAGCGGCGGCGATCCATGGTGGTGGCTGTTTCGGGCAGATCGTGGATCCGGCCACGCTCGTGTGTTCTCGAGATGATCAGCCTGGGCGATCAGGTCGCTCGGTCGACCTGGCCTGGCCCCGGCCCCGGCGCGCCCAGCCACGCGCTCGGGAAAGCCGCTAAACCGGTTCACGCGCCCATCACCAGCCGGTATCATGCGATCGCATGCCGACGCGCATCATCGTCCCGACGATCCCAGGAGCCCTGTTCCGTCTCCCTCCCCAGCTCGAGGGCCTCCGCGCCCTCGCCTACAACCTGTACTGGGCCTGGCATCCGCGGACGCGGGTGATCTGGAGCCGGATCGATCGCAAGACGTGGACCCGCCACCGCAACCCGGTCCCGGTCCTGGCCGGCCCGGTCGACTGGACCCGCCTCCTCGACGACACGAGCTTCATGGCCGAGGTCCGCGCGGTCCTCCGTGACTTCGATCGCTACATGGAGAACGGCTCCGACCGCTGGTACGTCCGCCACCACGCCAACGACCTGCCCGGTCCGGTGGCCTATTTCTGTGCCGAATACGGCCTGTACGAATCGCTCGGGATCTACTCCGGCGGCCTCGGCGTCCTCGCCGGCGACCACATGAAGACGACCTCGGACATGTCGCTCCCGTTCATCGGCGTCGGGCTGATGTACCGCCGTGGCTACTTTCACCAGACGATCGACGCCGACGGCCACCAGGAGCACGCCTATCCCGACTACGACCTGACCCGGCTGCCGGTCGGGCGCGTCCAGGGCCGCGACGGCGAGCCGCTTATGGTGACGGTCGCGCTCCCCGGCCGCGACCTCCAGATCGCGGTCTGGGCCGTACAGGTCGGGCGGACGCCGGTTCTCCTGCTCGATACCGACATCCCCGAAAACGGCGACGCGGACCGCCCGATCACCCACATCCTGTACGTCCGCGGCCGCGAGATGCGCCTCCACCAGGAGCTCGTCCTCGGGGTCGGCGGCGTCCGCGTCCTGCGCGCCCTCGGCATCGACCCCGCGGTCTGGCACCTCAACGAGGGCCACTCCGCGTTCCTCCTGGCCGAGCGGGCCCGCGAGCTGGTGGCCGCCGGCAACGACCTCGAGCGCGCCTGGGAGCGCGTCTCGCGCGACAGCGTCTTCACGATCCACACGCCGGTCTCCGCCGGCAACGAGCGCTTCGCGGTCGACCTCGTCCGCCGCGTCGCCGGTCCGCTCCTCGACGGCGACGGCCGGCCGCAGACCGGCGGCGTCCCGATCGATCGGGTGGTCGAGCTCGGCCTCGGCCCGGAAGGCGACCGCTCCGAGTTCGACATGACCGGCTTCTCGCTCCGGCTCACGAACGACGCGAACGCCGTGAGCCTGCTCCATGCTCAGACCGCCGACGCGACCTGGAGCGGGATCTCACCGCACCGGATCCGCGGCGTGACGAACGGGATCCACGTCCCCTCGTGGATGGGCATCGCGATGGGCGAGACCCTCAAGCGCGAGCTCGACGCCGATCTCGATGACCTCGACGAGGAAACCGACGTCGGGCCGTTCTGGGACAAGCTCGCCGACGTCCCGACCGCGGATCTCTGGGAGACCCACCAGCGCGAGAAGCTCGAGCTCGCGATCTTCGCCCGGCGCCGGCTGCGGAGCCAGTTCGCCCGTCACGGTGAGGCGCCGTCGGTCCTCGATGAGGTCGAGACCGCGCTCGATCCCGAGATCCTCACGATCGGCTTCGCCCGCCGGTTCGCGACGTACAAGCGAGCTGGTCTCCTCTTCTCCGATCTCGATCGGCTGGCCCGCATCCTCTGGCACGCCGAGCGACCGGTCCAGGTCGTGTTCGCCGGCAAGGCCCACCCGGCCGACCGACCCGGCCAGCAGGTGATCCAGGAGATCTTCGGCCGGTCGCGCTCCGAGCGCCTCCGCGGCCGGGTGTTCATCGTCGAGGACTACGACATCCGGGTCGCCCGCTACCTCGTCGCCGGCGTCGACGTGTGGCTGAACACGCCGCGGCGGCCGCTCGAGGCATCGGGGACGAGCGGCATGAAGGCGGCGATGAACGGGGCCGTCAACGTCAGCGTTCTCGACGGCTGGTGGGACGAGGGCTGGGTCGGCGACAACGGCTGGGCGATCGGCGGCCGCGAGACGAACCCCGACGACGGCGCCCAGGACTGGGCCGACGCGCAGGACCTCTACCGGATCCTCGAGGAGGAGATCGTCCCGCGCTACTACGACCGCGACGAGCGCGGCCTGCCGTCGGCATGGGTCGAGCTCATGCGGCGCTCGATGGCGTCCTCGCTGTGGCGATTCTCGACGACCCGGATGCTCCACGACTACGTCGAGAAGATGTATCTGCCGGCCGCGGCCGCGGCCCGGGCCAGCGCCGCCGAGGCGGACGGCGCCGCCGCCGAGAGGCGAGCCGCGACCCGCGCGGCGATCGTCGCGAACCAGGGCGGCTGAACCAGGACGATCCCGGGCCGTCCGTGTGCGTCTCTGATCGGCCGGGCCGATCAGATCGAGACGGACGTGCGCAGCCGTCAGACGAATGGGGGACGGCCGGGCCCGATCCATGCGTCGCTCGTGCACCGCTGTGCCGGATTGATCGACCAGCGCGATCGGTCCGCCCGGCGACATATCAGGCCAGGATCAGCGCCCCCTGCGCCGGCAGCTCGATGGTTTCGCCGTCGACGAGTCGCCCGGCCGGCACGACCGGCAGCGCGATCGCTGCGAGGCCCTCGAGCGCGGCCGGATCAACGACCAGGCGCGCCGGCTCCCGCCCGCTGTTGATGGCGACGACCGCCTGCTTTCCGTCGGCCTCGCGGGCGAGGGCGATCGCCTGGCCGCTGGCCGCAGCGATCGAGACCATGCCCCGCCGCAACGCGGTGTTGTCGCGCCGGGCGCGGATCGCGGCCCGTACGAACGCCCGCATCGCGAGCCCCGCCTCGTCGGCGACGAGCGGATAGGCGCGGCGGCAATCGGGATCCGGCCCGCCCTCCATCCCGAGCTCGTCCCCGTAGTAGATCGACGGCGTTCCGGGCAGGACGAGCTGGAGGAGCGTCGCGAGACGCAGGGCGGCGGCGTCCCCGGCGAGGCACGTCCGGGCCCGCGGCGTATCGTGGCTGCCGATGAGGTTGTACTGGACGCTCGTCGTGCCCGGATCGTAGGTCGCGAACAGGTGCCGGATCCGTTCGGCGAACTCCGGTCCATCGAGGGTCGTGAGGAAGCGGCGGTAGTCGGCCTGGCCGTCGATCGCGACGCGGTCGAGCCGGCCGGCGCTCGAGAAGCCGAGGATCGCCATCCCGAGCGGGTAGTTCATCAGGGCGTCGAACCGGTCGCCGTGGAGCCACTCGGGTGATTCGCGCCAGATCTCGCCCACGAGATACGCGTCCGGCCGAATCGCCCGGACGCGGCGCCGGAATTCGGGCCAGAAGGTCGGGTCTTCGACATCCGCCGGGACGTCGAGCCGCCAGCCGTCGATCCCGAAGCGGAGCCAGTGCTCGGCGACGCGGAACAGGAACTCGCGTGTCGCGGGGTGCTCGACCCGGAGCTTCGGCAACGACGGGATGTTCCACCACGATCGGTAGCCGGCCCGCAGGTGATGGCCCTCCGGGTCGCCGAGCGGGTACGGATCGATCCCCCGCCGGCCGTCGATCACGTCGGGGTCCAGGTAGAACCAGTCGCGGTAGGGCGAGCGTGCGCCGGACTCGATCACGTGCTGGAACGGGAAGAAGCCGCGACCGGAGTGATTGAACACGCCGTCAAGGAGGACCCGGATCCCGCGATCGTGCGCCGCATCGACGAGCGTCCGGAGCGCGTCGTCGCCACCGAGCAGCGGATCGACGGACAGGTAGTCCGACGCGTTGTAGCGATGGTTCGAGGCGGCCGCGAAGATCGGGTTCAGGTACAGGCCGCTGATCCCGAGATCGGTCAGGTCGTCGAGCCGGTCGACCAGGCCGTACAGGTCGCCACCCTTGTAGCCGGCATGGGTCGGCGGTGCTTCCCAGGCCTCGAACCCGCCGCCCGGCGCCGGCACGCGGCCGCTCCGGGCGAAGCGGTCGGGAAAGACCTGGTAGAAGACGCTGTCGGCCGCCCACGCGGGTACGTCGACGGACATGCGGGTCAGCCTCCCAGCTCGATGATCGTGTCGCCCACGAGCGCGATCAGGCGTCTCGGACTGTGGAGCCCGCCAAGCCGGGTGAGGGCAATCGCCGGGCGTCGACCGGTCGATCCACCCGACGTCGCGCGGCTCAGTGATGCGTGTCGGGCGGCGATCCGATCTGACGGCTGCCGAGATCGATCATTTCCGGCGATGGCATCGCGTCCGCGCTGGGCGCCGTGCCGGAACCGGAGCCGCCCCACGGGCTCCCGCTCGACGCTCCGGGCGAGACGACCTTCATGCGGTCGCGGCCCGCCGAGCCCCACGTCCGGAACCCGGAGACGAGGCCCGAGATCATGTTGTCGCAGAGCCCGACGATCGTCCGATCCATTGCCCGGAGGATCAGACCGAAGGCGGCGAGCGCTCCGATGAGGACGGACGCCGCCAGCACTGCTCCAAGCGGCAGGAACGGGAATGGCATCGCGGATCCTCCGCGCGACGCCGCGCGCCTTGGTCGGCGCATCGACCGCCGTTGTTGCGATGATCGTCCTGTCGGCCGGATGTGTCGAGACCCGTCCGGCCTGACTGCTCAGCCCTTGACCCCGCCGACCGCCAGCCCGCCGACGATGTACTTCTGGAAGAAGAAGAACACGATCGAGACCGGGGCCGCGAACAGGATCGAGAACGCGGCGAAATCCGACCACGGCGTTTGGCCGAACGCCCCGACCATCTTGTTGAGGGCGAGCGACAGCGTGAAGCCCTGGCTCGGATCGTTGAGGAAGATCGAGACGAAATAGAACTCGGTCCAGCCGGCGACGAAGCCGAGGAATCCGGTGACCGCGAGAGCCGGCGTCGCGAGCGGGAGGACGATCTTGAAGAACGTCTGGTTGCGGGTGCAGCCGTCGACGGCTGCCGCCTCCTCGAGCTCCTTCGGGATCGTGTCGAGGTAGCCCTTGAGGTTCCAGATCGCGAACGGAAGCGTCCCCGACACGACGGCCAACCCGACCCCGACGAGCGATGTCCGGAGGGCGACGTGGCCGAGCAGAGGCAGGTCCAGCTTCACGCCGTTGAGCATGATGAAGAGCGGCGCGATCGTGGCCACGGCCGGCAGCATCAGCACCCCGAGGATGACGATCATCAGGAGCTCGCGGCCGCGGAACCGGAGCCGCGAGAAGGCATACGCCGAGAGCACGCCGATCAGAACCGAAAAGAGGGCCACGGTGCTCGCGAGCATGAAGCTGTTGCGGGCCAGCTCGAGCAGCCCGATGTTGTCACTCGTCGGTTTCGCGATCACCCGGGCGAAGGCGGCCAACGAAGCACCGGGCGGGATCAGGCTGTCCGGCCTCGACAGGTTCCGCGGATCGAGGGCGAGCGAAAAGATCCAGACGATCGGGAACAGGACCGTCGCGGTGATCAGGAGACAGAGGATCTGGAGCACGATCTGCTGCCGGCCGCTCAACCGGCCACGGTGGGATCGTCTCGTCCGGGTCACGGCCGAGGTGCGGAGCGTCTCGGCACCGGCAACGGCTGTCATCGCATCCTCCAGATCGGGTCGCGGCTTACCGGGCTCAATCGGCGTAGCTGGCGGTTGCCCGCGCGAGCCGGTTGGTGACGAGGGTGATGGCCAGCAGGAGGAAGAACAGGATCACCGAGAAGGCCGCGGCCATGCCGTACAGCTGGAAGTCGTTGACCAACTTGTACGCCTCGGTGACGAACAGCTCCGTCCGTCCGAACGGGCCGCCGCCGGACATGAAGAACGACAGGTAGAACAAGTTGAAGGTCACGACGAAGCCGTAGATCGCGTAGGGCAGCATGGCCGGCCGCAGGAACGGCAGCGTCACAACCTTGAAGCGCTGCCAGGCCGTTGCGCCGTCCATTTCGGCTGCCTCGTACAGGTCCGGCGGAACGCTCTGCAAGGCGCCGGTCGCGACCACCGAGTTCAGCGGCCAGCCCAGCCACGTGTTGGCCGTCAGCAGGGCGAAGAAGGCGAGCGGCAGCGGGATGAACGAGATCGGGTCGTTGACCTGGCCCAGCCAGTCGATCCGGAAGGCGTCGGGCGGAATCCTGAACAGCGTGCCGACCCCTTGGATGACCATGTTGATCGCGCCGTTGTCCTTGTCGAATAGATGACGCCAGACCGTGGCGACGATGATCGGCGGAATGATGACGGGGAGGATGAAGAGGGCCCGGTAGACCTTCTTGAAACGCAGCCCGTTGACGTTCAACAGGAGCGCGATCGCTACCCCGAGGATGACGTGGATGATGACGTTGGAGAAGGCCCAGAAGAGGTTGAAGAAGAGCAGCCGGAGGAACTCGAAGTTCGGAATATTCAGCTTGCTCTGGACGATCTGGATGTAGTTGTCGACTCCGACCAGATTCGGTTGGACCTTGCCGCTCAGGTTCTTGAGCTGGAAGTCGGTGAAGGACATCCATGTCTGGAAGAGCAGTGGGTAGAAGGTGATGACACCCATCACGAGGAAGGCCGGCAGAAGATAGAGGATCGCCGTCCGGGTGTCGGGCGAGAATCGGCGGCGACGGCGTGGTTGCGAAAGCGTGATCGCTGGAGCGGTCATGACCAGACCTCGTGACCGGGTTCCGCTTGGGCAAAGAGGGCTGAGACGGATCGTACTTCGTCGACCCTGCCGCGATGCGGCCGACCCCGGACGGACCGGGCCGATCCGGGCGCCGGCGGAGCCGGCGCCCGGGGCAGGGCTTCAGATCACGGGATCTTGTTGGCGGTGTTCATGGCCTTGCAGGCATCGGTGGCGGCCTTGAGGCCGTCCTCGTTCTTGGTGATGACGAGGGTGAGGGCGTTGTCGAAGTTGCCCCAGAAGTTGTCGAGCTGGGTGACCTGCGGACGGGGGAAGCCCGTTGCAACCGCCTCAGCGAACTTCTGGGTGATCGGATCGGTGATCTTGATCGTCTTGTCGGCCGGAATGTGGCCGGCGACATCGACGAAGACCTGCTCGTTCTCGGTCTTCACCATCTCGAGGGCGAAGTTGACCGCGAGGGCCGCATCCTTGGCGTTGGTGTTGATGTACCAGCCGTCGACTCCGGTGAGCGGCTGCGACGGGCCCTTCGGTCCGGCCGGCATCGGCACCACCGCGAGGTTGTCCTTCAGTGCGTCCTTGTAGCCACCCGAAGCCCACGGGCCGTCAACGATGTAGGTGATCTTGCCGGCCTTGAAGTCGGCCGCCAGGTCGTCGTACTTCTCGTACCACTTGGCACCCGCGGTCTGAAGATCCTGGAAGTACTTGTAGGCGTCGCCCACGCCGGTCGTGTCGGCGACGCATTTGCCGCTGTCATCCATCAGCTTGCCGCCGAACGCGGCCCAGAAGCCGAACGCGTGGTACGAGCCGCGCAGGAAGCCGGCCTTGATCGAGCCGTCCTTGACCCCCGCCAGGAGCGCGTCCGTCGTCGTCGGCGGGGTCGCGATCTTCGACTTGTCGTAGTAGGCGGCCACGGCCTTGAGGGACTCGGGGACCTCGTATAGCTTGCCGTCGACCTTGCTGCCGTCGATCGACACCTGGGAGTCGTTGGTAAGCTTGCCGTCAAGCAGCGTGGTGAGGTCGAGGAACAGACCGGCGCGGGCTTCCTTGCCGAGACTGTCGTTCGGGGCGATGAACAGGTCCGGCCCCCCGCCACTGGCGGCTTCGAGCTCGAACTTCTTGAACAGGTCGTCGAACTTGACGTCCTGGATCGTCAGTTTGAGATCCGGGTTCGCGGCCGAGATCTTGTCGGTCAACGTCTTGAAGGCAGTCGGCTCGGTGCCGGCGCCCGAGCCGTACGACGCCCAGACCGTGAGCGCGCCCTTCAGGGCGCCGGAGGGCGCTGTGCTGCCGCCGGCGGTGCTGGCCGCGGGCTGGCTGGCCCCGGCGGCCGTCGAGCTCGAGGGGCTCGGCGTCGCGCCGCTCGAACAGGCGCCGACCACGATGGCCAGGACGCCGAGGGTGCTGAGCACCCGGAGTCTTCCGTTCATGTCGTTGAAATCTCCTCCTCGGTTGATGGATGACCGGCCGGGGGCCGGCCCGACGCCGCCCTCGTGAGCGGCGGAGCGTCCGTTCCGATCGCGCGGCGACCAGCGGTCGGGTCCGCGACTCGTCAGGCTGACTTGGGTCTGCCCGCCGTCACCTCCTGCCTGCCTGCGACACGGGTCCGGTCGACGACCGGATCACGAGTCGCGTCTCGAGCCGGCGGTGGACGGGTGCGGGAAGTCCGCCCTCCATCACCGACAACAGCAGCCGGACGGCCGCCTCACCCTTGCCCCGCACGGGCTGGTGGACGGTCGTCAGGGGTGGGTCGGTCGACGCGGCAAGGTCGACGTCGTCGAATCCGACGACGCTGATCTCGCCGGGGACCGAATGTCCCCGCTGATGGATCGCGCGGATGGCTCCGATCGCCATCGCGTCGCTCATGGCCAGGACAGCCGTCGGTTGACGGCCCGCGTCCCAGAGTCGATCGAACGCCTCGATCCCGCCGTCGATGCTGGCCGGACCGACGGCGATCGCATCCGTCGACAGGTCGATCCCGGCGGCGGCGAAGGTCTCGCGGTAGCCCCGCAGGCGGCGCTCGACCACGCCGTGCCCCCCGCTTCCGGCGGCACGCGGCCCCTCGATCGCGAGGACCGCCACCTCGCGATGGCCGAGCTCGACGAGATGCGCGGCGGCGAGGCGCGCCCCGCCCTCGTCATCGACGTCGACCGAGGCCGACTCGCCGGTGGTCGCCGAGTCGACGAGGACCATCGGCAGGCCGGCCCGCCGGATCTCGTCGATCTCCGGGTGATCGTCGGTCAGGCCGATCGCCACGACGCCGTCGACGGTCGCCCGATGGATCGCCCGCGACAGCGAGCCGTGCAGCGGCGAGATGAAGTGGAGGCCGTACCCGCGCTCCTCGGCGACCTCGGCGATGCCGGCGCTGAAGGACCCGAAGAACGGGTTCGTGAAGATGACGGAGAGATCCTGAGGAGTCAGGACGCCGATCGAGCCGGTCCGTCGCTGGGTGAGCATTCGGGCGACGGGGTCGGGCCGGTAGCCGAGCTCGTGGGCGATATCGAGGATCCTGGTCGCCGTCGCGGCATTGAGCCGCTCCGGGGTGTTGAACGCGAACGAGACAGCCGTCTTCGAGACGCCTGCCCGTTCCGCCACGTCGGCGATCGTCACCCGTCGGGCGACCTGCTCCAAATCGCTCCTCCTCGGGTCGGACCTCGGTCGGACCTCGTCACCGTCCACAATCCGACCGGCGCGACCGGTGGTCGCGGGTTGCGGGATGTGTAATCATTGGGACGGCAAAACCGGTTTAGCAAACCGGTTTACGGACCGTAACAGAGACGGCGTCGCGACGTCAATGGTTCGCCGCCACAATGTTCCGGAACCTGCGTCTTCGATCGCCACCGCCTCTCGGCCGCCTTCCACGAGGAGATCGCGTGACCCGCCGGATCTCGCTGGCGTTGACTCTCCACAACCATCAGCCCGTCGGCAACTTCGGCTGGGTGATCGCCGAGACCTACGAGCGTGCCTACCTGCCGATGGTCGATGTTCTCGAGCGCCATCCCGGAGTCCGGGTCGCCCTGCACTACACCGGGCCGCTCCTCGACTGGCTTCGGGTCGAGCGTCCGGAGTTCATCGCTCGCCTGGCGATGCTCGCCGAGCGGGGCCAGATCGAGATCGTCGGCGGCGGCTGGTACGAGCCGGTCCTCGCCGCCCTGCCCGAACGCGATCGGATCGGTCAGCTCCTGCGCATGGCCGACGAGCTCGAGACGACCTTCGGCCGGCGGCCGCGCGGGGCATGGCTGGCCGAGCGCGTGTGGGAGCCGGATCTCCCGACGGCCCTCGTCTCGGCCGGCTACGACTGGACCGTGCTCGACGACGCTCATTTCCGGGCGGCGGCGATCCCGGAGGACGATCTGTGGGGCTCGTACACGACGGACGACCAGGGCAAGGTCCTGACCGTCTTCGGCACTGAGCAGGGCCTCCGCTACCGGATCCCCTTTGCCGAGGTCGACGACGTCATCGGTTACCTCCGCGACCACGCGACCGAGGCCGGCGACCGTCTCGGAACGATGGGCGACGACGGCGAGAAGTTCGGCGCCTGGCCGACGACGTGGGACCACTGCTGGGGGCCCGGCCGCTGGGTCGAGCGGTTCTTCGAGGCGCTCGACGCGAACGCCGACTGGCTCACGACGATGCCGCCGTCCGATTGGACCGGGGCGAACCCGTCCGTCGGGCGCGTCTACCTGCCGACGGGCTCCTACGCCGAGATGGGCGAGTGGGCCCTGCCGGCCGATGAGGGCCTGGCGTTCGGGAGGACCCTTCGCCGGGCCCGAGCCGAGCACCTCCCCGAGGCGCGCTGGCTGCGCGGCGCGATCTGGCGCAACTTCCAGGTCCGCTATCGCGAGATCAACGACATCCACAAGCAAATGCTCGCGGCCAGCGAGCTGGTCGCGGCGATGCCGTCCGGACCTGACCGAACCGCAGCCACCGACCATCTCATGGCCGGCCAATCCAACGACTGCTACTGGCACGGGCTCTTCGGCGGGATCTACCTCCCGGACCTGCGGGTCGCGGCCATCGCCAGGCTGATCGCGGCGGAGGATCTCGCCGTGGGCGATCGGGCGCCGTCCGGCGTTCGGCGAGACGTCGACCTCGACGGTCGCGACGAGGTCGTCCTGGCCGGTCCCGGCCAGTTCGTCACCGTCAAGCTGGAGGAGGGCGGCGGGATCTCGCGCTGGGATCTCCGGGCGGCCGGTCACCCGCTCGGCGCGGTGATGCGACGGCGGCCCGAGGCCTATCACGAAACGCTGCGCGAACACGAGATGGCGGGCGGCGGTGCAGATGGCGTCGCCGACGTCGAGCGAACCGAGGCCGGCGCGCCCGCGTCGATCCACGACATCGTCATGGTCAAGCAGACGGGGCTCCTCGACCACCTCCGCTACGACGCCTACGAGCGCCGCTCCGGGCTCGTCCGGATCGTGGCCACGGACACGACGCCCGAGGCGATCGCCTCCGGGTCAGCGGCCGAACTCGCCGACCTCCGCGACGGCGCGTGGGCCCTCGACGACCTCGACGCGGATCGAGTCGTCCTTCGCCGACGGGGCCGTGTCCGCAGCGCTGATCGACCCGTCCCCGTCGAGGCGACGAAGACGATCTGGCTCAGCGGCGGGCGAACCGATCCCCGGCTCGACCTGGAGGTCGTCATCGCCCATCGAGGAGATCCGACGGACGAGCCGCTCGATGCGTTGATGGCGCTCGAGTGGTCGACGATGCTCCTCGGTGGTGGCCACAATCCGGCGGCCTGGCACGATCTCGACGGACGACGGATCGCTCACGACGCGTCGGCGACGGCGATCGCCACCAGCCGCCTGATCGCCGGCAACGATCAGCTGGGCGTGATGGTCGAGACGACCACCGATCGGCCGGTCGATGGCTGGATCGCTCCGATCGAGACCGTCTCCAACTCGGAAGGCGGCTTCGAGCTCGTCTATCAGGGCAGCACGACGTGGCTCGTGGCGCCGCTCCGTCTTGCGCCCGGCCAGTCGATGAGCCTCCGGGTCAGCCAGCACGCGACCGTCCGGGCCGAGCGATTCGGCGGTGCGGCCGCCGTTGGCCCGGGCGACGCGGGACCGATCGAACCGATGGCTCCGGTCGAGGTCGAGCCCGCGCGCCGATGACCCGCGGCCGGCTGGCGGTTCACGCGCACTTCTATCAGCCATCGCGCCTGGATCCGTGGACGGGGCTCGTCCCGGTCGAGCCGTCGGCGGCGCCGTACCACGACTGGAACCAGCGGGTCGGCGCCGAGTGCTACCGACCCAACGCCGAACGGGGCACGCTCCGCCACATCTCGTGGAATCTCGGGCCGACGCTCGCCGCGTGGCTGGCGTCGGAGGACCCGGTCACCCACGAGAGGTTCGTCGCCGACAGCGCCGCCGCGATCGCCCAGCCCTTCCATCACGCGATCCTGCCGCTCGCCTCGGCGGCCGATCGGCGAACCGAGATCGCCTGGGGGATCCGCGACTTCGAGCTCCGCTTCGGACGGCGGCCGGCCGGGATCTGGCTGCCCGAGACGGCCGTCGATCGGTCGACGCTGCGCGAGGCGGCCCGCCAGGGCATCGCCTACACGATCCTCGCCCCGTGGCAGGCGGCCGAGTCGGGGATCGACACCCGACGGCCATACCGGGTCGACCTCGGCGACGACGAGGAGATCGTGGTGATCTTCTACGACTCCGGCCTGTCGGCGTCGGTCTCGTTCGAGCCGGAAGCGACCGCCGACGCCGATCGCTTCGCCCGCGAACGGGTCGCGCCGCGCGTGCAGGGCGGTCCCGCGCCGCTCGAGGCGCCGCTCGCGGTCATCGCGACCGACGGCGAGCTCTATGGCCACCACCAGCAGTTCCGTGACCTGTTCCTGCAGCGACTCCTCGTCCCGGACCCGACCGACGCCGATCGCGGCTTCGACGTCGTGACGCTCGACGTGCTCGTCGCCGAGTCGAACGGCCAGCCGCGCCCGTCGATCCGGATCAACGAACGGACATCGTGGAGCTGTCACCACGGCGTCGCCCGCTGGAGCGGCGAGTGCCCCGACGCGGCCGACGGACGCTGGAAGGCGCCCCTCCGGGCCGCCCTCGACCGGCTGGCCGGAGCGATCGACGTGGTGACCGCCGCGGCGGTCGCCGAAGTCCCGGGCGACGTCGCCGCCGAGGCGGCTCGCGATGCATTCATCGACGTCGTCGCGGGGGCGGTATCGGCGACGGACTTCGTGGCGGATCGCTGGCCGGCCGCAGACGAGCGGACCCGCGGCCGGGTCCTCGCCTTGCTCGAGGCGCAGCGCTGGCGACTGGCCATGTTCGCGAGCGACGGCTGGTTCTGGGACGACCCGGTCCGGCCCGAGACTCGCCAGGTCCTGCGCGCGGCGGCGCGAGCCGTGCGCCTCGTGGACGACGTCGCCGGAACCCGGCTCGAGCGAGGCCTCGTCGAGGATCTCGCTACCTTCTCGTCACCGTCGCGCGGCCTCGACGGCGCGGCGATCTACCGGATGGCCCTCGCCGACGTCGACCAGCCACCGCCGATCGACTGAGCTCGGACGGCCGCCAGGAATCCAACAGCCCGCGGCCTGCGCGCCACGGGCTGATGGGTTGCCGTCGCGAGGACGGCCGGTTGGTACGAGAACGGGCCGGACCTAGACGGTCCAGCGGCGACCCTCGGCGAGGCGAGCGTCGCGGAAGCTGGGCCGCGAGTCCGCGCCCCAGCGTTGCGCCGCAACACCGACGAGCGCGACTGCCGCGACGACGAGAGCGAAAATGAGGACTTCCATTTGGATCACCTGCGAGATTTGATACAGTTCACTAGGCCAAATCAGATACTACTTGGACTAGCACGCTATGTCAACCGGGACTTCCGGCTCACCGGACGAACTGATCGGATCATTGCCGTCTACGACGGAGCTCGACGTCGAACGGGACTCGGATGTCCCGATCTCGACCCAGATCTACTGGCAGCTGGCGTACCAGATCGACTCGGGTCGACTGCTGCCCGGCGCTCGCCTCGCGCCGGTTCGCGAGTTGGGCGCCGCTCTCCGAGTAAACCCCAACACGATCCGGGCGGTCTACCGCCGGCTGGCCGACGCCGGCTACGTCACGAGTCGACACGGCGCCGGGACACATGTCGCAGACCGCCCCCCGCAGCGTCGTGGCGCAGAGGCGTTGGCCGGAATCATCGCCGAGATGCTGCGCCGGGCGGCCCAGGCCGGGTTCGGTGCGGATGAGGTCGCCGCCGCCGCGTTTGCCGCCGCCACGGAACGCAAGCGACCCGGCCCGAAGGTCCAGATCCTGTTCGCCGAGTGCACGAATGCAGACGCCGGCTACGACGCGACCCGGCTCGGCGACGCGTTCCCCGACCTGATCGACGTCGAGGGAACCCTGCTCGACGACCTGCCCGATCGACTGGACCGCTTCCACTACGACCTCGTGGCCACGACGACGTTCCATGCCGACGAGGCCCAGGCGCTCGTCCACGGCCGGGTGCCCGTCGTCGCGATGCTCGTCGGGCCCGGCTACCTTGAGCTCGTCCACGAGATCGCCGGCCTCAGGCCAGGCACGAGGGTCGGGCTCGTCTGCGCGTCCGAACGCGGTGCCGAGAACATCGCCGAGACGCTCGCCCTGTCCGGCACGACGGGCGTCGAGCTCGTCTCGGCGACGATCGACGCCACGGAGGATCTCGACCTGATCGATCGGACCGCCGACATCATCCTGTTGTCGCGCGAGGCGATCGCGAACGGGCTCGACCAGCGCTTCGACCGGCCGGAGCGGGTCCGCCTCTGGTCGTACGAGTTCGACCCGGCCGGGCTGGAGCTCCTCCGCCGCAGCGTCGAGCACGTGATCGCCACCCGCCACCCCGAGGCCGTCGCGGCGGGCTGAACCGGACCCGCTCCGGACGTGCCAGACTCGGCACGATATGGAGCGGATCCCGATCCTCGGCGAGGCCCTGGCGCGGTTGAGCTTCGACACCGACGCGGTCCTGCCCGGCCCACTCCAGCCGCCGATCGCACGGGCCATCGTCGGGCGCCTGAACGCGAACCGGGTCCCGGGAACTCGCCAGCCCCTGCCCGGTGAGCTGCTCGCGCTGAGCCTGCTCCACGAGGCCGCCCATCTCGCGATCGTGGAGGCGGCCCGACGCCAGCCGAATGCGGCCATTTCCGCCGCGCTGCCCACCGTGCGGTCCGCGGTCGGAGCACGCAAGACGGACACGCTCCTCGGGAAGTTCGCGGAGGCCTTTCCCGGCATCGACCCTCCCGCGCCCGCCCGGCTCGAGGACCTCCTCCTCGTCCACCTGGCCAACACGAACCCGGCCGCCGCGCCGCTTCGCGAGCTCGTCGACGACCGCGGCCTGCCCTCCCCGAGCCTGACCGCCGCGATCCGTGCTCTCGAACAGCATCAGGCGGGCGTGAGCCTCGACGGCGCGGGAGCGGGCGAAGGGATCTCCCTGCTGGAGCTGCTCCGTGAGCCCGCCCGTCGCTCGCCCGATTCGCTCGCCGGCCAGCTGCGCTACGTCCGCGAGCACTGGGGCTGGCTGCTCGGGTCGGCGCTGGACGAGCTGCTGAGCCGGATCGACATCGCGATCGGCGTGCTGACCGAGGAGGAGCACGGGCTCCACGTCCGGTTCGGTGGCTTCGGCCACGGGGCCGGTGGCGGTGGTGGGGAGGCGCCGTCGTTCGTCGGAGCCGAGGTCGAGGTCGAGCGGTTCTCCGAGGACCGCGACTGGATGCCTCGCCTCGTGCTCCTCGCCCGGAGCACGTACGTCTGGCTCGACCAGCTCTCGAAGCGCTATGGGCGCGACATCCGGACCCTGGACGCCGTGCCCGACGAAGAGTTGGCGTCGATCGCCCGGCGCGGGATCAGCGGCCTCTGGCTGATCGGGCTCTGGCAGCGGTCGAAGGCATCGGAGCGGATCAAGCGCTGGCGCGGCAACGCGGACGCGGTCGCCTCGGCCTACTCGCTCGACGACTATCGGATCGCCGACGATCTCGGCGGGGAGGCAGCCCTCGCCGACCTCCGCGATCGCGCCTGGCGGCACGGCATCCGGATGGCCAGCGACATGGTCCCGAATCACATGGGGATCGATTCGGAATGGGTCACGGAGCACCCGGAGCGCTTCATCGGCCTCGACGAGCCGCCCTATCCGGCCTATCGCTTCGAGGGTCAGAACCTCGCCGACGATCCGCGGGTCGAGATCCGGATCGAGGACCACTACTGGGACGACAGCGATGCCGCGGTCGTATTCGAGCGACGCGACACGGCGACCGGCGAACGGCGCTACATCTATCACGGCAACGACGGAACGAGCTTCCCCTGGAACGACACCGCCCAACTCGACTTCCTGCGAGCCGACGTCCGCGAGGTCGTGATCCGGACGATCCTCGACGTCGCCCATCGCTTCCCGGTCATCCGCTTCGACGCGGCCATGGTTCTCGCCAAGAAGCACGTCGAGCGGCTCTGGTACCCGGAGCCCGGCGCCGGCGGGGCGATCCCGTCGCGGGCGGAGCACGCCATGACGAAGGCCCGCTTCGACAAGCTCATGCCGACCGAGTTCTGGCGCGACGTCGTCGATCGGGTCGCCGCGGAGGCGCCGGACACGCTCCTCCTGGCCGAGGCGTTCTGGCTCCTCGAGGGCTACTTCGTCCGAACGCTCGGGATGCACCGGGTCTACAACAGCGCGTTCATGCACATGATCCGGGACGAGGACAATGCGGGCTACCGCAAGGTCATCCGCGACACCGTCGAGTTCGACCCGGCGATCCTCGGGCGCTACGTCAACTTCCTGACGAACCCGGACGAGGAGACCGCGATCGAGCAGTTCGGAACGGGCGACAAATACTTCGGCGCGGCGACCCTCCTCGCGACGCTGCCGGGGCTGCCGATGATCGGCCACGGCCAGATCGAGGGCTTCACCGAGAAATACGGGATGGAGTTCCGGCGAGCTCGTCTCGACGAGCTGCCGAACGCGGGGTTGATCGCCCATTTCGAAGCGCAGATCGTGCCGCTCCTCCGGGAACGACGGCGATTTGCGGGCTCGGCCGACTTCCGGCTGTACGACGTCGTCGGCAGCGACGGGTCGCTGGTCGAGGACGTCTTCGCGTACTCGAACGGTCGCGCCGACGAGCGGTCGCTGATCGTCTACCACAACAAGTTCGGCGACGCGGCTGGCTGGATCCGGGATTCGGTGCCGTTCGCCGTCAAGCACGACGACGGGACGAAGACATCACGGCGAGCCACGCTGGCCGACGCGCTCGAGCTCCACGGGCCGGCCGATGGTTGGCTCCGGTTCCGCGATCGGCGGTCGGGCCTCGAGTCCCTCAGGTCGGTCGGCGAGATCCGCGACCGCGGGCTGCACGTGGAGCTCGGGGCCTACGAGTGCCTCGTTCTCGACGAGCTGCGCGAGGTCGCCTCGACCGCCGAGGCGCCGTGGGCAGGGCTCGCCGGCGAGCTCCGGGGACAGGGCGTCCTGTCCCTCGATGAGGCCCTTGCGGACCATCGCCTCCGGCCGATCCACGAGGCGGCGGGACGGCTTCTCGTCGCCATGACCGACGACGACATTGCGGTCCGTCGCGCCGAGCTTGCCGCGGTCGCCGAGATCTCGCCCGGATCGACCGTGTCGCCGGCCGGAACCCGGGCGGCGCGAGCCCGATCGGGGCGAGCCCAATCGGCGCGAACGGGCACGACGGCTTCTCCCGCGAGCCCTGCCGTCGACCTCGATCCCGCCGCGCGGGCGGCCGTTCGCCTCCGGCCACTCGATCGAGCGACGTTCGACTCGAAGCGCATCGCGACGGCGCTCCGCGCCGCCGGCTTCGACGCCGGGGCCATCGAGCGCACGCGCGTCGCCCTCGAGCTGGCCCATCCGCGGACGACGCCGGATGCAACCGCCCTGGCGGCGAGCTGGCTGGCCGACTCGGACGTCAGGGCGTATCTCCAGGTCCACGACTGGGACGGCGTCGAATGGCTCGTCCGCGAGCGTTGGGTCGCCATCGTCCGACTCGCCGATGCGCTCGATCGCGCGTCGGGCGCCCAACGAGCGTCCCCGGCTATTGCTGAGCTCCTGCCCGCCGCCGAGAAGGCCCTCGATCGTGTCGACGGGATCATCCCGAGCCTGCCCCGCGCATCGCCCCGCAGGTCACGGTCGCCGGCTCGAACGCACGATCGCTGATGTCGCATTGAGCGCCTCGTCGGGCCCGTTGACGTCGGAGTCCGAGGAGCCGGGCACCGGAGACCGTGAGGCCGGGCGTCGGGAGCCGACGGGGAGCGGTCCACCGGCCGCCCGCCGGGCCGCGGCCGTCGCCGTCGTCGCGGCGACGTTGCTCGTCCTGCTGGCCGCATTGGTTCGGCAGACGGGCGTGCCCAAGGTCAACACGATCTGGGCCGAGGACGGCGCGGTCTTCCTCGACTGCGCGTACGAGCGCACGTTTCCGGATTGCGTGACCACGCCGTACCAGGGATACATGCACCTGCTCCCGCGGCTCGGTGCCGCGCTTGCCGCCCTGGTGCCGCCCGCCCAGGCGTCTCTGGTGCTCACGCTCGTCGCGGCGCTGACCGCGGCGGGCGCCGGCGCATTGACCGCTCGTGCCGTCGCCTCGGCCACCGGCTCGCCGCTGGCGGGCGTCGTCGGTGGCGCCGGCCTGGGACTCGTGTGGCAGGCCGGTCGCGAGGTCCTCGGAAACCTGGCCAACGTCCATTGGGTGCTCCTCACGGCCGCGCTCGTCGTCCTCGCCTGTGCCTGGATCGGGCGCCAACTTGACGGCTTCGATGCCGGGCTCGTGGCCGTCGCCGGCCTCTCATCCGCCTTCGCGCCGATCCTCGCGATCGTGGCCATCCCGAGCGTCGTCCAGGGCAGACGCGGAGCACGCCTCGTGCTCGCTGTCGCCGTGACGGTGGCACTGGTCGAGGTGGCAATCGAGCTCGGAACGACCCGCCAGCCACCGGGCGCGATCCCCCTCGGACCGCGGAGCGTCGTCACCGCCTACGGCGACATCGTGATCGGCAGTGGGTTCTTCGGGACTGTCGGGACGCTGCCCGGGTGGGGGGTCCCTGCCGGCATCATCCTCGTCAGCCTGATCGCCTTGGTGGCGTCTCGGGCGAACTGGCGCACCGCGGCTCGTGGGATCGCGGTCGTGGCGACGCTCGTGGCGGCCGGTCTGGCCGTATTCGGCGCTTCGATCCTGCTGAATCGGACCGTCAACCCTCGGTATGCGTATGTGCCGACGGCCATCTCGATCGCAGCCCTGGCGGTCGGCTCGGGGCTGGCCGCGCGGGCCCTGGCGATGAGCGGTCCGGTCGGGACCTCCAGGCGGAGCCTCGCGACGCTCGTCGTGCCGGTCACGGCCCTGTTCCTGGCCATCGGCTTCGGCCCGTCGTTCCGCCTCGACGCCCGAGCGTCGAGCGGTCCCGACGTTCCGCAGGAGCTGACGGCAGCGGCCGACGAATGCACGCCGGCGACCGCGAGCATCGAGATCCCGATCTCTCCGCGGCCGGCGTCGAGCGATTGGACCCTCACGGTGCCGTGCGGCCGACTGGTCCGATGATCGCCGGCGCCGTCGGACGCGCGCTGGAACAGCCGGGTCAGGTGTCGGCCGGAGCGACCATTGCCGGCGCCTGCGCGGCCGCGGGCTGAAGCTCCGCGTCGGCCAGCAGGCGGAACCGCGTGGCCAGGACGTACGCCCCGACGTACAGCACCGCCACCACGATGAGCAGAGCGCGATACCCGGTCACCAGGGCCAGGTACTCGAGGGTGCCGCCCGCGACCGCGCCGAGCAGGTTGCTGGCAAAGGCCATGTCGGCGGTTGCGGTGTCGCGGAAGGAATTCGTGAAGATGATGTTGGCGAGGAACACCGGCGCGAACGCCACTGCCGATGCGATGACGTAGCGGAGCCACGGCGGGTCGATGAGCAGGGACTCGGGAGGCAGCAGGAACGCCACCAGGAGGGCCACGAGGAGGGCGCCGTACGGGATGAGCGTGCGCCGGATCGGGAACCGCGAATTCACGAAGATCGCCAGCAGGACGCTCGCAAGGATCGCGAAGAACGTGAGGGAGTTGACGATCCACGTCGTCCCGAACAGCAGACTGAAGCTGGCCAGGCTCCTTGTCTCCAGCAAGAGGAAGGCCGCCCCGAGGATGAAGAAATGGGGGCTGAATCGGCGGATTGGCGTGGCGGTCCCTCGGGCGACGGCCAGAACGGCCAGCAGAGCAAAGCCCAGCATGAACGCCAGCGTCGCAAGGTAGAAGCGGGCGACACCCGGCCTCCGCAGATAGAGAAACGGCCAGTCGTCGGTGGCCGACGCCACGGGCCCGCCCCCGACCCTGGGAACCGGATCCGTCCGGTCGCCGGCGGGAGGGCGGCCGCCCAGTGCAGCGACCGCCGGACCGGTTGCGAACGTCGCCCGGGACCGCTCGTAGACGCGGAGCAGCGGCGAAACCCCGAATTCCTGCGTCAGCATCTGGTCGAGCTTGGCGACCAGCCATGGCTGGCGGTAGTCGTTGTACATCACGAAGACACCATTGGGCTGGAGATGATCGCGGACGCTCGCGAACGCCTCGTTCGTGAACAGGAATGACTCGAGCCGGAGGCTCGCCGACGTGCTGACGAGGGTGAGGGAGTCCGGCAGCGCGAACACGACGAGGTCGTAACGATCCGTCGAGTTGCGAAGGAACGCGCGTCCATCGGTGACGGTGACCGTCACGTTCGGGTTCTGGTACGGATGATCGGGATGTCGCTCCGCACCGATGGCCTCGATCTTCGGATCGATCTCGACGGCGTCGACATGCTGCGCCCCGCGGGCGAGGGCCAGGGCGACGTCCGATCCCGTCCCGGCCCCGACGACCAGCACCCGTGAGAACGTCCGGCCCGGGAACCACGAGTACACCTGGCTGTAGATCGGCGCCATGGGGCATGTCGGGTCGGCGACGGGACTGATGACCTGGTGAGGAATCCCGTTGACATTGATCTGCGGGTAACCGCATCTCCCGGGGTAGGTGGAAACGCGGTAGTACGGCGACCAGATGTCACCACCGGCCGTCTGACCCAAGGCAACGAAGATCACGACGACAGCCGATAGAGTGCTCAGGGCGGACAACCGGGTCACGCCCGATCCGAGCGCAAGCAGGCCGATCAGGATCGCGACGACGGCGAACCACACCGTTGGATCCGTTCCGCGTGCGGAAAGAATCGTGAACCCGGCGATCCCGGTCATCGATCCGGCGATGTCGACCGCATACGCCCGGAGCGGCGGCATGCTCCGCAGCAGACGTCCCAGCGGCAGGGCGAGGAGCGCCATCGTTGCCACCGTCAGCAAGAAGACGAGCGGCAGAACGAGGAAATTGACGTTCGCCGCGCCGCTCTCGGCCAGCCCGAAATACACGTTGGTCTGCGATCGCACCTGGACGTTCAGCTGGACGCTGACCACGAGCAGCACGACGAGGAGCAACGGCAGCGCGATCGGGACCGCGGCCGCCCGGCTCGAGCGGCGCCCCCCAAGAATGCCGAGGCCGATCCCGAGGAAGCTGCCGATGAGCACGAAGTTCGAGAAAAAGCCGATGTACCGGACGTTGGCCGGAATCCATCGGATCAGGAGGAGCTCGACGAACAGGAGGACGGCGCTGGTGAGGAACAGCCTTACCCGATCGCCCGCGAGAGCCGACACTGGCTGCAGAATGGGCCGCAGGAGGGCCTCGCGAGCGCGCAACATCCAGTGCCCACGCTACCATGCCGGCCGCGTCGCATGCCGCGTCAACCTGCGTCCGGAGGCCGCTGACCACTGACGGCTCTGCTCGCCCTGCGGGCACGGACGCAGAAGCGCCTCAGTCGCCCAGCACCAGCCGTCGGAGGAGCGGCATCGGCGGCGAGCCGTGGTTCATGCACTCCTCGAGATGCGCTCGATGGACGAAGCCCGGCGTCTCGCCGTAGCCACCGACCACGCGCGGCGTCGGGACTGCATCCCGTCCCCCCTGGGCCCCCGCGGCAACGGCCGCCCGGCGACGGACCTCGTCCTCCAGGTCCCAGAACGCGAGCGAGCCGACGAAGTAGGTCGAGAGCTGGGTCGACGTCAGCCGGGCCCGGTTGTACTTCGCCCGCGCCTGCGCCTCCTCCTGGAAGGCGCCGTCGATCATCAGCGAGACCGCCTCGTCCTCCGTCATCCCGGCGGTGTGAATCCCGACGTCGATCAATGCGTTGACGACGCAGCGCAGGTAGTACTTCCAATGGGTCAGCATCAGGGCCGGGTCGTCGGCGCCGTAGCCGGCGTCCATCATCACCTGGGTCACGTAGACCGCCCAGCCCTCGGCGAAGACGCCGCTCATGAACACGGCTCGCGCGATCGACCGACAGCGGTTGGCATACGCGCCCTGGAGGTAATGGCCCGGCACCGCCTCGTGGATCGTCAGGAGCCGGAGCATCCGCGCGTTGTCCTCGCGCAGCGACGATTCGGCCTCCTCCGCCGTCGAGGTGTCGGGGATCGGGGTGATCGAGAAGATCGTCTTCTGACCGCGCTCCAGCGGACCGGGTGAGCTGAGCATCGCCCCAGCGGACGCCCGCAGGAAGACCGGGGTCCAGCCGATCTCGAGGGGCTCGTCGGCGAGCCCGACGAGGTCGACCTCGCGACAGAAGGCCTCGATCCTCGACAGCTCGGCGCGGCAGAAGTCGAGGAGGTCGTCGGCCTTCGGATGGTCGACCGCGATCGAGTCGAGGACCGCTCGGACGACGTCAGCGTCGTCGGTCGGGATCTCCCGGTCGCCCAGCCACACCGGCGCGATCTCACGAGCGATCCGGATCATCTCGGTCCGGACGGCGGCGAACTCCCGCTCGGCCCGTTCGCGGATCCGCTCCGGCGTCATCGCCGGATCCTGCATCGTGTGCGCCATCTTGGCCGCGAACAGCTCGGGCCCGATCCGGCCCTCGCCGCTGGCGGTCGGCAGGATCTCGTCGCGGAGCCGGCGCTCGAAGCCGTCGAGGGCATCCGCAGCAACCGACCGCGCGGCTCGCAGCCGGGGCAGGACCGCGGCGACGGCCGGGTCGTCGGCCTCGACCGCCTCGCCGGCGGCGATCGCCTCGTCGACGACGCCGATCAGGCCCGGCCATTGCTCGATCGCCGTCTCCGCGTGGAGTCGGTCGACCGGGCGATCGCCGTGCCCGACGAGGGTCGCCGCCGCCGCGTCGAGGACCGGCGGGAGCCCCTCGGCGCGAGACGCGATCGAACCCAGCCGCTCGGCGAGGGGTGCGAACTCCCGGGCGATCAGGCTGAAGAAGCCCTGACCGATCAGGTACACCCAGGCCATCGGGCTCCAGGCATCCTCGGCGAGCTCGACCTCGTTGAACCGATAGGACGCGAGCACGCCGAGGAGCACGTCTCGGTCGACCCGCTCGTCGCGGTCGATCGCGTCGTCGCCGAACGATGCGAAGGTCGCCCGCCACCCGTCGATGAACGCGAGGCGACCGGCCTCGGCCGCCGGCGACACGTCGGGCCAGAGCCCGTCGAAGGCATGGTTGCCGGCCGCCGTCGCGTCCGTCGGCTCGCGGGCGAAGTACTCGGCGAGGAACGCGTCGACGCGCGCGGCGAACTCGGTCACGGGCAACCTCCGGTGGCGTGCGGCGGCGCGGACGGGCGCGTCAAAATCGACGCGAACAGCTGGGCGTCGAGTCTAGCCGAGCGTCTACCATCGGTGGATGGACGCCAGCCGGAGAGTCGAGCCCGTCGTTCTCGAGGGTCGCAAGGTCCGTCTGGAACCCCTCATGCTCGAGCATGTGGCGCGACTCGCCGAGGTCGCCCTCGACCCCTCGATCTGGCGTTGGACGATCGCCCGCCCGACCGACGAGGCCGGCGTCCGCGCCTGGGCCGAGACCGCGCTCGCCAACCGCGCCGCGGGCAGCGAGTTCCCGTTCGTGACGCTCGAGGCCTCCACGGGCCGCCCGATCGGCAGCAGCCGGTTCATGAACATCGCTCTCGAGCATCGGCGTCTCGAGATCGGCTGGACCTGGGTCGCGCCGGCCTGGCAACGGACCGGCGCCAACCGCGAGGCCAAGCTCTTGATGCTGGGCCATGCCTTCGACACGCTCGGGTGCCGGCGCGTCGAGTTCAAGACCGACTCGCTCAACGAGCCGTCGCGAACCGCGCTGCTCGGGATCGGCGCTCAGTTCGAGGGCATCTTCCGGAACCACATGGTCATGCCCGACGGCCGGATGCGGCATTCCGCGTACTACAGCGTGATCGACGAGGAGTGGCCGGCCGTTCGCGACGGCCTGGAGCGGTCGCTCGCGCGCTGATTCGATCTGCGATGATCGGCGGGCCGGTTCGACCGGCGCACCGCCAGAGATCGGAGGGTCCCGTGGTCGAGCTCATCGTGAAGATCCTGGTCAACGCCGCCGCCCTGTTCGTTGCCGTCAAGATCCTGCCGTCGAACCTCCTGTCGTTCAATTGGGGCAACGACTGGTGGAAGCTGCTGGCCGTCGCCCTCGTCTTCGCCCTCGTGAACAGCTACATCAAGCCGATCGTCAAGGCGCTGTCGATGCCGATCGGGCTGCTCACGCTCGGGCTCGTCGGGTTCGTCATCAACGCCGCGATGCTGCTCCTCGTCGCGCTCGCGTCGGAGAGCCTGAAGCTCGGCTTCAAGCTCGGGACATTCCCCCCGACGCTCAACTCCGATGCGATCGTCGGTGCCCTCGTCGCAGCCGTGATCATCAGCGTCGTCTCGACCCTGGCCAGCGTCGCGCTCTCGCCGCGGAAGTTGATGTAGGCGGTGACGTCGTCGCCAGGCGACACGGAGCCCGCGACCGAGCTCGACCGCCTGCCCGCGATCGCCGGCACCCTCCGCGATGCGGCCGCCCGCTACGGGACGCCGCTGTACCTCATCGACGAGGCGACCGTCGGCGCGGCCGCATCGGAGCTGCGCAACGCCTTTCCTGATCCGTGGATCCGGCAGTACTCCGTCAAGTCCAACGACGTGGCGGCCGTGATCCGCCTCGCGACCGGTCCCGGCCGCGGCCTCGGCGCGAACGTCGTGTCGCGCGGCGAGTGGGCGGCGGCCCGCAAGGCCGAGGTGCCGAATGCGCGGATCAGCCTCGAGGGCGTCGGCAAGACCGACGCTGACCTCGATGCGGCCGTGCGAGCCGCCGTCGATGGCGATCCCCTGCTCTGGGTCGCGATCGAATCGGTCGACGAAGCCGATGCGCTCGAGGTCCGCGCTCTGCGCGCCGGCCTGGGACGCGCCGGTCGGCCGCCGATTGACGTCCTGCTCCGGCTGAACCCGGACGTCACGCCCGAGACGCATGCGGCGCTGGCCGTCGGCGCCGGTGGCTCGAAGTTCGGGATGACCGAGACCGAGCTGACGGCGACGGTCGAGCGCCTGGCCGCGAGCAGCGGGGCCGTCCGACCGCGAGGGGTCCACCTCCACGTCGGCTCGCAGCTCGGTGCGATCGACGCCTGGCGCGACGCCGTCCGGCGCGGGCTGGCGGTGCTCGGACTGCTTCGGGGCGGATTGCCGAACGTCGATACCCTCGACGTCGGCGGTGGGTTCGCCGTGCTCCCAATCGGCGAGCCGTCGGCCCGACCGGAGCGGTTCGCTCGCGAGATCCCCGGGCTGCTCGGGACGATCCCCGCCGACCGCCGGCCGGACCGGCTCGCGATCGAGCCGGGCAGGTTCCTTGTCGCACGGGCGGGCTGGCTGGTGGGGCGGGTGCTCCACGTCCGGGAGCGGGGTGGCCGCCAGGTGATCCTCGACGTGGGGATGACCGAGCTGATCCGGCCGGCCCTCTACGGCGGCGTCCACCCGATCGTGGCGCTGACCTCGCTCGGCATCCCGCTCGAGCCGGGTGCGGCGACGCGGCCGCCGACTGGCCCGCCCCCGCCTCCGCCGACGCTCGATCCGCCTCGGAGGATCGACGGGCGACCCGTGCCGCCGGTACCGCCCGAGCCTCCCGTGGCGGTCCACGGCCCGATCTGCGAGTCCACCGACGCGCTCGGCGAGCACGACCTGCCGCCGCTCCGGCGCGGCGACCTCGTGGCCATCCGCGACGCCGGGGCGTACGCGGCATCCCTGTCCTCGACGTACAACGGTCGGCCGCGTCCGCCGCAGGTGATCCTCACGGTCGACGGCCGTCTCGCTCTGGCTCGCCGGCGCGGCTCGCTGGCCAGCCTCGGCTGAGCCGACGCCCCGGTCGCCGGACCGTGATCCCACCGGCGATCAATGCCTCACGAATGAGCGTGGACCAACCTGAGTTCCAACCGATTCGTGGCGAACCGGTCGATGGGCCGTGCTCGTTCATCGCGAACTCATCCGCCATAGGATCGGCGCCCGCGGCGTCAGCCCGCGTCCTCGATCGCTCGGAGGGCCGCGATCAGCCGGTCGACGTCGTCGGGCCCGTTGTGGAGCGCGCTCGACACTCGGATCACGCGCCGCGGGGGCTGGCCCGTTTCGGCGGCCGGGACCGGCCACTGGTAGATCGGCACCTCGACGCGGTACTCGTCGACCAGCCGTCGTTGGAGCGGGTCGGTGTCGAGCGGCGACGAGCCACCGCCCGACGCCGCGAGCGGGCCGTCGGTCGGGAGCGGGAGCGCGACCATCGAGCCGAGCGTCGACTCCGGGGCAGGCGTTCGGCCGTCGAGACCAAGCGCGGCGGTCATCACCGTTCGGGCCCGGAGTGTCAGCGCCCGGTTCCGTGCCATCGCCTCGGGCCAGCCGCCGTCGACGATCCCGCCAACGAACCGCAGCGCGTCGGAGACGCCGAGCCACGCGGTCGGGTCGAGCGTGCCCTGCCAGTCGAACTCGGCTCGGTAACGGGTCCGGCCGGCGCTGCCGCCTGGTTCGGGATCCAGGACCGCGTTCGCCCCGTGCGAGATCGTGTTCGGGCGGATCCCCGGCTGCCGGTCGCGCCGGACGTGGAGGAACGCGGCGCCCTTCGGCGCGCAGACCCATTTGTGGAGGTTGGCCGCATACCATGCCGCCCCCAGCCGATCGAGTTCGAGTGGCACCATCCCCGGCGCGTGAGCGCCGTCGACGAGGGTCTCCACGGCGCGCTCAGCGAGCCCGGCCACGATCCGTTCGATCGGGAACACGAGCGCGGTCGGGCTGGTGACGTGGCTGATGAGGGCGAGCCGGGTCCCGTCGGTGACCGCGCCCAGAATTGGGTCGACGACCGCATCCTCGGATTCGACCGGGAAGGGAATCTCGACGACGACGACGCGTGCGCCGTCGCGCTCCGCCACGTGGCGAAGGACGTTGATCGTGGCGTTGTATTCGTGGTCCGTCGTCAGGATCTCGTCGCCGGGCGCGAATCGGAGTGAGCGCACAACGGCGTTGACGGCGCCCGTCGCATTGGCGACGAACGCCAGGTCGTCCGGGTCGGCACCGAGGAACGCGCCGAGGTCGCGGCGGACATCGGCCAGCAGCGCCGGGAGGTCGCGGGCAAAGAACTGGACCGGCTGGGCCTCCATCCGGTCGCGCCACAGCCGCTGCGCGTCGAGCACGTCGCGGGGGCAGGCGCCGAACGAGCCGTGGTTCAGGAAGGCGATCGCCGGGTCGAGGGCCCAGTGCCCGGCGAGCTCGGACGGCATCGCCAGATCATGACGGGTACACTCGGGCCGTGGGTGCGGTCGACACGATGGACACGTTTTTCGAGCTGCTGAATGCGGGCGATCGCGAGGCGGCGGTCCAGCTGATGGCCGAGAACGCCGAGATGCGAATCCACGTCGGCGACAGCGCCCAGACGCTCCGCGGCGTCGATCGGGTCGGCGGTTGGTTCCTCCGTGGCGACGCGGGCCTGCGGATGATCCCGGGCGACGTCCGCGATACCGGCAACACGTACGAGGCGGACGTCCTCGTGGTCCGACCGGGGGCTCCGTCGCTCCACCTCGACGCGACGTTCCGGGTCGAGGCCGGCAAGATCACCTCGATCAACCTCGCCCCTCGGTAGCCGGTCCGTCGCCGCTCCGGCGACGCCGCATCCCGCCGCGCGGGTTCCGGACACGAGGGCCCCCGGAGCCGTTACGGTGCGGTCGAGGACCCGATCGTGTCCGGCGGTCCGCTGCTCGGCGCCGGAATCGTGATCACCTGACCCTGAGTGATCTTGTTCGGGTCCTTGATCTGCTTGTTGGCGGCGAGCAGCTGCTCGACCGTGATCCCGTGAGCGGTGGCGATCTTGGACAGCGTGTCGTTCTTCTTGATCGTGTAGAGGATCGGCGTCGGGGCCGGCGGCCCGGTCGGGGCCTGGCTCGTGCTCGCCGCGGGCCGTAGCGACGACCCGGCCGATCCGCCGGGTGAAGCGGTTCCGCCGCCGAGATTCAGGATCCCCGGCAGGAAGAACAGGGCAAGAGCCAGGACGACGACGAGGCCGGCCAGCGCGAGGATGCGGGGCACGGCGGGAAGCCCGACACGGGTCTTGATCGTCGGATAGGCCTCGTAGCGGCGCGGTCGCTCCCAGTCGGGGCCATCGGTTCCGCCGAGATGCTGGGCGTAGGCGCGTGGCCGGCGAGTGGTCCGGCGCCCGTCGGCATCGTCCTCCTCATGCTGGGCGTCGGTCGGATCAGACCGCCGACCACCGCCGGCCTCGGCAGCGGATGCCGCGCCCGTCGCGGCCAGCCCGGCGCCGAGCGCGGCCGCCGACCGGCTGTCGCTGGACCAGTCGCCGTCATCGGCGTTGTCGTGGCGCCGCGGCGGTGGACCGCCGGCGAGCCGGTCGGCCGGGCTGCCGGCCAGGCCTCGGCCCGGCTCGCTGGATCGATGACCGAGAAACGACGGCGGCTCGGCATCGTCGCCGCCGCGGGGCTCGTTCGACGCGAGCCACGGCGGAGGCGCGGCCCAGTCGCGCGGCGGATTGCGCCGGACGAGATCGTCGGCGTGCCCATCGGCCGGGTGCGCGGTCGCCCGATCGTCGTCCGCCGCGTCGTCGTGGTCGTCGCGATCGATGGACGTGCCGTCATTGCCGGCCTCGTCGCCGGCGTTGACCGGCACCGCCTCGGCGGCCGCACCTTCGGCGACGGCAGCGGCCCCCGCCGCCGCGTCGGCCGCCGCCCCCGTCGCCGCTCGATTCATCCCGGCCGAGGCACTCGGTGCCGTCGGCGCCCCGCCACGCGCTCGGGCGGCCTCACGCCGGGCCCAGTCCTGGAAGGTCGGGCAGACCGGAAAGGAGCTCGAGAGGCAGTAGGCCTCCTGGTGGGCAAGCGCCCGTGGAGCGGGCCGCGCGTCCGCGTAGCAGCGGTGCCGATGATCGGGGACCGACGCGCGCTCGTCGCGATCGTCGTCGAAGGCCACGAACGGGCAGGCCGGCGCGCCGTCCGCGAGGGGCAGTCCGCGTTCAGTCACGCGGCGATCATACCGGCCCGGTCAGTCCTCGACCGTGCGCCGGGAGCCCCGCGGCGATCGTCGTGCCGTCGCGGCAGGGGGTTGCGGCGACGTCTTCCGAGCGACCGCGGGTGGCGGAGGCGCGGCCGGACGGCCGTCCGAACCGGGCACGCCGAGCATGATGGTGTTGCCCGACGAGCTGGCCAGCTGCTGCAGAATCCGGAGCTGGAGCAAGCCCGGGTTGTCCTCGATCATCCGCCCGGCATTGGCCAGGCTGCGCAGGGCGGCGGTCTCGCCGCGGGCTCGCTCGAGGGCCGCCTCGCCCTCGCGACGCGCGGCGACGATCCCCGCGAACGCCCGCTTGAGCTCCGAGGGCACCATGACGTCGCGAACATCGACGCCGAGCAGCTCCACGCCGAGCCGCGCCAGCTCGCTCGCGACCGCGCCACCGACCGCCGGACCGATCTCGGCCCGGGCGGCGAGGACCTCGTCCGCCGTCCGACCGGCAAGCGCTTCGCGGAGCCCCCCATGGAGCGCCGTGTACAGGGCCGCGACGTAGCTTTGGTCGTTCTGCACGGCCGCCACCGGATCGGCGACGACGTAGCGAGCCGTCAGGCTCACCCGAAGGGCGACGCCGTCGGAGGTCAGGATCTCCTGGCCGGGGACGGTGATCGAGGTCGGTCGTCCGTCCAGGAGCTGGATCTCGGTCAACGGCCGGACCGCGATGTGAGTCCCGGGGTCGAGCAGCCCGACGAACCGGCCCTGTCGATAGCGCAAGCCGCGCTGATAGTCGTGGACCGTCGCGACCGTGATGACCGGGCGGACGAGAACGGCCGCGATCAGCACGACGAGGAGGACGACGATGACGATTTCCACCACAACCTCCGACCCCGGACCGCTTGCCGCAGGCGTGCCGCGCGATTCGCAGGAGCGTCGCGCGAGGCGGCTCGTGCGGACTCGTCGCGACGGGTCCCGGAGCGCCGGCGGAGGCTCGAGGCCTGCATGGCCGACGATCAGGTCGCCTCGGGGCCAGACCCGGTCGCGACGAGTTGGATGCAGGAATCGAACCTGCCTCACCAGAGGCGCCCGGTACTCAGAACGATTGCCGGCGATGCCGGCGCACGCTGCAGGAACGCCTGCCGGGATGCTAGACGACGGGACTTACCTGGGCAATCACAGATCGGCCGGCATCCGACCGGCGGCGGGCTCGACTCCCGTGACTCGGCCGCCGTTCCGGCACGCGTTTGACAGCCGGACGGGACGCTCCGAGACTCCGATACACCGCTCCGGACCGCACGATGTGGCGAACCCCGGAGCCCTTCAGCGCCCGAGAAGGAGACCCATGTTCCGCTTCCGCACGTTCCTCGCACCGACGACGACCGTCCATGCCCACTGTGACCTGCCCTGCGGCGTCTACGACCCGGAGCAGGCCCGAATCGAAGCCGAATCGGTCTACAAGATCATCGAGAAGATGGGCGCCAACAGCGATCCGACCTTCACGGCCCGCGCAATCGACATCAAGGAGCAGCGGGCCGAGCTCGCCAAGCATCACCTCGACGTTCTCTGGCACGACTATTTCAAGCCGGAGCACCTCGAGAAGGTCCCCAACCTCCATGAGCTCTTCTGGAACGCGGCCAAGCAGGTCAGCAAGGTCAAGGCTTCGACCGACCTCGCCGACGCGAAGAAGCTCCTCGACATGATCGATGAGATCGACGCCGCCTGGAAGGCGACCGGTGGCGAGGAGAAGACCCGGGTCCAGCGCGCGACGGCCTGACATCGGCGCGTCCCGCCCTCACTCGCTGGCGGAGCGCGCCAGCGGGCCTTGGCGCGTCGTGGTCAGCGAGGCCTCGATGGCGCCGACGATCCAGCCCGGCGACTGGCTCCTGATCGATCCGACCACGGCCCGCTGGCCGCGCCGCGGGTCGATCGTCGTCTTCCGCGAGCCCGATTCGGACCTGCTGGCGATCAAGCGTCTGGCCGCAGGTCCCGGCGATCGGGTGGACCTGGACGAGGGGCACCTTGTCCTCGGAGCGGACGAGGCGTGGCTCCTGTCGGACGCGACCGACGCCGCGCTCCTCGCCGCCGGCGCCGGCGCCGGCCGGCCGATCGACTCGCGGCGATATGGCCCAGTCCCGGTCGACGCCCTCGTCGGACGCGTCTGGTTTCGCTATGGGCCGCTGAACCGGATCGGCAGGATCGGCCGGCCACCAGCCATACTCGATCGATGACGACGTTCGACCCCCGCCTCCCGCTCGCCGCCGCGCCCGACCCGTGGGACGAGCTGCCGCAGCCGTCGGTCCGGGCCGGACCGCCGTTCCACATGACCGACATGATCGCGGCCGAGCCGTTTCTCGCCGCGCGGCTCCTAGACGCATTGGCCGACCCACAAGGGGCGGCCGGACGCCTGGCTGGGGCGATCGGCCAGGCAGCGAGCAGTGGCGCCTCCATCGTCGTCACGGGCTGCGGGACCAGCGAGCACGCCGCGATGGCGGCTGTCGAGATCCTGCGCGAAGGCCTGCGGTCGGGCGGCCTGCCAAGCGGTCCGACGACGATCGCGGCGGCGCAGGCGTTCGAGCTTGCGCTCGATCCGCCGACGGGCGGTCTCGTCATCGGGATCTCGCACGAGGGTGGGACGGTAGCGACGATCCGCGCCCTCGAGGCGTCGGCCGCGGCCGGGGCGCGGACCGCGATCATCACCGGGAGTGCCAATTCCCCGGCGGCCGCGGCGGCATCCGAGGAGCTCGTCGTCGCGACTGTCGAGATGGACCACGGCTGGTGCCACACCGTCGGCTACCTGTCGCCGATCGTCGCCGCGGCGGCGATCGCCGACGAGCTGGCCGACCGCTCGATCAACGGCGGTCTCGTCCGCGACCTCGTGGCCTCCGGCGCCAGCGACGAGGCCGGCGCCGAGGCGATCGCGGTGGTTCTTGCCGGCTGCCGGACGATCATCACGGTCGGTTCCGGCGCGGATCGACCGGCCGCCCGCGAACTTGCCCTGAAGATCGAGGAGGCCGCCTGGATCCCGACGACGATGCGGGATCTCGAGACGTTCCTCCACGGGCACCTGCCGGCAATGGATGACACGACCGGGCTCGTCCTGCTCCTCACGGATCGCGACGGGCGCGCCGTCCGCGTGGCACGCGCCCGGCAGGCCCTGGCCGCCGCGCGAGCCGTCGGCATCCGGGCAGCGGCGATCGTCACCCGCGATATCCATGGCCAGCTCGACGCCGACCTGACGCCGGCCGGCCGCATCCGCGTCGACGAGTCGCAGGCGTTGCCGGCGCCGCTCGCGGCGCTGCTCGGGACCGCCACGCCGCTGCAGCTCCTGACCGAGCGGATCGCCCGCGCCCGCGGCTCGAATCCGGACCTGATCCGGCGCGACGATCCGCGCTACCTGGCGGCCGCGGAAGCCGGCGGCTGACGCGCGGCGGCTGTGCGGAGCGTCAGAACAGCGCCTCGGCCATCAGGTCGATCATCTCGAGATCCCGGGGCACGAAGTCCTGGAGCATGATCCGCTCGGCGCCGGCGGCCTCGAACCGCTCGACCATCGCCCGCGCCTGATCGGGCGTGCCGAGGATCCAGCGCGGCTTGCGAGTCTCGAACCAGGCATCGCCGCCGGACTCGTTGCCGAACGCCGTCAGCAGCGCGGTCTTGCGCCGCGCGAGCTCCCCTTCGTCCCGCCCGATCAACACGCCGGCCATCACCGATCGGCCCATCGTGGCCGGATTCCGTCCGATCGCCTCGCACGCTGCCCGCAGCTCGGCGAATTTCGTCGACGCCGTCGCCGGCGACGAAGAGCTGAGGTTGAACTCGTCCGTGTAGCGGGCGGCAATCCGCAGGGACCGGGGCGAACCTTCGCCGCCGGTGAGGAGCCGCGGCCGCGGCGCGCCGTTGGGCGAGACCGGCCGACCGGGCCGCGCCACCGGCTTGGGGTGGAATTCCGCGTCCACGATCGTGACGTGGCGACCCTCGAACGACCAGCCGTCGGGCTCGCCCCAGAGCCCGTGGAGGACCGCGAACTGCTCCTCCATGATGTCCGCTCGCTCCTTGATCTCCGGGAACGGCAGGCCCAGCTGGCGGTGCTCCGGTTCGTTCCAGCCGGCGCCGAGTCCGAACTCGACCCGCCCCCCGCTCATCTCGTCGACCGTGGTTACGACCTTGGCGAGATTGCCGACGGACCGGAAGGTGACCGGTGAGACGAGCGTCCCGAGACCGATCGTCGATGTCTCGCGGGCGAGCCCGGCGAGGACCGCCCACGCATCGGTCGTCGGCTCACCCGAGGGTCCGGGAAAGCTCTGGTAATGGTCGGACCGGAAGAACGATTCGAAGCCGACGGACTCGGCCCGCCGGACGATCGCCAGCTGGTCGTCATAGGTCAGGCCCTGTTGGGGCTCGATCATCAGCGCGAACCGCATTCGTCACCTCCTCGACGCCGACTGTTCACCATTCGTTGAATCATCATGCTTGACGCGATCATCCACGAGCGCTAGATTATTCAGGCAATGCGAACTATCAGCACGGAGCAGACCAACTCGGCGGCGCTCACCGCGTCCCCGGACGACACGGTCGACGCCACCGTCGATTCGCTTGTCGAGGAGCTCCACCAGATGATCGGCAGCCTGCGCTGCGCGGGCACGGGCCGCATGGTCAAGGCCGGGATCAGCATGACGCACCTCCACATTCTGTGGGTGCTCGAGCATCACGGTGACCTGCCGATGAGCCGGCTCGCGGAGCTGCTCGATGTCTCCCTGAGCAATGCCTCCGGCCTGATCGACCGGATGGAGGAGCGCGGGCTCATCGAGCGCGTCCGGGTTGCGGATGACCGGCGGGTCGTCCTCGTCAAGGCATCCCCCGAGGGAGCCCGGATCCGCGACGAGATCGAGGCGCTCAAGCAGGACCGGATGCGGTCGATCCTGGGCCGGCTGGCGCCGGACCAGCGGACCCGTCTCCTGCGTGCGATCCGCGACCTCCGAAGCGCGGTCGTCGACGAGATCGGGACCGATCATCTCGACGCTCACGTCCACCACGGCTAACCGTTTCTGACCGGGGTCCCCGACCGGCCCCACACCATTCGCCCGCCAAGGGGAGAGGAGACTTCATGGAAGCAATGCCAACCGAGCGCGACTGGACGCCGTCCGTCGACGATGATCCCGCGCTCGCCCTGCCGCAGCGGGCGAAGATGGAGATCCTCTTCGCGGTTCTGCTCGGCCTGTTCCTCGGCGCGCTGGACCAGACGATCGTCGGTCCCGCGCTGCCGACCATCGTCACGAAGCTTGCCGGCAACGACATCTACGTCTGGGCAGTCACGATCTATCTGCTGACCAGCACGATCAGCGTCCCGTTCTGGGGCAAGCTGTCGGATCTGTACGGCCGCAAGCCGATGTTCATGATCGGCATCGTCATCTTCCTGATCGGGTCAGCGCTGTCCGGCCTGAGCCAGAACATGACCGAGCTGATCGCGTTCCGCGGGTTCCAGGGCATCGGCGCCGGATCCCTCTTCCCGATCGCGCTCGCCACGATCGGCGATCTGTTCACGCCCGCCGAGCGCGGCAAGTACCAGGGCCTGTTCGGTGCCGTCTTCGGGATCGCCTTCATCGTCGGACCGCTCGTCGGCGGGTTCCTGACCGAGCACATCGCCTGGAACTGGATCTTCTACGTCAACATCCCGATCGGGCTCGTCGCGCTCTTCGTCATCTCGCGGCTGCTGCCGACGGTGAAGTCGGCTCGGGCGACCCGCAACTTCGACATCCTCGGCGGCGCGATCTTCACGATCGCCACGGGCTTCCTGCTCGTGGGCCTGACCCAGAAGGGCCAGACCAACGCCGTCACCCATGCCCTCAACGACTGGACCGATCCGACGGTCGGTGGGTTCATCCTCATTGCCCTCGTCGGGATCGGGCTCTTCGTCTGGGCCGAGTCGCGGGCCAAGGAACCGATCGTTCCGCTCGGGCTCTTCCGCAATCGGACGTATGCGGCGTCGATGGTCGCGACCTTCTTCGCAGCATTCGCCTTCTTCGGGGCGATCATCTTCCTGCCCCGGTGGTTCCAGATCGTGCAGGGGTACAGCCCGACGAACTCCGGGCTCGCCGCCCTGCCCCTGATGGTCGGCCTCATCACGAGCTCCATCGCGTCCGGGCTGATCGTCGCCCGAACCGGCCGCTACAAGTGGCTGACCGTCGGGGCGATCCTCCTGATGGGAGCCTCGACCGCGCTGATGACCCAGCTCCGGGCCGACACCCCGGTGCCGATCGTCTGGCTCTGGATGTTAATCTCCGGGATCGGCGTCGGTCCGACCTTCGCGGTCTTCACGCTGATCGTCCAGAATGCCGTGCCCTTCAACATGCTCGGCGTCGCCACCTCGAACCTGACGTTCTTCCGCCAGATCGGCGGCACAGTGGCCCTCGCCATCGTCGGGACGATCTTCGCCAGCTCGTTCCAGGCCGAGATCGGGCCACAGATGACCGTTGCGGGCGTCCCTGACACCATTGTCAACGGGTTCACCCAGGCAATGCACAGCGGCCAGGTCGACTTCAACCAGCTCACCGGAACCGGAGACCTCGGCAAGTCGATCGTGGCGGCCCAGCCGGCGCTCGCGCCCGTCGTCGATCACATCGTCGCCGGCATCCATCAGGCGTTCAGCCTGGGCGTGGCCTCGACGTTCATCATCGGGGTCGGGGCATCGATCGTCGCTGCCCTCGCTGCGGCGGCGATGCAGGAGCTGGCCCTTCGCCGGTCGACAACGGCACAGGCCGCGGCCGCGGCCGCGGCCGCGACCGAAGCCCGGCGCCCGGCGGTTCCCGCAGCCGACTGACCAATCTTCGCTCCTCCTCGACCCCGGCGCGGCTTCGGCCCGCCGGGGTCTTCTCGATTCCGGGGTACGATCGAGCCGATGACGATCGACCGCCCGACCTTCCCGATTCCGGCCGCCTTCCCGAGCGCCCTCACCGCCGCGGGCGTCGCGGACGGCCACCCGGTCGACGCCGGTCCGCTGGCGGACCTGCCCGAGGGCGCGATGCGGCGGGTCAGCCACGGCGACCTCGACATCCTCGTGGCCCACACTCCGGCCGGGATCGTGGCGGTCGACGATCGCTGCCCGCACATGGCGGCGCCCCTGTCGATCGGCGTCCTCGAGGGTTGCGTGGTCCAGTGCCCGCTCCACGAGGGCCAGTTCGACCTGTGCTCCGGCGAGCCGGTGCGGATGCCGACGACGGGCGGCCTCGATCCCGACGGCAACTACCACCCGACGTGGTCGCCCGCCGGCAAGGACGCCAAGGTCGACCCGCCCGGCAAGAAGGCCGAAGCGCGCCGCCTGACCCGCGTCCGACGGTTCCGCTACTACCCGGTCCGGATCGTCGATGGCCGGGTCGAGATCACCCTGCCCGAGGCCGGCGCCTGACCGCGGGCTGGCGGCTAGCGAATCTCGTCCTCGATCGGGAAATCCTCGGGATGCGCCTTGGCGACGTAGGCGCGGATGATCTCGCAGACCTCGTCGGGATCGTCGGTGAGCTTGAGCAGATTCAGGTCTGCCTCCGAGACGGCGCCTACCGGCACCTGGACGCTTCGCATCCAGTCGATCATCCCCTGCCAGTAGGCCGTCCCGACGAGCACGACCGGGAAGTCGCGGATCTTGCCGGTCTGGATGAGGGTCAGGCTCTCGAACAGCTCGTCGAGCGTGCCGAAGCCACCGGGCATGATCACGAACGCGTCCGCGTACTTCACGAACATCGTCTTGCGCGCGAAGAAGTACTTGAACTCGACGCCGAGATCGACGTAGGCGTTGAGCCCCTGCTCGTGGGGCAGCTCGATGTTGCAGCCGATCGACAACCCGCCGCCCTCGCGGCAGCCGCGGTTGGCGGCTTCCATGATCCCGGGCCCGCCGCCGGTGATGATCGCGAAGCCGAGCTCCGCCAGCCGCCGGGCGATCGAGCGGGCCAATTCGTAGTCGGCTGAGCCCGGGGCCGCCCGAGCGGATCCGAAGATCGTGATCGCCGGACCGACCGACGCGAGCGCGTCGAAGCCCTCGACGAACTCGCTCAGGATCCGCAGGGCGCGCCACGGGTCGGTGTCGAGGAAGGTCGGACGCCCGGGCTGCGACGGCCGGCGCTCGAGGAGCTTCTCGTCCTCCGTCTCGGTCGGCTTGCCCATTCGCTCGGCCGCGTCGCCGCGCATGACGATCCGGCCCGAGCGGCGCTCCGAGCCGCGCCGCCCCGATACATCCGAGGGAGGTCCGGCGCCCTGGCCGCTGTCGGCCTCGACGGTGGGCTCGGACTGGTCGGGGCTCGGCGCAACGATCTCATGGTCGGTCATGCCGGTAGGATCGCACTCGGAGGTGGCATGGCGCGCCGGAATCGGACGATTGGAGCGGTCCTGCTCATCGCGACCGGGCTCGTCTGGATCGGCCAGGGCATCGGGCTGCTGCGGGGCAGCAGCTTCATGGTCGGCGACCCGACCTGGGCCTGGGTCGGGCTCGCCTGCGTAACCGCCGGTATCTTCGTGGGCTGGCTGGCGATCCGGACGCCGAGAGGCTGACGTCAGCTCGACCCGGTGAGCAGGTCCTTCCACGCGGCTTCCTCGCGCCCGGCGGCCACGCCGCTCCCGATGCGGACGAGCGGCAGGCGAAGGAGGGCCGGCGACGCCAGCAGGCGCTCGACGATCTCGGCATCGTCGAGGCGCATGTAGCCGAGGCCGGCGTCGCGGTAGGCCTTCGAGGATTCGTCGAGGAGGGCCCGAGCGCCGAGCTTCTCGACGAATCTGCGGAGCTCGCCGCGGGCGATCGGCTTCCGGGTCAGGTCGACCTGGTTGATCTGCAGCCGCCGTTCCTTGAAGAAGCGGACCGCCGCGCGAGTCCCCTGGTCACGCTCGTGACCGAAGATCTGGACGGTGAGATCGGGCATCGCCGGATCGTATCCGTTCGTTTCCGGCGCCGGCTGCAGGGTGAACCCCGGCGGGCTCGGGACGGGTACCATCGGCCCGACAGGAGGTGCCCGGTGACGGTCTGGTTCACGGTCAAGCTCGACGATCGGCCGGGCGCGCTCGCCCGCATGGCCACCGCACTCGCCGACCGCGGCGTCAACATCGCGGGCATCGTCGGGATCGCCGAGGACACCAACGGCGAGCTCATGCTCGAGACGAGCAACGCCGAAGAGACGCGGGCCGCGTTCGACGCGGCCGGGATCGCCTACGAGGCTCACGACGCCGACGGCCCGACCGATCCCGGCCGGATGTCGATCGCGGATATCGTCGGCCGCTAGGCCGGCTCAATCCCAGCCGTGGCTCGCAGCCCGTCGCCCGAGACGAACGCGGCCGCGGCCCGACTCGACCTGCTCGAAGGGCCCGACGCGATCGGCGCGATCGTCGCGCGGATCGCCGAGCGCGGCGGCCGGATCCGGACCGTGGCGACGATCCGGGCGCTCGAGACGGACCCGGCCCAGTCGGAGATCGAGGTCGAGGTCGACGGCCTGACGCCGGACGAGCTGCTGGACGCGCTCGAGGGCGTGCCCGAGATCCAGACGATCCGGCGGACGCGGGCCCTCGGTAGCATCTTCGGCAAGCGCGTGATCGTCGTCGGCGGCGGGGCCCAGGTCGCCCAGGTCGCGCTCGGCGCGGTCAGTGAGGCAGATCGACACAACCTGCGCGGCGAACGGATCAGCGTCGACACGATCCCGCTGATCGGGGAGGCGAACATCGCGGCCGCGGTCCGGGCCGTCGCCGACCTCCCGCGGGCGCGCCTCCTCGTCCTGGCCGGGTCGATCATGGGCGGCGATATCAGCAACGCCGCCGACGAGCTGCGCGCCGTCGGGATCCCGATCATCGCTCTCAACATGGTCGGCTCGATCACGGAGCACGTCGATCTCGTGGTCAGCGACCCGGTCCAGGCGGGGACGATGGCGGTCATGGCGATCGCCGATACGGCCTCGTTCGACCTCGTCCGACAGAGGGGCCGGCGCTACTGACCGCTACGGGAACTCGACGCGGTCGGGGCCCGGGAAGATCGGAGACACGTTGATTCGGCCCTCGCACGGCGCCAGTGGGACGACCGCCGTTCCGAATTGGTGGGTCCCCGGCAGGATGATCCGAACCCGTTGCGCCGTCGGGCAGGCGACGTCGTAGGGCAGCGAGATGGCAGCCCCGGACGGGTTGTCGCCGTAACCGAGCTCGAAGGAGGCGGTGTCACCTGGGCCGAGCGCGACGGGCCCAGCCGGAATCGCGGGGAACGAGTAGTCGCCGTCAACGGCGTGTGTCTCGGTCGTCGGGAGGAACGCCCCGGTCTCGCTGACAAGCTGGATCTGCGGATATCCGTCGAGGCGGCAGCCATCGTTGGACGCGTTCCGGAGCCGGAACAGCATCGCGACGTTGCCGAGCCCCGCTCCGAGGTTCGTCCCGGTCATCTCGAGCTGGAAGGTCGTGCAGGTCGGCCATCCGGCGGTCTCGGGCGGGGCCGTCGGCAGAACGACTGTCGGCGGTTCACCGGGACCCGAAGGCGTCGCCGAGGCGAACTCGGGTGCTGAAGACGCGGAGGCCGGCGTCGCGGTCGGCGCGGGAGCGATGCCCGATTGGGACGGGGCAGGGCTGGTCACCGGACTCCCGGGCGGTGGCAGCTCCGACGGAGTAGGTTGCGCCACGCATCCGACAACGAGGATTGCGGCGGCGGCGAGCACACCAATGGACGCACGCTTCACGTGACGTGAGACGGCGGGATGGGCCGCGATGCTCCGCCCGCCTCCCGAAGCGCGGCGACCCGGCCGCCGCCCGGGAGATTGCGGATCGCGGTGTCCTAGGAGATGGCCTGGGCCACGTAGGTCCGGCCAAACTGTCGGCCGTAGTCCCACACGTCGATCGCGGGCGGTTCGACGCCGAGTGTGGTCAAGGCCGTACAGACCTGGCTGCGATGGTCGCTCCCGTGATGGACCACCTGGGCAAGCCGGATCCCGAGCGGGGCGTGGCTGTCCGTGCCGTCGTCGCGATGGCGGACGACATCGAGCGCCGGATCGATGTCCCCGGCCAGGAGGGCCGTCCAGTCGGGGCCGTTGGCAACGATCGCCGCCCGGAGGGCCGCGAGGTCCATCTGTACCTCGTCGGCGTCGGAGATCTCGGCGTGCCGTCCGCTGGTCAACGTGTACAGGTACCCACAATCGGCCGCGACCGTGTGGCGCAACGTATCGATGATCGATCCGAAGGTGCCCGGGACGACCGTGTCCAGCTGCCCGCGCTCGAGTGCGAGACAGGCGTCGATCAAAGTCGTCGTTGCCCAGATGTGATGCGCGAACGCGTCATCCAACAGTGCGCTGCTCATGGCCCCACCGTACCAGCGCGGCCGCCCGGACCGGTCATGAATCGGTGGCCGGGATCCGTCCGTTTCGGCGCCGGACAGGTCCGAGGCGAACGCCGCCCGTCCAGTGTAGGACCCGACGTCTGGGCTCGAACCGTTGCGAGGTGCCAGCGCCGCGTTCTGATCCGGCTCGAGTTATCGAGCTTCGACGGCACCGCGCAGTTCGTCGGGCAGCCAGAACCAGCGGAGCGATTCGAAGTCGTCGCCGACGAGCGGCGGCTCCGCGGCCGCCGGCACCGCCCCAAGCGTGGCGACGGGGTCGCCCAGGATCCGGCCGGCTTCCTCGAGATGACCGGCGAGCGCCTCCTCCCCGGCTCGATGCCGATGGGCAGGCCACGACGCGCCGTCGGCCGCGAACCGAACGTCGTGGAGCGACAGCGGTGGCTCGGGCGAGCCGGCGGCGTGGCGCCACATCCCCGTCGCCGGGTCGAACCGGTACCACGGTAGCAGCCGCCAGCCGTCGCGCGCGACCATCGCCACCGCCTCGGTGATGTACGCGAACACGGCCTCGCTGATGAAGTAGTTGAAGTTCACCCGGACCCAGCCGGGCTTGATCCCCTCGCAGCCGCGGGTGATCTCGCGCTCGAACGCATGCGAGGTCTCGATGTCGATCCCGAGCAGGCGATGGCCGTACGGCCCGGCGCACGAGCAGCCGCCGCGCGACTGGATCCCGAACAGGTCGTTGAGGACCGCGACGACGAAGTTGTGGTGGAGGTAGCGGCCGTCGTGGCGGACGGTGAACGACACGATCGACAGCCGCGGCAGCTCGGGGTTGCCGAGGATCCCGATGCCGGGCTCCGCCGACCATGCCGCGATCGCCCGCTCGATGAAGTCCTCCTCGCGCCGCCGGATCGTGTCGACGCCGACGGACTCCTTGAGGGCGAACACGAGCCCCGCCCGGATCGACTCGACGATCGCCGGCGTGCCGCCTTCCTCGCGGTGCTCGGGGTCGTCGAGGTAGACGTGCTCGAGCGGATTCACGTAGGCGACGGTCCCGCCTCCCGGCATCGTCGGGACGCGATTGCGGAACAGGTCGCGGCGCGCGACGAGGACGCCCGGCGTTCCCGGCCCTCCGATGAACTTGTGGGGGCTGATGACGATCGCGTCCTTGTAGTCGAGGGCCGCGTCGCCGTCGGGCTCGGTCGCGCCCGTCGGCCCGGGCCGATGCGGCTCCATCTCGATCTCGACGTACGGCCCGGCCGCAGCGAAGTCCCAGAACGACAGTGCCCCGTGGCGGTGGAGCAGGACGGAAATGGCACGGGTATCGCTGAGGATCCCGGTGACGTTCGAGGCGGCCGAGAAGGACCCGATCCGAAGGGGCCGTCCGTCGGTCTCGTCGAGGGCGCGCCGAAGCCGCTCGAGGTCGATCCGGCCGTCGGCGTCCTCGCCAATCACGATCACGTCGGCGATCGACTCGCGCCACGGCAACTCGTTGCTGTGGTGCTCGTACGGCCCGATGAGCACGACGGGCCGCTCGTTCGGCGGGATGTGCGCCCGCAGGCCGTAGCGCTCGTCGAGACCGGCTGGAATGCGAAGCTCGAGCACACCGACGAGGAGGTTGACCGCGCCGGTCATTCCGGAGCCGGTGAAGATCACCGCGTGATCGTCGGCCTTCCCGCCGACCGCGGTCCGGATGATCGCCCGGGCGTCCTCGCGGAAACGGCTCGTCTGGAGGCCCGTCCCGGACGACTCCGTGTGGGTGTTCGCATACAGCGGAAGGACGGCGTCGCGGAGGTAGTCCTCGACGAAGGTCAGCGCGCGGCCGGACGCGGTGTAGTCGGCATAGGTGACGCGGCGGATCCCGAATGGGCCGGCGACCGCTTCGTCGTCGCCGATGACGGACGCGCGGATCCGCTCGATCAGCGCGGCAGGATCGGAGGGACGGTCGGCCATGCGGCACATGGTACGTGAGCAGGTGAGCGGCGCCGAACGTGGCGCCCAATCGAGGCGTTTCGCCCTACCCTTGGGCCATGCGGATCGCGACCTGGAACGTCAACTCCCTGAAGGCCCGCACCGATGCCGTCGAGCGTTGGCTGAACCGCGCCCAGCCCGACATCCTCCTCATGCAGGAGACGAAGCTCGCCGACACCGAGGCCCCCGAGCTGCCCTTCCGCATGGCCGGCTACGAGCTCGTCCATCACGGCGAAGGGCGCTGGAACGGGGTCGCGATCGCGAGCAAGGTCGGAGCCACCAACGTCGTCACGAACTTCGGCGACGGGCCGGTCCGCGACAGCGGCGCAGGCGCGACGGTCGCGGTCGGCGAGGATGATTTCGACCCGTTCGACGAGGCCCGGATGGTGTCCGCGGTCTGCGGCGGGATCCGCGTCGTCAGCCTCTACGCCCCGAACGGACGCGTCGTCGGCAGCCCGTTCTACACCGGCAAGCTCGCCTGGTTCGCCCGCCTCCGGCGCTGGCTCGACGAGACTGCGTCGCCCGACGAGCCGCTGATCCTCGGCGGCGACCTGAACGCGACCCCGACCGACGCGGACGTCTGGGACGCGGTCGCGGCCCACGGCGGGACCCACGTCTCCGAGCCCGAGCGGGCGGCTCTTGCAGCGCTCCGCGACTGGGGCCTCGTCGACGCCTACCGCCATGCCATGCCCGACGCGACCGGCCGCTTCTCGTGGTGGGACTACCGGGCGGGGATGTTCCACCGCAACGAAGGCATGCGGATCGACCTGCTGTACGTCACGAAGGTCGTCGCGGACCGGATCGTGTGGGCCGAGATCGACCGCGAGGCGCGGAAGGGCCCGCCGGTCCCGTCGGACCACGCGCCGGTCGTCGTCGACCTCGATGGGCGCGGAGTCGCCTTCGAGGCCGGCTGGGAGGGAGCCCTGTCCCGGATCCAGGCACGGACGAGGCCACGGCCGCTCAAGAACCGGGCCTGAGTCGTCGCTCTGTTCGCCCTGGCTGCGCCCCGACCGCGCCGCTCGCCGCGCGGCCGCCAACTCACCTCCAGCCCCCGTTTCGAATAGCCGAATGATTCGAATCTCGCGGTATTCGGCTATCCGAACTGGCAGCGTGGGTTGTGTTCGACGCGGGACTAATCGCGTGCGCAGAACCGCAACCGGCTGCGCAACCTCAACCCGCGTTCGCCATCTCCTCGGCCAACAGGTCCGCGATCTCCCGGGCGTTCGTCGTCCCGTAGTTCGCGTAGCAGTTGTTGAACATCAGGTGGACCTCCTTCGCCTCGGAGGCCACGTCGCGGATCCGCGGCACCCACTCCGACAGCTCGTCGCGCGAGTAGAGGTAGCGGAACCGCTCGGCCGGAGTGATGTTCTTGGCCTCCCAGGTGGCGGCATTCCGGCCATGGAAGCGGACGATCGCGAGGTCCGGCGAGGTGACGACGACCTCGGGCGGGACGCTGCTCTTGAAGCCCTGCGGCTCGTCGACCATCACGAAGGGGATCGAGCGATCGGCGAGGAACCGCAGCGTGCGCTCGACATTCTTCTCGTTCAGCCACGAGCCGTTCCGGAACTCCACGGCGCCCTTCCAACCGGCGAGCCGCTCCACGGCATCCTCGATGAGCGCGCG
>Ga0207646_10000367_pt1 | contig 60142 bp, 62 predicted proteins | sample KBSK5502metaG_FD_184343 | JGI IMG/M metagenome (GOLD analysis project Ga0207646, IMG submission 184343) | Corn, switchgrass and miscanthus rhizosphere microbial communities from Kellogg Biological Station, Michigan, USA - KBS K5-50-2 metaG... | ecosystem: Host-associated > Plants > Roots >... | reverse complement strand
GTCGTGCAGGACCAGCACTTCGGGCCGGTCCTCGCCTGCGGCGCCGGCGGCACCGCCACCGAGCTGGTCAAGGATGTCGCGGTGCGCATCACGCCGATCACACGTGGCGAGGCGGAGCGCATGGTGCGTTCGTTGAAGACGTTCCCGCTGCTCGACGGCTACCGCGGCGCCCCGCGCGCCGACGTGGCCGGGCTGGAAGACGTGCTGCTGCGGGTGAGCGCGCTCGTAGAGGCGCATCCGGAGATCGCCGAGATGGACCTGAACCCGCTGGTCGTCAGCCCCGGCGGCGCGGTCGCCGTGGACGCCCGCGTGCGGCTGGAGCCTGGCGCTCCGCGGAGGCCTCTGGGCTCTCGATAGCGTGCCGCCACCAGCGCAGGTGGAAGGTGCTGCTCCAGGGTGTGTCCAGCGGCGGGGCCGCCCTGAGGTGGGCACCGTCCACGATGCGCTCGCCGCTCCCGTTCAGCCGAACGTGGGTGGAGCGCCTCTCAGCCACGGCCTCCCGCCTCGACGAGATTGGGCGTCAGGCGGAGATGGTTCTCCACCCCGACGACTCCTGGAATCGCGGCGACCAATCGCAGCAGAAGACCGGTCAGGCTTCCGCTCTCGACCTCTCCATCCAGCCTCACGACGCCGTCTTTCACGGTGACCTGGACCCGGCCGCGGCCCAACAGCGGCAGCTCATTCAGCAGGCCGTGCGCGACCTCCTTGCGGATCGACTCGTCGGTGCGCAGGAAGATGCGCAGCACGTCGGCCCGGCTGACGATTCCGATGAGGCGGTTCGAGGAGTCGACCACCGGAAGCCGCTTGACGCGGTGCTCGAACATCAACCTGGCGGCGGCGGCAACCGTGGCGCCCGGCGCGACGGCCACGACCTCTTTGGTCATCACATCGGCCGCCGTGGTCGCGCCTCGGGGTGCGGAAGCCAGCAGCAGCGCCTCTTCGGGAAGGACGGCCACCGGGCGGATCAGGTCCGCCTCCGAGACGATGCCCGCCATCCGGTTGCCCGCGACCACGACCGGCAGCGCGCTGACCCCGTGAATCCGCATCAGGTCGGCGCACGTCTTGAACGACTGTTCCGGCCCGACGGTCACGACATCCCTGGTCATGATGTCGGCCACCGTCCACGTCATCGCTTCCTCTCCGCTTCGACGATGTGCCGTGGGCCGGCCGCGGGCCAGGGTCGATCGGCCCTTCGTGTCTGGGTCCCGCCACCATCGGTCACGTCGCCCCCGCCGAGCGCACGCAGGGCGTTGAGGACCACGGCGACGTCGATCACCTCCTGGAACAGCGCGCCCGCGATCGGAGGCAGCAGGCCGGCGGTGGCCAGCAGCATTCCGGCCGCCGAGAGCGCCATCCCGGCCACCACGCTCTGAACCGCGATCGAGCGCGCCCGGCGCGCGATGAGGATGGCGTCGGCCACCCGGTCCAGGCGGTCGAGAACGATCACTGCGTCGGCTGCCTCGGACGAGGCGGTTGCGCCGCGCGCTCCCATGGCCACGCCCACGTCGGCCGCGGCCAGGGCCGGCGCGTCGTTGACGCCGTCGCCGACCATCACCGTGACGGCCCGCGCGCGCTCGTCCAGCACCTGCTGGACCTTCTGGGCCGGAGTGCGCTCGGACATCACCGCGTCGGCCCCGATGGCTTCACCCACCTGCCGCGCCACCCGATCGCGATCGCCGCTCAGGACGACGATGCGCCGGATGCCGGCCTCACGCAGCCGGCGGAGCGCGTCCGGCGTGTCCGGCCGGAGCGGATCGTCGATCACCATCGCCCCGGCGAACTGACCGTCCAGGGCCACGTATACGGTCGACAGGTCCTCCATCGCGATCCGGCGGCGCAGGGCGGCGACGGCGTCGGGTAGCGGCCGGTCTTTGGCCAGCCAGCGGGCCTGGCCGACGGCGACGTGGCGGCCGCCGACCATGCCCTCGATGCCGCGGCCGGCCTGCTCGCGGACTTCGCGAGGAAACTCGAGCCCGAGACCGCGACGTCTCGCCGCCGACACGATTCCGCTCGCGAAGACGTGGGGCGAGACCTGGTCGAGCGAAGCGGCGAGCCGGAGCACCTCGTCGGGGCCGATCTCGCCGAACGCCTCCACACCTGACACGCTGGGCGTCCCGGCCGTCAGGGTCCCGGTCTTGTCGAACACCAGCGTGTGGGCTCGGGCCAGCGTCTCGAGCGCGCCTCCGCCCTTGACGATCACGCCGCGGCTGGCGGCCCTCGAGATGCCGGCGACGATCGCCACGGGCGCGGCCAGGATCAGGGGACACGGCGTGGCCACCACCAGGACGGCCAGGGCGCGGATCGGGTCGCCCGAAATCGCCCAGGCGATGCCCGCGACCAAGAGGGTGAAGGGCAGGAACCACAGCGCGTAACGGTCCGCCAGGCGCACAAAGCGCGCCTTGGAGGCCTGGGCCTCGCGGACCAGCCTGACGATCCCGGCGTAGGTGCTCTCGTCGGCCGTCGTCAGCGTGTGCATGTCGAACGGCGGGCCCACGTTGACGGCGCCGCTGTGGACGTGATCGCCGGCGTGCATCTCGACCGGCCGCGCCTCGCCCGTGATCGCGGACTCGTCGAGCGTGGCGGAGTCCCTGGCGATCACGCCGTCCACGGGCACGATCTCACCCGGCTTGACAAGGAGGAGGTCGCCGCGCCGCACGTCGGTGATGTCGGGTTCGGTGAGCTGGCCGTTCTCGTAGCGATGCACCACGCGCGGTGCGCGTGAAAGGAGGGCGGACAGCTCTCGTCGCGCACGCGAGCTCGCGTAGCGCTCGAGCGCCTGCCCGCCCGAGAGCATCAGCCCGATCACGGCCCCGGCCAGGTACTGATGGAGCACCAGCGAGCCCGACATCGCAAGCAGTGCGATCAGGTCGACGCCTGTCTCGCGATGCAGCAGGTCGCGCACAACCGAGATGGAGAGCGGGACCAGGGCGACCACCACCGCGAGCGCCCAGGCGATGTCGGCGAGGTCGTGGAGGCCCGCAAACCAGAGCGCACCGCCCACGGCAAGAGCCGCGAGCACGCCTGCCATGATGGCCGCGGAACTCCCGTCCGCGACCGCCGGCAGAGGGCGGGTCATGATGACGTGGATCGAACCTCGATCCCGTCTCGCCTGGCGATCACGCGCACGAGGTCGCGCCGGCTGACGATGCCCACGACCTTGCGCCCGCTGACCACAGGCAAGCGCTGGATGCCCTCGTCGAGCATCGTCCGCGCGGCCTGAGACACCTCGCTGACGGCAGGGATGCTGAGGACGCGGCGCGTCATCACGTCCTGCACGATTCTCGGCAGGCGGCCGGAGGTGGCTGCCGGCGGCGTTGCCACCAGGTCGGCTTCAGACACGATGCCCACCAACGCGCCTCTCTCGTCGAGCACCGGCACCGCCGAGATGCCGTGCTCGACCAGCAGCTGCGCGGCGTCCTTGAGCGGCGTGCTGGGAGTGACCGTGATGACGGGACGCGACATGATCTCCCTGACCTTCACAAGGTCAAGGTTGCCGCCGCGCCTGATGCCCCAATAGGTGCATCAGCCCTGCCGGGGGCGGGCCGTTCGCCTCATGCGGCCACCGCTGACAAGCGGCATCGTGATGCTGTAATGCCATATCTGACGGTGAGCCATCGGGGGTCCCATCGCTTCGAGGTGAACGTCGAGGGACACCGCCTCCTGGTCGACGAGGGAGTCGCAGCGGGGGGCCGCGACGCGGGACCTACGCCGACCGAGCTCCTGGCCGCGAGCCTCGCGTCGTGCGCGGCCGCGTACGCGGAGAGCTACCTCACCACCCACGGCCATTCCACCGCCGGGCTCTCAGTCGCGTGTCACTACCGGTTGAGCACCGACCAGCCCGCGCGAGTCGCCGCGCTCGACGTCACGGTGACCGCACCCACCGAGCTGCCGCCTGACCCCGGCCGGGCCCTGCTCAAGGCGGTCGAGCAGTGTATGGTCGGCAATACGCTGCGCATGCCGCCGATGATCAACGTGCTGGTGGCGGCCGCCGAGAGGTCTTCGGTCGGCTAAGAACCCCGAGGTCGCGGCCGCCGGTCTGACCCTCCTCGAAGCCGCCCGCATGCCCGGCCCAGCGGTCGTCGCGCGGCTCGAAACTCCAGATGGCGGGCTGACTGCCGCCCAGCACGCGCGGCGCCTGGCCGCCTACGGGCCCAACGCCATCCGGAGTCACGGGTCGACGCCGCTGTCCATCCTCTGGCGCCAGCTGCGCAACCCGCTGCTGATCCTTCTCGCAGCTGCCACGATCACCTCCTTCCTCGTCGGCGAGCACACCGACGCTGTGATCATCCTGGGCATCGTCGCCCTCAGCGTCGGGCTTGGGTTCTTCAACGAGTACCGCTCCGAGCGGGTCGTCGAGGCGCTGCACGCGAGCATCCATCACCGGGCCCTGGCGATGCGTGACAGCACGACGATCACCGTCGACGTGACCGACATCGTGCCCGGCGACGTTGTGCTGCTGCGTACCGGCGATCTCGTGCCTGCAGACGTGCGCCTGCTCGAGGCCAAAGAGCTCGAGGCCGACGAGGCGGTGCTGACCGGCGAGGCGATGCCCAGGACGAAGAGCGCCGAGCCCGACTCAGGCCCCGACCTGATCGAGCTCGGACTCCGGTCTGTCGCCTACATGGGCACGACCATCCGCGGGGGCGCGGGCAAGGGCGTCGTCCTGCAGACCGGGCCGCGCACGGTGTTCGGCAAGATCGCCCTCCGCCTGGGAGAACGGCAGCCGGTCACCGCGTTCCAGCGCGGGTTGGGCCGGTTCTCGACCCTGCTGGTGCGCGTCACCGCGGTGCTCGCCGGCAGCATCTTCGTCGCCAACTGGATCCTGGGCCGGTCGATCCTGGAGTCCGCGCTCTTCGCGCTCGCCATCGCCGTCGGGCTGACGCCGCAGCTGCTCCCGGCGATCGTCACGGTCAGCCTCGCCTCAGGTGCGCGCAACCTGGCGCGCAAGCGGGTCGTGGTCAAGCGCCTGATCAGCATCGAGGACCTCGGGAACATCGAGGTCCTGTTCACCGACAAGACCGGCACCCTCACCGAGGGCAAGATCAGCTTCGAGGACGCCATCGACCCCGCGGGCGCGCACAGCGACGAGGTCCGCGCCCTGGCGCTGCTCTGCGCCGCCGGAGACAGCTCGGACGCCGCGGCGTCGGGCAACGCTCTGGACGCGGCGCTGCTGCAGGCGGGCAAGCCGCCCGACGGCTGGCGGCAGCTCGACCACCTCCCGTTCGACCACGAGCGACGCCTTATGTCGTCCCTGGTCCAGCGCCCGGACGGCCGGACAATCCTGATCACCAAGGGCGCGCCGGAGTCGGTGCTGGCCCGGTCCCCGACCGCGCCCGCGGGCGTCAAGCCAGTGCTCGACAGCCTGTTCGCGAAGGGAGCGCGGGTGATCGCGGTCGCGACGAGGCCCTGGTCTGGTGGGCCGCAGTGCGCGATGGCAGACGAGCGCGACCTTCAGCTGGCGGGATTCGTCAGCTTTCTCGACGCGCCGAAGGCCGACGCAGCCGGGGCGCTGGACCAGCTGAAAGCGCTCGGCGTCGAGGTGAAGATCGTCACCGGCGACAACCCACTGGTCGCCCAGACGGTGTGCAGGTCGCTCGGGCTGGATCCAGGCGACACGATGACCGGACCGGAGCTGGACCAGGTCGGCGACGAAGAGCTGATCGCCAGGATGCCGAAGATTGGCATCTTCGCCCGGGTGTCGCCGGAGCAGAAGTCGCGCATCATCAGCGCCCAGCGCAAGGCGGGCAAGGACGTCGGCTTCCTCGGGGATGGTGTCAACGACGCCGTAGCCCTGCGCGATGCCGACGTGGGCATCTCGGTCGACACCGGAAGCGACGTCGCCAAGGACGCGGCGGACATCGTGATGCTCGGCAAGGACCTGGCCATCCTGGCGGGCGGCGTGCTCGAGGGGCGGAGGATCTTCTCGAACACGATGAAGTACGTGCTCATGGGCACCTCGTCGAACTTCGGGAACATGTTCAGCGCGGCGGGCGGATCGATCCTGCTGAATTTCCTGCCGATGACGCCGACCCAGATCCTGCTCAACAACCTGCTCTACGACACCGGCGAGATGACCATCCCGACGGACCGCGTGGACGCCGAGCTTCTCGAGCGGCCCGCTCAATGGGACATCCGCCTGATCCGCCGCTTCATGATCTTCTTCGGCCCCATCAGCTCGGTCTTCGACTTCATGACGTTCGGCGTGATGCTGTTCGTCTTCCACGCCCGCGGCAGCCTGTTCCAGACCGCGTGGTTCACCGAGTCGCTGGCGACCCAGAGCCTGATCATCTTCGCCATCCGCACGCGCCGCGTGCCGTTCTTCCGCAGCCGCCCAGGCGGGCTGCTTGCTCTCGGCACAGCTGGTTCGGTCCTGGTCGGCCTGCTTCTCCCATACAGCCCGATCGCCTCATGGTTCGGGTTCTCGCCTCTGCCCGCCGCCTTTCTCGCCATCCTGGCGGTGATGGTCGTCGTCTACCTGGTCCTCGTCGAGGTCGGCAAGTCCTTCTTCTTCCGACAGGTCTCAAGGCTCCCGCGCCGGCCGGTCGAGCTGTGGGCGCACCCGCCTGCGCTCCAGTCGTTGGAGCGCGTGGCTTCGCACTGGACGCTCCACCGGCGGCCCAGCCGGCCGACCTCGGCCGCTCCCGCTCAGGGCCGTTAGTCCCAGGCAAGCCGCCGAACGGCCCCCCTCAAGACGTGCCATCCGGCAGTCGCCGCGGGCGTCCATCAGAGGTTGACTGACACTCGAGAGCCGTCCCAAAGCTCAAATCAAGCCAAAGCCTCGCGAGAGGACTTCTTAGGAGGAAGTAACTGTGAACAAGGCGATTCGGTGGAGAATCATCAGTCTTCAGGCGGTTATGGTCCTGGTCCTCTCGGGAGCGGCTGGATTTGCGCTCGCGATGGGGTCTTTCACGACGTCGCAGATTCACGATGAGCTGGCCGCGCAGTCCATCTTCTTCCCGACCTCGGACCAGATCAAGACCGGTGGAGCCCTCGACCCGGCGGAGTTTCCGCAGGAGATCCGGGACCAGGCCGGCAACCAGGTCACGGACGGCAACCAGGCGCGGATCTACGCCAACGACTTCCTGGCGCTGCACCTTCAGAAGGTCGCCGGTGGCCTGACCTACGCCACCATCGGCCCCAAGATCTCGGCCGCGAACGCGGCACTCGCCGCCGCTTCGAAGACGGACCCGAACTACGCAACGCTTCAGGCCAATGTCGCGACACTCAACGGCCAGCGCGACACGCTGTTCAAGGGTGAGACCCTGCGCTCGATGCTTCTGAACGCTTACGGCTGGTGGACGGTCGGCGTGTACACCACGTACGCAGGCTTCGCACTGGTGATCGTGGCACTCGTTGTCCTCGGCGCGCTGGTCTTCGAGCTCTTCATCGCGGGCCGCAAGCCCGAAACGATCAAGGTCGCGCAGAAGATCGCTGCGTGACAGCGGACTAAGGACGGCATTCTCCGGCGGGAACTTCCCGCCGGAGCCCCTTTTTTGAAAGGAGTTAGATAGTCACCGACGTGGCGGTTTCAGAGCACGCTGCAAGTCCTGCCGGTCGCAGCCGGTACGCCGTTCGCAACCCCTACAGCGTCCTCCCGAACTGGCTGTACCCCGCGTTCGTGGTCATCGCACTCGGCCTGTTCGGCCTCTTCGCGATCTGGGTCGTCTTCTTCCAGAACCGAGGCGACTTCTACCCCTACGTGAGCCCGTTCTACTCGCCCCTGATAACCGTCGGGCCGATCCCGCCGGGGGTCTGGGTGGCGTGGGCGCCGCTCGCCTTCCGGCTCACCTGCTACTACTACCGCAAGGCCTACTTCCGCTCGTTCTTCTGGCACCCCCGCTCATGCGCGGTCGACGAGCCGAAACGGCGCTATCGCGGAGAGACCGTCTTCCCGTGGGTCCTCAACAACTTCCACCGCTTCGCGTTCTACGCGACCGTCGTCCAGGTCGGCTTCCTCTGGTTCGACGCGGTCATCGCCTTCGACTTCCACGGCCGCTTCGGCGTCGGGCTCGGCAGCGTGATCCTGCTGGTGAACGTCCTGCTCCTCTCCGGCTACACCTTCGGGTGCCACGCTTTCCGACATCTCGCCGGCGGAGGGCTCGACTGCTTCTCATGCTCGACCGCGGCCAGAGCTCGCTTCCAGCTCTGGAAGGGCGTCAGCGTATTGAACATCAGGCACGACCGCTGGGCATGGGCGAGCCTCTTCTCGGTCGCGGCCGCCGACATCTACATCCGCTTGCTACTGCACGGATTCCTGGTCGACCCGCGGTGGATCTCGTGAGCTCCGCCCCATACGAGACCGTCGAGACGGATGTGCTCGTCCTCGGCGCGGGCGGCGCGGGACTACGGGCGGCCATCGCCGCGGCCGAGGCCGGCGCCCGCGTGCTGGTCGTGTGCAAGTCGCTCCTGGGCAAGGCGCATACCGTGATGGCGGAGGGCGGAGTCGCCGCGGCCATGCACAACGTCGCCTACCAGGACTCCTGGGAGGTGCACTTCGCCGACACGATGAAGGGCGGGAAGCTCATCAACGACTGGCGGATGGCTGAGCTGCACGCCCGGGAGTCACCCGAGCGCGTGCTCGAGCTCGAACGGTGGGGCGCCGTCTTCGACAGGACGTGGCAGGGCCGGATCCACCAGCGCCCGTTCGGCGCGCACACCTACCCGCGGCTGGCTCACATCGGCGACCGCACCGGCCTGGAGCTGATCCGCACGCTGCAGGACCGCGCCGTGCACACGGAGGGCGTCGACGTGCACATGGAGACGACGGTGTTCAAGCTGCTCGAGGCGGACGGGCGGATCGCGGGCGCGATCGCCTACCGGAGGGCCGACGGCAGCCTGGTCCTTTACAGGTGCGCGGCGCTCGTGCTCGCGAGCGGCGGCGCGGGCAAGATGTACCGCGTCACCTCGAACTCGTGGGAGAGCACCGGCGACGGTACAGCGCTCGCGTACGAAGCCGGCGCCGAGCTGCGGGACATGGAGATGGTCCAGTTCCATCCGACCGGCATGGTGTGGCCGGCGGGCGTCCGGGGCATCCTGGTCACCGAGGGCGTCCGCGGAGAGGGCGGGGTGCTGCGCAACAAAGACGGCGAGCGATTCATGGAGCGCTACGACCAGGAGCGGATGGAGCTCTCGTCGCGCGACGTGGTGGCGCGCGCGATCAACTCGGAGGTGCTGGCTGGACGCGGCACTCCGCACGGTGGCGCTTTCCTCGACATCACGCACCGCAAGCCCGACTACATCAAGACCAAGCTGCCCTCGATGTACGAGCAGTTCCTCAAGCTCGCCAATGTCGACATCACCAAGCAGCCCATGGAGGTCGCCCCGACCATCCACTACGCCATGGGCGGCGTGCGCGTCGACGCCGAGACGGGCGCGGCGACCGTGCCCGGGCTGTATGCGGCCGGCGAGGTCGCATCCGGGCTCCATGGAGCCAACCGGTTGGGCGGCAACTCGCTCAGCGACCTGCTGGTGTTCGGCAAGCGCGCCGGCGACGCGGCCGCAGCCGAGGCGAAGACGAACCCGAAGGCCGCCACCGCGAAGCTCGATCAGCGAGAGATCGAGGCCGCGGTGTCCGCGCTCACTGCGCCTCTTGAGCGGCCAGGCGGCGAGAGCCCTTACAGGCTGATGGCGGAGATCCAGGACGTCATGACCAGGTACGCGCCCATCGTTCGCGAGGGCTCCGAGCTGCAGGCGGGCCTGGAAAAGATCCAGGAGCTCGGCGAGCGCGCGCGCGTTTGCGGCACCGGCGGGTCGACGACGCGTGCCTTCAATCCCGGCTGGCACACGGCCTACGACCTGCGTTCGATGCTCGTGAACGCCGAAGCCCTGCTGCGCTCGGCGATCGAGCGCCAGGAGAGCCGCGGTGCCCACGCGCGCTCGGACTTCCCCAAGCCCGACGACGCACAGGCGCGGGTCAACTACATCGTCGAGAAGACCGACTCGGGCATGCGGGTGAGGCCGGAGAAGATCGCGCCGATGCCCGGCTTTCTGGCCCAGGCCGTCCAGCACTCGTACGCCCGCTACACGCCCGAGGAGATCGAGTAGTGCCGACCGAGATCTCGAACCTCGACCTGAACATCTGGCGCGGCGATGCCAAGGGCGGCGAGCTGGTCTCATACCGCGTTCCGGTGCGCGAGGGCATGGTGGTGCTCGACGCCGTGCTGTGGGTCCAGGCCAACCTGGCCTCCGACCTCGCGGTGCGCTGGAACTGCAAGGCCGCGAAATGCGGATCGTGCTCGGCGGAGATCGATGGGTTTCCAAGGCTCATGTGCAAGACGTCGATCGCCGAATACGGCGCCTCCGTGACCGTGCGGCCGATGAAGGCGTTCCCATTGATCAAGGACCTGGTCACCGACGTGAGCTGGAACTACGAGGTCAACAAGCAGATCCCGCCCTTCACCCCTTCAGAGAAGGACATGAGCACCAGCGAGCCCTGGCGCATGCAGCAGAACGACGTCGACCGGGTGCTCGAGTTTCGCAAGTGCATCGAGTGCTTCCTGTGCCAGGACGTCTGCCACGTCCTCCGCAACCACGACCTCAAGCAGCAGTACTACGGACCCCGGTTCATGGTCCGCATCGCGAGTCTCGAGATGCACCCGAAGGACGTCCTCGACCGTAAGCCCCTGCTCAAGGGGGCGGCCGGGGTCGGTTACTGCAACATCACCAAGTGCTGCCAGGAGGTGTGCCCCGAGCACATCCACATCACCGACAACGCGATCATCCCGCTCAAGGAGCGGATGGACGATCAGTACTTCGACCCCGTCCGAGCGGTGCTCCGCCGACTGGGACCAAAGTCGCCAAAGTAGGCCATTCGACCCTGCCGACAAGGGCCCCCCGGCACGTCCGCGGGCTCCCGGTCGATCGGATACTCGCTGCGATGTACGTCCAGCATTCCGTCCACATCAACCAGCCCGTGGAGAAATGCTCCGCGGCTCTCGAGCGAGGACCACGCACGTGGTTCCCCCGACTCCAGGCCGGCAACGCGAGCGAGGTCGGGCTTCGGGTGGCCGGCGTTTCTGTGCGCAAGCGGGTCACGGTTGAGCTCGGCGAGCCCGAGTCGAAGGGCGCCTGGACCAACGTCCCGATCTCCTGGAGGGCGACCTTTCCCGAGCAGCTGTTCCCAGTCCTGGTCGGCAGGCTGGAGCTCGTTCCGGTTGACCCGAGCGAGACCCGGCTCACAGTCAGCGGGATGTACGAGCCGCCTCTCGGCCGCCTGGGCGCGCTGATCGACGACGCGGTCATGCACAGCGTGGCCGACGCGACCGTGCGAGAGGTCACCGAGTCGATCGCCAAGCAGCTCGAATCGATCGCCTGACCCGCGGCGTCGCCATTCGTCATGCGCGCGTGGGGTCACCTGGCCCTGCCCGGGGTCCCTGGATCGCCGGACCATGGGAGCGGAGGTTCTCAAATGGGTTCGAAGGTGCTCGTCGCCTACAGCAGCAGAGATGGATCAACTCGCGAGATCGCCGAGGCATTGGTCAAGACCCGGGCGGACGTGTAGCCATGGCTGCGACAATCACGCCGAGACAGAGAATCCTGGGCCGTGACCGCACCGGCGCCCGCCGGTTGGGTGCGGCGTACTGGGTGTCGGGGGCGCTGGCGGCGGTGTCGGCCATCGCGGCCGCGGGCACGCTCTTCGTGCCGGGCGTCCTTCGAGGCCCCGCCGTCATGAATGGCTCGGCGCGCGGTACGGCGCTGGTGATGCTCGTCGTCAGCCTTCCCCTGCTGGTCCTGTCGATGTACCTCGCCGGGCGCGGCTCGACTCGCGCCCACATCGTGTGGCTGGGCGTGGTCGCCTACGTCATCTACAACGCGGTGATGTTCATCCTCGGAACTCCGCTCAACCAGCTGTACCTCGTGTACGAGGCGATGCTTGCGCTGTCGATATGGTCCGCGATCCTCGTGATCCGCACCATCGACCTGGACTCGTTCGCCCAGCGCTTCTCGCTTGCCTTTCCGGCTCGGGCAATCGCCGCCTACGCGCTTGTGATGGTCGCGTTGAACGCGCTCGTTTGGCTGGCGGGAGCCGTCCCCGCTGTCTTGAGCACCTCGTCGCCGGCGTCCGTCCTCAAGGGCACGGGACTGGTCACTGTTCCGACTTACGACCAGGACCTCGCGTTCTGGCTGCCGCTGACAGCAGTCGCGGCGGTGTGGCTGTGGCGCAGGCAGGCGTGGGGCCACCTGATCATCGGCGCTGTCCTGACGTCCTGGATTGTCGAGGGCGTCGGCGTCGCGGTCGACCAGTGGATGGGCAGTGCTGCCGACCCCGCTTCGTCGGTGGCGTCTGCGGCGATGACGCCCGTCTTCCTGGCCCTCGCACTGATCGGGCTCGTGCCCCTGTTCTTCTACTTCAGGAACTTGCGCGACGAAGGCGCGTTGTGACCGACCACACCGGCAGGCTCGAGGCCCTGGACGAGCACTTGTGTCTCGAATACCTGCATTCGAGAAGCCTCGGCCGAGTCGCGTTTGTGACCGGCGACGAAGTCGACATCTTCCCGGTCAACTACGCGTGCGACGGCTCCATCGTCGTTTATCGAACGGCCGCGGGCACGCGCCTCGAACGCGCCCCGCGCGCCCGCGTCGCCTTCGAGGTCGACGGCTGGGACGCGCAGTCGCTGACGGGCTGGAGCGTGGTGCTCAAAGGCGTCGCGATCGATGTGACGCGCGGCACCGATCCATTCTCGAAGGCCCTTCGCGAACGCAAGGTGGTGCCGCTGGCCCCGGGCAAGCGCGAGCGCTGGATCGCGATCTACCCGGCCCTCGTCACGGGCCGGCGCTTTCGGGGTGCTCCCCGCGAGTCCCTGCGGGCGCAGGGCTTTCGGCCCTAGGCCCGGCGCGCAGCGTCCGGTTAGCTTCGTTCCAGCGCGAAGGCCCTGGCCGCAGGGCGACACCAAAATGGATGATCAGGCCAAGCCGACCTGGGCCTCGCGCTTTGATCCGCAGGTCTCTAGCTCGTCGAGCCTGGAGTTGACGTGTGCCGCGCCAGGTATGCGGCCGCTTCCGCCCTGCGTGCGACCTCGAGCTTGGACAGGATCGTCGACACGTAGTTCTTGACGGTCTTCTCGGCGAGCTTGAGCTCCTTGCCGATCTGGCCGTTGGTGCGGCCCTTGGCGACCAGCGTCAAGATGCGCTCCTCCTGGGCCGACAGGCGGGCCAGCTTCTCGTCCCGCATCGTCTTGCCCTTGCGCAGGCGCTCGAGCACCGAGCGCGTGACCTCCGGGTCCAGCAGGCTCCGACCGGCGCCGACCTCGCGAATCGCGCGCACCAGCTCGCCGCCCCGGATCTGCTTCAGCACGTAGCCTGCCGCCCCCGCCATGATCGAGGCGAAGAGCGCCTCGTCGTCCGCGAACGACGTGAGCATCAGGACCTGGGTCTTCTCCAGCCGGGCGCGGATCTCGCGAGTAGCCTCGATGCCGCTGCCATCCGCCAGCCGGACGTCCATGACCACCACATCGGGCCGCGTGCGCTCCGCCTGAGCGATCGCCTCCTTGACCGAGCCGGCCTCGGCCACGACCGTGAGGTCGTCGTTGGTCTCGATCAGCGCTCTGACGCCGTCGCGGACGACCTCGTGGTCGTCGACGAGCAGGATTCGAATGCGGTCCTTGGCCATGCTCGACTATCGTCCCACTGCGGGCCGGCGGCCGCGCAAAGCCGCCAGGCCCCGCTCGATCGGCCCGATGGACCCTTGACTTATCGGAGGGGAACCGTTAGCCGCAGCCGGGTGCCCTTGCCCTTTCGGCTGGTGATCCTCAGTCCACCGTTGAGCGCTGCTGCCCGTTCGCGCATGTTGCGGAGGCCGTTGCCGGCCGACTGGCTCCGGCTGTTGAAGCCTGCCCCGTCGTCCTCGATGGTCAGGACGGCCGTCGAGCCGTTGCGAGCCAGCCGGACCCAGGCGTGGCGCGCCTGCGCGTGGCGCACCACGTTGGACAGCGCCTCGCGGGTCAGCTGGACGATCTCGTGCGAATGCGGCGACATGGCGGCGGCAGCCTCCGGCTCGACGGCCACGCCGACCGCGACGCGCGAGCGCTCCTGAACCTCCTCGCCGAGCACGCGCAGCGCCTGGTCGAGCTGGCGGTCGGCCAGGATCCCGGGACGCAGTCCGAAGATGTAATTACGCAGGTCCCCGATCACCCGATCCAGCTCGGTGACGGCGCCCTCCACGCGGCCGGCCACCTCGGCCGACCCCGACATCAGCGCCGTGCCCTGCAGCTTCATGCCGACCGCGAACAGCGACTGGATGATGCCGTCGTGGAGCTCCTTGGCGATCCGCTCCCGCTCGTCCATCAGGCCGAGCCGCCGGCGGTCGGCCTGGGCCCTCCCATACTCGATGGCGATGGACGCCTGGTCGGCGAACGTCTCGACGAGCCGCATGGTCCGCTCGTCGAACGGCCGCCCGCCCTTGTCGTTGGCGACCACCAGGGTCCCGCCGACCTGGTCGCGCACACGCAGCGGCACGATGATCGCGGGACCGATGCGCGCCGCGCGGACGATCGGCGCATAGGCGGCTCGCTCGGCGCTCGCGTCTTCGAGCATGAGCGGCTTGCCCGTTCGGATCACCTCGCCGGAGATCGACCTGGCGCTCGGGACCAGCTGGCCTTCGAGCCCGGCTGCGTGCTCGCCGACCCCGACCGCGATCGTGAGCTCGCCCGGCACGGCGGTGGTCTTGATGATCAGGGCGGTCTGGGCGTTCGCCAGCGATCGGGCGTCCTCGGCGATCCGGGGCAGGACGGAGTCCGCATCGGCGCCCGCCAGGATCTCGCTGGTGATGTCGTGCAGAGCGTCGAGCCAGCGCTCGCGCATCCGCGTCTCTTCATACAGAGACGCGTTGGCGATGGCCACGCCCGCCTGCGCGGCCAGAACGACCAGGGAAAGCTCGTCGTCCGGGCTGAACTCGCGGGCGCTGCGCTTTTCGGTCAGGTAGATGTTCCCGTAGACCTTGCCCATCGCCAGCACGGGCGCGCCGAGAAACGAAGTCATCGGCGGGTGATGGGCTGGGAAGCCGACCGACTTGGCGTGCTTGGCGATGTTCCCGATCCGCAGTGGCCTGGGGTGGGTGATCACATGGCCGAGCAGTCCGCGACCGCGTGGCAAGCCGCCGATCTCCCGCCGCTGCCTGGCCGAGACGCCGGTCGTGACGAACTCCACCAGGTTGCCGTCCTTGCCGATGACACCGAGCGCGCCGTACCGTGCGTCTGTGACCTGAACCGCCAGGTCGACGATGCGCTGCAGGACGATCGGCAGCGAGAGCTCCGAAGCCAGTGTCAGGCCGGCTTCGAGCAGCGCGTCCTTGCGATCCCGGACCTGCTTCATTCCCCGCGAATCTACCGCACGCGTGCCATCCGGACGATTCAGGGCGGGGAAATCGATGTAGAGGCAAGCCGCCGGTTCCCTCTCTCGTTTTTGACGGCGGTCGACCCTCTCGGGGCGGGACTTCCGGCCCTATAGGCGCCATCGGCGCGGTGGAAAGCTCTAGCCATGGAACGCGCAAACAGCTTCAGCCGGATCCTCCTCGCGACCGACGGCAGCGAGCAGTCGCAGGCCGCGGTCGACGCCACCATCGAGCTGGCCCGCTTCTCCTCGGCGGTGGTTCGCGTGGCCCACGTCTGGAACCTCGAGGTGCACCACAGGCATGGCGTGTGGGACGTCGAGGTCCGCAGCGAGGCCGAGAGCCTGGTCGCGGAAACGGTCGACCGCCTGAGCGCTGCCGGCGTGACAGCGGACAAGGAGATCTTCCGGGCCGACAACAGCCACGTTGCGGCGGCCATTGCCGAGATCGCCCGCCAGTTCCAGGCCGACCTCGTGGTGGTCGGGTCGCGTGGGCTGTCCGACTGGGAGTCGATGTTCCGCCACAGCGTCAGCCACCAGGTGCTGGCCTCCGTCGATTGCCCTGTCCTCATCATTCGAGGAAGGTCAGCGGGCGACGTGCGCTCGACTCGACGGATCCTGGTCACGGTGGCGGGCGGCGATGACATCGGGCCGGCCGTCCGAGCCACGGCAGCGGTCGCGCGAGCGCGAAGTTGCTCGGTGCTGGCGGTGCATGTCGTGCAGGCGATCGTCTCGCCGCCCGGGATCGGGTATTTCGAGAGCGAGAGCGAGAGCCAGAACACCATCGACCAGGCGGTGCAGGAGCTCCGCGACGCCGGCATCGCCGCGGAAGGCATGCTGGCGCCCGCGGGTCCGGTGCCGGCTGCGCTGGCCAGGGTGGCAGAGGATTGGAACGCCGACCTGATCGTGATGGGCTCGAGCCGCATGGGCAACGCCGCCGGCCTTCTGCTCGGTTCCGTGTCGCATGACCTGCTGCACAGCACCCAGCTCCCCATCCTGATCGCGGAGCGCGTCAGGCGATGAGCTCCATGCCCCGCCGCCGGACGGTTTCGGACGTGATGACCGCACACGTCCACGTCGCGGGTCCCCAGACGCCCTTCAAGCTCCTGGTCAGGGTGATCGAGGAGAACCGAGTGAGCGCGATCCCGATCGTCGACCAGCATGGCGTCCCAATCGGAGTCGTTTCGGAAAGCGACCTGCTACTGAAGGAACGCCGCAGAGAGCTGGACGGCGCGCCGGACCTCTTCCACGCGCGCCGCCGGCGCGAGCTGCGCGCCAAGGCCGACGGCCTGCTGGCGAGCGACCTCATGACCTCGCCGCCGATCACCGTCCCGGCCACCATCAGCCTCGCTCAGGCGGCTCGGCTGATGCAGGAGCGGAACGTGCGCCGGCTGGTCGTCGTCGATGGAAGGGGCAAGATCGCGGGCATCGTCAGCCGGAGCGACCTGCTCCAGGTCTTTCTCCGCGGCGACGAGGAGCTGCGCCAGGAGGTGACGGACGTGCTGATCCCCGCGCTGATGCTCCAGGCGCCGGCGAACCTGCGTGTCGACGTGCGCTGGAACGTCGTCACGCTCACCGGCGCGCTGGAACGCAAGAGCGACGTCGAGATCCTGGCGCGCCTGGCGGCGGACCTCGACGGCGTCGTGGGCGTGGTCGATCGACTCACCTACCGCTGGGACGACAGCGCGGCAGTCCGGCAGATGGAGCAAGCCGCCACCGCGATCTGAGGCTCAGGCGGGAGAGACCGCGACCTCGACCTTGCGGGTGCGCGGCCCGTCCCACTCGCACAGGAAGATCGCCTGCCACGTGCCCAGGGCGAGCCTCCCGCCTCGCACGGGCGCTGTGCAGGCGGGACCGATCAGCGCGGTCTTGATGTGCGAGTCGGAGTTGCCCTCGGAATGCCGGTAGCCGGCCTCCTTCGGCACGAGTCTCGCGAGCACGGCCTCGAGGTCGTGGGCGACCTCCGGGTCTGCGCCCTCGTTGATGGTCACGCCCGCCGTGGTGTGCGGAATAAATACATGGCACGTGCCTTCTTCGACGCCGGCGCGCTTCACGGCCTCGGCGACGCGAGCGGTCACGTCGACCAGCTGCGCCCGCCGCTTGGTGTCCACCTCGAACGTCACCCAGGCCACTACCGCAAGAATATGGCGTGCTCCAGGAGACTCGGGGCGAGATCCCGCGCTGCACGTACCGGATCCAGCTTTCGAAGGACTTTCCCTTCGCGGCGGCCGCAGCCTGCGCCGACTACTTCGCGGCGCTCGGCGTCTCGCACCTCTACACCTCGCCGATCCTCCAGGCCGCGGCAGGAAGCAGCCACGGCTACGACGTGGTCGACCCCACCCGCATCAACGAGGAGCTCGGCGGAGAACCTGGATTTCGCGGCATGGTGTCCGCCCTGCGCGAACGCGGCATCAGCGTCGTGATCGACATCGTGCCGAACCACATGGCGACCTCCGGACGTGCAAGCCCGTGGTGGTGGGACATTCTGAGGCGAGGCCGCGCCAGCCGCTACGCCGGCTACTTCGACATCGACTGGGAGCCTGCGATCTGGACCGTCAAGGGCAAGGTCCTGCTGGGCGTGCTCGAAGATCGGTACGGCCGTGAGCTCGAGGCAGGCAGGCTGACCCTCGAGCGCCAGGGCTCGGAGGCTGTCGTCCGGTACCACGACCATTTCTTCCCGGTCGCGCCCGAGTCGCTCGACGGGCTGGACGTTGATGCCGTCGCGCGCGATGTCGACGCCTTCGATTCGCTGCTCCAGAAGCAGCACTACCGCCTTTCCTACTGGCGCACGGCCCAGGAAGAGCTCAACTATCGCCGCTTCTTCACCATCGACACCCTGGTCGGGCTGCGCGTGGAGATCGACGAGGTCCTCGAAGACAGCCACCGGCTGGTGTTCGACCTGGTCGGGGACGGGAGCGTGGCCGGGCTGCGCGTCGACCATGTCGACGGGCTCCGGGGTCCCCAGGCCTATCTCGAAAAGCTGCGCGCCGCCGCACCTGGCGCTTACGTCGTCGTCGAGAAGGTCCTCGAACGCGGTGAGGCGCTGCCCGACTCGTTCCCCGTGCAGGGCACCACGGGCTACGACTTCATGGCGCAGGTCGACGGCCTGTTCGTCGAATCAGACAACGAAGAGGCGATGACAGCGCTCTACCACGCGTACACGGGCGAGCCCCAGCGATACCCCGACGTGGTTCGGGCGAGCAAGCACGAGAACATCGCCACCGAGCTCTCGCCTGACTTCGAGCGCCTGGCGAGCCTGCTGGTCGACATCTGCGAGCGCTACCGGCTGCAGCGCGACCGGACACGGCGCGAGCTCAAGGAGGCGATCCAGGAGGTCGCGGCGGCGCTCCCGGTCTACCGTACGTACGTGCACGCGGGCGTGGCCGGCGACGCCGACCGCGCGCGGGTCAACGGCGCCGTCGAGGAGGCAATCCGCCGCCGCCAGGACATGGACGCCGACCTGCTCGCGTTTATCGGCAGGCTGATGCTGATGGAGCACGAGGGCGAGAAGGAGGCCGAGTTCGCGGCCCGCTTCCAGCAGTTCACGCCGGCGGTCATGGCCAAGGGCGTCGAGGACACCGCCTTCTACCGCTACAACCGCCTGATCTCGCTGAACGAAGTCGGTGGCGACCCCGGGGTGTTCGGACGTCCCGTTCAGGAGTTCCACGACTACTGCGCACGCACCGCCGCCGCCTGGCCCGCGACCATGGTCACGCTCTCCACCCACGACACGAAGCGAAGCGCCGACGTGCGGGCGAGGCTCCACCTCCTTTCGGAGATGCCTGCCGAGTGGGACGCCGCCGTTCGCCGCTGGGCCGAGCACAACGACCCATACCGCTCGCAGGGCTATCCCGACCGGAGCCTCGAGTACGTGATGTACCAGGCGCTCGTCGGCGCCTGGCCGATCGATGAAGCGCGGCTCTCGCAGTTCCTGATCAAGGCGGCTCGAGAGGCGAACTTGCACACGTCCTGGACCAACCCCGTGGCCGCGTACGAGGACGCCATCGTCCAGTTCGCCGCCCACGTGATGGCCGACGCCGAGCTGATGGGCGACCTGCAGAACTTCATGGGCCGCACCCAGATCGTGGCCCTGGGCCGCATCACTTCCCTGGCCCAGACCACGCTGCTGCTGACATGCCCGGGTGTGCCCGACCTGTACCAGGGCACCGAGCTGTGGGACCTGAGCCTCGTCGACCCCGACAACCGGCGCCCCGTCGACTTCGAGCACAGGCGGCGGCTGCTCGCTGAGGCCGCGACGCTGCCGGCGGCGGACGTCATGGCTCGAGCCGACGAGGGCGTCCCCAAGCTGTGGCTCATCGCCCGCCTGCTCGAGCGCCGACGCACCAGGCCCGAGCTCTTCGAGTCCCGCGAGTACGCGCCGCTGGAGGCGGCGGGCGCGAAGGCCCGCCACGTGGTCGCGTTCAACCGTGGCGGCCTCGTGGTCGTCGCGCCGCGGCTGCTCGCCGGCTTGAACGGCACCTGGGCGGAGACCACGATTGAGGTTCCGGATGGGGAATGGGAGGACGTTCTGACCGGGGCGCGATTGGGGGGCGGGTCACATCAAATCGCCCACCTGTTCGAAGCCTTTCCGGTCGCTGTGCTGGCGAAGGGCTGATGCGAGGTTTCAGGGTCTGGGCGCCCGGGCGCGAGCGCGTCGACCTGGTCGCCGGCGGCACGCGCCATGCCATGGTGCGGAGCGAACGGGGCTGGTGGGAGGCCGTCGGCGTCCCCGCCGAGCCGGGCATGCGGTACGGCTACTGCCCGGATGGTGGCGACGTGCGCCCCGACCCGCGCTCGGCTTCGCAGCCTGACGGCGTGCTCGGCCTGTCCGAGGTCGTGGACCACGCAGCACACGCCTGGGGCGACGGCGGGTGGCGAGGGCTGCCCCTCGCGGGATCGGTGATCTACGAGCTGCACGTCGGCACGTTCTCGCCGGCCGGGACCTTCGAGGCCGTGATCGAGCGCCTGCCACACCTCGTCGCCCTGGGCGTCGACATCGTCGAGCTGATGCCCGTGGCGGAGTTCGCCGGCGAGCGGGGATGGGGCTACGACGGGGTCGACCTGTACGCGCCGCACCATGCGTACGGCGGGCCGGCCGGCCTGAAACGCCTCGTCGACGCGTGCCACGCCACGGGGTTGGGCGCCGTCCTGGACGTCGTCTACAACCACCTCGGTCCACAGGGCAACTTTCTCGCCGAGTTCGGACCGTACTTCACCGACCGCCACAAGACCGGGTGGGGCTCCGCGATCAACTTCGACGGCCGGGGCAGCGACGAGGTCCGCCGGCTCGTCGTCGACAGCGCTCTGATGTGGATTCGCGACTACCACTTCGACGGGCTGCGCCTGGATGCGGTGCACGCGATCGTCGACCAGACGCCGGTCCACATCCTGGAGCAGCTGCAGGTCGAGGTCGAAGCCCTCGGCGAGGAGCTTCACCGCACGGTGTTTCTCATCGCCGAGTCCGACCTCAACGATCCAAGATTCGTGCGCAGCCGGGATGCGGGCGGCTACGGCCTCGAGGCGGCCTGGTCGGACGACTGGCACCACGCGCTGCACGCCGCGCTGACCGGTGAGCAATCGGGCTACTACCGCGACTTCGGCACCCTACAGCAGCTGGGCAAGGCGCTCAGGCAGGCGTGGGTCTACGACGGCGTATGGTCGGACTTCCGGCAGCGCACGCGCGGCCGGACGGCCAGCGGTGTAGGAAGCCATCGGTTTGTGATCGCCGCCCAGAACCATGACCAGGTCGGCAACCGGGCGGTGGGCGAGCGGCTGGCGGCCCTGGTCGACGAAGAAAAGCTGCGGGCCGCGGCCGCGCTGCTGCTCACCTCGCCGTTCACGCCGATGCTGTTCCAGGGCGAGGAGTGGGCGGCGAGCGCGCCCTTCCAGTACTTCACCGACTTTTCGGACCGCGAGCTCGGCACGGCGGTGCGCGAGGGCCGCCGCCGGGAGTTTGCGGCCTTCGGCTGGAACCCCGAGTCGGTCCCCGACCCCCAGGATCCGGCCACGTTCGAGCGCTCCCGGCTCGACTGGGGCGAGCTCGACGATCCGGGGCATCGGGCCATGCTCGACTGGTACAGAGCTCTGATCGAGCTCCGCCGCCGGCTCCCCGCCCCGGCCGATCCGGCCGGCGAGGGCGTCCGGGTCGAGATCGACGATGCTTTGGAGCGCGTGGTGTTCGAGCGCGAGGGTGTGATCGTCCGGGTCAACCTGGGAGAGGCAGCGAACGAGCCCGTCCCGGCCGGTTTCAAGGCCGCGCTCGCGGGTCCGAGCGTCGCCGTGTTCGAAAGGGTCTCGACGGATGGCTGAAACCGTGCTGGAGCGAATCGAGGTGTGGCCCGGCCGCGCCTATCCGCTTGGCGCGACGTATGACGGCGAGGGCACCAACTTTTCGCTCTTCTCCGAGGTCGCCGAGGCGGTTGACCTCTGCCTGTTCGACGACTCCGGCAATGAACGGCGAGTCCGGCTCGAGGAGGTGGACGCCTTCTGCAGGCACGCATACCTGCCCGGGATCAAACCCGGCCAGCGATACGGGTATCGCGTTCACGGCCAGTACGATCCCGCGAGCGGTGTCCGCTGCAACCCGCGCAAGCTGCTGCTCGACCCCTACGCAAAAGCAATAGAAGGCGGCGTCGACTGGAACTCTTCCTGCTACGCCTTCGACCTCGAAAACGAGTACGCGATCAACCTCGAGGACAGCGCGCCGCACGTCTTCAAGTCGGTCGTCCACCACCCGCACTTCGACTGGGGCGGAGACCGCAGGCCGGACACCCCGCTGCACGAGACGGTCATCTACGAGACCCACCTGAAGGGCTTCACCCGTCGCCACCCCGCGGTGCCGGAGGAGCTTCGCGGCACCTACGCCGGGTTCGCCCACCCTGCAGTCATCGACCACCTGCTCTCGCTCGGGGTCACAGCGGTCGAACTGATGCCGATCCACCAGTTCGTGCACGACAATCACCTGATCCAGCGCTCGCTGCGCAACTACTGGGGCTATAACACGATCGGTTTCTTCGCGCCGCACAACGAGTACGCGAGCACGGGCCAGCGCGGCGAGCAGGTCAACGAGTTCAAGTCGATGGTGAAGAGCCTGCACCAGGCCGGCATCGAGGTCATTCTCGACGTGGTCTACAACCACACCGCCGAGGGCAACCACGCCGGTCCTACGCTGTGCTTCAAAGGCATCGACAACCGCGCCTACTACCGGCTCGTCGCCGAGGACCAGTCCTTCTACTACGACACGACAGGCACGGGCAACAGCCTGAACGTCAGCCATCCGCACACGCTGCAGCTGATCATGGACTCGCTCCGGTACTGGGTGATCGAGATGCACGTCGACGGCTTCCGGTTCGACCTCGCGGCCACGCTGGCCAGAGAGTTCCACGAAGTCGACCGCCTCTCGACCTTCTTCGACCTGATCCAGCAGGACCCCGTGGTGAGCCAGGTGAAGCTCATCGCCGAGCCGTGGGACATCGGAGAGGGCGGCTACGCCGTGGGCAACTTCCCCGCGCTCTGGTCGGAGTGGAACGGGCGTTATCGCGACACGGTTCGGGACTTCTGGCGCGGTGAGCCGTCAACGGTGGCCGAGCTTGCGTCGCGCCTCACGGGCAGCTCCGACCTCTACCAGGCCGACACGCGCCGGCCGGTCGCGAGCATCAACTTCATCACCGCGCACGACGGCTTCACGCTGCGCGACCTCGTCTCCTACAACGAAAAGCACAACCAGGCCAACGGTGAGGGCAATGCCGACGGCGAGTCATACAACCGCTCGTGGAATTGCGGGGCGGAGGGGGACAGCGAGGACCCCGCGGTCGTCACCTGTCGAACCAGGCAGCAGCGCAACCTGCTCACGACGCTCTTCCTTTCCCAGGGCGTGCCCATGCTGCTCGGCGGCGACGAGCTCGGCCGCACGCAGAAGGGCAACAACAACGCCTACTGCCAGGACAACGAGATCTCGTGGTTCGACTGGGACCAGATCGACCAGCCGCTGCTCGATTTCGCGCGCTGGATCATCGCCTTCCGGCGCGACCATCCGCTGTTCCGGCGCCGCCGCTGGTTCCAGGGGCGGCCGATCCGCGGGACTCTCGACATCGGTTGGTTCAAGCCCGACGGGAAGTCGATGACCGACGAGGACTGGGACGCGTGGCACGCGCGCTCGCTCGGCGTGTTCCTCAACGGCAAGGCGATCCAGTCGCACGACGAGCGAGGCAGGTTGATCACCGACGACTCGTTCCTGCTGCTCTTCAACGCGCACTACGAGGCGGTGGACTGGCTCATCCCCAAGGAGTACGGCCGGGCGTGGAGCCTGATCCTCGACACCGCGCGGCTGCAGGGCGAGCCCGAGCCGCGGCCGGTCGCCCGGCGCGTCACCACCCAGGAGCGCTCGATGATGCTGCTCGAGGCGCCCTAGCCCTTCTAGGGGTTTGGGAGGTTCTCCTCCTCGTCGCCGACCAGGTCGTCGCGGCGGATGATCGGGTCTTCGCCGCCCTCGGCGTCGATCTGGAGGTCGGTGTCGGCGTCGGAGTAGAGGTCGCGGACTTCCGCGCCGCCCGATTCGAAGTCGCCGACATCCTCGGTCGAGTCCTCTTCCTCGACGACGGCGCCCTCCGCGGTCGACTCGGCGACGAGCTGGTCGAAGGCCGACTCGGCCTCCTGGGCGGTCGGATACTCCCAGAACTCGGTCCCCTCGGGTATCTCGGCGCCCTCGGTCTCGTCGACGCCGTGCCTCAGGACGTAGCCCCGGCCGTCGTCGGGGTCGTGGATCAGGGAGATGAAGCGCTCGCCGTCCAGCTCCACCCGCCGCTCTGCCTGGCCGCCGTTCTCGAGCTCGAGGAGGCGGCTGATGATCTGCTCTTCGCTTCTTTCTTGCATTCGCCTCTTACGAGGCTAGCCGGTCTGGAGCGCGTTCAGCAACATCGCGTTGTGCAGGCTGACGACGGCCAGGGCCACCGTGGCGACGCGAATCGATGACAGAGTGAAGGCATAGAGGGCGCCGGCGCCGGGGCGGCCGTGCCGCGTCCAGTGGAGGGCGAGCAGGACCGCGACAGCGACGCCGCCAACGAGCGCGAGCTTGACCGCGATGAAGAGGAGAAGGCCGCCCTCGGCCATGACCGCGGCGCTGATGGGCATCGACTCGATCGCGCCATGAGCCCTGCCGACGGCCGTGGTCCAGATGTCGGTGAATTCGATGGCGCCCAGCAGCGTGATCCAGACGAGGGTGGCTCGATTCGTTACCTCCATGCCGCGGACGTAGGGAAAACGCGGGCGGCGCGGCGTTCACCCAGCACCAAGACCGGCACAACGGTCCCGTGGGGTGCGAGCCTGTCAAACTCGCCTTCCGGATGAGCACGCCGGGGCGCCGCTCGCACTACAACGAGATCGCCGGCCAGAGCCTGGACCGGCTCGCCGGCCTCAGCGACGGCATCTTCGCGTTCGCCATGACTCTGCTCGTCCTCGGCCTCGCCGTCCCCAGCCTGACGGGCATCTCGAGCGAGAACGACCTCTTGAACGCACTGGTCCGTCTGGGGCCGAGCGTGCTCACCTACACGATGAGCTTTCTTAGCTCGGCATCTTCTGGGTCGGCCAGCAGGCGCAGGTCGGCCAGCTCGCACGGTCCAACCGCCACTACACATGGCTTCAGCTCGCGCTGCTCGCCTCCGTGACGTTGATTCCCTTCTCCACCGCGCTGCTGGGGCGCTTCATCACGTACGCGTGGCGCTGGTCGAATACTGGTTGAACATTTTCATCCTCGGAATGCTGATGCTCGCCGCCCTCGAATACGGGAGGCGCGCCGCCCTTTTTCGAAGCGAGCAGCAGGAGGGCGACGTCCTCCATCCGCAGGTGACAGTCAGGGCGATGCGCAACCGGATCCTGATCGCGCAGAGCCTCTATGGCGGGGCGGCGCTCCTGTGCCTGATCGACACCTACGTGAGCATCACGCTGATCGTGTTCGTGCAGCAGCACTACGCGATCGCGCCGCGGATCCCTCTGCTGAACCGGCTCTAGCCTAGGCTGAGGCTTTCGCCGCCTTCTCCGATTTGATCAGCTCGCGCAGCCGCTGCCGTGTGAACCGGCCGACGAAGAGGGGAACGAACTGAGGGATTCGGGAGTGTGCGAGCATCTCGAGCGACTCGCCGGCGACCACGTCGATGGACTCTTCGGGAACCTTGCCGCGATACTCGGCCTTGATGCTGCGCACCTCGGATTCGACCTGCTTGAGAACGGTGGCATCGAAAGCGGCCATCTCGAGTCTCCTTCTGTTGCGGACAGGAGGGGTCGTCAGAGTCCCCGGCGCAAGTGATATTAGGGTGGTAGCCAAGCCTTAACCTTCGGTTAACTTCCAGTCCGTGGCCGCGTTTCGCGCCCGGGATAATGGGCCCGTGCCGACTACCGTGAACACTCACGGTCTCCTGCTGACCGAGCACGAATTCTCGATCCCGCTCGATCACGCGCATCAGGACGGCGAGCACATCACGGTGTTCGCGCGCGAGGTCAGCGATCCCGACGGGCGGGATCATCCTTTCCTTGTCTTCTTTCAGGGCGGCCCGGGCAACGAGTCGCCGCGGCCCACGCGACACCCGAGCGGTCCGAGCTGGCTCGACCGCGCGCTCCGCGACTTCCGCGTGCTGATGCTGGACCAGCGCGGCACCGGTCGGTCGAGCCCGATCGGTGCGCTGCCGGGGCTGAGCCCGCGCGAGCAGGCCGACTACCTCGAGCACTTTCGCGCCGACTCCATCGTGCGCGACGCGGAGTGGATCCGCCGCGAGCTGGGTGTCGATCGCTGGAGCATCCTCGGCCAGAGCTTCGGCGGCTTCTGCGCGATGACCTATCTGTCGATCGCTCCCCAAGGGCTGCGCGAGGCGCTCATCACGGGCGGCGTCCCGCCGGTGGGAAGGCCCACCGATGACGTGTACGCGGCGACGTATCGCACCACGCTGGAGCGCAACCGCCAGTACTATGCGCGCTACCCGGAGGATCGCGAGCGCGTGATCACGCTGCGCCGGCGGCTCGACGCGGAGGACGTGCGGCTGCCGACGGGCGACAGGCTCACCGGCAGGAGGTTTCGCCAGCTCGGCCAGATGCTGGGCATGAGCGACGGAGCGGAGCTCCTTCACTACATACTGGAGCTGCCGCCCGACTCGCCCGCGTTCCTTTACGACGTGATCGCTCGCGACCCCTTCTCGCGCAACCCTCTCTACGCGGTCATCCACGAGGCGAGCTACGCGGACGGCTGCGCCACCCGCTGGTCAGCGCATCGCCTGCTGCCGACCGAGTACGGGGATCCACTGCTGTTCACCGGCGAGCACGTATACCCGTGGATGTTCGAGGACTATGGCGCGCTGGCCCCCCTGCGCGAGGCGGCAGGCATTCTGGCCGAACACCCGTGGCCGCGCCTCTACGACGAATCCGCGCTCCGGGCCAACGAGGTGCCGGTGGCGGCGACGATCTACGTCCACGACCTATACGTCGACCGTGAGTTTGCGGAGGAGACGGCGCGACTGACCCGCGGCATGCGGACCTGGATCACCGACGAGTACGAGCACAACGCGCTGCGCGCGGCCGGCGATCGCGTGCTGAGCCGGCTGCTGGACCTGGTTCGCGACCGCGCCTAGAGAAGCGGCGTGAGCGTGCGCCTGCTGGCGATCGCCGACGAGGTGACCGAGGCGCTCTGGGGCGACACGCTGCTCGAGTTTCGGCCGGATGTGATCGTCTCCTGCGGAGACCTACCGTTCGAGTACCTCGAGAACCTGGTCAGCCGCACGGACAAGCCGCTGCTGTACGTGCCGGGCAATCACGACCCCGAGCTGCGGCCCAGCACGCTCTACGCGGGGATGTCGGCCCAGGACGACGGCGTCGGACCGGCCGGGTGCGAGAGCATCGACGAGCGGATCGTCGAGGCGGCCGGGCTGCGGTTCGCGGGCCTCGGCGGCTCGGTTCGTTACCGCCCCGGGCCGAACCAGTACACGCAGCGTGAGATGGCCAGGCGGGCCTGGAGGCTGCGGCTGCGAGCGTGGCTGAGGCGGCAGAAGGTCGACGTCCTGGTCACGCACGCCGCGCCGGCCGGCTATGGCGACTCTGACGATCCGCCGCACCACGGCTTCAACGCCCTGGTCGGGCTCGTGACGCGGCTTTCGCCGCAGCTCCTGATCCACGGGCACGTGAACAACTACGGGCCCAAGTCGCCCGAGCTCACGATCGGCAGGACCCGAATCGTGAACGTGATCCCCTTCAAACTGCTCGACCTCTGAAGCAGGCGCCCTTGCGCCCTCGGCCTCGCGCGCGCGTTCCTCTTAATGTGAGCCGCCTCGCGTTTGCCCTCGTGTTCGCGGGCGTGATCGCCGCCGCCTCCTGTTCTGGCGACGCGCCCAGCGGCCGGCCGGCCGATCAGCCGCTGCCTCCACTGAACTACCAGCTGAACGGCGATCCCGGGCCGCCGCCCGACCCGACCATCGATCCCAGCGCGCCGCCCCCCGGCCAGCGGATCATCAAGTCGATGCTCTACGCCGCGGCGGTCAAGCACCGCGTGAATCCAAACCTCGTGATGGGACTCGCGTGGTGGGAGAGCGGCTGGAACCAGTCCGCAGTCTCGACCGCCGGCGCGATCGGGATCATGCAGATCATGCCTTCGACGGCCGACACGGACGGGCCGTGGCTGCTCCACCGCAAGGTGGACGTCCATGACATCGACGGCAACATCGGCCTCGGCGCGGCGATCATCAGGAACAACCTCGACACGTATCACGGCGACCTGGTCAAGGCGCTCGCCGACTACTACGGAGGCCCGTCGATGGTCACCGACTGGAATCACCTCCGCCCTGATGCCCGGCGCTATGTCTGGGGCATCTACCACCTGGCGCTGGCGTTCCAGGCGGGCACCGGCCCGGTCTAGTGTCCTAGGCCTCCTTCGGCTGCAGCACCGCCTGCGTCTGCGTGACCTGCGCGACGCGACGGCCGCCAGCATCGAGGAGGTCGGTCTGGACGACGATCGTGGAGCGCCCGATGTGCAGCGGGTGCGCGACCGCGTCCACGTGGCCGTCCCGCACCGCGCGAAAGAAGTTGGTCTTGGACTCGATCGTGCTGGTCGCGCCTCCTGGCGGCAGGTTCAGGAAGGCGCACATCGCGCCGACCGTGTCGGCGAGCGACATCAGCACGCCGCCGTGAAGGACGCCACCCGTGGTGCAGAGGCGCGGTGACCACTGGACCCGCCCGCGCACCTCGTCGGCGCGCGCTTCGACGATCTCCATGCCGAGCTGCTGGGCGAATGGCATCGCCGCGAGGATGGAATCCACTACCGACGAGCCTGGCCGGCGTAAGCGCGGGCGACCCGCGCGCCCACCCGCGCGTTGTTCACGACCAGGTCGACATTGATGTCGAGCGAGCGGCCGCCCGACAGCTCGGCGATCTTCGCCAGCAGCCGGGGCGTGACGTCGCCGGCCGTGGCCATAACCTCGCGCAGCGACCGCTCCACGAGCGCCTCTGCGTCCGGCAGCTCCGCCGGGGGAGGGATGGCGACCACGATTCCGGAGGAGCCGGTTTGCCAGGCTGCCGCGATCACGCGGGCCGCCTCTTCCGCGCCGTCGACTCGCGCGCTCACCGGGCACCCGCTGCGCCTGGTGTAGAAGGCGGGCAGCTCGTCGCATTCGTAGCCGATCACCGGGACGGACAGGCTCTCCAGGCGCTCGAGCGTGAGCCGAAGGTCGAGGATTATCTTCGGCCCCGCACAGAACACGGCCACCGCGGTGCGGCCGAGCTCGACCAGGTCGGCCGACTGGTCCTCGGGGTGGCCGCGGTGCACGCCGCCGATGCCGCCGGTCGCCAGGAACCGGATGCCGGCCATGCCCGCGGCCCGCATCGTGGCGGCCACCGTGGTGGCGCCCGCCCGCCCCAGCGCCAGCGCCGGACCCAGGTCGCGCGAGCTCACCTTGCGCGAGCCGGCGGCGATGCGCTCGAGGTCGCCCTTCGCCAGCCCGACGCGGAGCTGCCCGTCGAGCACCGCGACGGTCGCCGCCACCGCGCCCTCGGCGCGAATCGCCTCCTCGCATCCGAGCGCAGCTCGCAGGTTGTGCGGCGCGGGCAGGCCCTGGCCGACGATCGAGGTCTCGAGGGCCACCACAGGGCGACCCCCGGCGAGCGCGGCCGCCACCTCCGGCGAAACCACGAGGGGCGAGCTCAATGTGCGGCCCGGCCTCGCGCCGGCCTGGCGCCGGCGTGCCCGACCGCCTCGGCCGCCAGCGCCACCGCCCGCTCGCCCGCCTCGACCGGCGTCGATCCGTGGAGGATTGCGGCGCAGAACGCGGCGGCGAACGCGTCGCCGGCGCCGGTGGAATCCACGACCTCGACCGCGGGCGCGACGATCCGGCGGCTCCCGACCTGGCAGCCCGCGGGCCCGAACTTGACCACAGCGTGAGTGGCGACACCTTCGAGGCTGACCGCGAGCGTCTCGGCCTCGGCCGCGGTCGCGAAGAGGATGTCGGGTCGCAGGCGGTCGATGTCAGAGGCCATGCGAGCCGGTCCGTACTCGAGCAGGCCGGCGACGGAGGACAGGTCGACCGAAAGCATGCCGCCTCGACTGCGCAACTCGTCGACTGCCTGCCAGGCGGCCCGCGCGAGGGGCTCACGGAACAGCGAGTACGCGGGCACGTGCAGCAGATCCACGCCGTCGAACCACTCGCCGCGCAGGTCGGCGGGCTGCAGCCCGACGCTGGCGCCGCGCATCGTCACCATCGTTCGCTCGCCGTCCGGTCCGACGAGCACGGCGATCACGCCGGTCGGGTCGGGACCCTTGACGGCGAAGACCTCGACACCGCCGGCCTCGAGGTCGGACACGAGCCGGCTGCCCGTCGCGTCGTCGCCGACTCTGCACACCAGCCGGGCGGGCTCGCCGATGGCGGCCACCCACGCGCAGAAGTTCGCGGCCTGGCCGCCACCACCGACGGTGATCGCCGCCGGCGTGTCGTCGTCAGGCTGGAGCCGCCTCTCGGGGACGATCGTGACGTCGAGCACGAGGTCCCCGATCGACAGCATCATCTGGTTCGTTCGCTGGCTGCTACGGCATGGCCGGGACTCGCGGCAGCTGCTCGATGGCGGCGTCGATACGCGACTGCGAAAGCTCGACGTCCTCCAACTTGCCGGCGAAGTAGGCGTCGTACGCCGACATGTCGAAGTGGCCGTGTCCCGAAAGGCCGAACAGGATGGTCCTCGCCTCGCCGGCCTCGCGCGCCGCGGCGGCCTCCTCGGCGACCGCGCGGATGGCGTGCGCGGATTCGGGCGCGGGGAGGAATCCTTCAGCGCGCGCGAACTGCACCGCCGCGGCAAAGCATTCGTTTTGCAAGTAGGCGCGAGGCTCGACGATCTTGTGGTCGACGAGCATGCACAGCGACGGCGCGTCGCCGTGGTAGCGGAGGCCGCCGGCGTGGATGCGGTCGGGCACGAAGCTGTGGCCGAGGGTGAACATCTTCACCACCGGGCCCATCCCGACCGCGTCGCCGAAGTCGTAGGCGAGCACGCCGCGCGTGAGCGTCGGGCACGCCGCGGGCTCCGCCGCGACGAAGCGTACGCGCTGCGCCGTCCCCCTCAGTTTGTCCGCGATGAAGGGGTAGGTCAGGCCCGCGAAGTTCGAACCGCCGCCGACGCAGGCGATGACGACGTCGGGGTACTCCCCCGCCATCTCCATCTGCTTTTTGGCCTCCTGCCCGATCACCGTCTGGTGGAGGAGGACGTGGTTGACGACCGAGCCCAGCGAGTACTTGGTGTCGTCGTGCGTCGCGGCGTCCTCGACCGCCTCGGAGATGGCGATGCCCAGGCTGCCCGGAGAGTCGGGGTCGTCCGAGAGGATGCCGCGCCCGGCGTTCGTGAGGCTGGTCGGCGACGCGTGAACTGTCGCGCCCCAGGTTTCCATCATCGCCCGCCGGTAGGGCTTCTGCTCGTAGGAGACCTTGACCATGTAAACCGTGACGTCCAGGTCGAACAACGCGCCCGCGAACGCCAGCGCCGAGCCCCACTGGCCGGCGCCGGTCTCGGTGGTCAGCCGCTTCACGCCCTCCCTGGCGTTGTAGTAGGCCTGCGGCACCGCGGTGTTGGGCTTGTGGGAGCCGGCGGTTGAGCCGCCCTCATACTTGAAGTAGATGTGGGCCGGCGTGTCGAGGGCCTTCTCCAGGCGGTCCGCGCGATAGACGGGGCTCGGCCGCCAGATCTTGTAGACCTCGCGGACCTGGTCGGGAATCTCGATCCAGGGCTCGGCCGAGACCTCCTGGGCGATGATCGCCTGGGGGAAGATGGGCGCCAGGTCGGCGGGGCCCATCGGCTGCAGGGTGGCGGGGTGGAGGTAGGGCGCCGGGGGCTCGGGGAGGTCCGGCAGGATGTTGTACCAGCGGTCGGGGATGTCGCTCTCGCTCAGCAGGATCTTCTTGGCGGGCATTCTCTTCTCATCTCCTCTCGGCTCCGGACTTCCGGCGGACCCAAAAAGGGTACTCGAACGTTCGAGTGCCGGCTCTCGCACCGTTGGGCCGCCGAAAGCGTATTCGAGCGCCGGCTCCCGCACGAAAATGCGGCGAACTAGTGTCCGTTTTGAACCGCCGATATGATGGCCTTGGTCTCAAATGAGCAAACCCCTCGACGGCATTCGCGTCCTCGCGTTTGAGATTCAGGTCGCCGGGCCGTACTGCTCGATGATGCTTGCGGACCAGGGGGCGAGCGTGATCAAGGTCGAGCGACCGGACGGCGGCGACACCGCCCGCGGCGCGGCGCCCATGGTCAAGAACGACAAGGGTGAGGCCCAGAGCGGCTACTTCCTTCGCTTCAACCGCAACAAGCGCAGCCTGACCCTGAACCTCAAGACGGAGCGCGGCCGCCAGCTCTTTGCGGAGCTGGCCGAGAGATCGGACGTGGTCGTGGAGAACTTCAGGCCGGGCCTCCTCGACGAGATGGGCATCGGCTACAAGGCCCTCTCGGAGCGCAACCCGGGACTGGTGTACGCCTGCATCTCGGGCTTCGGCAGCATGGAAGGCTACCTCGGCCCCTACAGCAAGCGGCCCGCGTACGACATCGTGGCCCAGGCGATGAGCGGCCTGATGAACACCAACGGACAGGCCGATGGGCCTCCAACCTGGCTCGGCGTGGCGCTCGGCGACATCGTTTCGGGAATGAACGCCGCGTATGCCGTCATGCTGGCCCTCTATCAGCGCACCCGAACCGGGCGCGGACAGTACATCGACATCTCGATGTACGACAGCATGATCGGCCTCGCGGAGCGATCGATCACGGCCTATTCGCTGACGGGACAGGTGCTCGAACGGGGTCGCGAGCGCTTCATGGCGCCGTGGGGTCCCTTCGAATGCCAGGACGGTTACGTCGGCATCATTGTCGCGACCGAGGGCGATTGGGCGAAGTTCTGCTCGGCCATCGATCGGCCGGAGCTTGTCGGACGCGAAGGCGCGACGTCGGGTCCCGCGCGGGCCGCCAACATGTCGGGCTGGCTGGGCGAGATCATCAACGCCTGGTTTCGCGAGCAAACAAAGGCGGCGGCGAGCGAGAAGCTGCTGGCGGCGGGTTTGCCCGTCGGCCCGGTGCAGACGGCCCAGGAGGTCTTCGACGACCCGCACGTCGCGACCAGGCGCCTGCTCATCGACGTGCCCGACCCGGTGCTCGGCTCGGTCAAGCTGGTGGGGCCGGTGCCGAAGCTGTCGATCGACCCGGAGCCAGTTGCGTGCGCCGCTCCACTGCTCGGACAGCACACCGAGGAAATCCTGGGCGAGCTGTTGGGTTACACAGATGAAGACGTCGCGCGGTTCAAGGCCGAAGGCGTCATCTAGTTCGGTTCAAGGAGATCCGCATGAGCAACCAGGAAGTGGCCGTGATCAGCGCGGTGCGCAGCCCCTTCGGCAGGTTCGGCGGCGCGCTGAAGGACTTCACGCTCCCCAAGCTCGGCGGCCTGGTCTTCGCCGAGGCGATCCGCCGGGCGGGCATCGAGCCGGGGGACGTCGAGGAGGTCGCCACGGGCGTCAACCTGCCCGGGGCCGATCGCTCGATCGCCCGCCAGGTGCTGATCGAGGCGGGCGTCCCGACGAGCCGGGTGGCCTACACGGTCGACCGCGCGTGCTGCTCTTCGCTGGCGGCGGTGAACATGGCCTCGCGCTCGATACGCCTGGGCGAGGTCGGCGTCGCGCTGGCGGGCGGCACCGAGAACATGAGCAAAGTGCCGTACTTCCTCACCGATTTTCGGTGGGGGCACCGCCTTGGCGACGTTCAGCTCAAGGACCAGCTGATCATCGCGGATCCGATGACCGGCAAGCCGCGCGCGGTGCAGGCCGGCGACGAGGCGCTCGAATACGGTGTGACGCGAGAGGAGCAGGACCGCTGGGCGGTGCGCAGCCACGAGCTCTACTTCAAGGCCAAGGCCGCGTGCTACTTCAAGGACGAGGTCATGGCCATCGAGGTGCCACAGGAGCGCGGCGAGCCGATCCAGTTCGTGGAGGACGAATCGCCGCGGCCCGACGTCTCCCTCGAGAAGCTGGCGAAGCTGCCCACCGTGTACGGCAGCCCCACGGTGACGGCCGGCAACGCTCCCGGGCTCAACACGGGCAGCTCGGCGCTGGTCCTGATGTCCCTTGAGGAGGCGAAGCGGCGGGGCAAAAAGCCGCTGGCCACGCTCATGGCCTGGGCCATGGCCTCGGGCCACCCCGACAAGCTGGCGTCGATCCCGGCTGAGTCGGCCCGGCTCTCGCTGCAGAAGGCGGGGCTGACGATCGACGATATGGACCTGATCGAGATCAACGAGGCGTTCGCCGCGATGCCGCTGGTGTCCACGCTGATCATGGGCGGCCGCGACCCGAAGAAGACGGAGGAGATCCGCGGCAAGACGAACGTGAACGGCGGCGCCATCGCGATCGGCCACCCCACGGGCGCGACCGGCGCCCGCCTCATCATGGCCCTGGTCTACGAGCTGCGCCGGCGGCGCGCGGCCTCGGGCGAGTCGCGACCCTTCTACGGGATCGCGACGATCTGCGGCGGGATCGGCGAGGGCGAGGCTGTCATCGTCAAGGTCGACGGCTAGATAACAGTGTCCGGCTCGTAATTGCCGAACACGCCGCGAAGCGTTTCGCTGATCTCGCCGACGGTCGCATAGACGCGCACGGCGTCGATTGTCGGAGGAACGATCGATGCCTCGGAGCGCGCGGCTTCCTCGAGGCGCCCGAGGGCTTTTTTCACGGCCGAGCCGTCGCGCTGACTGCGCAGCCGGGCGAGCCCTTCGACCTGCGCGGCCTCGATCGCGGGATCGATCTCGAAAGGCTCCGGTCCTAAGCCGTCCTCGACGACGTAGGCGTTGACCCCGATCACCTTGCGGCTGCCACTTTCGATCTCCTGCTGGATGCGGTACGCGGACTCGGCGATCTGCGTCTTGAACCAACCGGATTCGATGCACGCCAGCGCTCCTCCGAGCTCCTCGACCTTGTCGAGCTCCGACAGGACCCTTCGCTCGATCTCGGCGGTCAGCGCCTCGACCGCGTAGGCGCCGCCGAGCGGGTCCACCACGTTTGTGATCCCGGTCTCCTCGAGGATCACCTGCTGGGTGCGCAGCGCCAGCGTCGCGGCCGACTCGGTGGGCAGGCCCAGCGTCTCGTCGTAGGCCGAAGTGTGAAGCGTCTGCACGCCTCCGAGCACCGCTGCGAGCGCGTTGACAGTCACCCGCGCGATGTTGACCAGCGGCTGCTGCGCGGTGAGGTTCGAGCCCGCGGAGAAGGCGAAGATCCGCAGCGCGCGGCTGTCAGGATTCTGCGCGCCGAATCGGTTGGCCATGATCCCGTCCCACACTTTGCGCGCCGCGCGAAACTTCGCCACCTCCACCAGCAGCTCCATGTCGGCGGTCAGGAAGGTGAAGAGGGAAGGCGCGAAGTCGTCGACCGAAAGGCCCTTTGCAACGGCGGCTTCGCAGTAGGCGATTCCGTTCGCGAACGTGAAGGCCAGCTCTTGAACGGCGTTCGCCCCTGCCTCGCGCATGTGGTAACCGCTCATCGACAAGGGGGTCCAGTTGGGAAGGTGTCGCGCGCAGTACTCGATGACGTCGGCGACGATCCGCAAGCCCGCCCGCGGCGGGTAGATCTGCGTTCCGCGCGCGATGTACTCCTTCAGCACGTCGTTCTGGATGAGGATCCGGACCGAGTTTGGATCAGTGCCCTTCTTCTCCGCGAGCGCGACGTTGAGCGCGAGCCACAGGTGGCCGATCGAGTTCGCCGTCGTCCGGATCTGCCTGATCGTGTCGAGCGGAATGCCGTCGAACAGCACCTCCATGTCGGCCAGCGAGTTGATGGCCACGCCGACGCGTCCGACCTCGCCCCTCGAAAGTGGATGGTCGGAGTCGAGGCCGAGCTGTGTGGGCAGGTCGAGCGCCACAGAAAAGCCGGTCTGGCCCTGCCTGAGCAGTTCCCTGAATCGGGCGTTGGTCTGCTCGGCCGAGCCGAAGCCTGCGTACTGGCCCATGATCCACGGGCGGTCCCGATACATGAGCGGTGTGATCCCCCGGACGTAGGGCGGCCGGCCCGGCGGCCCCGGCTCGACGCCGCCCGCAGCCCCCATCTCGGCGGACCCGTAGACGGGTTGGAGCGGGATGCCCGACCGGGTTTCGGTCATCGTCCGATGCTACCCAGGAAGATCCCCGCGAAGAGCTGAAGCCGCGCCGAACAGCATCAGCTCGTTGTTGCTGACGGTCACGAAGCGCACGCCCTGGCCGGACCAGAACTTCGCCGCCTTCGGGTCCGGCACCCAGATGCCGACCGCGACGCCGCGCTCTCCGGCTCGATTCACGATCTCGGAGATCGCCTCGCGCACCGTGGGGTGGTCGAACTGCCCTGGCAGCCCGAGTGAGGTGGAGAGGTCGTAGGGTCCGATGAAGATCACGTCGACGCCGTCGACGTCGAGGATGCTGCCCAGGTCGGAGGTCGCGAGCCGGGCCTCGACCTGCAGCACGACCAGTGGCCGCGGAGCGTCCGCCGCGGTGAGCGACGCAAACGGTTTGGCCGAGTAGTGCAGCTGCCGCGTGGACGGCGACGATCCGCGCGTGCCGTGGGGCGGGAAGCGCGTCAACCGCACGGCCTCTTTCGCGGACTCGGCCGACGCCACACCCGGTGTGACGATGCCCGCCGCGCCGAGGTCCAGGGCCTTGCCCACCTGCTCCGGCGCGACCAGCGGAACCCGCACCAGGGGCGCCGTCCCGGCCGCCTCGGCCGCGCGGATCAGGTGGGGCAGGCCCTCGGCTCCGTACGGCCCGTGCTCGAGGTCGAGGATCACAAAGTCCCAGCCCGCCCAACCCAGGATCTCGACCACCTCCGGGCTCGGCGTCTGGACCCACGTCCCGTGCACCACACGCTTGCCCGCGAGCGCCTGCCGCAGGCGCTCCGGAGTCACGGCCGGAAAGGCCCTCGCCGGCGCTGCGGCGCCCATGCGGCCGATCTGCAGGCTCCGCTCCTGCGCTGCTCGCTCACGCATCTGTCCAATGCGATCGCTGCGCTGCTCGTCGCGTCGCCCGCATCTCGGCCACCTGGATCGCCGGATCGCTCGTCGAGGTCTTCCGGCCGTGACTCTCGCTCATGCCGGCGGTGTGGTGTTGAGGAGGATTTTGATGATGCCCGCCACGCATACGCGCCCGTGCTGGTTGCGGATCTCGAAGTCGAGGTCTGCGAGGCCGCGCTCCTCTCCCCGCGGCTGGAGCTTGGAAACCTGCGACCGATACGTGATCGTGTCGCCGAGGTGCACCGGGTGCACGAAGCGGATGCGCTCGAAGCCGTACAGCGCCACGACGGCGGTGGCCGAGATGGGCGCCATTCCGGTCATCATCGAGACGAGCAGGAGTCCGTGCGCGATGCGGCCGCCAAATGGTCCTTCGGCCGCGAACGCCGCGTCGTTGTGGATGGGATTCCAGTCGCCGCTGACCGCGCTGAAGAGTGCGACATCGGTCTCGGTCACCGTCCGTCCGCGCGTGCCTTTGAACTCGTCGCCGACGGCCAGTTGATCGAAGTATTTGTCGAGCAATACAGTCCTCTTCCTGACCCGGGCCGGCGTGCCCGAATCATAGACTCGGGCACGAATCTTTTGGGCTCCAAGTATGCCGCTAAACGAACGCTCGTTAGTCAATACAATGCAGGGCATGCGCTTTGCCGGCCAGACCGCCATCGTGACCGGGGCGGGACGCGGCATGGGCCGCGCCGTGGCGCTCGCGCTGGCCAGGGAGGGCGCGGCCGTCGTTGTGGGCGAGGTCGATCGGCGCGCCGCCGAGCAGGCGGTCGCTGAGATCGAGGCCGCGGGCGGGCGAGCCGTGGCGGTGATCGCCGACATCGCCAGGGTCGATGACGTCCGACGGCTCTTCAAGGAGACGGTCGACGCGGTCGGCGGCCTCGACATCCTTGTCAACAACGCGGGCATCGGCATCCCGAAGCCGCTGGTCGACTACACCGAGCAGGATTGGGACCGGCAGCTGGCCGTGAACCTGAAGGGCATGTTCTTCGCCACGCAGGAGGCGGCTAAGCTCATGATCCCGAAACGAAGGGGCAAGATCGTGAACTTCGCGTCCACCGCGGCCTTCGTCTCCTCGTCGACGCCCGAAACCGCGTATGACATCAGCAAGGGCGGCGTGCGGCAGCTGACGATCTCGGTCGCGGCCGAGCTGGCGCCCCACAACATCAACGTCAACGCGGTCGCGCCGGGGACGATCATGACCGAGCTCACTCTGCGGGTGCTCGACACGGAAGAGAAGATGGCGCGCGCATCGGCCAAGATCCCGCTCGGCCGCCTGGGCACGCCCGAGGACATGGTCGGGCCGGTGCTCTTTCTGTGCTCGAGCGACGCCGACTACGTCACCGGCCACGTGCTCGTGGTCGACGGCGGGTGGTTGCTGTTCTGATCGCAGGTCTCAGGCCTCGCGTCTGGCTCATGACCTTCGGCCACCTGGTCATCGACTCCAACCCCGCCCTGCTGTTCGCCCTGCTGCCGATCCTCCTGGGACGCCTGCACATCGACTTCACGCTCGCGGGCTCCCTGGCGACGATCCTGCTGATGACCTCGAGCGTCACCCAGCCGGTGTTCGGGTTCCTCCAGGACCGCCATCCGCTGCTCCCGCTGTCGGCGCTGGGACTGCTGCTCGCCGGCACGGCCATGGGGCTGACGGGCTTCGCGTCGTCGTACGCGCAGATGCTCGTGCTGGTGGTGATCGCCGGGCTCGGAGTCGCCGCCTTTCACCCGCAGGCCGTGGCGCAGGCGGCGCGCGCGAGCACCGAGCGCCCGGGGTGGGGCGTGTCGATCTTCTTCAGCGGCGGCTCGACGGGCACGGCGCTGATGTCCCTGGCGATCGTCCCGGCGGCGATGGCCTACGGCCCGCACGCCACGCTGATCGCGCTTGTACCGGCCGTGATCGCGGCCGCGCTCTTCGGCCGGGCTTACCGGAGCTGGCTGCGCGACGACCCTCGGCCGGAAGGCGTCACCCGCGCGGGCTCGCTGCGTCCGGTGGCGCTGCCCGTGTCGATGCTCCTGACGGTGTCGATCCTGCGCTCGGGTGTGATGACCGCGTACCTGACCTTCCTCCCGACACTCGTGGTCTTCCGTACCGGAAGCCTGAGCCTGGGCGCGCTCGCACTGGCGGCGTTCGCCTTCTCCGGCACCCTCGGCGCGCTGATCGGTGGCGTGGCCGCGAACCGTTTCGGCGGCGGCCCGGTGGTGCTCGTGTCGCTAGTCGGCGGGCTGGCCGGCCTGCTGGTCGCGCCCTGGCTCCCCGGACCGGTCCTGGTGCCGTGGATGGTCGTGGCCGGCGTGCTCCTGTTCGCGCCGGAAGCACAGGTCACAGCGCTCGCCCAGCGCCTGCTGCCGGGCTTCGTCGGCATGGCGTCGAGCCTGATGATGGGCGTGGGCCTCGGGCTGGGCAACGGCGGCGCGCTGCTTGCAGGCGCGATCGCCGACCGCCGCGGCATCCAGTTCGCGCTGACCGTGACGACGCTGCTCATGCTCGGGGCGATCGCCGCGGCGGTCGCGTACATGGCCTCGATGCGGCATGCCGCGCCGCAGCCCGCCCCCCAGCACGCATGAAGTTCGGAGTCGGCATGTACAGCGCGCAGCGGCCGGCCGGGTCGTCGCGCTCCTTCAGCGACCTCTATGCCGATATGCTCCGGCAGGCACGGCTGGCCGAGGAGGTCGGGCTCGACTCGTTCTGGATCGCGGAGCACCACTTCGCCGAAGACGGCTACGCACCGGCGATCATGCCGGTGTGCGCGGCGGTGCTCGCGTCGACCACGCGGCTCGTGGCCGGCACAGCGGTCGCCATCGCGTCCTTCTATCACCCGATCAGGTTGGCGGAGGACGCGATCGCGCTCGACCTGCTCAGCGGCGGTCGCTTCGTGCTCGGCCTGGGCACCGCGTACCGGGCGGAGGAGTTCGCGGGCTTCGGCGTCGCGCCCGACACCGACGAGGAGCGGCTTGACGAGACGGTGGAGATCCTCGAGAAGGCGTTCAGCGGCAAGCCGTTCTCGCACCGCGGCAAGCACTACCACATGCCCTCGCTGACGGTCACCCCGCCGCCCTTCACCGAGGGCGGTCCACCGGTGATCCTCGCCGGCGACGGCGTGGTCGACCGCGACGCGATGCGCGCCGCGCAGCGCGGCAAGGCCTACATGATCGATCCCGCCCTGCCGCTCGACGAGGTGAAGCGCCTGATCGATGTGTACGACGGCGCCTCAACCGTGCAGCCTCAGCCGGAGATGCCCTTGTTCAACTACGGGTTCGTCAGCGACGACGCGGATCCGTGGGAGCAGATGCGCGACGGATTCACCTACCTGCGCCAGACTTATGACCGCTGGTCGGGCCGCGAGGTGCGCGCGGTCCACCGCGAGAACCACCGCCTGATCCTCGGCACGCGCGACCAGGTCGCCGCCGAGGTCCTCGAGTACCGCCGCCAGTTCGGCGACCGGCTGCATTTCATCATGCGGCTCGATTACCCGGGCCAGGACCTCGACGTGTCCGACGCGGGCGTCCGCGCCTTCGGTGACGTCGCCAAGATCGTGCGCTTGCGCCTCGGACAGAAATGAGCGTTCGCATGATCCAGACGATCGACACACACACGCTCGGCGAGCCGACGCGTATCGTGCTCGGCGGTTTCCCGCGGCTGGCCGGCCGCACCCTGGCCGAGCGCTCGGACGACCTGCTCCGCCGGCACGACGACCTCCGCCGTGCCCTGATGCTCGAGCCGCGCGGCCACGCGATGATGTTCGGCGCGGTGGTCGTGCCGCCGGCCGACCCGACCGCCGACCTGGGGCTCGTTTTCATGGACGGAGGCGGGGCTGTGAAGATGTGCGTCCACGGCACAATCGGGGCGGTGACCGCGCTGGTCGAGACCGGCCGCCTAAAGGTGGGGCGCACCGGCGTGCTCATGGTGGAGACGCCGGCCGGCCTGGTCAAAGTCCGCGTCCGCCGCTCGGGCCCACGCGTCTCAGCCGTCGACCTCGAGGGGGTGCCGTGCCGGAGCGTCGCCACGGGTCTGTGCGCGACGGTGGGCGGCCGCGCGGTTTCGTACGACGTCGCCTACGGCGGCAACCTGATCGCGCTCGCACGCGGCGACGACCTGGGTGTCCGCGTCGAGGCGGAGGCGTTCCGCGAGCTTCGCGACGCCGGAGTGGAGCTGAAGGCGCGGGCAGAGGAGGCGTTTCCCGAGGTGGTCTCCGCCCTCATCTACGCGAAGCTCGGGCCCGGGCGCTATCGGGACCTCGTGGTCTTTCGCGACTTTTCGGTCGACCGCTCGCCGTGCGGTTCATGCTTTGCGGCCCTGATGGCACAGCTCCACTCCACGCGCAAGCTGCACACCGGCGACTGGATCGAGTGCGAGAACCTGCTCGGCCTCGCCTTTCGGGGCCGCCTGGTCGAGCGTTCCGGTGAGCTCGTGCCGGAGCTCTCGGGCTGGGCCTTCATCACCGGCGAGCACCGATTCCATATCGACTCGCGCGACCCGCTGCGCAGCGGTTTTCAGCTGGCGTGAAGGAGAGGCTTCGCGTCGGCGTCGTGCTCCCGACGTACCGCAGGCTAGCCAGCCCGGCGAACATCAAGCGCACGGCCGAGCTGAGCGAGTCGCTCGGCTTCGATTCGGTGTGGGTGACAGACCACGTCGTGGTGCCGTCCGCCCACGTCGAGGCGTTCGGGCCCACCTTCTTCGAAGCCGTGACGACGATGGCCTACGTCGCCGGCATCACCAGCCGCGTGCTGATCGGCGCCGCGATCCTCATCGTCCCGTTCCGGCATCCGCTGCTCCTCGCCAAGATGCTGGCCTCGGCCGACCAGCTCTCCGGCGGTCGAGTCATCGTCGGGGCTGGGCTCGGCTGGCTGGAGGCGGAGTCCGAGCTACTCGGCGTCCCGCACAAGAAGCGCGCGCGCATGGCGGACGAGGCGCTCGTGGCCATGCGGGCCTGCTGGGAAAGCGACACACCGGAGTTCGCCGGCGAGACCTACAGCTTCTCGGGGCTGCACTTCTCGCCGCGCCCGCACGCCGGGCGCCGGCTGCCGGTGCTGGTGGGCGGCGCCTCGTCGGCGGCGCTGCGGCGCGCCGCGCGGTTCGGCGACGGGTGGATCGGCGACGACCTGACGTTCGAGGAGCTCGAGGCGTCGCTGGGCCAGCTCTCGCGGGAACTGGGTGAGACGGGCCGCAAGCTGCAGGACGTGGAGGTCGCGATGCGGACAGGCCTCCAGGTGGTCGAGGACGCCGAGGAGATCACCGGGTCGCCGTCGGAGACGGGCTGGAAGTCCGACGAGTTCAAGACCGGCGGGCGAACGCCCTTCCGCGGCCTCCGCCAGGAGGTGGTCGCCGACTTCCGCCGCGCCGCCGCGCTCGGGGTGAACCACCTCGTGTTCGAGTTTCCGGTCTCGCGGGGCGAAGAGTCGATGTACCTGTTCGAGACGCTCGCTTCGATCCGCGAAGAAGCGAGTGTCTGAGCCGCGCAATTTCGGGCGTGAGGACATCCTTGCCCTCGACCCGCGCCGGGTCGCAGACGCGATGGCAACCGCGCTCGCGATGGTCTCGCGCGGCGCGGCCGTGGCCCCGATCCGCACTCACATCGACCTGGGCGGCCGCGACGGCACGTACCTGATCTCCGGCGTGCTGCGCGAGCTCGACATCCTCACGGTGAAGGTGATCAGCGTCCGGCCGCGCAACCCGGAGTCCGGCCTGGCGCGACTGCAGGGATTCCTCACGGCTTTCGAGGCCTCGACCGGGCAGCCCATCGCCACCCTGGAGGCGCTCGCCGCCACCGAAACCCGCACCGCCGCCTGCAGCGCGGTGTCGCTGCGCTTGATGGCGCGGCCCGAGGCTCGACTGCTGACCGTTTTCGGCAGCGGCCCGCAGGCTGCGGCCCACGTCCGCGCCCTGTGCGCCGAGAGACCGTTCGACGAGGTGCGGACGGTCAAGCATGGCGATGGGGCGCACCGTCGCAAGGAGTCTCTGCGCGGCGCCGGCGTGATCGTGACCGCCACCAACTCGACCACGCCGGTGTTCGCCGCCACTGACGTTGAGCCGGGCACGCATGTCATCTGTGTCGGCAGCGGCAGCGCCGCGGCCGCCGAGGTCGAGCCCGGGCTTCTCGCGCGCGCGGCGGCGATCCGGGTCGACCACCGCCCGGGGTGCCTCGAAGAGTCCGGCGAGATCGTCCAGGCCGTGCGCGCCGGCCTGATCGAGGCGGAGGCGGTGCGCGAGCTCGGCGAGGTGGTGCTCGGCCGGGTGCCCGGGCGGCGCGCGGCGGACGACATCACGTTCTACAAGTCGGTCGGCAACGGCACGCAGGACGCCGCCCTCGCGGCCCTGCTCCTGGGCCTGTGACATGAGACTCGGGATCGGCATCTTCGGCATGCAGTCGGTGCCGCAGCGCCCCGATCACCACGCGAAGCTCTACCGCGACCTCCTCGATGACGCGGAGCTGGCCGAGTCGCTCGGATTCGACTCGATATGGCTTTCCGAGCACCACTTCTGGTTTGACGGCTACTGCCCTGCGGACCTGGTCGCGGCCGGCGCGATCCTCGGCCGCACCTCGAAGCTCGGCGTGGGCACCGCGGTGATGCTCCTGCCGATGCACCCGGCGCAGAAGGTCGGGAAGGAGGCGACGACACTGAGCCGGCTGGGCGAGGGCAGGCTGTCGCTAGGGGTCGCCCTGGGCTACCGCGAGCCCGAGTTCGACGGCTTCGGCATCCGGCGCAAGGACCGCGGCAAGCTGATGGACGCGCTTCTGCCGCCGCTGGCGGATGCGTGCGCGGCCGCAGAGCCCGCGGTGCCGCTGTATGTGGGGGTCGCGACCGCGGTCGCCGCGCAGCGGGCCGGTCGTCTGGGCCTGCCCCTCTTCGCCGACTCGACCATGAACCCGGCCGAGCTGCGCGAGATGCTGGCGGCGTACGACGCCGCGCGCGAGTCGGCGGGCATGCCCGCCCCGGCGACCCACGCCCTGCAGCGCGACGTGTTCGTCACTGACGACCCCGAGCGCGACTGGGCGATGCTCTTCCCCGAGCTGCGCTACATGCGCCGGCAGTACGGGAGCTGGTCGTTCCCGCAGTCCAATGGCGAGAGCGTCTCCGCCTACCGCGAGCGGCTGGAGGCCGACATCGAGGCCAAGCTGAAGAACCTGATCTTCGGGCGGCCCGAAGACGTCGCGGCCAGGCTGCGCGAGTTCGAGGCGCTCGGCTTCGAGCTGATCGTCTGCCGGAGCCAGTTCGGGAACCTTCCGCGGGCCGGCCTGCACCGCGCCATGGAAGGCCTTGGGAGTCTTGCTGGGTGAGGCTTGGTCTGGGACCGCTCGACGTCGACAGTGTCTCGCCCCGCGACCTGCACGCACTCGCCGAAGCGGCTGTGGAGGCCTCCTTCGACTGCGTGTGGGTGGGGGGAACGGGCGGCACGCTTGTGGCCGCCGCCCTGGTCGCGCAGTGGGTGCCCGTGCGGGTCGGCGCGGTGGTCGAGGTGGGTACGTACCATCCACTGCACCTGGCCGAGGACATCGCTGTCGCCGACCTCACCTGCTCGGGCCGGCTGGAGGTGATGCTTCGTCCCGCTGACGTGGATGCGGATGTCCTCGAGGAACACCTCGAGGTCCTGGGGCTGGCGCTCAGCGGTGCGCACCTACAGTGGAACGGAAAGCACCTGCGCGTTCCCGCGCGGCTGGCGGACAACGGCCCGGTTCCGGAGCGGCTCGCGCTCAACCCGAGGCCGATGCAGCCGGCGGTGCCGGTCTGGGTTCTGGGCCGTCCGGCGCCCCGTGGGCTTCCAGAGCTGATGTTCTCCCCGGCTGACGTGACGAGCGCCGAGCTTCTCACTGGCGCGGGCAACCACGCGGGCTACTTCGTCGTTGACGCCTCGACGCCCGACGAGGTACGGGCAGCCGGTCGCAGGCTCGCGGGGCCGCTCCGCATGCCCGACTTTCCGGCCTGGGTGAACGAATGACGCTTACGAGCGTTCGTACGGGTGAGTGAAAAGGCTGTGCTATCGTTTGGCGGGATGGCGCTTGACCAGGAAGTCGTCCTGTACACCCTCAACAACGGCACCACCGACCCGACTTGACAGGAGTGCTGCAGGGTGAGGGAGTTTCTCTCACAGAACTCGGTGGCCTTCGAGGACCGCAACATCGCGAAGGAGCCGCACTGGCGCAAGGAGCTGCTCGACCTGACCGGCGAGATCGTGGTGCCGGTGCTGGTCGTCGGCGGCAAGCAGGTCGTGGGCCTCGACGAGGAACGCATGGCGCAGGCGGTCGGGCTCGAGGACTACAGGTCCGAGTCCAGCCGCGACGGCCTGGCCGCGCCGCCAGAGCTGGCCTCGCTGCCGGATGGATCAGGCGACTCGACGGAGGCCGCGCTGGCGCATTTCGTCCGCCGTCTGCAGCGCGAGATGGAGTTCAACGCCGCCAAGGATGACGCGCCCTACCGCGGCGGCCAGCACGATGGTATGCGCTTCGCGCGCGACGCGATCCTCCGCATCCTCACCGGCACGTATGAGCCGGAGGAGATGGTCGTCGAGCGCGAAGGCCAGACCTAGGGTGCTGCGCCCACGTCGATAACGGCGGACGGCCTATCGTCCGTGGACGTGCCGATGGTGCGCTACCTGGACGAGGACGGCGAGCTCGTCGGCGGCGAGCCGCCGATGAGCGACGAAATGGCACTGGCGGGCTACACCGTGATGCTCAAAGGCAGGCGCTTCGACGAGCGTTCGGTGAGCCTGCAGCGGCAGGGCCGCATGGTCACGCTGGCGCCAGGCATCGGGCAGGAGGCTGCTACGGTCGGGGCAGCGATGGCGCTCGACAACAAGACCGACTGGTTCGTGCCCCAATATCGCGAGCTCGCGGGCCAGCTGTGGCACGGCTACCCGCTGCGGCGGGCGTTCCTGTGGCACGTCGGGCACCCCATCGCCTTCCAGGTGCCGGAAGGCCTCAAGATGCTCCCCTTCCAGGCCGCCATCGCGGGTCAGCTGCCGCAGGCGGCGGGGCTGGCGTGGGGGCTGAAGCTCAAGCGCGACCCGGGAGTCGTGCTCGCGGTCTTCGGCGACGGCGGCACCTCTCAGGGTGACTTTCACGAGGCTATGAATCTCGCCGGCGTCATGCAGGCCCCGATAGTGTTTCTCTGCCAGAACAACGGCTGGGCGATCTCGACCACCATCGAGCAGCAGACCGCCTCGGCGACGCTGGCGCAGAAGGCCGTGGCGTACGGCTTCCCGGGCGTACAGTGCGACGGCAACGACCTGTTCGCGGTCTACGCGGTGGTGCGTGAGGCGGCGAAGCGTGCCCGGGCCGGCGAAGGGCCGACGCTCGTCGAAGCGATCACCTACCGGCTGGGTCTGCATACGACCGCCGACGACCCAACGCGCTACGAGCCGCCCGAGATGCACGACCAGTGGGTCAACCGCGACCCGCTGCTGCGGATGCAGCGATACCTGAAAGCCAGGGGCGTGGTCGACGCCGCCCGCCTGGAGCAGGTCGAGTCGGACGTGCGCGAGGAGCTGCGCGTCGCGTGGGACGAGGCCCAGAACGAGCCGGCGCCAGACCCGAGGCAGTACTTCGAGCATGTCCACGCGGAGCCATCCGATCGGCTGAAGCGTCAGCTTGCACACGTCCGCAAGGACGGGAATGGCTGAGCTCACCGTCGTCGAGGCGGTGAACCAGGCTCTCTCGCTCGAGATGTCGCGCGACGACCGCGTGCTCGTGTTCGGCGAGGACGTCGGACGCACCGGCGGCGTGTTCCGCGCGACCGACGGCCTGTACGAGCGCTTCGGCGCTGATCGCGTGATCGACACACCGCTCTCCGAGGGCGTGATCGCCGGGGCGGCGATCGGCCTGGCCCTCGCGGGCTGGGTGCCCGTGGCCGAGATCCAGTTCCTGGGCTTCGCCCACAACGGCTTCAACCAGGTGGTCGACCAGCTGGCCCGGGTGCGGTACCGCTCCGCGGGCAGCCTGTCCGCGCAGGTCACGATCCGCGCGCCTTACGGCGCCGGCGTGCGCGCGCCCGAGCTGCACTCTGACGCGTTCGAGGCGCATTTCGCCCACGCGCCCGGGCTGAAGGTGGTAGCGGCCTCGACCCCGCACGACATCAAGGGCCTGCTCCTGGCCTCGATCCGCGACCCTGACCCGGTCCTGTTCCTCGAGCCGCTGCGCGGCTACCGCCAGGTGCGCGGCGAGGTGCCCGATGGCGACTACACCGTCGAGCTGGGCAAGGCCCGCATCGCCCGGGCGGGCACCGACGTCACGGTCGTTGCCTGGAGCGCGGCGGTGCAGGTGGCGCTCCAAGCCGCCGAGGACGCGCAGGCGCAGGGCATCTCGGTCGAGGTGATCGACCTGCGCACGCTGGTGCCGCTCGACGTGGCCGCGCTCGCCGAGTCGGTGACCCGGACGGGCCGGGCCGTGGTCGTCCAGGAGGCGCCGCTCACCGCGGGCTTCGGCGCTGAAGTCGTGGCCACCATCCAGGAGGAGGCCTTCTTCTCCCTCCAGGCGCCGATCCGCCGCGTGGCCGCGCCCGACGTCCCATACCCGGTGCAGCTCCTCGAGGAGGCCTACGCGCCCAACGCCGAGCGCGTGCTCGAAGCCATCGTCAGCACCACCCGCGACTAGAGAGTGGCGCGCTTCGAGTTCAAGCTCCCGGACATCGGCGAGGGCCTCGCCGACGCCGAGGTCGCGAAGTGGCTGGTCAAGGTCGGCGACCGGGTCGTCGAGGACCAGCCCGTGCTCGAGATGATGACCGACAAGGCCGCGGTCGAGATCCCGGCGCCAGGCGCCGGCGTGGTCGTCGAGCAGCGAGTCGCCGAAGGCGAGGTCGTGAAGATCGGCGCCGTCCTCTACGTGCTGGAGACCGAGGGAAGCATCCGCGGCATGCAAGAGCAGGTCGCGGAACCGAAGCAGGCAGAGGCGCCGGCTCCGCAGGCGGCGCCGCAGTCGGAAGCGGGAGTGCTTACACCCCGCGAAATCATCGATTTCGCGGGGACCCCAGTGCTCGCGCCGCCGGCCGTGCGCAAGCTCGCGCGCGAGCTGGGCGTGGACCTGGCGCAGGTCCGCGGCTCGGGGCCGGGTGGCCGAATCAGCGCTGAGGACGTGAAGCGCCACACCTCTGCGCCGGCACCCGCACCGGTCGTCGCCACCGGAGAGCGGACGCCCCTGCGCGGGGTGCGCCGGCGCATGGCCGAGACCATGGCCGAGTCGGCTCGCTCGATAGCCCACGTCACCGGGTTCCACGAGCTGGACGCGGGCGCGTTCCAGACCGTCTATCGCCGTCTTCGGGACGACGCCGAGGCGGCCGGCCGCCGCTTCCCGTTCGACGCGCTGCTGGTGCGCGCCGCCGCGATCGCGCTCGAGCGTCATCCGATCTTCAATTCCTCGCTGGACGACGAGCGCATGGAGCTCGTGATGCACCCGCAGGCGAACGTCGGCGTGGCCACGGCGACGCCCGGTGGGCTGATCGTGCCGGTCGTCGCCGACGCCGGCGCCCGAAGCCTCGACGATCTCGCGGCGGAGGTGGATCGCCTGGCCGCCGCGGCGCGCGAGGGGCGCGCCTCGGTGGCGGACCTTCGCGGCGGCACCTTCACCATCTCGAACACCGGAGCCTGGCGCGGCGCCCACGGCACGTCGCTGATCCGCCCGCCCGAGGTCGCGCTCGTCGCGTTTGGCCGGATCGAGGAGAAGGCGGTCGTGCGGGACGGCCAGGTGGTCGCCCGGCCGGTGATGCCGATGTCGGTCACGTTCGACCACCGCGTGATCGACGGCGAGCAAGGCCTGAGCTTCGCCCTGACCATCCGCGGCTTGATCCAAGAACCAGAGCAGCTTCTCTAGCGATGGTTGCGGGCGACCAGAGCGATCCGGCCGACGTTCTGATCATCGGCGCGGGCCCCGGCGGCTACGTCGCGGCGCTGCGCGCCGCTCAGCTCGGACGCTCGGTGACGCTGGTCGAGGCGGCGCGCGTGGGTGGCGTCTGCCTCAACGAAGGCTGCATCCCGAGCAAGCAGCTGGCCCGGTTCGCGGCGGTCAAGGCGACGGCAACAGACCTGGCGGGCTCGGGCATGCCGGCCTTCTCGGGCCCGCCCGACATGGTGGCCTTTCAAAAGAGCCGAGCGGCGGCTGTATCGGCGCTCGTCGGCGGGGTGGAGTCGCTGCTGAAGTCAGCGAAAGTCACGGTGATTGCAGGCGATGCCCGGTTCGTCGGACAGACCCGCGTTTGCGTGCAGACCGGCGAAGATGCAGTGCGTTTCTTCGACTTCAAGGACGTCGTGATTGCCACGGGGTCGCAGCCCATCCCGTGGGCGGGCGCACCGTTCGACGGTGAGCGGGTGGTCGAGGCGAGCCGCGCGCTCGAGTTCGATCGCGTACCCGCCTCGATGCTGATCGTCGGCGACGACTACATCGCCGTCGAGCTGGCGGTGGCTTGGGCCCGCCTCGGCAGCCGCGTCACGCTGGCCGCGCCGAATGAAAGGCTCCTGCCAGAGCTGGACGCCGATCTGTCTGCCGCCGCATTGCGCGGTGCGAAGCTGGCCGGTGTCAACGTGTTGCTCGATACCCGTCCTGATGACCCGGGCGACCAGGAGCTTGTGGTCGTGTCGATGCGCCGCCGCGCTCGACTCGACGGCCTGGACCTGGCGGCTGCCGGCATCTCCAAGCCGAGCCTTGCGTTCGAGGTCGACCCGCAGATGCGGATCGCTAGACACGTGTTTGCCATCGGCGATGTGACCCGCGGCTACGGCCTGGCCCACACCGCGATGATGCAGGGTCGGGTCGTCGGCGACGTCCTCGGCGGAAAGCTTGGTGCATTCGACAGCCGCGCGATCCCAGTGGCGGTGTTCGCCGCGCCGGAGATCGCAAGCGTCGGCTCGAGCCAGGGCGTGGTGGGCCGCTTCCCGTTGGCGGCGCTGGGACGTGCAGTGATCGAGGCCAAGGCCACGTCGGGGTTTGCGAAGCTTGTCTTCGATGGCGATGACGGCCCGCTGATTGGAGCCCACCTCGCCGGCCCGCGGTCTACAGATCTCATCGCCGAGATGGCGCTGGCGATCGAGATGGGCGCGACGGCCGAGGACCTCGCCCTGACCGTCCATGCGCACCCCACCTTCGCCGAGGCGTTGATGGAGGCCGCGGAGGTGAGCCTCGGCCGGCCCATCCACGTCAGGCCGCCTCGCGGCTCCGCGAATTGATCACGCGCGTCTTCCTCGCGGCGCGCCGGCAGGACTTGACCACGGAAGCTTGCCTTCAGCACTGGCGCGGGCACCATGCCGCCATCGGTGTGCGGCTGCCACGCGTTCGCGCGTACGTGCAGAACCACGGCGTGCTGGACGGCGGCCGGTTCCTGCTGCCCTATCCGGGGTTCGACATCATGCCCGAGCTCGACTGGGACGACCTGGCCGCGATGGACGCCGCCATCGACTCGCCGGTGCATGAGGAGGATTCGGTGGGGGACGAGGAGAGGTTCATCGACACCGCGCGCACCGGGCTCGCGGTCACGACCCGCCAGGTGCTGGCGGACGGGGCTCCCTCTGCGGACGCGATCAAGCTGATAACGCTATTCAGGCGGGCTCCGAACGCGTCCGAGAAAGACTTCCAGGACGCGCTGCTCGGCCCGTACGCGCACTCGATCGCCGAAAGCCGGCCGCAGCGCCACGAGGCCCTGGTCACGATTCCCGACCGGCCGGGGCGGCCGCCCTACACCGCGCAGGCGATCGACCTGCTGTGGTTCGCGTCGCCGGGCGACGCGCTGGCCTGGACCGCGTCCGAGGCGGCCTATCGCGCGGCCTGGCCGCTTGCGGGTCTCGCCTTCGGCGCCGAGCGCTTGATCGCCCGGCCTTACAAGGTCCTCTGATGCGTTTTGGAGTCGGCGACTTCAGCGGCCAGCGGCCGCCGGGCTCGCCCGCCGCGCACGAGCAGCTGTACGCCGAGATGCTCGACCAGGCACAGGAGATCGAGGCCGCGGGCCTCGACTCGATGTGGGTCTCGGAGCATCACTTCGCCGAGGACGGCTACATGCCGTCCGTGCTGCCCATCGCGGCTGCGCTGCTGGCCCGAACGAGCCGCATCACCGTCGCCACGGATCGCCTGGCCGTTTCCCTGTACGACCCCGTGCGCCTGGCCGAGGACGCCATCGCCCTTGACCTGCTCAGCGGAGGGCGCTTCGTCCTCGGACTTTCGTTGTGCTACCGCGATGAGGAGTTCGCCGGCCTGGGCGTGGAGCGCAGCGCCGACGAGGCCAGGCTCGAGGCCACCGCGCGTCAGCTGCGCGACGCGTTCGAAGGCCGCCCGGTACGCGACGCCCATGTGACGCCGCCGCCGGCGACCGAGGGCGGGCCACGCCTGATGATCGCCGCGGACGGCGAGCGTGGCGCGAGGCGTGCGGCAGCGCTGGCCGACCTGCTGATGGTCGACCCCACCGAACCGTGGGACGTGGTCGACGCAGCAGTCGCGGACTTCGACGCCGCGCGCGGAAATCGCGAGGGTGAGCTCGTGCTGTTCACGTATGGCGGGCTCTCGGCGCATGGGCGTGACGCGGCGTGGGCCGAGGTGGCAGACGGGTTTCGATACATGCGCCACAACTACGACCGCTGGATGGGCAGGCCGGAAACCGAGGTACTGCCGCCGGCGCACTACCGGCTGCTGCTGGGGACGCCGGCGGAGGTCGCGGGGCAAGCCGGCGAGTACCGGCGCCGCTACGGTGATCGCGTTCACCTCGTCCTCCGCTGCAACTATCCGGGGATGGCGGTGGAGGCCGTCTCGCTACAGATCCGCCTGTGGGGTGAGGCGGCGACGAGCAAGCCCCGGACGAACTAGTGCCCGTTCGTTTCTACCTTGACACGGCAGATGTTCTGACTATCCTTTACCGCATCCTGCTCACCCCGATGCGGGCGACATAGGGAGGGTTCCGCTTATGCCAGACGACGACGTAACCACCAATGGGGCGGGCGCCACCGGGGTGTCCCTCCCAAGCCGCCGGTCGCTGCTCAAGCTGGGCGGCTCGGCCGCGCTGGGCCTCAGCGCCTACGCGCTGGCCGCGTGCCAGACGTCGAGCTCCCCCGGCACCGTAGGCCAGGCCGAAACGGGCACATCGGTGCTGGACAAGTGGCTGTCGACCAAGACGGCCAAGCTGGGCGTCGACCTGACGTTCCCGCCGATTCAGTTCAAGGACTCGAGCGGCAAGCCGACCGGCTACCAGATGGAGCTCACCGAGGCGATGATGGCCGACCTCGGCGTCACGCCGGAGTACGTCGAGATTCCGTTCGGGCAGCTGTTCGCCGGCCTGGTCGCCGGCAAGTTCGACATGATGGGCATCTCGGCCACGATCCTGCCGAGCCGCGCCCTCAAAGGCTTGTTCGCCAACTTCCCGGTCTTCTACGAGTCGATCGTCGTCCTGCTCAAGCCGGGCTCGACCATCACCAGCTCGAGCCAGCTGAACGCCTCCGGCACCAAGATCGCCGTCCTGCAGGGAAGCTCGCAGGAATTCAGCAGCCATGCACTGTTCCCGAACGCGGCTTTCTCGCCGTTCGCGGGCGTCGCCGACGCGGTCAACGAGGTCGCCTCGGGCCGCGCCGACGCGGTGGTCCTCTCGGAGTTCGACGTAGATGACTCGAAGAAGGCGCACCCAGACCTCCAGATCCTGTCCGGCCCGCCGCTCTGGGTGGACGCGAACACCTACCTCATGCCGCTGGGCGACTACAAGCTGCAGGCGTGGGTCAACAACTGGCTTCGGTACAACGCCACGCACCAGAGGCTCGTCGCCGGATGGACGAAGTGGCTCGGACCAGGCCTTCAGAAGTACCACCTGACCACGTACGGCGTCGGACCCGCTGCCGAGCCGGAGCTGGTCAAAGTCTGATCATTTCCACGCGGGGGTTGGCCGGCTTGAGGACGCCGGCCTCCCCTGCTGGGCATCCGCGGGCTCTGCTTCGATGATCTTCCTCGACATCCAGTACCAGTTCGACTGGTCGGTGGTCACAGACCGCTGGCGCCAGTTCGCAGAGGGCGCCTGGGTCGACGTGTGGGTCGCCGTCCTGGGGTTCGGCTTCGCCTGTGTGCTCGGCCTCGCGAACGCGATGCTGCGCACGTCGGGGGTGAACCTCTTCAGCATCCCCTCGTTTCTCTACGTCCAGGTGATGCGAGGCGTGCCGCTCTACGTGATGATCCTGTGGATCTATTTCGGGATCGCCAACGTCCTCGGCATCAACTTCACCTCGTTCCAGGCCATGATCTTTGCGCTCGCCTTGACGGGCTCGGGCTACACGACCGAGATCTTCAGGGCGGGACTTGTCGCGATCGACCGCGGGCAGATGGAGGCCGCCCGGTCGATCGGCCTCAGCCGCGCGCGCACGTACGGGCACGTCATCCTGCCGCAGGCCTTTCGCATCGTGGTGCCGCCGCTCGGCAACACGTTCATCGGACTGCTGAAGGGCGCGACGCTCATGTCCGTCATCGCCGTGCCCGATATGGTCTTCCTCGCCAACGAGCTGAACGTGACGCTGTTCACGCCGTTCGAGGTCTTCGCCGCAGTCGCGGTGATCCTGGTCGTGCTGGTGCTGTTCTTCTCCGCGTTCGTCTACGTACTGGAACGCAGGCTCCGGATCGCGACATGACCGGATTCCTCACCTACTCGTTCGACTGGAGCGTGGTCTGGAAATCGCTGCCGTTCTTCGAACGCGGGATCGGCATCACCGTGCGCATCACGGTCTTTTCGATTGCTTTCTCGCTGGTGCTCGGGCTCATCGTCGCGCTCGTGCGCATGACGCCAGGACCGATCGGGATGATCGGCTTCGTTTACGTGCAGGTGTTTCGTGCGCTTTCCCTGTACGTGTACATACTCTTCATTTACTTCGGCATCGCGGCCGTGCTGCACATCGACCTCGACCCGTTCACCGCGGGCATCGTGTCGCTGACGCTGCTCAACAGCGCGTATATGGCCGAGATCTACCGCGCCGCGATCCAGGCCATCGATCCCGGCCAGCGTGAGGCGGCACGCAGTCTCGGCCTCGGGAGCGTGAGCACGTTCGCCACGGTGATCTTCCCGCAGGCCTGGCGCATCGCCATCCCGTCGCTCGTGAACCAGTTTACGGACATCATCAAGGACTCCTCGGTGGTGGCCCTGATCGGCGCGGGCGACCTGATGTACCAGACCATCGAGCGGGTCAGCTTCTACCAGCGCCCGTTCGAGTTCTACACGGCGGTCGCGGCCATCTACCTGGTGATGGTCGTCATCGTGGCCCAGCTGGCGGCCCGCCTCGAGAAGCGGCTGCAGAGACATCTCGCATGAGCGAGGCCGGCCCGGCGGAGCTTCTCCAGAGCGACCCACTTGGCGCGGAGCTCGTGGCGATCGCGCTCGAGGCCTGGCCGCTGATGCCGAATCTCGTGTCGGACTACCTCGGACCGTACGAATGGCTGGCCGAGGCGCGAGGGCGGCCGTGCGACCTCGGCGATCTTCTGGCGCGGGCGACTGCGCTGGCGGGCCTCGCCGAGAAGGGAGGCGACCCGTACGTGGCCGCGCAGGCGCGCGCCATCGCCACCCAGATCGAGGTCCAGGCGGACCCTGACCGCTACGGCTACCTGGAGCTCGTCGAGCGCCTGCTCTCGTGCAGCTTCGTGCCACCTGATCCCGAGGAGATCGTGGCCCTCGGCCAGGAGGTGATGACGCTGGCGGGGCAGCTCGGCGCGTCCGGCGTTGACCCCGTGCTCAGCTGGGAGGTGTCCGGGCTGATCGAGGGCGAGGAGAAGTGGGACGCGGCGCTCGCCGCGTACCGGACGGGCCGGCGCTACGCGCTCGATCGTTTCCCCGTCCCGTTCGTCGAGGATCTCGAGATCCGGCGCGCGGACACCCCGCTCGCCTCGCTGCACCTCACCTGGCGCGAGCCCGATCGCCTGGTCTTCGAGATCAACGTCGCGGTGCCCCGGTCGCGCGGGACGATCATCTACGAGGTCGCCCACAACATCTATCCCGGCGACTACCTGCACATGGCGATCCTCACCCAGCGGACCTATGCACTGGAGGGACGCGCCGCCGCCTGCATCAAGCTCAAGAACGCACCCGAGAACGTGGTCGCCGAGGGCATCGAGGAGGTCGCGCCTTTCCGGCTGCACCCCGAGCACGGTCCCGAGGAGGAGCTGGCCTGGAAGCTCGAGTGGCTGCGGCGCGCGGCCTGCCTGATGGCCGCGATCCGCCTCCGCGGGGCCGGCGAGTCGCGCGCCGAGGTCATGCAGCAGCTGCAGCGGGCCGGCCACATGACTCCGGAGCGGGCACAGCAGGAGCTCGACCGCATCGAGCACCCCCTGTGGGGCACGTACCTGTACACATACTGGCTCGGCCGTCATCTGGTCGAGGCCGCCGACCGCCGTGCCGGTCCGGCCGCCCGCGGCGCGCCTTATCTCGGCTGGCTGTACGGCGCGCTCCATGTGCCCGACACGTTCGCGGCGGAGTCGATGCGAATCCTGGTGGCGTCTCGGCGCTAGAGGCGCCGCCGCGCCTCTAGACGCGCCCGCGCAGCATGTCCTTGATCAGGTCGACCTCGCCCAGGTGGCGGTGGAGGTGCGTCACGGCGACCGAGGTCAAGAAGATCCAGACCGGCAGGCCGCCTTTGTCCGCGACCGCGTCGTCGTGCTCGGGCCCGCTGTCCATCTCGGCCTGGAAGCCGGACGTCTGGTATTCGGGATAAGGGGCGTCGTGGGCGGTGACGTTTGGGATCGCGTCGAGGTCCGCCTCGGTGATGGAGTCGAGCCACCCGACCACCTCTTGATGCACGGCGTCGGCGTACGCGAGAAGGGGCTTCAGGTCGACCTCGCGGGCGACCTCCTGGGCCTCATCCGCGGTGAAGCCCGTGCCGATGCCGGGGTGGGCGAGGATGCTCCACGACCACGGCTCGAGCTTGATCAGCTCCGGCTCGCCGCGGATCGCGGTGTTGACGGCCCAGTCCTGGCTTCGAGTCATGTGCCAGAGGATGAAGCCGATGGGGTTGACCCCTCGAAAGGGCCGCACGGTGAGCTCCGTGGGAGTCAGGTCGCCCGCGGAATGGTGCATGCGCAGGTTGACTGTGTGGAGCTGCTGGCGGAGCATGGCGATGGCGTCCATCTCAGGCGAAGTCTAGCCGGGCGAAGTCAGGCGACGGCTTGCCGCCGAACTAACGCTTGTTTAGACGCGATCCGGTTCACCGCTAGAATCGGCGCTGATGGAACAGCAGGTCGCTGCGGCCAGCGAGCCCGCCGGCACGATCCTTCGCCTCGAGGGCGTGAACAAATGGTTCCACCGGGGCACGCTCCGCCACCAGCATGTCCTGCAGGACATCAACATGGAGGTGACGCGGGGTGAGGTGCTCGTCGTGATCGGGCCGTCGGGATCGGGCAAGAGCACCCTGCTGCGGTGCATCAACTTCGTGGCTCCCCCCGACACGGGCACGGTGGTGTTCCTCGGCCGGCGGTGGAGCAAGGACAACGTCCCCCGCCTCAACCCGGTCGAGCGCATCCGCTACGAACACGAGCTCAACCTGCTGCGCACGCGGATCGGGATGGTGTTCCAGCACTTCAACCTCTTCCCCCACATGACGGCGCTGCAGAACGTCACTCTCGGCGTGACGCGGGTCCTGAAGGTGCCTGGGAAGGAGGCGCGTGACCGGGCCCTGGCCGAGCTCGAGCGGGTCGGCCTCGCCGCCAAGGCGAAGAGCTATCCCTCGCAGCTGTCGGGTGGCCAGAAGCAGCGAGTCGCGATCGCCCGGGCGCTGGCCATGAAGCCGCAGCTGATGCTATTCGACGAGGTGACATCTGCGCTCGACCCCGAGCTCATCGGCGGCGTCCTCGAGGAGATCAAGAAGCTCGCCCTCGAGGGCATGACGATGATCGTCGTCACCCACGAGATGGGATTCGCGCGCGAGGTGGGGGACCGGCTCATGTTCATGGACGGCGGCCTCATCGTCGAGGAGGGGCCCGCGCGCGACGTGATCAAGAACCCGTCCAACCCGCGCACCCAGGCCTTCCTGCGCGCGATCCTGTGACCCGTTTCGCAGGCGCCGTCGCGCTGATCACCGGCGGCGCGTCGGGGCTCGGCCTGGCGGTGGCCAGGCTGCTGGCGACGGAGGGCGCCTCGCTGGTGCTGGTGGACTGGGACGGCGCCGCGCTGGCGGCGGCGGCTGACAGCCTTGGAGCGCAGCGACTGCAGGGCGACGCGTCTGAGTCCGACACGGCCGCTGCGGCCGTCGAGCTGGCCCGGTCGGCATATGGACGGCTCGATGTCCTGGTCAACAACGCGGGCATCGACCCGCTGCGGGCGCGCTCGGTGCTCGAGACGCAAGAGGAGGACTGGGACCGGATCCTCGACGTCAACGTGCGGTCGGCCTACGTGTTCTCGCGGGCCGCGATCCCGCTGATGCGCGAGGGCGGCGGCGGAGCCATCGTCAACACCGCGTCGATCGCGGGGCTGCGGCCGGCGGGGGACGAGGCCGCATACAGCGTTTCGAAAGCGGCGATGGTGTCTTTGACGGGCTCGCTCGCGCTCGACTTCGCGGCCGATGGCATTCGCGCCAACTGCGTGTGCCCGGGCTTCATGGAGATGGTCATGACCGACCGCCGCCGCGACCTGACTGAGGAGCAGCAGGCGGCGCGGGCGGCCGGGGCGGCTGCCCGAGTGCCGCTGGGGCGGCAGGGCACGTACGAGGAGGTGGCGCGAACGGTCGCGTTCCTGGCGAGCACGGACGCGTCCTACGTCACCGGCGCCGCCCTGGTGGTGGACGGAGGTCTGCTGCTCGTCTGATACGTTCCGGAGCCGGCACTCGGCGCCTCGTCGGTTCGAAACACGGTACGGGGGCCGGCACTCGAACGCTATTTGGCGCTCTGGAGCTCTTCGATCCTCTCGATCATCCGGCCGATGCCTACCGACAGGTCCTCCGGCGAGCTGGCCAGGCTGATCCGGGCGGCACCTCGCGCAGACTCGCCGAAGGCCGTCCCCGGCGCGATCGCCACCTTCTTCGTCTTGACCAGGTCGAAGGCGAACTCTCGCGAGTCCAGGCCCGACCCGCTGACGTCGGCCATGATGTAGAAGGCGCCCTGCGGGCGGCTGATCAGAAGCCCCGCCTCCTCGAGCAGCCCGACGCACAGGTCGCGCCGCTCGCGGTAGGCGTCGACCATCTCGCGCAGCGGCTCGCGAGGTCCGTCCAGCGCCGCCTGTGCGGCCATCTGGCAGACCGTCGGCAGGCACGATGAGTTCGACTCGAGGATCTTCGTGATGGAGTCGCTGATCTTTTCGTTGGCCACGACGTACCCGACGCGCCAGCCGGTCATCGCGTACGTCTTGGAGAAGGTGAAGACCGAGATGACGCGGCCATCCGTGCACCAGGAGGCCGGGCTGTGGTGTTCGCCGTCAAGGATCACCTCGTCGTAGCACTCGTCCGACAGGAGGTAGAGGTTGTGCTTGACCGCCAGGTCGACCAGCTCGTTCAGCAGCCGGCGCGGGAACAGCGCGCCGGTCGGGTTGCACGGGCTGTTGATGATGATCAGCTTGGTCCGCGGGGTGATCAGCTTCTCGATCTCGCGCGGGTCGGGCAGGAACTTGTTGGACGGTGGGCAGGGGTACGGGACCAGGACCCCGTGCGCCCACGCGAGCATGAGCCGGTAGTTCGGCCACGCGGGGTCCGGCAGCAGCACCTCCTCGCCGGGCTCGATCAGGGCCGCGATCGCGGCCGCGATGCCGCCCACGCCGCCCACGGTGCAGTTGATGTTCTCCACCCCGGCCTTGATTCCGTTTACGCGGTCGAGCTTGGCCACCAGGCGCTCGCGAAGGCTCAGGATTCCGGCTGTCGCCGTGTACTTCACCTGCCCTTTGCGCGCGAACTCGACCGCCGCCTCGACGATGTGGGCCGGCGTGGGGAAGCTGGGCTCTCCCACCTCCAGGCGGATGGTGCCCGGGGTCACGAGGGCCAGGTTGACGACCTCCCGGATACCCGAGTGGGCAGCCTCGGCCGGGCCTGCGGAAATTGCCTGGAGCGGGACGGTGGCCATGAGCTTCTCCTGGGTGGGATGGCCGCGCGACCGTAGGATTTCCGGTCGCTTCGGCATACGCTAGACTCGTCCCAAACTGAGTGTCAAGTGAGTGAACGTTCGTTTGTTAGTTAGAGGTGATCTCCAGGTGCAGGTTAAGGATGTGGCCTACGCCCGGTCCGGCGACAAGGGCGACGTCGTAAACGTGGGCGTGCTCGCCCTCGACGACGCCGCCTACGACCGCCTGAAGCGGACGCTAACGCCAGAGCGCATCAAGGCGCATTTCGGCGACTGGGTCAAGGGCGAGGTCGACGTCTACCCGATGCCGAACATCAACGGCTTCAACCTCCTCCTGCACAACGCCCTGGGGGGCGGCGCGACCAAGACCCTGCGCTACGACGTCACCGGCAAGGCCTTCAGCACCGCGGTGCTGCGCATGGAGCTGGCGGAATGAGCGTCGAGCCCAAGCCCGGCGCCGCCGGCACCCCCGACGACGACCTCCGCAAGCGCCTGGACAAAGCCAAGACCGGCGGCGAGGCGCGCTATCACGCCAAGCTCCGTGAGCAGGGCAAGCTGTTCGTGCGCGAGCGCCTGGATCGAATCCTCGACCCGGGTTGGTCGTTCGAGGACGGCCTTCTCGCCCGCCACGTCGACGGCAACCTCCCGGCCGACGCGGTGGTCACCGTGGTCGGCGAGATCGACGGCCGGCCGGTCTGCGTCATCGCCAACGACATGACGGTCAAGGCGGGCACCTGGGGCTTGCGCACGTTCCAGAAGATCACCGCGATGCAGGAGCTCGCGGGCCGCACCAAGTGCCCGCTGCTGTACCTGATCGACTCGGCCGGCGCCCGGATCGACGAGCAACGCGCGAGCTACGCCGGCCGCAAGGCGTGGGGGAACATCTTCTACAACCAGATCCAGCTCTCGGGCGTGGTGCCGCAGGTCTGCGTGCTGCTCGGGCCGTCGCCCGCGGGCACCGCCTACCAGCCCGCGCTGTGCGACGTCTGCATCATGGTCGAGGGCAACGCGACCGCCTACATCGGCTCGCCTCGGATGTCCGAGATGGCCACCGGGGAGAAGGTGACGATGGAGGAGATGGGCGGGGCCGAGATGCACGCCCGCGTCAGCGGCCTCGGCGATTTCCTGTGCAAGGACGAGGAGGAGGCGCTGGCGGTCGCCAAGCAGTACCTGTCCTACTTCCCGGGCCACTGGTCGGAGAAGCCGCCGATGCAGCCGGCGTGCCCGCCCGAATCCGGCAAGACCATCGCCGAGATCGTCCCGGTCAGCCAGCGCATCGCCTTCAACATGGTCGACCTCATCAAGGCGCTCGTCGACCAGGACAGCTGGCTCGAGGTCAAGAAGCTCTGGGCGCGCGA